>Ga0209713_10003384_pt1 | contig 10134 bp, 6 predicted proteins | sample ArcOceMetagenome_3_FD_187444 | JGI IMG/M metagenome (GOLD analysis project Ga0209713, IMG submission 187444) | Marine eukaryotic phytoplankton communities from Arctic Ocean - Arctic Ocean- Svalbard ARC20M Metagenome (SPAdes) (version 2) | ecosystem: Environmental > Aquatic > Marine > Oceanic...
GGCTTGGCTTGGCTTGGCTTGGCTTGGCTTGGCTTGGCTTGGCTTGGCTTGGCTTGGCTTGGCCATGGGCTTGGCTTGGCCTGACTTGGCTCGGGTTCCTACACACTACCCGAACTCACGCCCCGCGCGGTCTCCGGCCCAGCGCCGCCGACGCCGCCAGGCATGCGCTTGCGGCAAAGGCCTGCGCGCCGGCCCGCTGGTTCACAGCGCCACGCCCAAACTTGCGCGCAGTTTGCGTGAAGCTGCCCACCGCGCCTGGTCCGCCCCATCACGGGGATGGACGCCTCCGGCTGCCCGCCCTCTGGCAGCGGTGGCTACCAGGGCACTGGCCAGCCCTCGCAGGCTCCCAACGGGGGAGACGGGCCGGCTGGAGCCGCCGGTGGTCCGTCGGCTGGCGCGGGATCCACGCTGCCGGCAGGAGGGGTGCTGGGCAGGGCGAAGGCTGCGGACGAGAGGGGCAAGAAGCCGTCGACGAGCGGCGAGGCCGACTCGGACGTGGTGCAGTTCGCGACGGGCACGTACTACACCGAGGAGGACGAGGCGACGATGGTCATCGACGTCGTGCGCATCGGCTCGGTGCACAGCCCGTGCTCTGTCAGGTTCGAGACGCAGGACGGCACGGCCAAGGCCAGGACGCACTACATGCCCGTCAAGGGCACGCTCGAGTTCAAGCCGCACGAGACGTACCGGACGATCGAGGTGCCGATCCTGGACACGCCGAACTGGAACGCGACGCTCGAGTTCCGGCTGCTGCTGAGCGAGCCGCGGAACACGACGGTCGCGGAGCCGCTCAACATGTGCCGCGTGTGGATCATCGACCTCGACTGCTTCCCGTCGTCGAAGATCGAGCACGACAGCAGCCGCACGCTGCTGCTGCGCGAGTTCTACTGGCGGTGCTGGTCGATCCCGGTGGTGCGCAAGGGGGCGATCAAGATGATCGCGATCGACACGCTGCACAACCTCTACTTCGTGTGGCAGCTCGTCATCCAGGTCTTCCTGGTCGATCGCGTGCTGTCGGGGATGATCCTCGACGGCCACATCGACCTCGAGCACCTCGAGGCGGCGGTGCTGCTCGGTTCGCTGCACTTCTTCCCGCTGCTTGTGCTCAACGCGCTCGACCTGAGGGAGTGCTGGTACGGCGTCGGCGGCGCCGCGCGCAAGGACCTGCAGGTCAACCTGCTGCGCAAGTACCTCAACTACACCGAGGCGGCGCGGCTGCGCGTCGGCACGTCGGGCTTCGTCGAGGCCATCAACCGGCACGCGGTGGAGGTGGTCGACCGCGGCTTCATGCAGCTCTTCAGCGTGGCGTCGCACGCGGGCAAGCTGCTGCTGCTGCTGCTGTGGGCGCTCTCGACGTCGGCGCTCGTCTTCCCGCCGCTGATCTTCGTGCTGGTCGTGATGGTGCTGCGGATGCGCGCGCGCGAGCGGAGCGCGACGCTGCTGCGGCTCAAGTCGTTCAAGACGTACGACATGCTGATGATGCACGCCGAGAACGTGACGTCCAACTTCGGCCTCGTGCGCGACTACGCGCGGCGCACCGCCGAGGCGCTGCGGATGGACGCGCTGATCACCGACGTCAACTACTTTGGCAACGCCGTCCACGCGCACTCGATCGCCGCGACGCAGATGGTCTCGGTCATCTCGACCTTCTTCGTCGCGGCGCTGATGGCGACGTCGCCGTGGCTGGTGGGCGACGGCTCGCACGGCCGCCTCACCATCGGCACCTTCCTCGCGTCGCTCTCGGCCGTCAAATCAATGGGCTCCGAGGCGGAGGCGCTCTTCGACTCGATCATGCGGATCCAGCTGTCGGTCTCGAGCCTGCTCAAGATCACCTTCTACATGAACATGGACACCGACGTGGGCGAGCGCCTCGCGACGAACCGGCGGCGGCGCGCGATGGCGCGCGAGCTGCGCGATCAGGTCGAGGCGCGGCTCGAGCGCCAGGCGCACAGCGAGGGCGGCGGCGGCAACCACCACAAGGTGGCGGCGGACGAGATGCGGATCCAGCTCGACAACGTCCACCTCTCCCACGGCGAGCACGAGGGCGACGTCTCGCAGTTCGCCGAGGTCAACCTGTCGATCACGCAGGGGCGCGTCGTCGCGGTGGTGGGGCGGCACTCGAGCGGCAAGGCGTCGCTGCTGCGGCTGGTGGCGGGGTGCGTGCTGCCGACGGACGGCGACGTCTTCACGCCGCCGCACCTGCGCTGCGTCCACGTCGAACAGGCGCCGTCGCTCCTCGCGGTGACGCTCTTCGAGAACCTCACGCTCGGCGCGACGAAGCGCCTCGGCCGGCTGACGCGCGTTGCCAGGATCTGCACGGCGCTCGGCCTCTCTCCCGTCTTCGTCGAGGAGATGGAGCGCGCGCGCGGCGTCGGCGTCGACGGCCGGCGCAGGTCGACGGCCAGCCACCCCCTCTCGACAAAGTCGGACCACACGCGCACCGTCGCGCGCGGGCTGCGCGCGAGCAGGGTCGGCTCGGTGGCGTGCGCGCTCTCGCAGCCGGTGCAGGACTTTGCGGAGGACGACATGGAGCTGCGCAAGCAGCTGCAGCGCATGAGCTGGAGCGACCGCTGCGTCGTCCACCTCGCTCGCGCCTTCATCGCGTCGCCCGAGCTGCTGATCATGCACCGCCCCCTCGCCGTGCTCGACGAGGACGTCGCCACTCGCGTGCTCGCGTGCATGCGCGAGTTTGTCGACGGGCGCGGCCTCGCGATGGACGACATGGGCGCGGCGTCGCGGCGGCGGCCGCACACGTGCATCTTCACGTGCACGCAGCTCGACCGGGCGCTCAAGATCGCCGACGACGTCATCGTGGTCGGGATGCCCGACCAGCGGGCGACCATGTACGCGGCGGCGGAGCTCAAGCGCGACTCGTCGTCCGAGCTGCGCAGGAAGATCGACACGCTTCTGCAGGAGACCGAGCACCACAAGGCCGAGGCGACCCCGCGCAAGGCCGCAAAGGGGCTGCTGCAGCCGCTGCAGGTCTCGTCGGTCTCCGACGCGCTCGGCGGCCTGAGCGGCCGCCGCCACGGGGACACCGACGGGCCGAGGTCGGGCCGGCTCCACTCGCAGACCCACCCGGTGCAGAGGAGCACGCCGCGGGAGGCGGGAGGCAGCGCGGCGGGCGACGTGTCGGTGGCGGAGGCGTTGGGCAAGGGCGCGGGGAGGTGGCGGCGCAAGTCGCAATGCAAGAACGCGATGACGAAGATCACGAGCACCGTCAACCTGACCAAGCAGCACAGCCGCGGCAACGCGCTGCATGCGATGCACTCGGTTGGCTCGTGCGGCAAGTTCCTGGTGAGGGACACGGACGCGCACGCCGAGAAGGTCAGGAAGAGGGCACACGGCGGCTTTATGCAGAGCCTCTTCGGCGGCCAACCGTCGTACGACGACCTCGACGACGAGCCGCCCACCGACGCGCTCGCGCACGGCGGCGGCGATGGGCAGCACTGCGGCGGCGCGTCGCGCGAGACGCATCAAACCCAGAACCCGCTGGGCCGCCGACAGAGCACGCGCGGCCACATGCAAGCCGGCCCTGTAAATGGGCCCCACCACCATGTGCTGTCGCACCAACGCACGCGCGGCCGGCTCTCCTCCACGACCGAAGGGCAAGGCCTCGAGGGCCACACGCTTGGCACGAGACGCCTCTGGCCGGCGCGTCTCCGTGCCGCACAGCAGACGCGGGATGCCTGGGAACTCCACGATGCCTCTGGGGTTGCTGGCCTGTCCTTGCTCCTGATCTCGTTTGCCTCTTGTTTTCCCGCAACGCAGGAAGCCAGCTGCGCGCGACCGCGACGCTCGCCATCGATCACAGGACGAAATGGAGGACCTACTTTAGCAAAGTGCTTGCTGCTTGTTTGCGCCCCTCTTTCGATGCCGTTTGCTCTTGTATTCGCCTTAGGTGAGTTTATTGTATTTTAGTAGTTTTACCGCGCGAAGCAACCTATCTGCGAAGCTATTGCTACTCATAATCGACAGACATTCTTACAGCTCGTCGCGCCTCGACCTCGTGCGTGCCCGGACGCCGCACGTCATGAAGCCCGTCAGGTGCGGCGCGGTGCTCGTGTCGATCGCAGCCAGCGCCAGCTCGTACTCGGTGTTCGGCTCCAGCCCGCTCACCACGAAGCTCGTCTCCGCTCCCGTGTACATGCGCTCGTAGTCCTGGCCTCGCGGCGTCGCCATGCGCAGGTGCAGCTCGTACTCCAGGGAGCGAGTCCGAGGCGGAGTGATGACGAAGGTCACGGCGATCGAGGAGCTGCCGGTCCGCCCGATCGAGAGCAGCCCCTCCTGATGGACCCAGCGGAAGTCGACCGGAGGGCACTCGAGGGCCGACGGCTCGGGGATGTACTCGGGGACGAGTCCCTGCCCGCCAGCCGGGACAAGACCCTGCGCTCGAGCCGCAGGCGCTGCTCGCTTGCCGCTAGTACTACTCGCGCGGCCAGTGGCAGTAGTTTGCGCAGCGCCGAGGGCGGCGTGGAGGGCGACCAGGAGTAGTGCCGCTTTGTGGTGACGGGTTTTCGATGGCGCCTTGAGCACGCCGCAGGCGAAGGAAATTGTGGGGGAGGTCGCCGAGGCCCACGCGACCACCGCCAACCGGGCTGAGCGAGACGCGCCCAGCTGGCAAAAATCTGTCAAATTCCCCCCCCACCAATTTCCTTCGCCTGCGGCGTGCTCAAGGCGCACAACCCTCACTCGACATGGCCTGCGCGCTCCTCCTCTCGACGCCAGCCGCACCAGCCCCCCGGCACCAGCCCTCCGCGGTCGAGGCGGCCGGCATCAACCAGTGGATGTCCAACGTCCTCAACCCGTGGGGGGCGGGGATGTGGGAGGCCTACGGAGGCCCCTACTGGGCGGCCGCGGGCATGTCCAACGTGCCGTACGGCGTGTGGGCGCAGGGGCTCAAGCCCCGGAACAAGGGCGGGATGACCGCCGAGGCCGCTGCGAAGATGCACTCCCTGGAGCGCGAGGGCGGCAGGCCGGAGCGGGACCGCGTCGGCGGCATCCACTCGGCCGGGGAGCGGCTCGAGTCGCTCCGCCGCAGGGAGCGGAAAGGGAACTCGGTCGCTAGCGCACAGACCGTGCCGCAGGGCCTGCGATCGCCGGAGTATGCCTCGCTTGCGATGGAGCGACAGGAGGCTGCGGCCGGCGGCGGCGCCGAGCAGAGCCGAAGACGCCCGTCGCTCGCGGACAGGCCGAGCGTGCGCTCGAGCAGGTGGGGTGCGATGGGCGACCTGTGGGCGCCGCCACCCACCGAGGTACGAGCCGATCCGGCGCAGGGGCCGCACGGGTGGGCGGGCAAAGCGGACAGCGCGTTTGCGGGACACGTTGCGGGGCCGCAATGAGGTGGATCGCCTGTCCTCACTTTTTCTCAGAGTTGCTTTAAAATAACACCAAAATGACACTCACTGTCACAGCCATGCACACAACACAAGCACAACTCCTCATCAGGAGCGTCGAAGCGGCGTGACACGTGACGTCACAGGCCCCCTCGCGATGCACACCGCGCGTCGGGGCTGTCAACAACACACGCGCCGGTGCGGGCAGTGTCTGGATCCTCTCCCCACACACACAACTGCACCAAGGCGCTACTCCCAGACGCCGCCCTCGACGCCGCCCTAGAAGCTGCCGCTCTTCGTGTCGAGGTTGAGCATCACCTTGGAGCCGCGCTGCATCACGAGCATCTCGGCGAGCACCTGCGACTTGGTGCCGGTGTGCGCCTGGTCGTCCATGATGGCGTCGCACAGCATGAGCGTGTTGAGCTCCTCGTTGGTCTCGCCCGAGACGACCAGGTCCTTGTTGCGCGAGAGCGCCGTCCACACGTCCATCTGCTTCTGCTTGGTCTCGAACTGCTTGCGCGCGTCGACGTACGGCGCGGCGACGCCCTCCGCCTTGGCCATCGCCTCGGTGGCCTTGCCCTCGTTCTTCGCCTTGACAAAGTTGGCCTCGGAGGTCTTGCTCGCCTCGTACAGGTCGGTCTCGGCCTTGAGCTTCTCGGCCTCGGCGACGGCCTCCGACTTGAGCTGCGTGAGCTTGGCGTCCTTCTCCTGGTTGAGCTTGGTCACCTCGAGGTTGCCGTCGGCGGTGATGTTCTGCACGCGCACCTTGGAGTCCTGCTTGACGCCGTTGAGCATCACCTTGGTCTCCGCCTTCATCTTGTCCAGCTGCACCTGCACCTCGTTGACCACCTGGTCGCCCGCCTGCTTCTCCTTCTCGCGCTCCTCCTTCTTGCGCTGCTTGAGCGTCTCCACCTCCTCCGACTGCTTGAGCGTGAGCATCTCGTACTCCTGGTTCATCTTCTGCGCCGCGTTCTGCGCCACCACCATCGTCTTGTTCGCCATCTGCGTGACGATCGCGTCGGGCAGGCACACGTCCGTGATGATGACGTCGGTGATCTCGACGCCCTGCGCCTTGAACTGGTCGTTGAGCGTCCGCCGCATGTTCTCGGCGACGTCGCCGCCCTTGGCCATCGCCTTCGCCGCCGCCTGGTCGTCGCTCGGCCCCGCCACCTGCCGCAGCCCCTGGTCGGTGTCCGGGTCGAGCTCCTCTGGCGGCGCGTCGGCGTCGCCCGCCCCCTTGATCACCTTTGCGCCCTTGCCCGAGCGGTCCGTGCGCAGGCCGTAGACCTCGAGGTGCTGGAGCGAGCGCGCGACGGAGCGCGTCGCCTCCTCGCACGCGTCCATCAGCTGCTGCTCCAGGCCGCGCGGCGTCACGCGGTACACAAAGTGCCGCGCCATCTGCGGGTCCTCGCCCTTTTCGCTGTCGCACATGATGCGGAAGACGAGCGCCAGGTTGATCTGCACCGTCACGTTGTCGCTCGTCTTGCACCCCTTGACGGGCATGTTGAAGACGACGCTCTGCTTCGTGATCAGGAACTCGACCTTCAGCCACGGCGCCCCAAAGTGGAAGCCCGCCGGCCAGATCGGCTTGCCCTCGTCGTAGTTCTCGTCCTTGCCGAAGCGCGTCACCAGCGCGTAGCAGCCGTCGGGCACGCAGAACCACGGGCGCAGCGCGCGGCCGGGCCTGCGGTGTGGAGAGGGCACATGGGGGCGGATGGAGTGAGCGGGTGGGTCGTTTCTGGTGCGGCTGTAAACTACTGGGGCCGTCCGAGTCGAGGGCATCGCGCACCTGCACACGAGCACGCCCTTGTGCGTACCGAAGAGCTCGACCGCATCGCCAGGGTCGCCGATCACCTCTGTCGTCAGGTCAGTCTTCATCATGGCGTTGCCCGCCATCATGTGGGAGTGCGAAAGTAGGTGCGGAAGACGGCGCCGTGTGAAAGAGCGCAGCGCTGTGCGCACTGTGCATCCTAAGTTTAGGTGGTTTGCACCCCTCAAGCGAGATTCGCGGGCATTCCTGCTCTCCTTACATTGTTCATGTAGCGCCAGGTGGGTGGGTGCTGCTTGTAATGACCGGCGGCTTAGGCAAAGGAACATCTAAACAAAGTATCTAAGTAACCAGGAAAGTCACCTCACACGAACGCCTTGCCCTGACTGCCGGCGGCCGAGTACCTCCCTCCGCCCGTGAACAGCCCGCCCTTGGCGGCTTTCCTGCGCGCCTCCGCCTCGCGCCGCGCCTTCTCGGCCTCGAGCTCGACGTTCTCGTCGTAGAGCAGCTCAAAGTTGCCAATGTCGCCGCCGCCCGACGCCTCGCTGCCCGCGGCCGCGCTCGGCCGCGCGGGGCGCGTGGCGCCGCTGGCGCCGTAGCCGCCGTAGCTGCGCCGCGTGCCCTCCGAGAAGCCGCCGAAGCCGGCCTCGAGCTGGTGGGGCACGACGAGGTCGAGCAGCTCGCCGATGAGCTGCATCTTGAGAAGCTTGTCCGACGTCGTCGTCGTCGAGAGCGACGGCGACGCGTTCACCTCGAGCAGCCACGGCTTGAGCTGCTGGTCGATCATGATGTCGTAGCCGTAGCACTCGAAGCAGTGGCGGTCGTGGATCATCACGTTCTGGCACGCCTTGAGCGAGTGGACGATCAGCCAGCCGATGTCCTCCATCAGCTTCTCGGCCGCCTCGGTGCCGCGCGTCCCCTCAATGTACGAGCGGAGGTGCTTGATCGACCACTTGTAGCCGTGGCCCATCGCCGAGCGCGCGTACTCCTCCGAGTTCTTCTGGATGGCGACGTTGGTCAGGTGCACCAGCTCGTTGTCGATCTCGTCGTGCGCGTTGGTGTAGTTGATCGCGCAGAAGCGCGCGAAGCCCTTGCGGTACGTGTAGACCTTCAGCGGGCGGTAGCCGAGCACGAGCACGTAGATGCGCAGGTCGAACTTCTTGCCGCCGATGAGCAGCGGGTCGGCAATGTACCGCGAGATCACGTAGTTCTCCTTGGGCGTCTGCCCCTGCTGCAGCCGCGAGTTGTCCCACTTGCGGATCTGCGAGAGCCGCGTGATGATGAAGATGCCGATCCCCTTCGACTTGGACGTGGGCTTCATGATCCACATCTGCTTCTGGTGCTCGTTCTTGCGGAACTCCTCCGCGAAGAGCGAGAAGTCCGTCGGCAGGATGAACGTCGTCGGCATGCACTCGAAGTCGAGCTCCGGCGCCGTGATGCCCAGCTCCGCGGCGCGCTCGGCGTGCACGCGCTCGAGCTCCTTTCTGTACCGCTTGAGGTTCTTGACCATCAGGTCCTTGCGCGTGAGCTCGTAGTGGTTGGGGAAGTGGTTCACCAGCTGCTGGTCGGCCAGCCGCATGTTGTTCTCCGGGTTGAAGATCTGCTTGATCGAGTGCGGGCTCGCCCAGTAGAAGTTCCACTCGCCTTCGTCCTCGGAGCGCGACCAGCCACGCCGCTCGAAATTGCTCACCAGCACGCCCTTCTCGTGGTCGACGCGCCATCTGACGTTGCTCGACGTGCGCGACGACGGCCGCTCGCGCGGCCGTTCTCGGTCGTGATGCATGCTGCGCGTCGGTCAAAACATAACTTCTCAAAGTTGAGTGGTCGAGGGGTCGCACCACGCACTCATAGACAAAGAAACTCACAAAAAACTCTCGAGAATAAACACATCAAAACTACGTAACTCTCGTTCTGGGGTGGAGCTCGTCCATGTCCGGCATTCCCTTTGGCCGATCGTAGGTGTGGCACTCGGTGTGGTTGACCGCGAGGAGCGACACGAGACGATGGCAGCGAAACAAGTTGTTGTCATGTGCGTGGCGGTCCACCATCGCGACCAGCTGCGCGTCCGTCAGGTGCAACTCGTCCACCAGGCGGCGCAGGAAGCAGGCGCTGTACTTGTTCCATTTGGAGCAGCCCACGTCGTGCTGACACCTGTCGTTCCAATCGATGTAGGCGTCAATCGGTCCGAGCTTGAGGCCACGCAAGTTTTCCTTCAGGTAAAAGTGCAGGAAGAGCTCGGCATACTGCGCCTCGGCCGCGGGAGCCCGCCGGAACGCGTCATACACTGGCGCAAACAGCTGGAGTATCGCGTCTCGCCTCCCCACCACCAGCCGGTCCTCGACGCGTGGCAGCGCACCTCGATTGGCCACCACGTCATATCGCTCGAGTGTTGGCCAAAACATCTGGTTGGGCGGCGAGAGGAAGTCTTTGGGTGTAATGGTGCGCAGTGTGTCCAGACGCGTGAGCACAACCCAGTCGTATCGATACTGCAGCCCGTGCTCACTGGCTTGGATGCTACTCACGCAGCGAGTGTACCCGTGCATCAGCGACGCGGTCCTCGACGGATAAAGACCCAGCTGGTACTTGCCCGACTCGTACAGGCACCGACCAGACGTGGCATTGAAGAAGAAGGAAGGGTCGTATTTGAAAAGATGGTGCGCGCAACGACGGAAGTCTTGCCTGCGCAAGGACCGGCAGAGAGCTTGGCCGTCGACCATCTGCGTGTGGTCGAGCTCGTACCGCTCGTTGGGCGATTCGACGAATGCGTCATAAACTGCGGATGGACCAAAGATCTCAGTGATGTTGCGATCGAGCAAGCCGCCGTTGCGAACAAAGCCCGTGAAGCATACTGCCACGTGGGGTCGGTGCTGCCGCCCACCGGAGTGCGTAGACTCCGACATCGGAGGTATGCTAAACGATGCACACCGCTGCCAACCCGCGCTGGGCAAAGCAGACCCGTGCTGCGTCACGATCTACACCAAGGTGGACATCGATGCGCGCCCGTGGAACCACTATGCGGAGTTCTGATCA
>Ga0209713_10003387_pt1 | contig 10133 bp, 1 predicted proteins | sample ArcOceMetagenome_3_FD_187444 | JGI IMG/M metagenome (GOLD analysis project Ga0209713, IMG submission 187444) | Marine eukaryotic phytoplankton communities from Arctic Ocean - Arctic Ocean- Svalbard ARC20M Metagenome (SPAdes) (version 2) | ecosystem: Environmental > Aquatic > Marine > Oceanic...
GCTGGTGGCATTATATGGCTGGTTGAGGTTGGAGACCTAGTCCTCAAAGACGGGATCTTGGAGCAAGGATTTCTCAATGAGCATATGGATGGTTCACTGCTATCTACTGGACGATTATCAATGTTTGAAGGGTGGAAGTTTATGCAAGACCACCGAGGATATGTTATCAGGGATGTGTGGACTGGAGTTGAGAAGGTGGCATGGAGGCAAGGAGTATTACACTATCTACCTCAGATCATGTTTGCTGATACAACTGACAACGCTATCAGTATGGTGGATCCAATGGAGACATGCATGATGTTTGATCAATATGAACTGCCAAGCCATCTCACTGAGGCTGAGTTGACAGATGACCACCAGTGGAGCATCTCACACCCACACAGACCATATGTCCATTTCAATTCGCCTGTGATGTGGGGTGTGAAGCACCAACAGATGCGGAGACAGAACAGTCACTTTAGCCATATGGAAAAGATGTATGGTGTCAAGGATCCACTATCTGACTACTGGGATGCAGTGGAGGCTTCACTCACATCGCAGGGTGACAAGCGAATCACATACCTACTGAGGCTGCTGGGAAAGCGTGACTTCAGACTAAAGGTGCGTGAATATGGGGTCAATGGTGATCCACTATATGGTGTGGGAATACGTGAACTCAGCTGGGAGGACTTGATGCTATGGGAGAGGGATGATCTGGTGAACATTGGAATCATAGACATGACAATCGAGAATACTGAGTGGTTCAACCTGAGCAGCAAGTTGGACTATCACAAGGTCTCTTTGATTGAGTTGCCCTATGCTGCACTTAAGTCGATACACAGGCATATTGTGCATCGAGCCAGTTGGTCAGATGGACCTTGGCCAATGCAGAGGCTGTACTTTAGCATGATCTGCTGGGATGTGTGGGAGTACTATGGCAGAAAGGTCCAGAGGTCTCTCTATGAGAGACAGTCAGATGGTGGATGGCACAATGGTGGAATGACTGAAAGCAGTGTGACTGCACAGTACGCTGCAATCCCTGTGGGCAGTGACTACAGGGCAAGTAAGATGCAAGAGTTGCTGTCTAGGGAGCACTTGCTCAAGATGATGAGGAGGCATACAGTTGATGAAGCACACATCCAATCCAGTGAACCTGTGCTGCGAAAGGCAATGAATGAATGTAGGAAGCGAACATGGAGTCAACCAGTCATTCAAGTATCAAAGAGCCGGAAAGTGGCTTGGCTGAGTGCAACAGGTGAGCCTCTAGCACCTTGGGCATGGGTGAGCCCTGATACCTACAGACTGCTGCAAGTGGAGGTACTTACAACCGACTTCGGGCTGACAGAAGGACCTCTCACCATGGAACACACTGGAATGGCTGGCTGCCTAGAAGCATTCAGATGGCCAGTGCAACTTGAGATGTACAAGTATAGGTTGAGCAGTCCATGGGTTGGTACTCATGTATCTCCAGACAAGGGCATGTCACTGGCGAGTGCACCTATGGCAACTGAACAGGAGTTCGCTGAGGAGATCAATGGAATGTTTGGCACCAATCACACAGTCGAAGAATACCAGTTTGTGGGCTGCTTTCAAGAGCTGAGCAGTGATGAGATCACCAAGTACAATGCAAAGTTACGGCTATTGCAGTGGAAGAACGAAGTTAAGAGGATGCTACCACAACACTTGCTTACCAGACAGTTGTATACTTCGGATGCGTGCCTGGCTGCAGTTTACATGAACGCGGTCTGGCGTCGTTTCAAGAAAAGGTGTCAGTTATTAGTCAAATGTGTCCGTCCATCCGACCAGGAACTGAATATCGATGTGGAAGGTGTTTCAGACATATTGGTGGGGGCTAATGAGTCTCAGGTGGGAGTCATTGATGTTACTGAGGACTGCACACCCGAATTTCACTTGATTTGGCTGGAAATGATGGCTGAACAACCAAATATTCGAATGTTTGGGGTACCCAGAATGCAGAATATGTTGGCTGGAGCTCACTGGGGGATGAGTGAAGGGCTACGGAGCCTAATGAATGTAGTCATGGTTATGGATGGCCCCAATACGGAAGGATTTGAACAGATTCGGAGTGAGGGAGCACCCATGCGCAATTCAGATTTTGTCTCAAATACGACCTTGGGGTATAGAATATCAGAATATAGGAACCAGTTCAAACAGGGTACTTCTCAAGGCGTCCAGAGTTCAGCATTGCGAAAGGGTTCACCAAAGATCCAGGATATGGAAGGGCAAGCTCCAGTTGTAAGTATATCGCTGGGAATCGACCAGAAGCTGAAAGTGCCAATTTACCCAGAAATTTGTAGTGAATGCTCAGGAGCAAAAGAGCTGGATTTCCCTGGGCCGATTTTTGCGAGAGTTGGATTTATCCTATCTAGGCCCAATTCCATTCGTGGAGCCGCGAGCCTGCAAAATGCCATTCTGGACGATGATTTTCCAAGTTTTGGGTCCGATTTGCACGATTTAGACCCTCATTTTGGAGCCCAAAAGTCGATGTATCGAGAGGAATATGGTTTTTCGAGTAGTGACAACCAGGGTGAACCAGTTGGCAATCTCATCAAGGGTCCCAATGAGAGCCATAAAAACCACTCAGCACTATCTGGGGAGCAGTATATTGATGTTCAAGGTGTGGCTGGATTAGGTCTAAATGGTGCTATAGAGGCACCCAAGGTGCCGTATTCAGAGGAGGCTGGACCAATGGATAATGATAACGATGATGAACCGATTGGCAATACCATCAGGGGTACCAATGTGAGCCAGCTAGGCCACTCAGAACGATCTGCGCAGGAAGATAATGCTTACATGACAGCTGCTGATAACAGTCATAACAGACAAATTCTGGCTAGGATGGAGAAGATTCTCTGGGAATGTAAATCGATCGATCAGCTGATTGCTGCGACTACCAAGATGACTGACAGTCTACTGGAGATACCTGGAGTGCAGAGAGCTATCTGCAAGAGGTCTCAGTCGATTGCAATGCAGACACAAGCATATGACCAGTGTGTGGTCAATATGATTGATGAGGTGGAATTTGAAGACGAATTTGAAGACTGTGATGAGTGGACTGAAGAGATGGCAGCAATGGCGAATGGACAGATGCTGGCAGCTATGTTTCTGAGTGCACAGTTGGCTCAGGACTCCAACTCAGTGCCAGATGGTGCGCTGATGTACCCAGAGGATCTGGAAAGTGCCGAGTGTGCTAACCCAGGCAATATACAAATTGCCGAAAAGACCGAAATCTCGGATTTTCGGCTGGCGCTGTAGAGCGCGATATAAGTACGACAATGGATTGTCAGCAAGCAATGGCTGTGAGCTGGATGAGTCAGTGTCAGTCAGGTGGAGCTACTGATCGTGCCACAGTGCAAGAGCATAGTGTGGCTGCTATGACCAGGGCACAACACGAGGCATTGGCCAAGGCTGATGCATTGCAGGGTGAGATTGAGAGTGGGACGGCAGCTGCTGAGGAGGTAATGAAGGATGATGCCAGAGAAGCTGCAGAGGAGATGGACGCTCATTGCAAGGGTGGGCATAGGTCCAAGCTGAAGCACTCTATCAATATCAAGGTACCGTGCAGTGATTGCATCGCAGGGAGCATGAGAGGCGATTACGCGCACAAAGGTGGAAGCAACAAAGTACGAGACCTAGAAACAGCATGTGTTGATATTGACTATCTGGGAGGAGCAGACATTGATGGATGTAGGTACAGGCATGTACTGGTCATGTTGAGGACTCAATATGCTGAAGCAAACCATACAGCTAGCAGAGATTCTGGTGTGACAGCATCTGTATTGAGCAAGCAGATCATCAGAGTTCAAGTAATGACAGATCCAGGAGGCAAGCACAACTATAGAGTTCAAAGAGTTGGTAGTGACCATGGTACTGAATACAAAGGCCAATGCAAAGATATGCTAGAGAAGGACAGTGTGAAAGTGGCACCAGGTGGAGTGAATGTTCACACTCAACAAGCTGTAGGTGAGAACAGACACAAGATGAATCAAAGGCATGGAGCAACTATGGCGAACAAGGCATTGTCGACTGAAGAGCTGAAAACAATGTTTGGTGGCTCCCTTGGGGAGCATGCAAATGATATGATCAACCATTCTGAGATAACAATGGAGCAGAAGAAGCTGGGAGTCACAGCATATGAACAACAGGTGGAGATGTCTGGTTGCACCATGACTTCTAAACAGTATCTTCAATCTATTCCATGTGAGTGGGGTGAAGCTTTGTACATCTTTGTCAAGCCGAAGGATAGGACAGACAAGAATGTGGGAGCACGAGCTATCAGAGCTATATTTGTCGGAATGGATCACAAGGTAAGAGGAGCTATTCGTGCAGTGCATTATGAGCGCATTGGAGATGACTGGCTAATACATCCAACAATGTCTGGGATAACCAAGTGGAAAGTTATGCATAAACATTTTCCACTAATGACTGAAGCTGACTATGAGGAAGCACATGAACACAAAGAAGATGTCTGGGACAAGATATTTGCATCTATGGGACAAGGCAACGCCAAGTGGGCAACTGGTGATATCAAGAGAGCATTGGTAGAAGAAATGGCTGAGTCTGACAATGAGACAGAAGAGGCTAGTGAGCCAGTATCTGATGACTGGGTGGCAAATGAAATCATTGATCATACAGACAAAGCTGACAGTGAGGATGGGATTGAGGGACCTGCTATACGTGAGTCGTACCGTGTCAACTGGAGAGGTGTAGCCAAGCACAATCTTGGGAATCTACAAGACGACAATGGCTGGTTTCTGGCTGATGAATTATGCCAAACTGACCCCCTACTGGTACAGAAGTATGAGGAGAAGTTGATCATTGAAGCAGATAATGGACCTGTGCCACTGATGACTGGAGTGCAAGTTAAAGCTGATGCAGACTTTACACCAGTGGACAATTCACGTGCTTTTAATGTAGTTGCTGATGAGGACACCAATGGTCCTAAGATGCCTCCTCTGGGTGACACTGACAGTGACACTGATGACAGTGAGGAGGAACTTGATATTGCAGCTATATATTCAGCCGTGCCACTTCAAGTTCAGGAGCGAAATGAGAAAAGGATCGAATCTTTAGTTGACTTTGTGATGCATCAAGAGTCTCCAGTATACTTTGGATTAACTAGAGATGAGGTGAAGACTCAACTCGAGCATCAAGCCAAGAGTGACCTATTGGCTGATGTGCATTCTCTAACAGAGGATGAGGTTGAGGCAGTCAATGGCAATGAGATGTGCGTAGTTGAGCTGGACTACAGTGAATGGTCCAATGAGCAGAATCGTGAAGAAGGCAAAGCTGCTGATGCCAAGGAAATGAATTCAATGAAGAGGTTGAGACTGAGACCAATCTCAGGCAGTGATTTGGAGGTGTTTACTGAGCAAGAACTTGAACGTGCTCTCAAGATGAGATTGAGTAGGACTAGGAAGAGGCCTACTCCAGAAGAAGAGATGGAGAATTCACTTGGCAAGTTGAAGTCTCGTTTGGTAATGATGGATCTGAAGTGCAAGCACAAGGTTGATCCATATCTCACATATTCAGCTGTACCAGGCCTGGTTGCTTGGAAACTGATGATTGGTGGAACCAATCTGAATATTCGTGTTGTATCTACAACGGATTTTCAGACAGCATTTCTGCAGAGTTTCAGGTTCGATGAAATGGGAATGGATGATGTGTTGTGCAAATTATGGAATGACGACACTCGCACATTTGACTATTACATGGCTGAAGGGAGTGGATATGGCATGCAGATTGCGGCACAGGTATGGAAGCAAACCCTGGATTATCACTTGACTGGTGTTGGTGGACCAACCCATGAGAAGAGGTCTGAGGCAAATGCTAAGCTGTTGGGTGTGGAAGTGACTGAAGTCAAGCCCTTTGTATCACTGGGATTCACTGAGCTCAAGAATCAGGGTGCAGTATACAAGCACACTAGCAGGGACATCAGGGTCTCAATTCATATTGATGATCCCTGGATTGACTGTGGAGGTGAGGGTGCAACAAATGAGCAAAAGTTGGTGGCAGCCAGAGTGAACCATGATTGGATCCATGCTGCTATCAGAGAGAGGTTTGTAGTCCGAGATACTACTGAATTGGATGTGGCAAGTCCACTGGACTACTTGAGTATGAGGTGTTCAGTGGGACCTGAGAGATGTATTGAAGTTGACAATGATCAGTTTCTGAGAAAGATTGTTGATAGTCATGGAATGACTGGTTGTAACAGCACTACACTCCCAGCCACAAAGGAAAACTTTCGCAAGATGGCAGCAGACAAGGCTGAAGGAAAGTTTGTGGATGATAAGGCTAAGACTGCCTATCAAGCATCACTTGGCATGTTCCAGTGGCAAGGACTGACAATGGATGACGGGATGAAAGTGTCTAACTCACTCAATGCTCGGTATGCAGCTAACCCTGTGGAGTCTTGTGATGATGCAGTCAAGCACTGTGTGAGATACTGTCAAGGAATGATTGGAATGAAGCTGGTTACAAGGCCTTGGTCAACAAAAGGTTTGGTGATCATGAGTGACTCAGATCTGGCTGGGATGCATTCGACCGATGGAGAATTGAGGTCCAGAGGTGGTGCAGTGTACTATTACAATGAGTTTTGTGTAGACACTGATACAGCATGGGTGGGGATTGTTACCTCCTCAGGTCATGCAGAGACAATTGCACTATCTGATGCACTCAGGAAGGCAATGTATATCAAGTACATTGGAGAAGAATTGGGCATGGTAATGCCTGAGGTAATTACTATTCAAGTTGATGCTACAGTGGCTATATCATTTGCTGCTGGAGTGGGGGCACCTACTACAATGAGGCATATCGACTTGAGGGCTGGGTGGGTGAATGATCTTCGGAATCGTAAGATCATGCAGACAGCCAAGATTGATGGCAAGATCAATCCAGGGGACTTTATGACCAAGATACTATCACCATCAGAATTCAAGAGACAACATAACTACTTTGTTGTAAGACCTGCTGCAAGCAATCTGAACAAAAATGGAAGTATTGGGATTAAGATGCTGAGTGCAGATGATGCTGCAGTGGACAAGAGGATTGCTGAATGCAATCAGTTGAAGGCAGTAAACAGTTGGCATCCAGTAACAGGATTCCATTGAGAACTGTGCTCGAGGGAGCATGGAAATATATCAGTTATTTTGATTCGACTCACAGTGGGAAATCAGGGTGAATGACTGACCAAATGGAGACTAAGTAGGACATGAGCAATGATGCAGAACTGGTTCACTTAGTTGACATCTATAATTAGTTTGGCGGTTGTAAATTACGAAATAGTAAGTTTGCATTCAATAAACAAAATCAATAAGCAAAAAGTAAGAAAATGTCACTAGGCCAAGGTCAAGGAGCAGAATCGCCGACGGCGATGTCGATGTCGGAGACCTCAGTCGGAGTCACATTTATCCATGGGAGCGACGAACGGGAACGCGATGCGTTGCCAAGGGAGTTGGAAGAAGGGTCCAACAGACCGAATGGGCGAAGCCCAAGTACACCGAGCGACGACGTCGGAGAGTACGACCACGAGACGAACGAGGCTGAAGGCAGCGTTCAAAGGCTAGACAAGATGAATGGGCGAGCGTTGCTGCTCCATCTTAGGGCTCAGGGCATGCCCGATGTAGGCATCGACACACTACAGTCAATGGAATTCAATGGACGAAAGTGGGTCGACTACATTGGTGTCGATCCGACAGGAGCACGCGATGCGTTGCGTGAAGAACTGGGCATGGAGTCCGGATTGCGGATACAGATAATCCTATCGGAGGGGATCAAGGTCAACGAATTGATTCAACGTGAGGAACGACAATCGGAGGAGGATCGAGAAGAACAGCGCCAGCTGAGGCTGATGAATGTGACTCTGTCGACTCCGACAAAGGAGGGATCGAGGGATTCGGAGGCGACTTCTCCAGAGAAGACCTCTGCGGAGGTAGAGGTTGATCGCATTAGGGCTGATCTATGTCCTAAGATTGGTATCTACGCCCAAGTCGACGGATTTCCTACTTCTATTCAGCTGAAAGTGCTGAAAGTTGAGATCAGTGGATGGGTAGAGACACACAGTGGAACGCTCGCTGATGTTATCCGTGAAGCTATGACTGCGGGCGGAGCCACGGTAGAAGTACTGTTCACACGGCTAGATGATCGCGACATTCGACTGGATGCGAAGCTGGGTGGATACATCTATATGACTCCAAATGACAAGATCAAAAGACACTTTCTAGATGATTCCATTCGGATGCATGAGGGCAAAACATCCGCTGTTAAGTTGTTATTCGAAGTTCAGAAGTATGTGAACTATCAGTCAAGCGCGAGAACTAAACTGATGACGACAAATTTCCTGAGTCAACCACCAGTCTCAGATTCAAGGCTATTGCTCAAGAAAGCAATTGAATTTGAGGAGAACTGTGATATCATGACCGATGTTGGAGGTATAGATCCGAACATAGCAGGGCTGGCCGTAAACGTACTGGACAACCTAGTCAGCAAACTGGTTGCTGATAGTGCCTGGAATCAACTCCTGAGCATACCACTGGGTATGGTCAAACACCACAATCCAAATGATGTAGCAGGTATGCTGAAGGTAATTAAGACAGCGGGAAGAGACATGATGCTGCGAGCTTCAAAGACGCCACAGAGCACCCCAGACCAGCGATCTAGGTTCAAGAGGAACACTCATGCTGCGATGGCATTCGAGAAGGTAGTGCAAATCTGCTTCAACTACCGTGAAGGTAGACCATGTAGTGCTGGGGCACTATGTACATTCGAGCACAAAGGAGCTACAGGCAAGGTTTGTGATGACAAAGGGTATCTAGGCACAGGCTTCTGCAAGAACTTTGGAGACTGTAAGAATAAGCACCCCTGGGATGAAAGCAAATGGGGCAAACCCGAAGAAGCTGTTGCAAAGATGATGAAGCAAGATGGCTCGTTTAATGGCAGGAAGGCCAAGACCTATCTGGGATCTATTATGATGATGGATCAGATGAGTGCAGATGAGATGGAGCAGCTGCAGGCTATGCACTATCAGTACATGAACATGGTTGATGAAGATGCAGCAATGCACATGGAAGTGGACCAAGTGGCCAATCAGCTTAAAGCAGTTATGCTCACAGACGAGATGGCGCTCACAGGGAGCATGGCAGAAGATGAGGAGATTGATACTCCAAAGATGTCTCTCACCCCTGCAGATGTTCTGACAGGAGATGATGAGCCAGATGGAGGCAAAGTCGATTGGGATCTGCAACGAGTGGAATATCTGCTGGAGGGTATACCACCAAATGAACTGGCGTATGCACTTGAGGAGCCTCTTACTGATGACGACAGCAAGATGTCAGTGGATTCAGACCAAGCTGACAAATCAGAGGGAATGGACACAGCATCTGATGAGGCACCAACACAGGTGGAGTCTGACGGTGACTATGAGCAATCAGGTGAAGAGTCTACTGAATCAATTACTTCAGATGCCGACAAGGACGAAGTCAATGAAATGGACCAGGAGCAACCTACTGGTAACGTGACTCAGGGAGACTCTAAATGGGATGCTGACCCCAAGCCAGAAGCACATGAAGCCAATGCTGCTCAGGGAGCAGCCAATGAGAGGTTGTATGGTGCAGATAGCAATTCAAAGTCAGTTATGATTCCAAAAGTGAGAATTGCTGTTCCCACTGAGGAACTGCTGGAGCAGACAGTGTTGGATGACGGGACAAAGGAATTGGTGATGACACTGGCTGAACAAGGCTGGTCGAACAATGAAATTAGCGCTTGGCTATCGACATGTGAAGACACAAGGAAGGCTATGGATGATCTGGAACAAGGATTGAAGGAACATTCCACATTTGCTGTGAGCCAATTGGACACAAAGAGGCCGAAACTTCTGATAATGCTGGACAGCGGAACCTTCCAGCATGTGTGGGGCAGGGATATCAGGAAGTACCTGACTAATGTGAGGAAGTGTACACCTACTCCAGTAAAGACTGCTGGTGGCATTATATGGCTGGTTGAGGTTGGAGACCTAGTCCTCAAAGACGGGATCTTGGAGCAAGGATTCCTCAATGAGCATATGGATGGTTCACTGCTATCTACTGGACGATTATCAATGTTTGAAGGGTGGAAGTTTATGCAAGACCACCGAGGAT
>Ga0209713_10003389_pt1 | contig 10129 bp, 7 predicted proteins | sample ArcOceMetagenome_3_FD_187444 | JGI IMG/M metagenome (GOLD analysis project Ga0209713, IMG submission 187444) | Marine eukaryotic phytoplankton communities from Arctic Ocean - Arctic Ocean- Svalbard ARC20M Metagenome (SPAdes) (version 2) | ecosystem: Environmental > Aquatic > Marine > Oceanic...
GCTCGAGCGCGAGCTCAAGGAGAGCAAGCAGCGCCTGAGCCGCTCGCGGCTCCAGCAGGTGAGAGGCGACGAGACGAGGCCACCCATGCGTCGCCACGCGCGCCACGCCCATGCGCGCCCCCCCCCACCCACCCGCACTCCTCCACACCCCACCCCTCACCCCACCCCTTCCGCGTCTCGTCTCGGTGGCGTCCTCGGCCTCCTCCTCACCCCCTCACCCCATCACCCCAGCTGCTCGTCACGCCAGCTCCCCTCCGCCGCAACGACACGCCTGCGACCTCGGCCAACGTGCACCACCGCCACCGCACGCGCTTGCGCCCCGCGCCTGCGCCGCCTGCGCCGCCTGCGCCGCCTGCGCCGCCTGCGCCGCCTGCGCCGCCTGCGCCGCCTGCGCCGCCTGCGCCGCCTGCGCCGCCTGCGCCCGCTCGCACGTCGCGACTGACGGCGCGCGCGCTCGCTTGCGTCGCATCAGGCGATGGGCGGCGCTCGGCCCGGGAGACACAAGTCGAGCGACGGCATCGCTACCCTCGGCAGCCGCCCAGACACGGCGCACGCGCGCGGCCGCGTGGGCAAGGCCGGCGACGTGGAGACGGGCGGCGACGGCGCTGCGCGAGCCTCGGGCGCGTCGGCGCCGATGCAGCGGCCGCCGCCGCGCGCGTCGGTCACAGAGAGCGAAGCCGAGATGCTCACCGCCGAGAACAGCGTCGTCGAGCAGCAGGCGCGCACCGCACGCACCGCACGAAGCTACCACGCCCCGCACGCACCGCACGCCCGCATGCACCGCACGCACCGCACGCATGCACACCGCACGCCCGCACGCACCGCACGCCCGCACGCACCACACGCCCGCACGCCGCCCCCACGCTCGCCACGCCCGTGCACGCGTGGCAAGCAGCGCGCGCCCGCGTGCTCCTCACCTCGCGTCGGCACGTGGGGCGGGGCAGGTGCGGGAGCGGCTGCTGCAGCTCGAGGCCGCCTTCGCCGCGCGCGAGGAGGGGCACCAGAAGCGGCTGGCGCAGGAGTCGCAGCGGCTGCGCTGGACCAACGCGTCGCTGCAAGCGCTGCGCAAGGTCGTCACGACCGAGCTGGGCGACGAGAGAGCCAAGGAGCTGTGGACCGAGGCACAGAAGCGCGTCACCGCCCTCGGCGCCGCGCCGCCCGCCGACCAGCAGCCCGCCTCGGTTGCCGAGGGCGCCCAGCCGGCGCCAAGCTCGTAGGTTGCACGCCGCACCGTGGTGCGGCTCGTTTGGTCCATCACAGCTACGGTCTCGTACGGCCACAGTGAACAGGGTGGAGCTCGGTGTGGAAGAGGGTTGGCGCCCTCCGTGTCAACGTGAGTTCAATACAGCGAAGCACCAAACTGGGCAGGAGCCCGCACCCGCTCGCTCTCAATGTGCTTAGCGTTGCCGGAACGCGGAATGGAAAGCCAGCCGTAAACCGAGATTCGCCAGAAAGACGCTTTTGCCCAGCGGAGGTTCCACTACTGCTCGCAAAATGGCTCCTCACTCAGGGGCAACGCTCATGCTCGCGTCCGCAGGGGCTCTCGAGCCACAGGGGGGTCGTCGGCAGATGGAGCACACGCCCCCGTACCCGCCGCCCCCTGCGCCGAGCCCCCGGTGTCTGAATCGCACCCACTTTTCTTTCGTCGCCGCACTCACCTCTGCGTGGATTCTCCTGCGGTGGGGGGCGACGGGCCGACCGTGTCTCTTCGCCACGCCTTTCGAGGGGGGTCATCGTGCTGCTTTTCCTCGGGATGGCGAGGCCCGTCGCCTCGCAGCCTCCGCTCCGCCGCCCGCATGCGTCGACACCAACTACAACGCGACGGACTACTACGGTGACAACTGCGCCGCATACATTGGCATGGCGGACCTCTATTGCGGCAACTACGAGGACGACGACTTCAACTCGACTGTCATGTGCTGCGTGTGCGGCGGCGGACAGAGCTCGTCGTCGTCGTTGCCGCCGCCGTCGGCGCCTCCGGTCGCGCCACCGCCGTCTGCGTCCGCCCTCACGAGCTACACGTCTGGCACCTCTAGTACCGGCCACACTGGCGCGTGGCTGATGGTGAACAAGTCGTCGCCGTACGAGGACTTCATGGTGACGGCAATCGACCTCGAGTTGTCCGACGTTTCGACAGACACCACTCTCTACCTGAAGGCATACGACTCGGTGGATCTGGACCGGGGCGGCAATCGCTTCTCTGACAAGATCTCGATCGCCTCCTCGGACGACGTCACGCTGACAGCACCATCGCACAGCACGACGTATAGCTACGTGCGCTTCACCTTCGATGCCGGTGCGCTCATCGCCAATCCGATCTACGTGGAGCTCAAGAAAAGGTCCGGTGACAACCCATCGATTAGATTCCTCTATGCCCGCCCGGAGAGCGGAGTCGTTGGCGGCGCCGGCGGCCATGCGGGCACGCTCAACCACCGGGTCTGGGGCATGGCGTCGTCGCCGCCACATCCATCCGTGCCACCTGCCCCGCCATCCGTGCCACCTGCCCCGCCACCACCATCCCCGCCACCAGCGCCGCCTCCAGTTTCGCCGCCCTCGCCTCCTCCAACTGGGTACACACAAGCGGCCCTCGATGCGGAGAATGCGTTGCCCAACTCGCAAATCTCCGACGGCGCTTGGAGTTGCCACGATCTCATCGGATGGAAGGGCCCGACCGTGTGCACCGACTCTACGGTGCAGCACCACGACTGGGCGCAGAACTGCCCGGTCAATTGCGCCAAGGCCAACGGCGCGCCGCTGCTGACCGCCACCAACACGCCGTCGACGCCGACGCCGACTCTCGAAATCACGGGCACCGGCTGCACCGTCGACGACGTCTGCGTTCAGAGCAAGAACTATCCCGACTACTACGGCAACAGCGAATCCTGCTCGGTCAACGTGCCCGCCAATCAGGCGATCTCGGTCGAGGCGTTCAACACCGAGGCCGGCTTCGACTTTTTGACCGTCAACGGCCAAGCCTACTCCGGTACGGGAAGCTGTTCGTCCAACAGCTGCGGGGGCCGGTCCGGTATCGACTACAGTCTCGTGACCGCTTCCGAAAATGCCATCTCTTGGCGCACGGATGGCAGCGTGACACGGACTGGCTGGAGGATCTGCTTCCGTCAGCTGACGGCGCTCCTCTATGGCGACCCGCAGCCGCCACCACCAACCCCGCCACCACCACCAGCCTCAGCAGCTTCATCGCCTGTCCCGATGACGGGAGCGTCAGCGACACAGAGCTCAACAAGCAATGGTGGCGACGCTGGGCGCGCCATCAACGGCGATAGCGACGTCAGCTGGAGTTCGGGCAGCTGCACGCACACCAGAAGCGAGGCAGCACCATGGTGGGAGGTCACCGTGCCTCTCGCGCAGCCGCTGCAGATCACGAGTGTCAAGGTCACCAACCGGGGCGACTGCTGCGCGGAGCGGCTCAACGGCTTCGACCTCGCAATCAACGGCGTGACCTGCGCGAGCAACAACCAGGTCGGGCAAGGCGTGACCGCGGAGGTGTCGTGCGCGGCGAGCGCTCCCGCTGGAGACCTGACGGTGCGTGCCACGCCCGTCCACAGTGCAAAGCCGTTCCCTCACCTCCATCCCAGCACGCTCCCACGTCGCGCTTCATACGCGTCCAATGGCTTCCGCGCAGGTCAAAATCTCGCGGTCGATCGTCACGGAGCTGACGATCTGCGAGGTGGAGATCTTGGCCGTCGTGGCGTCGGCGCCTCCGGTCGCGCCACCGCCGTCTGCGTCCGCCCTCACGAGCTACACGTCTGGCACCTCTAGTACCGGCCACACTGGCGCGTGGCTGATGGTGAACAAGTCGTCGCCGTACGAGGACTTCATGGTGACGGCAATCGACCTCGAGTTGTCCGACGTTTCGACAGACACCACTCTCTACCTGAAGGCATACGACTCGGTGGATCTGGACCGGGGCGGCAATCGCTTCTCTGACAAGATCTCGATCGCCTCCTCGGACGACGTCACGCTGACAGCACCATCGCACAGCACGACGTATAGCTACGTGCGCTTCACCTTCGATGCCGGTGCGCTCATCGCCAATCCGATCTACGTGGAGCTCAAGAAAAGGTCCGGTGACAACCCATCGATTAGATTCCTCTATGCCAGCCCGGGAAGCGGAGTCGTTGGCGGCGCCAGCGGCCATGCGGGCACGCTCAACCACCGGGTCTGGGGCATGGCGCCGTCGCTGCTGTCACCGCCGCCAACGCCGCCAACGCCGCCACCGGCCGTCCAGGTTCTTTGGAAGGCCGCGGCCGCGGGTGGCATCAACTGCGACGACGTGTGCAGAGGGATCGGTGGCACCTGCCACAACGGCGTGCAGACCAATGGCCTGCTCGACACGTGGCCGACGACGGAGACGGAGATGCGGACGGTGGTGGCGGACGCCGGCCTCTCGTGCACCTCGCTCAGCTCGCGGTGTGACATGGGCGAGACTCCACTCTATGAATCGAACAGACCGTACGCGTGCCACTACTGCGACACGCCGCCGGGCCCGTCGAGCTCCGATTCGTCGCACCGGGACCCAAACCCTTGCCGCAAAGGGTACGGGAACCGTGTGCGCATCTGTCCTTGCACCAACGTGCCCCCGCCGGCTCCGGGGCCGCCGCCCTCGCCACCACCTCCATCGCCTCCGCCCTCGCCGCCACCGGCTCCGCCGCCACCTTCACTGCCGCCTCCCTCGCCGCCTCCCTCGCCGCCTCCACCCTCGCCGCCTCCGTCACCGCCACCACCTTCGCCTCCGCCCTCTCCTCCTCCGCCATCTCCCTCGCCCTCGCCCCCTCCACCCACACCGCCGCCGCCCTTGCCTCCACCGCCCTCGCCCCCGCCGCCATCTCCACCACCGCCCATTCCTCCGCCGTTGCCTCCATCACCCTCCCCGCCGCCGCCATTTCCGCCGCCACCGACGCCGCCGCCGCCCTCGGCGCCGCCACCAAGCCCGCCCGCGAGGCCGCCGAGGCCGCCACTGATACCCGAACCACCCGAACCGCCTCCAGCCCCTCCGTTGCCGCCGTCGCCGCCGTCGCCGCCGCCGTCAATCCCACCGTCGCCGCCGCCACCCATGCCGCCGCCGCCCTCGCAGCCCCCGCTCTCGCCGCCTCCGCCGACGCTGCCGCCGCCTTCCCCGACCGTGCCACCGCCAAGTGCACCGCCGACGACGCCGCCGTCGCTGCCACCGCCGACGCCTCCGGGCTGCGTCGAGCTTGAGCTCGCCCTGCCCGCCTTCCGCATCTCACCCGCGGATCTCACCCAGCTTGGCTCGACGCTCGAGAGCGAGCTGGCCGACGCGCTTGGGATCAACACGGCACGTGTTGCGATGCGCTACCCCGCGCCATGGAACGTGCCGACGCAATTCACCAGCTCGTATGCCTTTTTGTTCGACTCGCCCGACGACCCATCGTTGCCGACGAATGCGCAGCTCGAGGCGGCCACGCTCGCGCTTCCAAAGAACTGCATGCGCACCCCGCTCGCCGCATGCGCTCACATAGGCAAGGTGCTTCGTCGACTGCTCAGCACGTCGACGTGCGAATGGGTTGCACCGCCGGTGCCCTCCGCGCCGCCCCTAGAATCGCCGCCGCCATCGCCACAGCTGCCGCCACCACCACCTCCCGGAGCGCCGCCGCCTGATCAGCCAGCCCCTCCACCTCCAACACCAACGGGCGCGCTGGTAGCGGACGGTGCTTCGTGCTTCAACGTCGTGATGTATGACTCATTTGCAGACGGCTGGAATGGGGCGGAGCTGCGGCTGCGTCCAGCCGTCACTCCCACCGCAGTCTCACTTGCAGCAGGCGCCTTGGGCCGTGCTAGCTTCTGCGGCTTTGTAGCGGACGGGTGCTACGCCACCGAGCTGGTCGTGCCTTCTGGCGGAGAAGAGGCCGCTCGCTCCGAGGCCTCGTGGGAGATGGAGGGCTGCAGCGGCGGCATAGTGCGCGGCACCGAGTCGCCACAGCTCTGCATGAGCGGGGGGTTCTGCTCGATGCTATTCTCCCCACCGCCCACGGGTCCGCCACCCGACGTTCCGCCACCACTGGCACCTTCACCGAGCCCGCCCATGACACCATTTGGCTTGCCCTCGCCCGCGCCGTTGCCGCCCTTGCCGTCTTCTCCCGCGCCCTCGTCGCCGCCAGCGCCCACGCCACCGCCGCTGCCATCTATACCGCTGCCACGACCTCCGATGCCACCGCCTCCACCTTCACCGCCGCCTCCGCCGCCCCTGCCGTTTCCGCCAGGAGCGACGCTGCTTGAGGAGGTCAGCGTCAAGATGGTCATCGCGGGCAGCATAGAGGAATTCGATCCTCAGAGCTTGATCGTCGCGCTTCAAGATCGCCTCGAAATCAGCCCCTCGCAGATCGCGTACTCAGTAACACCCGCCTCGGTGGTGGTGGCATTTGTCATCTCTACCGGGGAGGCTGGCAGCTCTGAACCGGTGGTGCAAACGCTTCAGGCATTTGGACGCAACGTGCAGCTCACAGCATCTGAGCTGGGCGTCGCTCTCGAGGCCATCTCGCCCCCGATTGTCACGTATACGGTGATTCCCGCCTCACCGCCGTCGCCGCCGCTTCCAGCACCACCCATGCCACCATCGTTGCCCCCGTTGGCGCCGCCGTCGCAGCCGCCGCCACCCTTGACCCCGCCGGAGCCAATGCCACCGCCCCCGACGCGGTCACCGAGCTGGCCGCCCGCCCCGGAGTGGCCCGGCAGGCCGAGTCCACCGCCACCCGTCTTGCCAAGCCCGATGCTGACCCAAGCCTCATTTTCCGGAGCTGGCTCGGAAGGACTCTCTGGCTTGGACGGCGAAGGCTTTTCCCTGGACCTCGACCTGGTCGATCAGGAGCCAACACTGCTCGCACTGATGGTGACTGATGTCCTCTTCGTGCTATGGCTTGCCACGCTTCTGTACCAGAGGTCCAAAGCTGAGGATAGGGCCGAAGCGAGACTCAAGCGCCCAGCCCTCTCACGAGGCCTCTCAGGACGGCTGAATGTCTCAGGACGGATATCAATCGCGGACCCGACGCTCGTGGGTGGAAAGGCCGACGCTGACAGCGACGACAGGACTTATCCAGGTCTGCGCAAGCTGACAGACTTGTCTTGGCACCCGTTGCTCCGCGTCTTCGCACCTGGCGTCGACCAGGCAGCGCGACTCCTCTCGACATACGTCACGCTCCTCGTCACTCTCGCTGGATGTGTCGGTGGGTGGTATGTCCTCGCCGAGGAGGGAGCTTTTGACGTGGCTGAAAATGCTCCTCAAGCGAGCCCGCCTGGCCTGCCATCGCAGGCAGTGGAGGCGGTGGAAGCTGCGAGCGGCGATGTCGCAGCGGAGCAGCGGAGACAGCTGTGGGCTGGAATCTTTAACGAGGGGCTGAACATTCAGACGAGCGACAACTGGCTGCTGGTGGGCGTCGTCTGCGCGCTGCTGGCTGACGGCGGGCGCCGCCTGTTGGATCTACTCAACGGCCGGCTTCATCGACAGGTGAAACAAAAGCTCGAGAAAAAGCACGAGCGAGCGCTACTCTTGGACAAGCTCAAGCGCAAGGGAACGCGGCGAAGCCTAACCCTCGGCGGTTCGAGCAAAGACCTCACCGGCTCGATGCGCGACCTCGGCGCCGTAGGCACGAGTGTGAGCGGCAGCGGCGACACCGAGGCAGGCGTTGGCGCAGTCAATGACACTGTCACAGCAGCTAAGGTCTCGTTCAACGAGGAGCCTTCGGTTAGCGCGGAGCGCGAGCCCGACGCGTCAGCAGATGCCTCGAGCGGAACTGGTGTCAAACGCATTCTGGCGCACGCCAAGACAGGTCTGACGAAACGGCCAGGCGACCCAAAAGCACGCCGATGCTCTTTTGCGGCGGCAGTGCCCAGAGGCAGCGGTGCTGCGAGCTCCCGCTTTTCCGAGGCCGGTGGCGGCGGCGCTGCGAGCTCACGTATCTCAAAACGAATACCATCAATGGGCCGCGGCGCATCGATGGCGGATCTGGCCGCAGCGGTCGCCGACGGAGATGACAGCAGCGACGACGAAAAGGATGGCAGCGGCGGCCCGGGGAGCGCTTGCACCAGCAGTCTGAAGACCGACGACGGCCGACCAGTCGAGGCGGTCATCATGCCGATGAAGCAATACATGGCAAACCTCAAGCAAGTTGGCGACAATGCCAAGCATCAGGCGAAGCTCGATCGTGCCCACGAGAAGCGTCAGATCATCGATCATGCGAGGGAGCATGGACTGGATCCGAAGCACGTCGCCGCCGCGCACGCCAGCGGAGAGTACCCGGAGGATCTGGGGCACGCTTACCGCAAAGACTCGAGTGAGGGCCCCGCCTTCAGGCGCGCGTCTGGTGAGAACCCGGCAACGACGCTCGCGCCGAGCGAGCTGCCGAGGCCCAAAGTGGCCCCGCGCCGCCGAGCTTCAGTCGCTGATCCAAACGCGCTCGGCTTTGGACCGGGGCATGACCCCAAACTAGTGTGGCTCATGGGAGGGATTGATCCGGTGCGGCGAAGGCTCGTCAGTGCGGCGGCGATAACGATCCAGCACGCGTGGCGCACAAATCAGGCAAGGCTAGCGCTTGCGAGCAAAAGACAGCGCAAGCTAGAGCGTCGCATGGAGCTGACGGAAGGCGACGACCACCACGACTTGAAGGGTACCAAGGATAGGCCGGAGAGGCAGATGCGCAAGACAGCAGCACACCGCGTCACCGTGTCTGACACCAGCACCGACTCGTCCAAGGCGAGCGCGACGCAGCCCAACCTTATGATCGGCAGCGGGCTTGCCAGGAAGGCGACGGAGGGCGCGAACAGCAGCGACGCACCGACGGTGGCTGTGCTGGAGGATGTGACGAGGTCAGCGGAGGACAGCGGTGCCGGCAGTGAGGCCACCACCATCGAGGTGCAGCCTGTTGCCTCAGCGGAGGGCGTGATGGCGATTCCGGACGGAGGAGATGACAATGCTTCTGTGGGGATCGTGGACTCGACGCTGCAGGCAGCGGGCACCTTTGTGCAAGGCGCGCTCTCGATCCTTGGGGCATGGAGGACATGGCCTGCACCGACGCCAGAGACCAGCGACGTCGAGTGTGCTGATGGCGATGCTGATGAGCCAACGACGGCGGACGGCGCAGCAATGGCCGGTCCGTCGGTGCCGCCGTCGCCACCGCCCTCACCGCCAGCGTCACAACCCGCAACCCGCAACAAGCACTGGGCACTCGCGAAGGCGGCGGTGAACGCAGGGGTGTGTACGGGGCACTTTTGCCACACTGATGCGCTCGGCGGCTGCACGCATCACGGCGTTACGGCGCTCAGCAAAGCCCAGCAGGCCAAGCAGATGGCTCAGCTGATCCTTGAACAGCAGCATGAGCGCCGCCTTGAGCAGCTGTCGTATAATCTGAAAGGCGTGCACTGGTTGTGCGGGCTTGGTATCGCGTTGGGGGTGCACCTGGCCATTCTTGAGGACCGCGTGATGCTGGCGCCAGCTGCAACCAAGAAGGCTATGGCGTCGTCGTGGTTGATCGGCGTGTTCCTAATGCTTGTCGTGCATGACGGCGTGCTCGCTGTGCTCGCCTCTTGCCTTATGCTCGGCGCGGATATCAAGAACGGCATCGAGAACGATCGTGCCAATAAGATCGCCGCCAGGATCGCTGCCGCTTCTGCTGCGAACGATATCGAGAGCGACGCGGACGGTGAAGCCGAGATTGACCCCCCCGACATGACCGAGATGATGAGCAAGCCAATGAAACTCGACCACTCGTTCGAGTCTGACATGGCCGATCAGCATCGAAACCGCACCAAAAGGGGCCTCCGTGACAACTCCGAGAAGAAGAAGAAGGTGGCTGCGCCGCCGTCCGCAGTGGTGCCCGTCTCGGAGGCAAGCAAGGCCGGGCTGCGGGCGGCCAGCAGCTTCGCCAGCTCTGAGAAGTCAGACCCGGGCACACGCTTGCATGCATCGCTGGAGGTTGCACATGCTCCAATGATGCACTGCTAAAGTGCATGTGCAAGTCCGGCTGCATCATACCTTCGCATACTACGTCTATGTTCCGATCCTCTCATCGATCTACACATTAAAGGGTACGGCCCTTAGGGTCTGTAGGGACGCGTGTGTAGCGTTGTGAAGCGTTGTCAGAATGAACTCCTACGC
>Ga0209713_10003390_pt1 | contig 10127 bp, 4 predicted proteins | sample ArcOceMetagenome_3_FD_187444 | JGI IMG/M metagenome (GOLD analysis project Ga0209713, IMG submission 187444) | Marine eukaryotic phytoplankton communities from Arctic Ocean - Arctic Ocean- Svalbard ARC20M Metagenome (SPAdes) (version 2) | ecosystem: Environmental > Aquatic > Marine > Oceanic...
AGTGGGTGTGTCCCATAGCGTGCTGCCGTTGCTGCGAGGCAGAAACTCATTTCATCGCTAGCCACTCCACTAGGCGGGGAGGAGCCTCACGAGAGTCTTCCCTCGCAACGCGGGCGTTCGGCTGTGAGCTCGCTGCTGGTGAGTGGGATGGGGTTGGCGCGGCGCGCACCTCTTGTGCGCGTAGCTCAACAAGGTTATGCGCGGCAAGGCAGTTAGCCACGATAGCGCAGCACTGCGCTAAGGCAACTGCCGACTTCGGTGCGGTGGTTGCACCCAGTGAATTGAACTGCATAGACACTTCATTCAGCACGCTTCCTCCACTCGCTCGGAAACCTCCTCGCTCCTTTTGACAAAGTTCGGTAGCGAGGCCTATGTGGCTTAGCTGGTAGCTCAAATTACCGGCTACACAACGTCATGTCTAGGCGATGACTGGGGCGAATCCTCAAGTCTTTGCGGAGACTATTGACATTATGGTGGTGAGGTCGTTTAATTTGAACGTCTCATCCACCCGACCCATTATCCCCGACAACACACTCGCAAGATGCTCACCATCGCCACTCAGTCCACCGGCTTCACTGGCCCCGCGAACATCGCTCGCGTGCAGCAGCGCTCTGCTTCTGCGTGCATGCAGTACACAGAGGGCGGCTTCCTCGACTTGTGCACGAAGGGCCGCGCCGGTACGCCAATCAACCGACCCGTCCCTCGCCCACTATCTCCTTCCATCCTGACACGATTTCCTGCTCCTCATATCCTCACGCGCCCCCTGTTCCTTCTCCGCAGCCCTCGACAGCGGCAACACGGGCGACGTCTGGGCCACGACCTCGGAGACCAAGAGCAAGGCGGACCTCGAGGCGCTCGCGGTCAAGCTGAACCCGTCGGTCGGCTTCTACGACCCACTGGGCATCGCCGACGCTGCGTCGCCGGAGACCATCGGATGGTTCCGCCACGCCGAGATCAAGCACGGCCGCGTCGCGATGGCCGGCTTCGTCGGCTACTGCGTGCAGAGCAACGGCATCCACTTCCCATGGAACATCCAGGGCCCAGGCGTCGGCTTTGACACGCCGGCGATCAGCTTCGGCGACATCGCCGCGGCGGGCGGCCCGGCCGACCAGTGGGACGCGCTCCCGACGGCGGGCAAGGTGCAGATCCTGCTCGTGATCGGCTTCTTGGAGATGTACGGCGAGACGTCGGCGGCGCTCGAGATGGACGGCCAGAAGCACTACGTGCGCGGCGGTAAGCCGGGCTACTTCCCGTCGTTCAAGGGCCGCATGCCACACCCGGTGCCGCTCGACCTGTGGGACCCGTTCGGCTTCACCTCGAAGATGAGCCCCGAGCGCAAGGAGAAGGCACTTCTTGCGGAGGTGAACAACGGTCGCCTCGCGATGATCGGCCTCTTCGGCCTCATCTCCGCCTCCAAGGGCCTCATCGTGCCCGGCCTCGACGGGCTTGGCATCGCGCCGTACGCCGGCGAGGTGATGGCGCCCTTCTCGGCGGGCGACATCAGCTTGCCGTACGTCGCGGGCATGCTCGAGCGTGTCGGCACGCTCTACTGAGCGAGCGAAGCACCCAGGACGGAGTTCCTCGTGGTGTAACTCTGTTGACCATTTGCATGTAAGAAGAAACCCCTAGGCACCGTACACGCATAAAACCGGAGATTCTGAGTAACATCATTCCTGAAGGATGTCAAGGCGCACGTGACATGACCGCGAAGCACGAGTCAGTACCGACCGACGCCGTGTCCCTGACACTCCGGACCATACCCCATACTTTACGGTACCCATACACCCGATCCTGTAAGGAATCGGTGGGATTTTTAGTTTTTCCCTTGTGGTTCTGAGCGACTTATAAAGTGCGGGGTTGGTCAAAAGTGTCCTTCACACTCCAACCCCTAAAAAAGTAAACTCACCCAAGGTAAAGCTGTATATATAGAGAGATTATATTAGAGTACTCTCTCTCTACCACACACATCTCCTCCATGTTCTCTCCCCCCCTCTCCCCCACCTCCAGCCGCTGCTAGCGGCTCGAGTACTAGCTAAGTTTAGTCTCCGTTGAGTTCTCACTAACCTCACATAAGGCAAACTTACCTCAAGGCGTCTACTCACGCATCATCCTTCTCCGCCACGGCACCCGCTGCCAGCGCGGCCGCCCTTCTCGACCCGAACACTGTGCTCACGAGGAGCACGTACCTGATCGCTCGACCAAGCGCGAGCGCGAGGATGATGGCGGGCACGTTGGTGGGGTCGAGCACGTGAGCCGCCACCATGAGCGGGATCGTGGGCGCGGGCAGGACGGTGTTCATCACGGCAGCAAGCAAACCGTGCCGCTGCAGCAGCGAGCGAGCCGTCGCCAGCTGCGGCGAGTTGGCCAGCTTCGCCGCGATGCCGAGCCGGCCGATGAGCGCACAGAAGCAAGCATTCCCAGCCAGACAGCCGCCCGACACGGCCGTGCAAAGCACCAGGGCCCGGCGGAGGTCGGCCGCCAGGAGCGCCAGCGTCAGCAGCGGCGTGATCAGGAAGCCGCACAGCGTGAACGGGTCGAGGAATCCGATGAGCGCGAGTGCCCATGGGTACCAGGCGGCCGTCGCGTGCCGCTCGCCCCAGGTGGTGACGCGCCGGACGAAGCCGTCCTTTTGAATGGATTCAGCTAGCAGCGCGCGGTGGCGGCGCTCCGGTGGGAGCCGTGCACGCCGCAGACCGACGACGATGGGGGTCTGCCGCACGGGCTCGCAGGTTGAGTGCGAGGCGAGGGCCAAGAACACGAGCGCTAGTAGTCTTCGGTGCATGTAGGTATTATGAGGAAGAAAACGAGCTTCCACACAAACATGGATTATGCAAGGTTATTGTGTGCCCTTAGTTTGGACGGCGTCTACGATATGGAGACTGAGACTGCGGAAGGCGCAGAGGCCGTCCTCCGCACTCTCCGCTCCTCCGCGGCCCCACGCGCGGCCAAGCTGCAGCTCGCATCCTCGCTGCTCGACGCTGGCGCTGGCAGCCTCTTCCCTCATCGGCGTCGCTTCCTTCTCGACTGGCTATGTGCGGCGCTCAAGGCACGAGGCGGCGACTGCCCACCGTGCACCGACGCGCAGTTCTGGCGGCTGCTCTCGGCGCTGCTCTCTAGTGCAGCCACGCTACCCGGTTCTCTGTGCGAAGGGCTCGCACAGTCCAACCGGTTGCTGCTCAAGGCAGGGGCTGCCGCGTGGGAGGCCGTTGTCAAGGACGGCTCAGAGGAGCTCTCGACGACGGTGCGACACGCGATGCATCAGCTGCTCCACCAATTCGCCGCTGAGGTGCGTCCGGGCCTCGAGGCGGTCACCGAGTATGCGCAGCACACGGTGACGGCATGCGCAGCCTGTCTCGAGGAGGTGCGCCGCCACCGCGCCGCGGCGGGATCGGCACGAGAGCTGGTCGCGGCCGCCGGCGATGGCCTGCGTGCCGTTCTCGAGCTGCAGCGGGAGAGTCCGCAACGCAAGGTGCTGACCACATTCACCTCGCGGTTGCTGCGGCCGACGATGCAGCTACGCGCCGCGTGCCGCGCGTTGCAAGCAGGGGCGACTGACTCGGTGCTGTTGCGCGACGCGGCGGCGCTGTGCACGCTCGTGGAGGCGACGCTCGACGCGGTGCTGCTGCACGCCGAGCACATGCCCGAGTACGTTGCGGCGCTACGCTCACCGTCGGCCCTCGCCGCGCTAGACCGCGCCGCCAGCGTCGCACCGTCCACTGCTGAGGCTGCGGTCAATGGAAACGGCGTCGGCGGAGCCGCTCCTCCTCCTGCCGAGAAGAAGCGGAAGAAAGAGAATGGCGACGCCGAGCACGGCGGTGGCAGTAGCAGCGGCGCCGGCGGCGCCGGCGGCGGTGGCGGCGGTGGTGGCAGCTATGTGGTCCAGCTGCTGACGCAACTGCTCCAGATGGGTCGCGAGGAGGTGACTGCTGCGCAGGTGGCCGCCGGGTCGCACAGTGGCGAGGACGGCGACGGTGGATGGGAGCGAGGGCTGCTGCTGCTGCCGTTGCTGCCGAGCCTGGTGCGCGGGTTTGCGGCTGCGCACGCGGCGCGCCAGCAGTCACTCGACGCGCTACGCCACTCGCGCGGCCAGCTGGCGCGTGGCTGGCAAAAGGGCGACGACGACGCCGGCGGCGGTGGCAGTGCCGAGGTGGCGACAGACGAGCATGGCATGCCCGCCGAGTTTGTGTTCATGCGTCTGATGCTGCGGCTGCCGCTCGGATGGATGCAATCGCACCTCGCCGCCGCCGAGCGAGCCCTTGCGCACAAGCGCACCGGCAGAGACGGCGCCGCGCCGGGCGATGCAGCCGACGCCGCGAGCGTTGCGCAGTGCGCGCGCGCGGCGCGTGCGACGGCGGCGGTGCTGGACGCTGCGCACGCGAGCGGCGTCTACCGCCCTCGGCAGGACTGGAAGGCGGCGCAGCGCAACGAGCTGCAACCGCTGCTGCCTCCCGCGCAGCAGCTGGCGCGTGCAGCCTCGCCCGCCGCCGCCGCCGCCGCTGGCGCTGGAGGCGGCGTTGCGGGTTCCTCGGCGCGCGGCGCGGCGCGGCGCGGCGCGTGTGCGCTGCTGCTGTCGCTGCTGCGGCTCGACTCGCGGCTGCTGCGCCCTCAGCTGGGCGCCGTGCTCGAGATCGTGGCGGCGGCCCCGCTCGGCGAGGCGGCCTCCGCGCCGACGGCCTACAGCGGCGGCGCCGAGGCCGAGGCGGCGGCCGAGGCGGCCGAGGCGAGTGCGGGGCCCGAGTGCGCGCTGCTGCTGCGGCTCGTGCGCGTCGCGGCGCTCGAGCGGCAGCTGCCCGCGCTCGTCTCGGCGCTGGCGGCGCTCACGGCGCGCGGCAGCGCGGGGCAGGGCTCGCTGGCGACGTGCGCCGCCGTGTGGAGTCGCCTCGCGTCGCACGCGGCGCTCGCGCCGACGATGCAGTCGATCGACCTGTGTGCGCCGCTGCTGACGCCGCTCCGGTCGATCCTGGCCGCCGTCAACCGCGCGAGGTCCGCGCCGCAGCCCGCCGCGCCCGCCGCCGGCAAGAAGCGCAAAAAGGGCGGCGGCGGCGGCGAGAACTCGGAGGTGGGTGAGATGGCGGCGCGGCGCGCCGAGCGGCGCTGGTGGCAGCTGTGCGGGCTGATGAGCGTTGTGCTCGATGCGGTGGCGGCCTCGACGCAGAGCGCCCCGCAGCTGAGCGGCGTGGCGCGACAGGTGCTCGAGCTCTCGGCACAGAGCCTGAGCTCGCTTCCGCAGACGGTGCACGGCGACGGCGACGGCAACGGCGACGGCGACGGCGACTGCGACGGCGACGGCGAGGGCGACGGCGACGGCCTGCTTGCGGCGGGGGCTCTGCTGCTGTGGCGCAGCGCAACGCAGCTGCTCGGTGCGTGTGATGCGCTGCTGACGCCCGGCCTGCCGCCGCCGCTGCCGCGCGCGCCGCCGCCCGCCGTCGTGGCGGCGTGCTCGTCGCTGCGGCGCGGCGGCTGCGGCGCGACGCTGCGCCTCGCCGCGCTGCACGTGCTGGCGTGCGATGCGATGCGCGTCCACGAGCAGCTCGTGCTCGCACAGCCGCCATCGGACGGCGACGACGGCGCAGCAACGGACGACGCACCGATGCCGGGTGCCGACCCGTTGGTGGCGCTGCGTGCGCGCATGTCGGAGCTTCTCGGGCTGCTGCTCTCGTGGGACGCCGCGGCGATGCGCCGGCTGGCGCGCGCCACCGGCCGCGCGTGGCAGCCGGGCGCGCACCCGTTCTGGGCGACGGACGGCGACGGCGCGCGCCTCTCGCAGTGGGAGATTGTGGCGGCGCGCACACACCTGCTCGAGGCGCACGCGACCGACGCGCAGCTGCTGAGCTGGGCCGCCCTCCTCTGGCAGTCGCTCTGCCCGGCCCGTCGCGCGCGCGGCAGCGGTGCCGACGGAAGCGGCGGCGACGGAAGCGGCGGCGACGGAAGCGGCGGCGACGGAAGCGGCGGCGACGGAAGCGGCGGCGACGGAAGCGGCGGCGGCGATGGCGGCGTGGTGGGCATGGCGGCGGTGAGTGCGGCGGTGCTCGAGGGTGCGGCGGTGTATGAGCTGCCCCGGCTGCGCCTCGCGCTGCTGCCTGCGGCGTGGCGCACGCTGCAGCGCAGCCTGCCGCAGCCTGCCGCCACGCACGGCCAGCGGGAGAGGCGCCGCCTCCGCTTCGTGCTTGGCGCGACGCCGACGCCGACACCGACGCCGACGCCGACGCCGCCAGCCGACGCTACGCCTGACGCGGCGGCCGCGCGCTGGCCGCGGTTGCTGGGGCGTGTCGAGGGCGGCGGCCGCGGCGATGCGGCGGCGGCGCGTGGCGCGTGGGAGGAGGTGCGGTGGGCCGAGGTGAGTGCGTTGCTTGGGCTGCTCGCGAGGCTGCCTCCGGAGTGGCTGCCCGCCGATCAGCTCGGGTGGTTGCTCCCGTCGCTTCTCGTGCTCGCCCAGCTCGCAGCGCCCGCCCTCGCCGCCGCCGCCGCCACGCCCGGTGCGCGCCAGGAGGCCGTCACGGCCCTCGGCGCGGCGCTCGGACTGGCGGCGTGTCTCACGCGTGCGCAGCCCGCAGCCGCAGCCGTGCTGGTGCCTGCGCGCGCGCTGCGGCGGCTGGTGCGTTGGGCGCACACCATGCCGGCGGTGGCGCACGCGGCGGGGCTCGGAAGCGAGGCGCGCGCTCTGCTCGGGGCGCGCTGCGCTGAGCTGCTGCAGCCGCTCTGCAGCGGCGGCGTGAGGCTCTGTGGCGAGGCGGAGGGCGGCCGCGCCGCACTGGCGCGCTGTTGGCCGGAGTGGATGCGACTGCTCGCAACGGCCCTCGGGGGCGGCGGCGGCGGCGACGGCGGCAACGGCGCGGCGCACAACGGCAGTGACGACGACGACGACGACGACGACGGCGACGACGACGACGACGACGACGACGACGACGACGACGAGCACAGCGGCGGCGACGACGCGGCGGCGCTGCAGATGCTGGGTGCCTACCTGGGCGCTCTGCTCGAGGCGCTGCCGGTGCCACAGGCGGGGCGGCCCCCGCGCCGCAGGCATTGGATGGCGGCAGCGGCGCAGAGGATGCAGGATCTGCCGGGCTGCTTCGCGGCGGCGGCCGGTGCTGGCGGCGCGCCTTCGCTTCGGCTCGAGGCGCTGCTGCGGTGCGTTGCGCTGTGGCTGCGATGCCAGCAGCGGCTCGCTGTCCTCGGCCACGAGGGCGTGCCGCCACCGCCCGCGCTCGCCGATGCGCTGCGCTGCTGCATCGCACTGCTGCAGCCGGCGGAGGCCGGCGCGGCCGGCGCGGCCGACGCGGCCGACGCGGCCGACGCGGCCGACGCGGCCGACGCGGCCGACGCGGCGGGGGGCGGGGCGGCCGACAACGATCGTGCAGTGAAGGCAGCGACGGCGGCGGCAGCGGCGGAGCTCCTCGATGCGGTGAGCAGCGCGGCGGATGTGGCGCCTGTACTGAGCCACGGGGAGATGCGTCGCATGGTGGCGCTGCTGCTGTGCAGGCTGCAGCCCCTCGCGCCGTCGATCGTGCTCGGGCCGCAGGGGCGCCCCGTCGCCGCGACTGCGTCCGACGGCGCGGCATCGTCCGCCACCGAGCCGCCGTCGCCTCTGCTCACGCTGCGTCGGCTGCTCCTCAACGCCGACGACGCGCTCTTTGCGTGGTCGGTGCGCGGGCTGTGCGACGAGCTCCGTGCGCCGCCGCAGCACGCCGCGCCGCCGCGGCACGCGTCGCTGCTCGGCGCGGCGCTCGTCGTGAGCGCCTCCTCTCCGCTGCAGCTCGCGCGGCTCGCGCCGACGGCGCCACCGTTGCTCGGAATGCTCTGCAGCCACGCCGCCGCCGCCGCCGCCGCCGCCGCCAACGCCGCAGCGGCCGCAGACGGCAGAGCGCCGTGCGCCGAGGTGTCGCGGGCCGACACCGGCCTGCGGCTCTGCCTGCAGGCGCTGACGGCGGCCACGTGCAACGAGGGCCTGCGCCTCGAGGCCGCCGACGCGAGCGCGGTGCTGTGCGCGGCGGCGTGCGGCGTCGCGCGCGTCGAGGCGCGCGCGGCGCCCGCGTGGCTCCCCTCGGCGGCCGCCTTCAACGCGGGCTACTTCCTGCTGCTCGCGCTGCTCAAGCAGCGCATGGCGCTTGTGCACCGCCACGGCGCGCCGCTGCTGCTCGCGGCCGTCCGCGGCATGCTCCGCGCCGTCGGCGCCTCACAGCAGCTCGCGAGCGCGAGCGCGAGCGCGAGCGCGAGCGCCGCCGCGCAGCCGACGCAGCCGCAGCCGTCGCAGCCGCAGCAGCCGCCACCGCCGCCGCCGCCGCCGCCGCAGAGGGAGCCGCAGAGGGAGCCGCTGCCGCTCGAGTGCACGCGCAACGTGCGGCGCCTCCTCGAGGAGATCTCCGCCAAGGCGCACCGCAAGGCCTTCGTCCGCCACGCCGCCTACCTCCTCGCCGACGTCGTCGCCCTCTTCGTGCACCGGCCGCCGTCGCCCCTCCACCGCGCCGAGCTGCTGCCGGGCGTGCACGCGCTGCTCGCCATGTGCACCACCGTCGAGCTGCGCGAGTGCCACGCCGCCAGCGACGGCGCGGGCAAGCGCGCGCTCAAGGCGCTGCTCGAGACGCACGAGGCGACGCGCTTCAAGGGCCAGATTTGAGGATTGAGCGCGTGTGGGTCAGCGGTCTCCGGTCGTGGGTCAGCGACGCAGTACCGGTTTAGAATTGACGGCACGGCCGAAACTTCTTGATTTGATTTTGGAGGCTAAGTGACTCAGACTCTCCCGCGTCCGACGAAGTGCTGGAATCGATACGTGTACCTACATTTCCTCCTTGTCGCCTGCTGCGCCACCGGCCTTGGCGAGCGTGCTGCAGTGCTCCTCAGCAAACGCGCCAATCTTGCCCTGCTCGAAGGCCTCGTTGAACTCGAGGGGGCGCTTGTCCGAGGCGGGGAAGAGCATCAGCACGGGCAGCTCGCTGTCCTCGAAGACGAACGGCGACTTGTCCTTGCTCACGTCCATGCGCAGCCGCTTGATGGTCGGCTGCGGCGCGGCGTACGCGGCGTACGAGGTGCCGTTGGCGGCGCAAAACGGCGCGCTCGGCTTGTAGAAGAGGACGAAGACGTCGTGCGCCTTGTTGAGCACGACCGCCTCGAAGTCGGCGTCGCCCACCGACGCCACGTCCGATTCGAAGCCCGCGCACGCCGCCGCCGCGTCGGGGTCGGCCGCGCCGTCGGCAGCTGCGTCGGCCGCCGCCGCCCCGTCGTCCTCCTCGAGCTGGCGCTGCGCATCGGCGTCGGCATCGGCATCGGCATCGGCGTCGGCGTCGGCGTCGGCGCCGGCCGGCGGCTCGATGGCTGCGGCGTCGGGCTTTGGTAGCCCAGTGCGATCTGTCGGCGTCGGCTCCTCGTCGCCGCCGCCCGCCTTCTTGCCCGGGTGCAGAAACTCCTTTCGCCGCTGTCTCTCTTCGTCGCTGACCTTCGAGCCCGTCTTCTCATCGCGATCATGCTGCTGCTGCTTGAGCGCGTCCTCGTGCGCGCGCAGCTGCTGCTCGAAGAAGTGCGTCTCCGAGATGTCGTCGGCGCCGCGCGGCAGAGCGGGCGTCTCCGTCTGCGTCTTGAGCCACCTGACGACGCTGTCGTACGAGAGCGGCGCGTCGTGCGAGTACATCTCGGGGTGGCCGTTGCGGAAGAGGACCAGCGTCGGCAGCCGCAGGATTCCAAACTTCTCGAGGTACGACGTGTAGCCGCGCTTGTCGGAGATGTCGCTCCTGGCGTGCTTGATGTTTGGGTCTGAAAACTCGCCGATCGCGGCGACCTTCTCAAGCTGCGGCTTGAAGGTGGCGCATTTCTTGCTCCCTGCGGTCGAGATGGCAGTTGTGCGTCACGACGGGTGGTGCGTGTTTTGGGATCTGCAGGAGGGCACGGGCAACAGGGGAGGCGGCGCACAGGGAGCCCAAAAGTGCACGAGCACACTGTCGTGCGTCTCGAGGTAGCTGTCGAAGTTCTCGAGGTCGAGGTCCGTGAGCGCGGGAGGCGGCAGCGCGTCCTGTGGCGCAGCCGGCAGCGCGGCAGCGACGAGCAGAGCGGTGCGTAGCATGTATATGTGAGCTGCCGTAGCTTTTCTTGGGCGGCGCGTTTGGCGCTGCGACTGGGGGGCGATGCTCAGTGTT
>Ga0209713_10003393_pt1 | contig 10123 bp, 2 predicted proteins | sample ArcOceMetagenome_3_FD_187444 | JGI IMG/M metagenome (GOLD analysis project Ga0209713, IMG submission 187444) | Marine eukaryotic phytoplankton communities from Arctic Ocean - Arctic Ocean- Svalbard ARC20M Metagenome (SPAdes) (version 2) | ecosystem: Environmental > Aquatic > Marine > Oceanic...
CGTAAAAACTCGTAAACGGCGTCGTGGTCTCACCTCCCAGGCGTGCTCTTGCGCCACTCGCGGCCGGCGCGCCGCCAGAAGAGCCACGCGGAGAGCAGCTGGCGGCCGGCGCGACGGGCCACGAGCCGCGCCTCGAGGGCGAAGAGCTCTTCGTCGAAGGGCGACCACGGGCTCACGGGCGGCGTCATCGGAGGGGAGGTGGCCGGGGGCGGGGTGGCGAGAGGCGAGGTCACCAGAGGCGAGGTGGCCACCGCTGCGGCGGCGGCCTCGGCGTGGCCGTTGCCGTGGCCGTGCTCCTCGCCGTGGCCGTGGCCGTTGGCGGCGGCGGCGTGGGGCAGGGTGGGCCCTTGGCCCAGCTCACCACAGAGGTCGGCAGGCAGCGACGGCAGCGGTGGCGATGCGGGGGCACGCGCCTTTGCCTGCGCCTTCGCCTGCGCCTTTGCCTGCGCCGCCTGTGCCTCGGCCCTCGCGGCGGCCTGGGCCGCCTCTGCCTCGGCCGCGGCCTTGGCCGCTGCCTCCGCTGCCTCCGCTGCCTCGGCTTCTTGCATGGCCCTGGCCGCCGCCGCCGCCGCCGCCGCCGCCGCAGCCGCCGCCACCGCATCGGCCTGTGCCCTGGCTGCATTGGCCGTCGCTTCCGCGTACGCCTCCGCCTCTGTGCGCTCTGCGGACGCCCTCCCTGCGGCCCCCTCGGCGGCTGCGACGGCATCGGGCGCGGCCGGAGCCTGCGCCGCCGCCTCAACCTCGGGCGTTGCCCACGTCGCTTCGCCCGTCGACGTGTTGAACCAGTACGGATACCCGTGCTCGTTCCACCCCTGCACCCATGGCGACGGCGACGGCGACGGCGGAGCGGCCGGCGTGGCGGGAGCCGACTCGGCCGCCGCCTCCACCGCCGCCTCGGTGGCTGCGGCTGCGGGGAACGCCTCGGCTGGTGCCGAGTTGCCGGCACCGCCAGCCGGAGGTGCCGGCACGGTTGCCTCCTCGCCGCAGCCAAAGAGCGCATCCGCGGTGGGCGGCGCCTCGCCCGTTGCATCACCGCCAAACAGCTCGCTGGCAGCGGGCGGTGTCTCGCCACCAGCACCAGCACCAGCACCAGCACCACCAGCATCACCGTTGCCACCAAACAGCACACTCGCCGCGGGCAGCGCCGCAGGTGGGTGGGCGACGATGGCGGCGGGCTCCGCCGCCCTGTCCAAAGCCGCCCTCTCCGAAGCCGCCCTCTCCGCCGCCGCCGCCCTCTCCGCCGCCGCCGTCTCCGCCGCCGCCCGGTGCGCCTCGCCCGCCGGCCTGCGCCCCAGCTGGTCCGCCGTCGGCAGAGACATCTCCGTGACGTTCCACCCGTCTGGCTGGTCCGCCTCCGCCCTCGCTGCCGCCGCCTGGACCTCGGCCTCCGCTCTCGCCGCCGCCGCTTTCGCCGCCTCGGCTTCCGCCTCCGCCGCGGCCTTCGCAGCCTCCGCCTCGGCCTTGGCGGCCGCTGCCTCCGCCTGCGACCCCTGCGCCCTCGCTCTCGCCTCGGCAACCTGCGCGCGCGCCTCCGCCAGCGCCTCCGCCTTGGCCGCCTCCGCCGCCTCTGCCTGCGCTCGTGCCGCCGTCTCGGCGGCCGTCGCCTCCGCCCTGGCAGCCGCCGCCTCGGCCTCCGCCTTTGCCTTGGCAGCCGCGCCCTCCGCCTCGACCTCCGCCCGGGCCGCCGCCACCGCCGCGTCCGTCTCCGCGACCGCCCTGGCTGCCGCGGCCTTCTCCTCGTCCGCCGCCCGCCTGGCCGCCGCCACCTGCGCCGCCGCCGCCTCCGCCGCCGCCTGTGCGTCACGACGCAGCGCCTCCTCGCTTCTCTGCCGCTCCGCCAGCGCCGCCCGCAGCGCCGCCCTTTCGTCGGCCGCCGCCAGCTTCGCCGCCGCGAGCCGCCCCGCGGCCGCGTCGAGCTGCTGCTTGGCGTCGAGGCGCAGCGCCACCTCTGCCTCCGCCTGCGCCGCCCGCACCGCCGCCGCCTGCTCTCGCTGCGCCGTCGCCCGCGCCGCCGCCGCCGCCGCCGCGCCCTCCTCATCGGCCTTCCGTCTGGCCGACGCCACCGCCGCCTGAACCTGGCGCTGCGTCTCCGCCGCCGCCGCCGCCGCCTGCTCCGCCGCCTGCTCCGCCGCCTGCTGCTGCGCCGCCGCGCGCGCCCGCGCCGCCGCCGCCTCCTCGGCGCGCGCCCTCTCCTGCTGCGCACGTGCCGTGGCCGCCGCCGCCTCCCGCGCCGCCCGCTCCGCCGCCTCCGCCGCCGCCGCCTCCGCCTCCGCACGCGCGCGCGCCGCCGCCGCCGCCGCCGCGTGCTGCTCCGCGAGCGCGGCGGCCTCCCTCTGCCGCGCCTCCTGCTGCCTGTGCTCGTCGGCCGCCGCCGCCGCCGCCGCCGCCGCCGCCGCCGCGCCCTCCTCGTCCGCCCTCCGTCTGGCCGCCGCCACCTCCGCTCGCAGCTGGCGCTCCACCTCCGCCGCCGCCGCCGCCGCCTGCTCCGCCGCCTGCGCCTGCGCCTGCGCCTGCGCCGCCGCGCGCGCCCGCGCCGCCGCCGCCTCCTCCTCCGCCCGCGCCGTCGCCGCCGCCACCGCCGCCCGCGCCTCCGCCCGCGCCCGCGCCTCCTCCGCCGCCGCACGCCGCTGCACAGTCTCGACCTCCGCCCGCGCCGCCGCCGCCGCCTCCGCACGCGCCCTGCCCTCGGCGCGCGCCGCGACGGCCCGCGCCGCGCGCCGCGCCTCCCACCAGCCACGCCACCGCTGCCAGCCGCCCCGCGTCGCACGCACGGCACGTTGCCCGACGGCGTCCGAGGATGAGCAGCGCAGGCGGCGCGCGCGGTGGGCGGCCGCCGCGGCCCACGCGAGCCACGCCGACGCCTGCCGCCCTCGCCGCCCCCGCAGCGCCGCCCCGAGGAGCATCGCGTCGCGCACAAGCAGCGCACGCAGCGCCGCGCGCCACCGCCGCCCGGCGCCGCCGAGCACCGCCGTCCTCGCCGCCACCGCCAGCACGGCTCTCACGAGCTTTCGCGCCACCGCCGCGCGCCACCGCCGCCCCGCCCACCGCAGCCGCGCGACCGCCGCAGAGGGCGAGGGTGGCGGCGGCACCGGCGACGGATGGCCCGTCGCCGTCCATTGTCGCCGCCGTCGGCGGCGGCGCGGTGGCGACAGCATCGATGCGAGGGTGTCGAAGCCCCACCGCTGCAGCGTCGCGGCGTCGTGCGCGCGCGCCGCGGCGTGAGCGAGGGCACGCCGCCTCGCCGCCGCCGCCACGCCCCGCCACGCCGCCCACGCACGCCCCTCGGCGCGCGCCAGGCAGAGAAGCACGCTGCCGCTCGGCGAGGAGCCGGCGGCGGCGGCGGCAAGCGCGATGCGCACGCCCGCGGAGCGGCGGCGCATGTTGGCCTCCGACGCGGCCCGCCACCGCCCCAGCGCCTGCGCCCGCCGCAGCCACCGCACTCGAGGCGCGAGGCGGCGACGCGCCGTGACAGTCCGGCGCCAGCGGCCCAACGCGGCGGCCGCCGCGCGCGCGCGAAGCGCGGTGGCCACGGTGGATGCGCGGAGGAGGCGGCGGCCGCGGCCGAGTGCGGCGCCATGCCAGCACCGCAGCGAGCGCAGCAGCGCATGCGCGGCGCCACGCCGCTGCATCTGGCGAGGGGTGGCGGTGGCGGCGGCGCGGGCCGCGGCGGCGCGCCACCGCCGCCACGCGCCGCACAGACGGCGACGGACGCGGCAGCCGTCGGCGGCGGAGGCGGCGGCGGCGGCGGCGCTCTCGGATGCGTGCGCCGCGCGCCACCGCGCCATCGCGGCGCCGCGCGCGCGCGCGAGACGCCATCGCCACGCGCGCAGAGCGACGGCCGAGCAAGCCCACTCGCGCTCCCACCGGCTGCCTGGCGGGCCGCCGCCGCCGCCGCCTCGCCCGCCGCTCCCGCCGCTCCCGCCGCCTCTCCCGCCGCCGCGCTTGGCGGCCGTCGCCTCGGCGCGCCGCCGCCACGCACGCAGCGCGGCGCGGCGTGCCATCGCGAGGCGCGCGCGCCACGCGCGCAGGGCGACGCGCGAGCGCGACCAGCGGCGGAGCGACGCGCCGCTCGTGAGCCGCCACCGTCGCAGCGCCGCGAGGGCCGCCCCCGGCTGGGTCGCACCCGCCGCGTGCAGCCCCGCGCGCAGCGAGCGGGCGAGGGCGGCGCCCGCCTCGGCGCAGGCGCGACGCCACCGCCGCAGCGCCGCCAGCGCACGCAGCTGCGCCGCGCGCCGCGTCAGCATCGCACCGAGCCGCCGCCTCTCACGCACGCCCTCCGCTGCGGAGCGAAGCGCGTGCAGCCGAGACGCCAGCGCCGCCAGCGCCGCGTCGCGTGCCATGCGCGCCGCCTCGGTGGCGGTCTCCACGGCGAGCTGCCACCTGCCGACGGCGGCGGCGCGCGCCCAGCCGCGCCGATGCGCGACGGCGGCGAGGACGAGGTAGCGGCGCAGCGCGAGGCGCGCCATCATCGCGCCAAACGACGCGGCCAGCGCGCGCCGCGCCGCGCCGTAAGCGAAGCGGAGCGCGCGCGCGCCGCGCCGCCTCGCTGCGGTGGTTTGCCCCCACGCCGCCAGCGCCGCCGCCACGCGCCGCGCGCCACGCGCCGCGACGAGCGCCGCGACCGCCTCGGCCTCCGCTTGCGCCGCCATGCGGCGGGCGTGGTGGGCGTGGCGGCGGTGGCGGTGGCGATGGTCGTCGAGGGCGCGCAGCCCACGTGCGGCGCGGCCGAGGCTGGCGGCGCCGCCCGCCGCACCGAGGAGCAGCCGCCCGGCGCCGCGCACGGTCGCCTCGCGCCGCCAGCAGCGCAGCCGCCGCCGCAGCAGCTGCGCACGCCCGTAGCCGGCGCCCGCCGCGGCCAGCTGAAGCCGCGCGACGCGCCAGCGCATCGCCAGCAGGGCGCGGAAGGCGGCGCGCTTGGCCTTGCGCTGCACGAAGGTCTGCAGCCGCGTCGCCGCCGGCACGCGCCGCGGCCGCCACGCGAGCCACGCACGGCCCACGTCGGCGGAGGCGCCGACGCGCGCCGCCACCGCCGCCAGCTGCCGCGCCGCGCGCCGCGCCGGCACCGCGCGCGCCCACCGCGCCAGCGCGCGCGCCCGCTCGCCCCGCGCCGCGTCGTCGTCGTGCCAGCGCCGCAGCGCGCGGCGTGCCGTCGTCGTCGTCGTCCGCCTCCGCGCGCCGTGCTGGCTATGGCTGTCGCGCCGCCAAGGCAGCGCGCGCGCCGCCCACGCACGCAGCCGCGCCGCCAGAAGGAGGCGGCGCGCGGCGCGGCGCGCGGCGGCGGCGGCGGCGGCGGCGGCGCCGCTGAGGCAGAAGGCGGTCAGGCCGCGCGCCGCCGCCGCCTGGTTGGCCGCCCACGCGGCGGCCGCCACGAGACCCGCCGCGCCCGCCGCCTCCGCTCCGCGGTGCCGCCAGCGCCGCAGCGCGCGTCCCTCGGCGGCGGCGGCGGCGGCGCGGCGGTGCGCGGCGACCAGCGCTGCGTGGCGGTGGCGGCGTGACGCCACGGCGGCCAGCGCCGCCAAGCCGAGGCGAGCGCGGCGGCGGCGGTCGGCGGCGGCGCCAATGTGCAGCGCGTTGGCGCTCCGCCACTGCGCCACCCAACAGCCGAGCGGCGCCGCGAGGGCGAAGCGTCTCGCGGCGACGGCGAGCGACCGCGCCGCCACGCCGCCGCGCCACGCGCGCCTCCACCGCCACCACGCGGCCAGCGGCGCCGCCAGCAGCAGCAGCAGCGACGCTCGGCTGCGCGCGGCCGCGCGGCGCTGCGGCGGCGACAGCCACCGAGGCCGAGGGCTCAGCAGTGCCGCGCCCAGCGGCGCCACCGATGGCGGAGGCCGCGCCGTCGCCGTCGGCGTCGGCGTCTGCGCCGGCCTCGGCGTTGGCGCCTGCGTCGGCGCCTGTGTCGGTGTCGGCGGGTGTGCTTGCGTCGGCGTCGGCACTGGCGTCGGCGTCGGCATTGGCATTGGCGCGGGCGGTGGCGGCGGCTCGGGCGGCGTGTCATTGAGAGGGTCGCGGCGGAGGGGGTAGCGGAGGGGCTGCGCATAGCGCGGAGCTGCCTGCACCGGCGACGTGAAGCCGCGGGCCGCCTGGCGCGCCCGCACGCCCTCGCGCCAGAGCGACCACACGGAGCACAGCAGCACGCGCCGCCGCTGGCGCGCCGCCTGCAGCCGCGCCCGCGCCGCGGCGACGCCGTCGATGTCGTGGTGCTGCCTCGTCGTTGGTGTCGAGGTCGTCTGAGCCGAGGCAGCCGGCGGCTGTGGCGGTGGCGGTGGCGGTGGCTGTGGCTGTGGCGGTGGCGGTGGCGGTGGCGGTGGCGGTGGCAGTGGCGACACGGCGGCCTCGGCGGCCTCGGCGGCGGCGGGCGCGCCAGCGGGCGCGGCAGTCCGCCACGCGTCGGGCGTCGGCCACGGCGCCGGCCACGACGGGGTGGCGGGCGCGGCGGCAGGGGCGGCGGCGGAGGCGGAGGCGGCCGCCGCCTCTTGCGTCTGCGGCGGTGGTGGAACGCCGTTGCGACGGTGGTGAGGCGTGCCGGTAGGCTTGGCTTCCGGCTTCGGCGTGGGCTGCGGGGCGGCGGTGCGAGGCGCATCGTCGTCGTCGCCGTCGCCGTCGTCGGTGGCGGTGATGGCAGCGGTGGCGGCAGCGGTGGCGGTAGCGATGGTGGCGACGGTGGCGGCGGAGGCGGAGAAGGAGGCGGAAGCGGAAGCGGAAGCGGTGGAGGTTACGTCGTCTCGCGGCGGCGATTGCGCGTCGAGCTTGCTTGCCAGCCGCCGCGGGGGCGAGGCAAAAGCCGCGCCGTGAGCGGCGGCAGCGGCGGCAGCGGCGGTGCGAGGCACGGTGTCTCTCCTGTGCACGCGCGGCCGGCCCGGCGTGCACGCGGAGCCAACCGGGCGGGCGAGCGACGCGACGGCGGCGGCGGCGGCGGCGGCGGCCTCGTTCTCGGCGGCGTACAGCCCAAACATGGTCCCGCGCCGTTGCGACGTGCTGCCGGGCGGATGGTGGGCGGGGCGCGCGCGAGGCGCCGTGCTGGCGAGAGGCGCCGCGCTGGCGACCCGTTGACTCGCGAAGCGGTCTGCGTAGCTCGTCGTTTGCGTGGGGCGGCTCGTGTCGGGCCGAAGCGCCGACGAAAGAGGCGAGCGGCGCTGCCGCGTTGGCGACGTGAGGGTGGCGGAGGCGGAGGCGGGCCGGGCCGAGGAGAAGCTGGTGGTAGTGGCGGCGGCGGCGGCGGTGGCGGCGGTGGCGGCGGCGGGCCGCGGCGTCCTGAAGCTCTCAATGGCGACTTTGGACGACGCGGCGATGCACGCATGCGCGTCGGCGACCAGCGAGTCGGTAGCGGCGCGCTCGCGGCCATCAGAGGCCTCGGCATGCATGGCGACGCGCGGCGGCGGTGGCGGTGGCGGTGGCGCCACCACCTCGGGCACGGAAGTCCCTGCTGCGCGCCGCCTCTCGTGCACCAGCGGCGGGTCGGCCGTCGCGGCCGCGTCGCTGCTCGGCACTGCGGTGCTCGCGTCTGGCTCTCCGCCGCGGGTCGGCGACGCGGTGCGGCTGGCATACAGGGCCGAATAGGTGCGCGGCTGCGGCGGCGAGGCGCCTGGCGTCGGAATGCCTGAGCGAGGCGACGCTCGGCTAGCCAGCGAGTCGGGCGTGATCGCGCTGCGGACGGCGGCCGCGGCGGCGGCGGCGGCGGAGGTCCTCGGCCGCGGCGTGACAGCGGCGGCCGAGCAGGCGACGCCGCCCGTCGCGAACATGCGCGCGTAGGATGAGCAGGCGTGGGAGGGCGTGCCAACACCGGGTGTGCCGTTGCGTGTGAGCGCGCTCGTGCCCAGAGTCGACGAGCCAGCGCCACCGTGGGAGCCGCCACCTCGATAGCTTGTGCGGCTGGCGGCGTGGGCTGCTCGCTGGCTCGCGTGGGCTAGCTCGAAGGTGCACAGACCGGCTGCTGGTGCGCAGTCGCATGACGACGACGTTGGTCTGCTGCGTTTTGGGTCGAGCGAGACGTACGACGAGGACGGCATTCGCGCGGTGTCGTCGACTGCCACCTGGCAGTGGAGAGTTCCCCACTTCGCGGGAGGAGGGTGCACAGCAGCTACACGTAGGTGCGCTCCCTGAATGCTCAAAAAAATCAATCCAACAATCAGAGGAACATAGGGCTGCAGTATTATAATTCTACCCAGGACTCACGCATTGCGCGACCGCGTTCTATACCCTACAACACCAACGCACGCAAGTCATGTTTGCAGGGACAATCAATAGTGTACAGTAGCCAGCCGCGTTGCTCGCACCAGCCGCGAGCGCATTCGCAGGGCATTGCGATGGCCAGCTCCTCGACCCACGACACGCCGGAGGAGTGGTCCCACGACATCTCCCACGACGAGACGGTCGTCAGCCCGGAGGCGGTCCGACCCCAAACCGGCGCCCCCTCCTCCTCGGCGACGCAGCCGCTGATCAACTACAACGAGCGTGCAAGCGTGATGCCCACGTGCAGCCGCCGCCGCACGATCGTCGGTGTGCTGGGGTTCACAGTCTTCATCGGCCTCGGCGTCATATTCCCGCTCTCGTGGCAGACGCTGCCCTACTCCGAGCTCGGCCTAGACTTCAACTCGGTGAGCGGCTTCCTCGACACCTCCAAGACCTACGAGCGCGGCCGGCACCTCCTCGGGATCGGGCACGTCTTCATGCGCTTCCCGCGCACGGTGCAGACCATCGACTTTGCGCCGGCCAACGCGCTCGAGACCGACACGCAGCTGACGAGCATCCCCGTCGTCAGCTCCGACGGGCAGCTCGTGAGCATCCAGTGCTCCGTCTGGTTCCGGCTGGTCCCCGCGGACCTGGGCGAGCTCTACCTGCGGTACTCGACGCGCTACGCGTCCAACCTGGCCAAGGCCGCCCGCCAGGCCATCACCGAGGCTGGCTCCCTCTTCGAGACCACCGAGTTCTACCAGCAGCGCATCACCGTCCGCGAGACGATGCGCGACGCCGTCGCGGCGTCGTTCGAGGCGTACCCGGTCGAGTTTGTCGACCTGTGGCTGTGGCAGGTGACGGTGCCCGACCGCCTCGAGGACGCGATCCTCGCCAAGCTGCTGACAGAGCAGCTCAAGCAGACGATGCTCTTCACGCAGCAGGCGACCCTCGTCCAGGAGGCGACGCAGAACGTCGTCGCCCTCCGCGCCGTCGAGGAGGCGCACCTGCTGCAGGACGCGCAGGCGTCGGCGCTTCTCGAGACCGCGACTGCCGAGGCCACCGCGACCAACGTCACCGGCACGGCGATGGCCGACGGGCTGAGCGTGCTGCGGAGCGGCCTCGGCTGGCATGGGACGAACGCCGTCAAGTGGCTGTGGTGGGACACGGCCAAATCCGCGGCTCTGCGATGGGTCACGCCGGAGCTCGACGCGGGGAGCAGAGAACTGTGAGACGCGCCGCGTACGGTGTGTGTTCAGTGCATTGTTATGGGCTTTGCCCGTTTCCTATTGCTCGCATTGTTATCTGATCTCTTATTTATCAGCCCCTAAAACGGCCGCGCTGATACGAGTTTACAGCGGCCGCATCGCGCTGGTCACGGCGCGGGAGCGGGCAGTGCACGGCGATGTGGCCACGGCGACCGCAGTTGTAACAGACGCGGTCGGCCAGTGGCGAGTATCCACCACCACCGCCGCCGCTGCCCCGTGGCGGACGGCGGTCGCGACGTGGTTCGTCGAAGAGGCTATCATCCTCCTCGTACCGGCCGTCGCCGCCGTTTTCGTCGCCGCCCCCCGCATGGCCACGGCCACGGCCGCCGCGGTGGCTGCGCCCGTAGCCAGCCGCATTGTCGCCGCCGTCGCCACCGCCACCGCCGTATTCGTAGCCGCCCCCAACACCACGGCCACGGCCGCCGCGGTGGCTGCGCCCGTAGCCAGCCGCGTCGCCGCCGTCGCCGCCGCCGTCGCCGCCGTCGCCGCCGCCGTCGCCGCCACGACTCCATTGCTGCCGCGATGGGCTGCCGAGGCCATCGCCGCCGCGCCCGCCGCGCGCGCCACGCCCGCCGCGATCGTCGTAGGCGCCACGCCCGCCGCGATCGTCGTAGGCGCCACGCCCGCCGCGATCGTCGTAGGCGCCACGCCCGCCGCGATCGTCGTAGCCGCCACGCCCGCCGCGA
>Ga0209713_10003394_pt1 | contig 10123 bp, 4 predicted proteins | sample ArcOceMetagenome_3_FD_187444 | JGI IMG/M metagenome (GOLD analysis project Ga0209713, IMG submission 187444) | Marine eukaryotic phytoplankton communities from Arctic Ocean - Arctic Ocean- Svalbard ARC20M Metagenome (SPAdes) (version 2) | ecosystem: Environmental > Aquatic > Marine > Oceanic...
CACGGCCCACCCACCCCTCAAACCCGTCCTAGGCGCCCGCCCACCGCGCCTCATCGCAGCGCCGCGCCCAGCGCCGCACCCCTACATGACCTGCAGAAGGGCCTCCCTCCTCCTGCTGGTCCTCGGGAGGCATGAGGCCCAGGTATTATTTGTATTAATACATAATATAATAAAAATACGTATAATACACAATACCAGGCGTCTCGCTCGGTATTATCTAACCCTGATGCCACCTGCTTTCTGCGTATGGCTTGGCTTGGCTTGGCTCAAACATAACATAGAGCTTGCCGCTGCCCGGCCGGTACATGTACCGCGACATGACGTCGGAGGTCGGCGAGCTCATTCCGGTGCGTACTTTACATCATTGGTTCGCCTAAACTGCTGGACAGGAGGGCCCACGCGGGGGTATACTGGTCCCAGCCAGCCGGCCCCAAGCTGATGCCACATGGAGCTTTAGATACATTAGATACTTTAGATCATTGCTTTGAACAGCAACTCTGTTCTGCTCTGATCATTGCTTTGTGCAACGCGCACGACACCGCTGGTTTTTGTCTCCCCGCGTCTCAAGCCGAGCACCTCGGAATCCTATCTCAGCACCTGCCTGGCCCCTCCCATGCCCCCCTCGACCCACCTGGAGGTCTGCCTCCGCCAACGACCGCCACAGCCGCACGACAGAGCAAGTGCCACCACCGGCGCGGCTCCACCTGGCCTCGACCACTACTTTGGGCCCGACTCCTCTCAGCACGCCGTATTCCAGACGGTCGTGGCGCCGCTCCTCCCCAGCGTGCTGGACGGCACGCCGGCTTTAATCTATGCCTACGGTCAGACCGGTGCGGGAAAGACGTACACGATGCTCGGGCCGTCGGGCGGGCACATCCATGGCTCCGACGCCGGCGTGCTGCCTCGAGCCGCGTCGGAGCTCTTCTGCATGATCGCGCGTCGGATGGAGGAGGACGGTACCTCCGCGTACCAGCTCCGAGCGTCGTTCCTCGAGGTCCACTGCGGCCACGTGTACGACCTGCTCGCGGACGACGGCCGCCGCGCGCTGCAGCTGCGCGAGGACTCCGAGGGGCGCGTGCACGCTGCCGGTGCGGCCGAGCTCCCGGCACGCTCGGCACGCGAGCTGCTGCGGCTGGTGGAGCGAGGCGCGGCGGCACGCGCCACGGCGCCGACGGGCGTGCACGCCCACAGCAGCCGCTCGCATGCGGTGCTCGAGCTGACGATTGAGCGGCGTTGGGCAGCCGCCGCCGCCCACCCCGCGGAGTCTGGCGGCGGAGAGGCGACACCGGCAGCGGCGGCAGCGGCGGCATCTGACGCGCAGCGCGCGCGTGTGTCGCGGCTGACGCTGGTCGACTTGGCTGGCTCCGAGGGGATGGAGGGGGCGCATGGCGGCCGCGCCGACGCCGCGGGCGTCGCGACCAACGTCGGGCTGCTCGTGCTGGGCCGCGTCCTCGAGGCGCGCGCGCGAGGCACGCTGCCGCCGTATCGCGACGCGGCGCTGACTCGGCTGCTGCAGCGGCAGCTCGACGGCGGCGCCCTCACGCGCATGATCGCGTGCGTCGGTCCGCTGGCGTCGTCGTCGTCGTCGCGCGACGGCGGCGGCGGCGGCGGCGGCGGCGGCGGTGGCGCCGCCGCTGCGGAGGGTTTGGCGACCGTTCGCTTCGCGCTGCGTGCACGGCAGGTGCAGACGGCGCCGGTGCGCGCGGCGACGCGCGCGGTGCCGCCACCGCCCGACCCGATGGCGGGCGACGTCGACGACGACGAGGAGCCGCTGCTGCGGCGGCGCTGCGTGTGGATCGCGGCGCGCGGCTTCGGCGACGTCTTTGCGCGCGTGTGCGGCGAGCCGACGGACCCGCTCGTGCTGTACGTGCACGGCTCGGGGCCGACCAACTCGTCGCGCTGGTGGTCGGCCCTCATCCCCGACCTCGCCCGCCGCAGCACCGCCCAACGGTACTTCCACGTCGCCATCGACTGCCCAGGCTACGGCCGCAGCGGAGGCGACCGCCAGACGATCCGATCGTGCCCCGACGCGCTGGTCGCGGCGGTGCTGCGTGCGCTGGGGCGGCGGAGCGCGCGGCTGCTGGTGGGGTCGAGCCAGGGCGCCGCGGCCGTGCTCAACGCGGCGCTCTGCCGCCCCGAGCTGAGCGGCCTCGTGGCGGTGTGCCACCCCGTGACGCACGCGCCCGAGCGCTTCGGAGCGCTGCGGCCGCCGGTGCTGCTCGTGTACGACACCGACGACGATGGCCATCCGGTGGCGGTGGGGCGGCGGCTGCGGCGGCTGCTCCCGCGGGAGCGCGTGGCGTACCACGAGTTCTCGAGCGTCGCGTCGCCCGGGTGGGACGCCGCCAACATGGCCCCTCTGCTGCTGCAGCTGCTGAGCCATCCGAGCGTGGCGACGGGCCGCTCTGGCCGCCTCTCGGAGCGACTGCCGGAGCTGGTGCGTGTGGCGGGAGGGCTGCGCGGCTGGCAGCAGGGCCACAACGGCGAGGTGGAGGCGTGGAGCGCCGACAGGTGCGGCGTCGGAGGCCACAGGAGCAGCGGGCGCGTGGTGACATCGGCGCCGCCCGTCGAGGCGGAGGCGGAGGAGGAGGAGGAGGCGGCGGAGGAGGCGGAAGCGACGGTGGTGGCGGAGGAGCCGCCGCCCTCCTCGCCGTCACATGGAGGGCGGCAGATCCTTCGGAGCATCGCTGGCAACAACAACAACACCACGCGGCCGTACCCTCTTCTGCCGCCACCTCCGCCGCTCCCGCACCGCGGCTGCTCGGCCGATGCTGACGCCGATGCCTACGACGAGGTGAGCTCCGACGATGAGGACGGAAGCGCGTCGCAGCAGCGACGCGCGGCGGCGGCGGCGGACGCGGCGGCGGCGGAAGCGGCGGAGCGCGAGGCGTCCCAGCGCGCGTGCGACCGCTGCCAACTGCCGCTGCTCGCGCCCGACAGCGTGCGGCTGGCGGGGTGCCGGTGCGCCCTCTGCCCGTGCTGCGTCGAGGCGACGGTGCGATACACGCGCGCTTGCCCCGTCTGTGGCGCGGCGGTGGCCGTCGACCGTCGCGGCAGGCCCAAATCCGACGCCGACGCGCTGAACGCGCGCCTCGAGGCGGCAGAGGGGAGGGAGGCAACGGAGGTGGAGGCGACTGGAGTGGCGGAGGCGGTGGCGGCGCAGCGGGCGCTGCTAGCGGAGCGGCGCTCCGTTCGCGCCTCGTGCCGCCGCCTCGTTCTAGAGTTTGGCAACAGCGCCTCCTCTGGCGGCGGCAAGACCACCTTCGTGACGACGGTGCGTGCGGTGGCGGTGCCGACTGGTGCGGGGAACGTTGGGGGGCTGCCGTCGTCGCTGATCTCGCGCGTCGACTTTGACATCAACCCGGGCGTCGGCGCGCGCCCCACCGCCACCGTCAGGGCGTGCGACGTGGGGCGCGACGGCCGCTTCTCGTTTGGCCATGCGATGGGGCGGCCGTTCCCCTGCGTGATGACCATCCACCTCCACGAGGAGCTCAGGCTGCCGCCGATCCGTCTAAACTACCGGAACCAGGCCGCCGCCCAGACGACGCGCCGCCTCGTCGTGCAGATCGACCGGCCGCCAGTCACCGCTGCAAATGGGTCGGCGCCCGCTGCACGGCGGCGGGCCGTGGCGGCGGCGCCCGTCGCGGTGGACGCGGACCCTCCTCGCGACGGATGGCTCTGCTTCCGTCGCGCGGGCGCGCCAGAGTGTTGGAGCGTGTGAGATACGATCGGTCGAATCTATGAATAGATCCTAACATGACTTCACAAGACCTCGCGCCGCGCCAGTGCCTCGACGACGGCGGCCGCCGCCTCGCGCCTCGTCGCCTCGAGCAGCAGCGGCTCGTCCGTGTGGTCGGTCGGCGAGCGCACGACGCGCTCGATGAGTGCGGCCGTCTTGTCGGCGCCGAGCGTGCGGCGCGCGAGGCGGAGCAGGTGGGCGTCCTCGACGGCGTCGCGCTGCAGCAGCAGCCGCGCGCTCGCAACCGGCGCCGGCGTCGCGCCGTCTGCGCCGCCGAGCCCCGGGTACACGAACTGGCCGTCGCCGTTGGCGAAGATGTCGGTGCGCGGCGACCAGATGTAGTTGGACGGATCGAAGTCGGTGCGCGACGAGCGGCCGAGGCGCCGCAGCGGCGTGTGCACGGCGCCCGGCCTCGGCTGCCAGATGTCGGTGGCGTAGTACAGCCACCCATCGAGCTGCCGCAGCACGGCGAGCCAGTAGAGCTGGCGGCCCTGCGTGCGCGGCCGCTCGATGAACGTGTTGAGGTAGGCGCCGCCCGACGGCTCGATGCAATGGTAGCCGAACAGCTGCTTGCCCGGCGTCGCCTGCCACGCCGCCGCCTGCGTCGCGTTCCAGTCCTCGTACTGCACGATCCAGATGTCGACGGGCAGGTCCGCGGGCAGCCCGCCCGGCCAGTTGAGCACCGCCGCGGTCGCCACGTGCGGCCACCTTGCCTTGACGGCGCCGAAGAGCTTGCGGATGTTCGGCTCGCACGAGCGCGGCTGCTCGTCGTACCCATACACGTACGGGCGCACGTCGGGGTGCTCGCCGATGGCGCCGACGGCGGCCTCGATGGTCGCGAGCTTCGCCTCGACGTCGGCGTCCGTGTACGGCGTCGGGCAGCCGCGCGCGTCGGAGTCGAGGGCGGCGAGGTTGAGGAGGTACGCGCCCGACGCGCGCAGGTAGCCGTAGATGGCGGGGTCGTCGTACGGCACCCGCTTGTACAGGTTGTCGGGCGGCAGCAGCGCCGCGGTGTTGATCTCGCGGAAGGCGGCCGCCGTTGCGTTCGTGAAGGAAGAGCCGTAGAGCGTCTCGACATCGCCGACGTCCCAGCTCCAGATCTCGCCAAAGTCGCGATGCAGCTCCAGCGGGGGCGGCAGCGCGAGCCCCTCCCACACCGTCAGCGTGACCTCGACCGACATCCTCTGCTGCGCGGCGCCCATCTCGAGAACAATGGTGCCGTTGATCGAGGCCGCGGGGATCGTGAAGGAGAGCCAGAGGGGCGTCGTCACGGCCGGCTCGAGCAGCGTGCCCTGAGCGTCGAGCTCCAGGAGCGGGTCTGGCCTCCACCCGCCGCCGCTCGGCGAGTAGCGTGTGGTCGTGGAGGTGTTGACGTAGCCGACCTGGAGCGCCGACATCGGCGTCGTGCTCGCCACCTTGCTGAGGGTCGTTGGCAGTGCCGACGCCGGCATGCGCAGCAGCAGCTGCACGTGCTCGAGCTCACCCGCCATGCCGGCGAGATCGACGGCAGATGAGGCCGCCAACGGCCCCAGCGACTCGCATGTGGTGTTGAGGAGGATCTGCACCGTGGCCGGGACGACGCAGAGCGACGGCGTGGCGAGCTGCTCGACGAGCCAGCTCGTGCTTGTGGTAGCCAGCGAGAGCATTTCGGCGACGCCGACGAGCCTTGCTGCACTTGGCAGCAATTGGGATCGCTGTGAAATTTGGTGTTAAAGCACAACAACCCTACATCCCTGTCATCACCATCCGCCCCTCCTCCCGGGAGGAGAAGAGGGCACGCCGCGTCGCCGCGCCGTCGGCGGGGCCGCTCTCTCCCCGTCGGAGGGAGCGCGCGTCGTACGCTGCGTCGACGTCGCACGACGACGAGGCGTTGGGCAGCTGCTGCGCCGACCACGCGCCCTTGTCGCCGCCGTCGCCGCCAAAGATGATCTTGTAGCCGGCGGCGTCGCGCAGCGCGGGGCCGTCGTACGCTGCGAGATGCCGTAGTAGACCGACGTGCGCGGCGAGCTGCCGTTGGAGAGCAGCGCCGCCCACAGTTGGACCCGTCTTAGTGGTTTTCCTCCTCTTGCGAAGTTTTGTGATCGCTGCGGCAAGCGCGAAGTCTTGCGGCATCCGCCTTGATGAGGCACTGCGTTGGCCTGCAAGCGCCGCCATCTTTCGTTCAGGCGCCGCCTTACCTGACCAAGGCCGATGATGTTCCGCCTCCTTCTCGCCGGCGTCGCAGCCGCCTCGGCGCAGATCTGCTCACCGTCGAACTGCCAGCTCTGCTACGACACGTTCAATGAGCCGGCGTCTGTGTGCATCTACTCGTCCCAGTACAGTGCCTGCACCTCGTCCACGGAATCACACTACTGCAGCTGCGTCCCAGGCTCGCACGTCGGGCCCGTCAGCCAAGAGGGCGAATGCGATGAGCCGCCCTCGCCGCCCTCGCTGCCGTACCCGCGGCCGCCGTCCTCGCCGCCGCCCACGCCCCCGCGGCCGCCGTCGCCGCCCCTGGCGGAGGGCGACGTGCGGTTGGTGGGAGGGGCGTCGTACCTCGAGGGGCGTGTCGACATCTACTACAACGGCGCGTGGGGGACGATATGCGACGACGCCCCCTGGGGCGACTTGGGCGCGCAGGTGGTCTGCCGGCAGCTCGGCTTCGGTGGCGGCACCGCTCACCGGATTGCATACTACGGCCAGGCCAGCGGGCCGATTTGGATGGACGACGTGGCGTGCGTCGGCTCAGAGGCGGCGCTGAGCGAGTGCGCCTTCCGCGACAACGCCTGGGGCACCCACAACTGCGGCCACAGCGAGGACGCAGGCGTCAGCTGCACGATCGCGCCGCCGTCGCCGCCGCCGCCGCCGCCGTCGTTGCCGCCGGCACCGTCGCCGCCGCCACCGTCGCCCTCGTTGCCGCCTCCGCCGCTGCCACCCTCGCAGCCGCCCTCGCACCCGCCGCCGTCCCCGCCGCCGCCGCCGCCGTCGCCCCCGCCGCCCGCGGTGGAGGGCGACGTGCGGTTGGTCGACGGCACGTCGTCGCTGAATGGGCGCGTCGAGATCCTCCACAACGACGTGTGGGGCACGGTGTGCGACGACGACTTCGACGACGCCGACGCGGCGGTCGTGTGCCGCGAGCTGGGGTTGACCGGCGGCACGCCGGTCGGAGCGGCCCACTTTGGCGCGGGCTCGGGCCCGATCTGGCTCGACGAGATGGAATGCGGCGCATTCGAGACCTCGCTGGCCAGCTGCTCTCCGGCTGCCGACGGCAGCTGGGGCTGGCACAACTGCGGCCACAATGAGGATGCCGGTGTCTTCTGCACCGCCGCGGCCGCTGCGGAAGACTCGGCCGGCGCGGCCGGCGACGTGCGGCTGGTGGACGGGCCCGACCAGTACTCGGGGCGCGTCGAGATCTACAGCAGCGGGATCTGGGGCACCGTGTGCGACGACAGCTGGGACGGCTCGGACGCGCAGGTGGTGTGCCGCCAGCTCGGCTTCAGCGGTGGCACCGCTCACACGAACGCGTACTTTGGCGAAGGGAGTGGGCCCGTCGCGATGGATGACGTGTCTTGCGGCGGCTCGGAGGCGTCGCTGGGCGAGTGCGCCTTCGGCTACGACAACGCCTGGGGCAGCCACAACTGCGGCCACAATGAGGACGCGGGCGCCAGCTGCACGCCGCCCGAGGCCGTCGAGGCCGATTCGGCCGGCTCCCTCGGCAACGCGACCGCGGACGCGGTGGCGATCGGCGTGGTGGTGGGCGGCACGATCGGCGGCATCGTCGGCTGCGCGTGCTGCTGCCTCTGCTGCCTCTTTTGCATCGGCGCGCGCGAGCAGAACAAGAAGAAGCCCTCGCCGCAGCAGCAGAGGAACGTCGAGCTCACGACGAGCACGTGCGACAGCGGCAGCGGTGGCGGCGGCGGTGGCGGCGGCGGTGGCGGCGGCGGTGGCGGTTCGCCGAGCATCCGTAGTGGCCGAAGCAGCGTGTCGATCGGCCTCAAGAAGCTGGCGAGCTCAGTGCCAATGGGGCTGCCCGTGCTTCGCAACAGCCCGCCGCCCGGCTACGGCGGCGGCCCCGCAGGCGCGCCGCCCGGCTACGGCGGCGGCTACCCGGCGGGCGGCGGTGTTGGCGTCGGGGTGCCGGTGGTGGCGGCGGCGGTGGCGGCGCCGCCGATACATGTCGACACGACGGGCGACGGCCGCACAGACGCCGTCGCGTACGACACGACCGGCGACGGCAGGCACGACACGTGCATGCCCGCGATACCGGCCACGATGCCAGCCGCCATGCCCACGGCGATGCCGGCCGCCATGGGCATGGCGATGCCGGCCGCCATGCCCATGGGCATGCCTGCCGCGATGCCGGCCGCCATGCCGGCCGCTATGCCCATGGGCATGCCGGCCGCTATGCCCATGGGCATGCCCGCAGCGATGCCTGCGGCGATGCCGATGGGCATGCCGGCCCCAATGGGAATGCCCGCGGCGATGCCGCCCGCTTACCCAGCCTACCCAGGCGCGGGGCCCGCCTACCCAGGCGCGGGGCCCGCCTACCCGGCCTACCCGGGCGCGGGGCCCCAACCCGCCGCAGACCCCTTTGCAAAGGCCTGATGCGATACGCATTTTGGAAGCCATGGTGTGCGTGGTGGTTGTCTCCATTTCTTTTGATTATTTGATTGGGCCCCTGTTCGCTGTTTTAGATTACTTTAGATGGCTTGTGGCAGTTTTGGGTGGTTTGACTCCCGTGGCAAACTTGCAAGATTGCGTCAGCTCTCCAAACGACTCAAACAAGATAGGGCTACTGCGCACAAAAATGCGCCGCTCGAGCTCGTTTGGCCGCACACGCACGCTCCTCCGGCCACAGGATGGCGGGTCGAACCTACACGAGAGCAGCGTCGCTCGCACGTGGGTCGTCCAGGCGCCCGACAAGCCTGTCGTGGCCGGCGAGGTGGCCGAGGCCAAGCTGCTGGTGGGCCAGCCAGCGTGGCCGGCGCAGGTGCAGCTGCAGCTCGTGCCGCTGAAGCCGTCGGGTCGTGGGCTCGCGGCCGACGTCCAGGTGATCGACGACGCAGTTCTCGACCACGCGATGGTCGTGCAGCGCCGCGGCGGTGCCGCGCCCTCCGAGCACGAGCAGCTGCTGCGTACGGTGTCGCTGCAGCCGGTGAGCAAGGGACAGCGGATGCCGGCGCGCTTCGGGCCGTGCTGCACCGCCGGGCCGCACCTGCTGTGTGTGACGCTCAACGGCGCGCACATCTCGGGCAGCCCGCTGCACGTGCTGGTGAGAGCGGCGGCGCCTCTCGCAAAGCACTGCCGCGTGCGCGGCATGACGCGCGACGGCGAGCTGCGCACGCGCTGCTCCGGGCCGGCGGGCGGCGAGGCGACGTTCAAGGTCGTGCTGCGCGATGCGTACGGCAACGTGTGCGACGCCGACGCCGCGCGCGCCGTCGCCGCCGACGGAGGGCTGCAGCCGGGCCTCGCGCTGCTCTCCGCCGTCGAGTGCGAGCCGCCTCCGCCGCCGCGGGCGGGAGGGGTGGAGGAGGGCGACGTGAAGGAGGAGGAGGAGGAGGAGGTCGAGGACGGACGGCAGGCTGCTTGCGCAGACGGTGGTGGTGGCGGTGGCGGTGCGGGCGGGCCGGTGGCGCGTCTCGAGGCGGGCGCGTGGGTGGAGGTGAGTGCGCCGGCGCCCAAGCCATCGACGACGGCCCGCCTCCGCGGCAGCAGCGGCGGCGGTGGCGGCAGCCGTGACGGTGGTGGTGGCGACGGTGGCAGGCGGCTGCACCGGACCGACGGCGTCCTGACGGTGCGTGTGTGCGCGCGGAATGCCGGTCTCTACCACTCCGCACCTACCTTGTACGGCGAGTCAATCCCGGAGGCGATGGCGGTGGAGGTGACGGCGGCAGCGGCGAGCGGCGGTGCGAGCACCGTGCACGGCCTCATCCCGCCACCGCCCACCGTCGCCGATGGGCTGCCGCTGCATACGGCCGGCGACGATGGCGACAGCGAAGGTGGCGGTGGCGGTGTTGCTGCTGCTCGCACCGTCGCCACGCAGGCCGCGGACGACGGCGACTCCCCTCAGCCGCCCTCGCCGCCAGCGGCGCAGCAGCCGCAGCCGCAGCCGCAGCCGCAGCCGGCCGAGGCGATTGTGACGCCTCCGCTTGCGGCGTGGCGCGCGGTGGCGGGTGCGCCGTCGACGCTGCTGCTCGTGTCACGCGACGCGCTTGGCAACCAGCGGCCGGCGCCTCCGAAGAGCTGGGTGGTCGCGATCGAGGACGAGACGGGCGGCGCGCCACTGACCCCGGCCACGCCGCAGCAGCAGCATCGAGCGGCGGGACAGCGCGGCGGCGGCGGCGGCGGAGGAGGAGGAGCCGGAGGGGGAGAGGGCGGCTCGAAGGCGGCGAAGGAGGCGGCGGC
>Ga0209713_10003395_pt1 | contig 10122 bp, 15 predicted proteins | sample ArcOceMetagenome_3_FD_187444 | JGI IMG/M metagenome (GOLD analysis project Ga0209713, IMG submission 187444) | Marine eukaryotic phytoplankton communities from Arctic Ocean - Arctic Ocean- Svalbard ARC20M Metagenome (SPAdes) (version 2) | ecosystem: Environmental > Aquatic > Marine > Oceanic...
GGGGGGGGGGGGGGGGGGGGGGGGGTTCATGATGAGACGGTTGTCTATTTATGGTGTTTGCTCTGAACCAATAATCTAAAGTACTTGTGCCGTGAACGACTATAATTTATTCGGCAAGGTGAAAAGTGTATGCCAGTTTTAATCTTTTCAACGTTTTCGATTAATCCACCTTGCCATGTCTTCCACTGTCTCCCTTGGTGTTCGAGCCGTCAGCCCCAGTACTTCCCTCATTGTATCTTGCGCCCATACCTCCCTCTGTCCCAACGGCGTCGAAGGGGTGAACGTCTCGTCGGCTGGGTTGGGGGGGGGGGTAAGCAACTTGAATTTTGCTTACCTGCAGAACCACATCCCCAACCTGAAATGCTGGCCTCACCTTTGACCTCCACCCCGTCTGCAGCTAGAGGCTCTAACCAGCTCGCGATCTCGACCCCAGTGGTGCGCACCTCGCTCGAAACTATCAACCTCTCTCCTCTCGCAGCGTTGGTAATGGCAGCCTTTGCAAAGGCTTGCGCTACATCTCTAACGTCCACAATAAGGCGTGACTGGCACCTACTTTCTCCCGAAAGCCAGCCCGAGAAAAGGCTCACCGAAACGGAGCCGGACAATTCAGAAGGGGGGAGGTGAGACGGGCCGAATATCATTGATGGACAAATCGTGGTTAGATATGGAGATCCTACTCCATCTTCGCTGGCAATCTCCCACGCTCTCCTCTCGGATTTCATCTTACTGTACTGGTACGCTCCCGCCCAGCCCGTCGTCGGGCTAGAAACTGAATTGTAATCGAGGTATGAGAAAGCCTGCGATGAGCGAGGAGCGAAGCGACGAGTGGAGTGGAAAGTTATGTAGGTGGGCGGTATATGCGAGGAGCGTGCGGCAGATGGAGCGTAGCGGCGACTGTCGATTGAATGATATGATGATGACCTTTGGCGATATATACTGCTGTCGCTTCGCTCCAGCCGTCGCTACGCAAGGTAGAAGAGCTCTTTTTGAATAGCCTAACCGGTATGCTGTTATCGCTCCGCTCCAGTCACCGCTACGCTCCTAGTCCAATCTCACCTCGCCATCTTTTGGTTCCTGCTTACCACCGCGAACTGCTGCCATTGACGAGGCCAGCACGACATGATTAACCCCGAACTCCTTAGCTGCATTCATAACGTTTTCAGTTCCGATGACGTTGGGTCTGACAATCTTCTCCTCTACCTCCTCAGGCTCGCAAGAGGAGAAAGCTCCAGCTAGATGAAAAATTACGTCAGGCCTCGTGCTCTCGATGGATCTCCTCACGGAGTCTATATCTTCCATGTCAAAGCACACCTTATCCGTCCCAGGGGCAGGCTTCCGAGAAGCAACGATGATTGAAGAGCACTTTTCGCATTGTTGGAGCTCTTTCACCAACGCACTGCCCAAATACCCCTTGGCACCAGTGACAAATGCGGTGTAGGCGTCGGTTACTTGAGCAACAAGCGCTAATACTAGCAATATGGAGGTAATCATGATGGAAGGTCCGACTTGTTGGTGACGATTTTTGGTCTGCTGAAATGACTAGGGCGTGGGGATAAATTTCGAGTGTATATATAGTTTGGTTAACAAAATATTTACCGCCACGTGGAAGTAAAAGATCAAGGAAGATCGGTTTCTCAATTGGATGTGTTCCTATTTTTTGCGCAAATTCATCTGCAGTTTGATGTAAACTTCAAGGAGGGAAATGACGGCGGCATCGTTACCCTAGCTTCCCGCTGGACCCATCTCTGTATCCATTATCGTATACATCTGTGCTGCCATCGTTACCGCCATCAACACTACCTAGCCCACCACTGCTTGTCAATGTCATCGGCACGACCTGAGAACCACTGGTACGTACACCACATGAGTTCTTCTTCCACGCCTTCTCCTTTACCATCTCCACAGCGCTTGGTAACAAATCCACAGGAATCCTCGACCTCATCGCTTCGTTTAGCCACTTTGGTTTGTCTTCCTGCCATTGTTCCTATTTCTCCTCCAGCAAACCCCTCACCTCCTCCTCTATCGACTTCCATTGATGACGAGACTTCTTGAAAATAGTCTTGGCCTTTGTCCCATCTTCCAGGCTGTCTCGAAACTTTCTAACTACCATATCTTTCCCTCTTTGTGGACTGACAAAAGTTGCGAGGTAGTTTTTATCGATTGTCATGAAGAACACAAGCAGAATAGTGACGAATGCCGGTAGTAATATGAATGTCGCTGTCCTGGCCTCATGGTATAATTCGTCTTGGCCTACCTCTTTGCCGTACATCCAAATTGTTACTGGCAGACTAGCAATTGTGAGTACAAGGCGTAACGACCACTGTATCCCGCCAATTTCTTGCGGGTGTCGAAAGTGAACGATGGATGTGAAGTCGGCGATCACCTTCACTATCGAGCGAAAGACAAGAGATGTGAAAATTTCGAGGCGGCCTCTCACGGGCAACCAATACCAAAAGTCGTCACGAAAGAACTTCACGTAAATATGAATGATAAGATCGACAGCTGCACGCGGGAAAAGTCGGAAATGGTGAGAATTATTGCAACGTTAGGGGTACTTTCCATCCAGTCTCACCTAAAAAGCCGAATGCCAAACTCTTGCCGCCGATGAGGCCCAGAAGAACTAAGGTTAGGGACCGGATGAGGAGGTTCAATCCCGACATAAACCACATGACGAGGAATATCAGCGTCCTCTTCTTCGCACTTGCCGGGATGTACCCGTAGAAGTCTGGAGTCTCGTTTCGTTTTTCTGGCGACACATCGAAATCGTAACTTATTGATGAGCAAATAAACCCTGCGGTAACTATTGAAGTCCCCAAGGACATCCATGCCGCTGTAGATGTCTTATCGTCTGAAGTAGCTATTGCGAGGAATTGTATCATCTCAGCGGGGATTGCTTCGGCAAAAAGTTCGATTCCCTTCGTTACAGTCATGTCGATGAGCGTGTCGGCAAGTGTCTCGTCCACCCCCTTTTCACCACCTGCAACACGAAATGCGTCAATCGTAGGTTTCATTCCAAAAAGGACAGGCAGTGCTTCGAACGCCACCCTCCTCGCACCTCGTTTTCTGTGCTGAAAACTAATTTGAACAAGCTGCAAACATATGGAGATCAACAAGCTCGCTAGGGTCATCTGGAAGAAGTTCGTCCTCTTGTCGAGCCAGAACACGTAGCACACGAAAATGTCTAAGCGAATTGCGGGTTAGGATGATTATTGAACCGAAGCCTAAGCTCAAACGGGTTTATTGTCGCCAGCATCATTGCTGTAATCTTGTCGCTTCGACCCTTGTCGAATCTCACCTGTTCCTAAATCAGAGATACTTGCCAAGGCGCCAACTCCAACCCTTGCTTTGAGGCCCCAACCCACTTCGCCAACTAATTTGCGTCCTACTTCTTCCAACATTGGACGGAACCATTTGCTTTCCTCGTCAAGTTCCTTGAGCCCAGGGAATTGGTGGATCCATTCATCAACGCTGGCGCTGGCAGTTAACGATGTGGCAAGAGAAATCGCAAGGCTGCGTCCAATTGATTCTCCGTCTTGGCTGTTCAGGACGTTGACATTTCCTGCGATGAGCTAAGGGATGAGGGATGAGAATTATTGCGGTGGTTGAGAAGTTGGGTGCGTCTTGAGCTGGGGTACGAGCACATGCCGCTGGTGATGGTTTTGTCAGCTCGTCTCTTTGCTCCTCGTTCAGTCTCACTTTTAACTTTCACCAAGGGAGTGAGATTATTCTTCAAGACTGAAATCAGCATCGGCTCGACGAATTTGTACTTGCTTGCAAGCCCACAGATTGCCTTGTTCGATTCGATGTACGCCTTAATAACCCCTTCCTTCTCTTTCTCCTTAGCCAGTATCATCAAGGCCTCGCCCATAACTTTACCGTCCTCGGCAGTAACCACTGAGCTTGGCAGCAAATCGTTAAATAGAACCTTGAGTGCTTAATATGATCAAGGCTTGCCATCAGCGTAGATTTTGTGGCCTCCTTCGATACTAACTTTCCGAGGCTAAGTTTGGAAATGAATTCTATCTTGACCTCTTTCTCTCCCCTCTTCTTGAACTTCATGGTTGTTGTTTCCTCCGCTTTGTGGACTCCCTTCGTTGTTGTTCTTGGAAGCTCACTTTCTGACGTCCTTGGTTTGGACTGGATAATAATTGTGTTCTCGTCAGTCTTCACGAGGTTCATAATATTGAGGTACTCCCGATCATTGTGAGAAGATCCGTGTTTAGGGCCAAGCTTTCTGCGTTTCTTCGTAAGTATCTCCCATTCGCCTCTCTTTTCTTCCTCGAGAGTCCTTTGTATGTCCCCAGAAAGTGAAAGATTCACCCTGCTCGTAAAGTCCCAGAAGAATGCTGCCGCTTCTTCCAAGCCCGCCCGAACCGACACGGTTGTCCTCCCCTCGCCCTTCCCACTGGCACCCTTCTGAATATGCATGAAGGTGTTGTCGCGCCCGCTAACTTTTATCCCCGGCTTGGCTTCGAATCTTTCCTCAAAGGTTTCGGAGTTGTTGACCTCAAGGTTTCTCATCCTCTCGACAATCTGCAATCTATTTACGGTGTCAATACCAATGCTCCTGTCGAATTTCTTCCTGATATCTGGTACTACTGACGTAAACCTTGGTGCGAGGCTGCGGTGAGCGAAGCGAATCACGAAAGGGGTTGGGATTATGGGTGAGAAATATTGAGGAGATTGGTAGGTAAGCTCGTTGCTTCGCTCCTCGCTCTGCTTCACCTGTTCATTATTCGTGAGGGTATTATACCGCTTAAATCGACCTTTGTTGTGAATGTCACCTTGGTTTCTGGCATCGTTGAGTTGTCCTCCAAACAAGAGTCTTATGATCTCTGTCAACCCGTGGATCGACCTAAAGATCGAATACCCCAGGACTTTGCACTTGCGCAAAGATCACCAAAAAGCTGACCAGGATATCAATTTTTTTTAAGCCGTGCCCACCACCCCCCAAAGGATTCGAAGAACCAAAAAGTTTGAACAGAGCCCACAACGCTCTTAGGCTTGACTGGGTGGGTTGCACCACAGTAGTTTGTATCGTAGAAGTAGACCCCAACCTTTCCCTGCTCATCTTTTTCCCACATTACCTTCGTCCTATATTCGCGGTCTGCAAAGCCAGGGATCGGGACGCCTAGATTTCTTGTTGTGAGGTAGTAGAGGCTGTGGTCGTTAATGCGTTTCACGGCCATATCAGTGATTCCTTGATCTCGAGCTGATCTCTTGTGCTGTCTGCTGTCGAGACTGCAGAACTCGTAGCTGGCGCAATCCTCTACACTGGCATCTAAGACAGTAGTTGCAACACCAGCAACCAGACTTTCGCCATCCAAGTGAACGAGCTTTAAATTAACTTTCGAGTCATCCATTTTGGTTTCCTTGTACTCCTCGCTATCGTTGTACATTGCGTAAAACGCCTACTGAAGAGCCGAAGGTTGTTAGTTGTTGTGCTGCAGTAGTATACGGTCGTCTGCTCCTTGTCCAGTCTCACCTTCCCCGTCTTGATCGCCTCCTCTTCCTCCTCCGGGTAGATTTGAGGCTCGTTCTTGATGGTGTTGGCGAGGGAGGTCAAAGCGGCGCGGTCAATCTCCTCGTCCTGCTGGAATGAGTCAGCAAGCGTTTTTACTATCGCAAGAGCAAAAGGAACCTTCTGGTTCACAAGCCAGGAAGGGATGAAACCACCCGCGTCGAGGTATTGGAAAAGCTGAATCTTGCACTGCTTAATGCCTCCTGCACTCTCGATGTTTGTAGCGGTAAGGATAACTTTCGAGGTACCTGTTAGGGACTGCCATTCTCCCAATATTTCCACCGTAGTCGATAACACTGTCTGTCGGTACTACAGCAACTGAAACACTACCATCGTCATTATTTCGCAAGATCAGCTTCGCGACGAACTCAAGGTTGTTGAGGGGGAATGGCATGGACTTGACAGTTGCCACCAATTTCTCGTTGACCTTGCTTCCCCCCTCCCGAATCTCCAGTCTCGCCGGATTCCTTTCCTTCCTATCCACGGCCATTCGCTCTTCACTACAATACTCGAAGCACCAAGAGCAAGCCTCCTCCGCCGTGCAATCCACCGCGCTCTCTGCTTTCCCAAGCGCGATGCTCCTTTCCCCCCTCGCCTGCTGCTTGTAATTGATCCACATCTCAACGCCTGCGTAGGGCGACTCCAAATCCTTCCATCCCTCATCCCTCCCAAAGAGTTCGTCGACTTCCTTGAAAACCTTTTCCTGGTCCTCCGATAAGTCAATGCCCTTCTTTATCCTCTCGACCAACGCGTCCCTGATCTTCTTGTCCACAACCTTTCCGCTCCCCCTGTACTTCTCCTGCATGACATTGGCCCATTCGAGTTGTTTATACGAAAGGTAATTCAAGGCTTTGGCTGGTAATTTCGTTTTCACGTCAGCAGACTGCGATGAGTAAAGGGTGAGGGGTGAGAATTGTTGCATTGGTTACGGTTGAGTCGTGTCGTGTGGAGGTACGAGCGCGTACGGTTTTGACTCACCTGCACTCCTGTCCATCTACAAATCTTCGGAGCAATTTCTTCGACAATATAAATTCCTTCCGATGTACCCTCGACGAAATTCCCGGCTCATTTAACAATACTTTTCTTCGCGCCCTGGTACTGGTTCAAGGGCACGATTCCAATCTCAAACCTCTTCTTGCCATCATTTCTGTTCACTTGGCGCCATGAAATCCAGTTATGAAAGATTCTGTGCTGTAATGGAGAAGGGAAGTAAAAGCCAATAGATTGTTGTAAGCTGCGGGAACCATCCACGTTTGTTCTTGACGCGATTGGCAAGTTGCCATTTGCTTTTACATGCTCTTTGTAATTGTGGTAGGTGTTGTCTTCAAAGAGGTAGGCGAACAATTTTTCTGCCGGAATGCCCACCTGACAACTGAAGGCGCCCCAAATGTCCTTGCCCTTGGTCCAAAGGAACTTGTCTACCCTGCTCTTTACTGTCCCCTTGATTCTCTTACCCTCTGCGATGAGCGAAGCAAAGAGCGGGGCAAGGAGCGAAGCGACAAATTGGGGGCGGCTATGTAAGTACGCGGTATAATGCTTTTGCAGGCTTCGCTCCTCGTCCGATCTCACCTTCGGCCAACTTTTTCTCGAGTCCGCTTAGATTCTCGAACATCCTGTTCTCTTGATCCGTTAGCGGCGGTACTCGTGGCACCACGATGTCAAGGAAGTTCTGCCTGATTCTCTGCGGTGAGCGAAGCGATGAGCGGAGGGTTGGGATGAGAGATAAGAAATATCGTGTGCAGACTTACTCAACGCTGTGGTGTCGCCGCTTCGTTCCTTGCTCCGCCTAACCTCGTCGATAATTTCTGGCTTGTGGAAATGTTTATTGATCTCAACAAAGATTCTCTTTATGGACGCTGAGCTTTCCTCGCTGCTCTTGTTGAGTGGCCGGGAGTGTGGGGAGGGGTGTTAGTTAGGCAGATAGTTTTCGCGCCGTTCTGGTGTTGTGCTCCTGTTGCCCGACATCTCACCTCATCTTGCTCTTTCCAATCATACCCTCTAGATTCTCGCCTAAGCTTCCTTCAAATGCCTTTCCTTTATTGAGCTTTCCGGAACTTGGGGACGGTGGCGTTGACAGCATATCTGTCCCCGCCTCCTTTTCCGTTCGAATTAAATCAGGGTGCAGGTCTCCTACGAATGTGAGGAAGCATTGACCGTGGGGATATCGCTCGAGCTTGAACTGCAATGAGTGAAGCGAATAGCAAATTTCGACAGGGGTTGGGATGATGGGTGAGAATTATAGCGGTAGTTACAGAGGAGTTGTATATTGTACCGAAGGGCGAGTGCGCGGGGTTTTCGTTGCTTGCGATTGCGTTGTTAGCTCGTCGCTTCGCTCTTTGTCCGTTTTCACCTCCCCTCGGACGACATTGGCGAGCGCGACGAGATGATTGGACTTGATGCGGACGTCTTCGAGGTTGTCCAAAGCATTGTCTGTGATTAGAGAGAGCGAGGAGAGTGAGTACGGGAGGGGTTTGCGAGGAGCGCAACGACGAGTATACACGTTCTTATATGAATGTGCCATTGCTTCGCTCCAGCCTTCACTTCTCTCCAGTCTTCCTTCGCTCCTCGTCCGATCTCACCTGATAGCTCGTGCTCCTAGACAGACTTGAGCTGAAGGAGGATGGTGGAGGGGTCGTAGTCCGTGGACGTTATGGTAACATCGAGAATATATTCAACGACCTTTAGTTTTACAAGGTGCTGCCAAAAGACAATGTACCTGTCTTCGGTGCACTTTTCGAGCCTAGTCCTCCGGAGGACTCCTTCTTTGGAGTCTTCCAGGAGAAAATTGAGTGCTGCCATGGGAGTATCATGGATTGATTTGTCCAACCGGATTTGGTTAATGCGGACTTCAGTGGAGAGGTCTGGGGTGGCGGGTGGGAGAGGGGGAGGGGCGATGAGCACGAAGGGTTGTTAGTTATGTAGGCGAAGATGAAATGTTGCTGTTGATTCGCTCCATCCTTCCAATCTCACCGATTAGATCTCCCGACCTCTGGTTGTGCTCACACACGATCATTTTATGGACCTCCTTCGCTAGTCCCTCCTTTTCATTGCCGTTCTTGGCTATTTTTAGTAGCGCATTCTCCGCTTGTGTTAGGCAACCTTTGAGTCTTTTGATTTCCAGAAGAAGGTCGTCGATATCGTCTCCGCAACCTGTTTCTCGGGACATGGTTTCACTACTCTGAGGGTATTCGAAACTGTATTAGGCTCAGATCCGTATAAACCTCCTTTTCCAGTGGAGCGATGCCTGGGATGGTTGAGGTGTGTTGGGCTTGAATTCAAGGGTTAGGGTCGTCGGTAGGGTCCGCTCAGGTTGCTGTGAGGTTGAGGAGGGCTAGGGTGGAAGACGGTTTAACAGAAATTACTACTTGGTGGTGTTTGGCTTGCTGGATTTGGTTGCTGGATCCATGCATGCTTGCTAAATCCATGCTGAACCTTATACTACAACTAGCGTGTTGTTAAAAATGCAGCATTATGAGATAGCTGGTAGATTTTGAACTATGCCCGTGCTATTGTGAGGGTCATTATGACCCCTAAATGATCAAACAAATTTCTCCCCTCCTATTATTAGATTACAAAGTGCTATTGAGATATATATATGGATAAAATAACTAATAAAACGAAATCACAAATACTCAAAAGTACCATTTTATAAGTTTAAAAAAAGTCAAATTTGACATATCAAGAATACATACAAACGACAAAATAGTAATATATTATAATACATATATGTTATATGTATATAAATAAAATGATCTAATACACAATTATAAATTTTAATTAATTTACAATACTCAAAAATACTAGTGAAGATACATAAGATACATAGTATTCCAATTAAGGAAAAAAAGTAAACAAATAAATCATAAATATATTCAATGAAACACAAATATGCTTGGAATAGGCACATTCAGAATCAATTTTTTAATCATTGAAATCGGGACGTTAATAGATTTTAGCTGCGCCCTATTTCTTATCACCTACCGTTCAATATATAAACTTTCTCCCCCAATACGAATTGCGCTTGCGACGTCCATCTGTCTTACCAAGATTGGCGATTCAAGGTGAGGGGGACGTTTTAGTGAATTTGAGAACACGCCACCGCCGCTTTCACGCCCACTTTCCGGGTCGTCGCTGCGCTTCCACCTCCGCCTGGTCACTCCTCCTCTTCGCAAGGGATGATCCCATGTACCAACTAAAAAGCCAAAAAAAGCATGAATATAAGCCTACCAAACACATTGTAAAACAGAGCACACCAACTTCGTAAGCACGGATGGACAAAAAAACGAGACATGGGGAAATAGAACCCCCGGAAAATCCTTGGAAGGGATTTATGTTGCCACTACACCAATGTCCCTTGCGTTACAGAATGACCGGGAGGTAAGTTTGTGTTACAATTTTAGCCAACATCCTCGTTTATGGTTTCCTTAGACCCCCCCGTTTCGCTAAAAAAGTACCCTACAATACACAACAAACCACTATAAAACAGTTCCACTACCTAACCCCCCCTCTCGCCCTCCTGTCAGCCCTTAAACATTTATTTCCTCAAAGGCAGTGTCGGATAAAGTGAAAAAATCCAATCTCTCCACCCCCCCGCCCCCCCC
>Ga0209713_10003397_pt1 | contig 10120 bp, 5 predicted proteins | sample ArcOceMetagenome_3_FD_187444 | JGI IMG/M metagenome (GOLD analysis project Ga0209713, IMG submission 187444) | Marine eukaryotic phytoplankton communities from Arctic Ocean - Arctic Ocean- Svalbard ARC20M Metagenome (SPAdes) (version 2) | ecosystem: Environmental > Aquatic > Marine > Oceanic...
TACGCGAGCTGGTCGACCAGCGTGAGCGCCTCGGTGCGCGCGAGCACCTCGTCGGTCATCAGCGCCGTCGCCGCCGCCTGCTCGCCGCCGCCGGCGTTGTTGCCGTAGTCGACGTGCGACATCGTCGTCTGCGTCTCGGCGACGCACGCGGCCTGCTCGCGCGCGCGCCCTGTCGTCGCGTTGCCGCTCGCGACGTACGTATAGCCGCCGCTCGGGTAGCCGCGCAGCTTGGCCTTGAGCAGGCAGAGCGACGCCGCGTAGTGCTCGGTCACGCCCACGAAGAAGGCGCGACGCTGCAGCAGCTCGCGCAGCTGCGCGAGGCGCGAGGCCGGCATGCGCAGCCGGCCGCCAGGGAAGATGCCGTCGGCGTTGCCGTCGGTGCCCGCCGGCGCGATTAGGAGGTGGCTCTGGTAGTTTGCGGGGTTGTAGTAGCAGTGCGGCCAGCCGGCTCGCCAGCCGTTGTTGCCGTGCGATGTGTTCGCGCCGCCGCTGCTGCTGCCGTCGAAGAGGCGAAGCCACGCCGCGAAGCCGATGGGCTTGAACGTGCCTGCGGCCTCCCTCTCCCTTCGGAGCCAGCCGGTGGGGCCCTGGCAGTGGCTGTACATCGACGCCACGTGTGTGATGGGCTGGCGCAGCAGCAGAATGATCCGCGGCTCGACGCCGCCCGCCCACGCAAACACGCGCAGCGAGCTGGCGAGGGTGTCTTCGCGGTTGAAGAGATTGCACGTTCTGCTGCTGCTGCTGCTGCTGATGCTGCTGCTGCTGCTGCTGCTGCTGCTGCCGCTGCCGCTGCTGCTGCTGCTGCTGCTGCTGCTGCTGCTGGCGACGGCTGCGGTGAGCGACGCGTTCAAGGTCTGGACGCTGCCAGGGCCAACGAGGTGCGAGACGCCGCAGTGCGCGAGTTGCTGTGACCTGGCGATATCCTTGCTCCACGACGTGCCGCCGGTCTTGGCTATGTGCTCGTAGAAATAGAAGCCGGGAGCGAGGTCGCGCGCCCACATCGGCGTCGGCGTCGACCTTCGCGGTCACGCAATCAGCTCAAATGTTAAATTCAAGTAGTAGTCGGGGCTAAACCACCAACAACTGCATACATGGCAAGGTGCGCCGCGCAGGCAGCCATCATGCATGCAGCTTGTGTGCATGACAATAGGCCGCGCGAAGGCAGCAATGGTCAGCGCCAGCCGAGGCTCTCCGCCAGCTCGTCGCTCGCAAGCTCGGTGTCCGATTCGCCGAGGTCCGAGTCCTCGGCGTCCGACGAGGCTTGCTGCTGCTGCGCACCGTGCTCGTCGTCGTCGCTCGAGAAAAGGGCGCCGTCCGAGTCGCTCGAGTACTCGAGGGCGCGCGCCGCCTTGTGCGCGTGCGACGGCTCGTCGTCGTCGCTGTCGCCCGCCTCGCCGTCGTCGTCGGTAGGGACGTCGTCCGCCTCAAAGGACAGCGGCGCCCGTGCGGCTCCGCCGGTGGTCATGGTGTAGTCGTCGAACGGCTCGTCGTGCGTCGGCGCGTCGAAGCGGTTGAATATCCTGCGCCTGAAGTGGACTCCTGCTGGTGCGCGTGAAAGTGTCGGCTCGAGCCGCAGGCCAAACTCGTCGTCACCGTCGAAACAGAGAGGACCGACAGCGCCGATGGCCGGGTCGTCGTCGGCATCTGGGTCGCCGCGAGGTTGATCGTCTTCCGCGTCGATGGCACGACGGGTCTTGGGGGTCTCGACGTCGGCGGCGGCATCACCGATCGCACGCTTCGCGGGCGGCTCCGTTATGTCGATGGGTTCGAGGCGAGGTCGCTTGTGGTCGCGTACGGGTGTGGTGCAGAGCTCCGCCATGCCTATGATGGCGCCTGCGTCGACGGAATTGGGCTGGAGTGGGTCGATGGGCGAGGACGGACCGCGCTTCGTCGAGATGGGCTTGCCGAGGTGCACTCATCGGCCACGCTGGCAAAGGTGCGGTGGTTTGAGCCCATCGGCTGCAAGCGAGTTATCAAGTAGTAGTAGTAGTAGTAGTAGTACTACTACTAACTACTACTTATCAAGCGTATCCCCGCGTGGGCCCCTGGGGCAAAGCAATGATCTAAAGTATCTAAAGAGACTAAAGTAGAAGAAGTGAACTACCCGCCGTCCCGCGCCACCGTAAGAAACGCCTCCACGTGCCGCCCGGGCGTCGCGACCCACCGGACGTCGCCGCCCAGCTGCCGCGTGCGCAGCCGCGCCGCCCACCGGTCAAACGGCGCGCCCGGCCCGACAAGCGCCGCCGCCGCCGCCGCGTCTGGCTGCAGCTTCGAGGGACGCGACTGGCTGACGACGCGCACGCCGAGCTGCGCCGCATCGGCGGACACCTCGACCGTCACCACGTCGTCAGCCTTGGCATCCAGATCACCACCACGGCCGCCGTCGCGAGGGGCGGCAGCCGTGTTGTGGAGGGCGTCGCCGATGAGCGCCACGAGCGCCTCACGCAGGAGCGCCGGCGCGGTGAGGCAGCCGCCATGCCCGCTCACCTCCACGGCCACCGCCGATATATCCGCCGCCGCCGCCGCTGGGTCGGATGGCGGCGGCGTGCTACGCCCGCTGTGGGAGAGGAGGAGGATGCTTTGCGCCTCTTCGGCGGCGTCGCGCGCGAGCGCCGCCACGTCCCTCACGTGCGCCGTCACCGCCGCCGCCGCCTCCCCGTCTGCTGCCGCGGACGCGGCCGCGGCTGCTGACGCCTCGCCGCCTGCCGCTGCCGCCTCCCCACCACCGGCAGCGCGCCGCAGCTGCGACCGCATCAGCCGCAGCGTGAGCGCGCGCGCCGCGGCGCCCTCCGCCAGCGCCGCCAGCTGCGCCAGCGGCACGGTCGGCAGCAGCTGCGTCCGCTCCTCCGGCGACCTGAGACGTTCAGCCGCCGTCTCGAGGCTGCTCAGAGCCGCGTCGATGGCGATGGCTCCCGGCGCCGCCTCTTTGGCCTCCACCTTGGCCGTCGCACTTGCCCCCGCCTTCGGCTCCGCCTCGGCGCAGGCCTTCGCCAGCGCGGCGGCGGCGGCGGAGGTCGGCGCGGCGGTAGCGACGGCCGTCGCGGCGGGCGCGAGTGACCGGAGCGCCTCCGCAGTCGAAGCCGCGAGGAAGGCACCTCCGCTCTTGGCGGCGGCAGAGGCGGCAGAGGCGGCGGCGGCGGCGGTGGTGCGTGCCTGCGGCTGCGGCTGCTGGCCAAAGCTGTGCAGCTGACGCAGCGCCAGCGGACGAAACGGCGCCGGTGCCGCCACCACAAAGCGCTCATCAGCTTCTTCCTCATCATCGCCGTCGTCGCCGCCGTCGCCGTCGCCGTCGCCTTCGCCTCCACTCACGTCGAAGCGGAGAACCGCCGTCACGCCGACGCCCGGCAGGCTCCCGAGCTGCAGGCCGCCGCCGAGCTGCCTAGCGTGAAGGCGAGCGAGCGGCAGCCCGACGCCCATCCCCTGCACAACGACGGCAGTGCACCGCGCCGCACATCAGCTCTGGAAGCACCGTGACAGGGCCAGCGAGATCGTGCGGGGTTGCACGTGGCGGGGGAGACAGACGAGCATGCGTGCGCGCGCGCGCGTCGGGCATGGCGCCGGGCGGCGACAAAAGGCGCCGGGCGGCAACAAAGGGCATCGCCGCAGCAAAGGGCATCGCCGCACCTCGAACGGCGAGCCAAAGTTGCGCGAGTACGTGTAGTTGGCCTCGCGTGGCGGGTTGGTCGTGCGCAGGAACGTGAGGGCGCTACGCGCCTGTGCGGTCGAACGACGCGACGGGAATGGCAACGTGGGCAGGGCAGCCTGCTTAGGCATTCGGCAATGCCGTCTGAGGAGCCCGTGGCGGCCAGCCTCTTCTGAGGAGCCCGTGGTGGTCAGCCGTGGCACCGCCCAGACGGCCACTTGAAGCCATGCCTGCGCGCGTCCGAGCCTGCCGGGAAGCCGCCGCCGCTGTCGACGACGCGCACGAAGCCGAAGCGGCCGTGGAAGCCGACGCTCACGTCGATCGGCGGAAGGTCGTCGAGGCGGCCGGCGTCGCCGCCGACGCGGCGCACGTGCGCGCCCATCGCGTTCTTGAGGAGCTCGTGCAGCGAGAAGGCCACGAGCGGCGCGAGCAGGAAGGCGTCGCGCGGCGGCGGCGGCGGCGGCGGCGGCTGGCCGCGGGCGACGACGACGCGCCGCAGCTCCATCTCGGGCGAGGCGCCGTACTTCTCGCGGCAGAAGGAGCTCGCGTCCTCCATGCCCGTCTCGACCAGCTCGAGGAGGTCGACCGCGCCCGCGCCGAACATGCTCTCGTCCACGCCGTCGGCCAGCTCCTGGTGGCGCCAGCCGATGCTGCGGGCTCCGATCAGCAGGTCGAAGGAGCTGCTCAGAACGGCGTGCGCGACTTCGGGCTCGGGGAGGTCGCGAAGCAGCTCGACCGCCGCGCCCGTGCCGTCCTCGAGCGCCTTGACTGCGGCGATCGGCGTGTCTGCAGCGGCCTCGGCGGCATCGCAGCTCCGCAGCAGCCGCTCGACAGCAGGGCCGAGCACCGGCAGAGCGGCGCGCGCCGTAGCGAGTGCGTCACGGTGGTGGCCGACACGCCGTGCCAGCTCGGTGGATAGCGCTGCGGTCGACGAGGCTCGGAGCAGCGTCGCGATGCGTGGTGCCATCTGTACTGCGACTTGGTGCAAGCAGAGATGAGCAACAGCTCTAGAGAGTGAAAGCGCAGCGATATACGAAAACTTGTATGCACTAGCGACCCGTTCCCTCGTGCATGCCCATGCAGAGGGGTGCACACCACCTAACGTGACCCGTTGGCTAGTGAAAGCGCAGCGATGTACCAGGTAGTAAGAAAACATGCTATGCAAGCATGCTTGTCGTGTACTGATGCTTGGGGTTACAAAGCAAGCGCCCAGTTGGCCTCAGTACAAGTCGAGTTGGACGGTGGAACTCACGACCAGGCCCAGCAAGCAACGGAAAAGTGTAAAGCAACGACCGCGGCACGAGACACATATGTAAACCCGATTGATTGAGTTCTTCATTATACGAAGGTCACTTTGAAGCCCCTACCTCCCTCTGCAAGGGACCCCCACCATGGATCATGGACGATCTGAGAGCTCCACGGGACCCTTCCACGAGGGGGTCGTGGATTTGGACGTTGTAGGGTTGTCGCGTAGCGGCAAAAATTCAGCGTTTTCTAGGCGGTTTTGAGCGATTTCCTAGGCAAAAACACCCAAAAACACCACCCAGACCGCCCGCACACCCCTCTAACAGGGGGTCGTGGATTCTGGACATTTCGGACCGTCCACCAACCCCTTCCACGAGGGGTACATGGACTATGGATTCTCAAAAACAGTGATCCCTTGCAGAGGGGGGTAGGGGCTTCAAAGTGACCTTCGTATTAACCTATGGGACTACACTCTAGGGAATGACTCCTCTGATACGCGCACAACACGGGTCGAAACCCGGCACCGCCGCACCGCCCAGGCACCTGTCCCGCCCGCACGTGCGGCGTGTGGGTGCCCCTCATTACCTGGACTCGCCCGCGCTCCATGCGCTGGGTTTACACTTCCCCTGCGTCCATTTTGCGTTCAGAATCACAAGCACTCGATGCAAGAGATGCATGCATGTACACGCCAGAAACGCAAGCACTAGAACCCAAGCACTCGATATGCATGTCCGTGTACGTGATACGAACGTCACTTTGAACCCCCTACCGTATGTTGCACGCGGGGGTGGCCCAGTTTGTAACGCTTTTTAGCGTTGTCGCTGCCGTCGCTTCCCAGGCGCTCCCTGCGCTCCCAGGGGCCTCCCCAGCCCGGGAGGGACACCATGCCGACTTGGAGCCACCATGGGCCGACCTGGGCCGGCCCTCGCGTAGCGTGCCAGCCGCCCGGGCGTGAGCCCCGGCCACACGGCGTCACCACGATGGTGCACCTGCACCGCTCTCGCTTGCCTTGACGGCTGCACTGATGGTTGCCGCGCTGCAAGCGACCTCAGGCGACCATGTTGCATCTCTGCAGCGCCACCAGCCAGCACCAGCGCGCGAGACCGGCTCGAACTGGCACTGGCGCCTCTCTCGTCAACGTCCACGCTCAGTGACAGCATGCCTCCGGAGGTCGATGCAGCTGCCTCCAGCACCACTGGGCAGTGCTTCTGGTCGGCGCCGATGACCGCCAGCAGCAGGGCTGGCTGGCGCTGCTCCACCGAGCTCCGGAAGCATCACTCGCCGTCGGATGGACGGTGTCCAGCGAACGGTTCGAGGCTCGTTTCCTGGGCGCGGAGAGCACCGCCAGCGCTGAAGCGGAGTCTTACCGCACGCCCAGAAGGTGCCTGCGTGCGGTAAGACAGCGGCTGGCGGCATGGCGTGGTCTCCGTGAGCAGCGTCGCGGCCTCGGATCGCGGAAAGCGTCATTCTGGCAATTTTGTCTTAGAAACGTTACAAATTAAGACGCTTCGCGCCACCCCCGCGTGCAACATACCCTACCCCCTTGTGAAGCGTTTGCTTGATTTTCAGAATCCAAAGTCCACCACCCCCTCGTGGAAGGGGTCGGTGGGCGGTCCAAAATGTCCAGAATCCACGACCCCCTGTTGGAGGGGTGTGCGTGCGTCTGGGTGGTGTTTTTGCCTAGGAAATCGCTCGAAACCGCCTAGGAAACGCTAAATGTTCGCCGCTACGCGGCGACCCTAAAACCTCCAAAGTCCACCCCCCCCTCGTGGAAGGGTCCGGTGGAGCTCTCGGATCGTCCATGATCCATGGGGGGGCTACCCTTCACAAGGGGGTAGGGCGTTCAAAGTGACGTTCGTATTAGGCTGGGTGAAATCTGAAAAACAGCCCACATGTAGGGGGCTGGTGAGACTGCGGTATTGGCTGGTCCGTGTTTGGGTTCGGGTATAGGTCAGTGTCAGTAGGGTATTAGGCTGAGGAGTTTGTGTGTTAAATCTGAATAAATAAAAAAAGCGTGGTGAGCATCGTAGCAACAACAACAACAACATGTGTTTTTTGTAGACATCCTCAGCCTAGGATAACAGTGACGATGCAAGGAATCTCTTGGGACACACTATCATAGACTCTCCGTCTCGAGTCCCGTCGCCCTCATGCTCGCGTCCGTCGTCCTCGCGCTGACGGGCGGGCTCTTTCGGAAGGAGCCAGACAGCTCGTTGGAGGTGGTCTGCGGCGGCCGTGCGGATTGCAGCGTGTTGCCGTGGGCCTTCCCGAGCGCCTGGCGGGCGACGGCAAGCGTGAGCGGAGGCACTTCTGACCGTGGCGTCGCCGGGGCTGACGGCGGTGAGCGGCGCGCTGACGCGGTGCTGCCGTGAAGCTCGACGAGTTGCCGCTTCTTGGACTCGTCAAACGTCGCGCGCATCTCCTCCTGCCTGTCCGCAGGGAGGCCGAGCGAGCCAAGCACCTCCTCGAACCGCACGTCGAGCTCCGAGGGGCCCTGAACCTGGACCTGCCGACTCGCCTCTCGGTGCTTACGATCGAGAAGCTGCTTGAGCTCCTCGCCGTGCTCCGCTGCGTCCCACTTCTCCTGGGGCAGGGCCTGCATGGCCTTGTACTCCGCCACGGCCTGCTCGAGGCTGCCTCTCCTCTTGGTCTTTGCGAGCATGTTGGCCGCCGAGAGCCTCGCCTCGATGCGGCCGCTCAGCTCGAATGCGCGCGCGAAGCACATCTGGGCGCTGTCGAACTCGCCGACCTCGTTGTGCGCATGCCCCTCGCACATCTGGTCCTCAGCCATTGCCAGCACGTCGGCGCGGTCCATTGGTGGGTTTTGTTTTGAGCGCGGTCGACACCGCGCGTGCTCGCGGGCGGCGCTCGACACCACGGGATCGGTGGGAGGTCTACCTACGGGTGCATACGCCCGGGCTGCAAAACTTGCATGCCGGCAGATTACCGTCATGTGGGCTCCGCGAGCGTAGCGAGCTCCCTGTAGGCAGGAAAATGAGCTTTGTGTGCGTAGCGCGCCTAAAATTCGTTGCCCCGACTCGTGTTATATTGTGTTGGGGCGGCGGCGTGTCTGTGTGTGTGCCCCCGTGTGTAATAAGTAAGTAAGTTACTTTCCTTAACGTCGGCCGAACACTGGATTGCACGCATGAGAGTGTCATAGCGTAGCCGTGTCCGCTGGGTAACCCCCCCGTGTGTGTCCGGGGTGCCGCTTCGTGTTATTCACGGCTGGCGAAGTTCAGACTTGTATTTTGCTGTCTTCGCCGAGACGCGCGCGGTCCCTCGAGCGGAGCCTCGAGGTGGTGGCGATCTCTGGCTGAAGCACCCGAGAGTCAAATGCGACTCCGCTCCGCCCTCCTTTGCGGCGGCCCGATTGTGCTCGCGTCGGCGCTGCAGCTGCCGAAGTCCTTGACCAAGTCGCAGCCGGCGCCGCGCCAGCCGCCGACCTTCTCGCTCGGCGTGATCGCTGACGTCCAGTGGGCCGACACCGAGGACGGCAGCAACTTTGACAAGACGGTCGTGCGCTGCTACCGCGGCGCGTTCCGCACGCTGCAGCGCGCCGTGACGTGGTGGAACGGGCGCGAGACGCCCTTCGCCTTCATCGCGCAGCTCGGCGACATCATCGACGGCATCAACGTCCAGCTGGGCGAGAGCGACAGCGCCCTCGAGGCTGCGCTTGCCGAGCTGCGCCTCGCCAGCAGCCCCGCCGTCAACATCCTGGGCAACCACGAGATGTACAACTTCAACCGCACGCAGCTCGCCACGGCCACGTGGCTCAGGCACGGCGACAAGGAGTTCTACAGCTTCGCACCCGCCGCGGGCTGGCGCGTCGTCGTGCTCGACCCGTATCAGGAGGCGCTCATCGGCCACGCACAGGACGACCCGCGGCGCGCGGCGGCGGTCGAGCTGATCGGCCGCAAGAACCCCGGCGTCGACCCGAGCGGCGCCGGCGGCTCGGGCTGGTTCAAGCACGTCGACGGCGTCGACAGGCGCTTCGTGCCGTACAACGGCGGCCTCGGCGGCGAGCAGCTGGCGTGGCTGCGCAAGGAGCTCGAGGCGGCCTCGGCGGCGCGCGAGCGCGTGCTGATCATGTGCCACGTGATCCTGCACCCGAATGCGTGCGGCGGCACGACGATGGTGTGGGACTACCCCGAGGCCCTCGAGGTGATCGGATCGGAGGAGGCGGGCGGCTGCGTCGCGGCCGTGCTGTGCGGCCACGACCACTTCGGCGGCTACTTCTGCGACGAGGGCGGCGTCCACCACTGCACGTTCTGCTCGCCGCTCAACAAGGGTGACGACGGCTTCGCGTTTGGCCTCATGTGCGCCGCAGCCCCGCCCGCCGCCGTCTCCTGGCCCCTCCTCCCGTGCCCGCTCGCTCGCTGGCCGATCTCAGCTACGTCTCACCGCGGGCCCGCAGGCACGTGCGTAACGACTCGCTCGAGATCGTCGGGCCGCGCGTGGACGACCTGCTGCCCGCCAAGAAGCGCGGCAGGCCCACCGACCGACCGCCGGCGGTGCCGTGCGAGGACGGCTCCGGCGAGCAGGTCGTCACGCTCGCCCTGCGCCCGCCGCCGTCAGCCCGCAGCACGCCGCGTCCGGCGGCGCGCTTATAAAATTTAACGGGTGTATTCTCATTAATACTGTTTAGGCTGTTTAGGCGGTTAGCTGTCGGATCGCCTCCATGGTCACAGGACCGAACAGCCGGGGCCGTACTTTACGGTACCTTTCTACGGCTAGGTCTTTATAAAGTACAGCGTGTTTAATTGGACCAATTCTTTATCTTTTGATCGTATAGCCGCGCACTTTATGAGGAGGCGTATATAGCCTTCGGCCTTCGGCCTGTGTCTGAAGTCGTCAGTTGCGAGGCGGTCTAACCTGTTTACTGTCTGTGGCGTAACCTGCTTTATTATTTCAAAAGACAACTCCTACAACAACTCCACCCACCTGTTTACTGTTGCTGTTTACTTTAGATTACAGTACGCGAAGAGATACGCCGAAATGGCGACTGCAATTGCTCTTCGATCAGCAAATCTTCGACGTCTTGCAAAGGGATCTATGGTGCGAAGGGACGCCGCGGCACATGTGGCGGCTCGTGACGCCGAGGCGCTGGTCTCGGCCGCGATGGCGGCCGTCGGGGCAACCCGCGAGATGCTGGACGCGGAGCAGGCAGCAGCCAAGCAGGCGGCTATTCAGCAGTACCTGGCCGAGAAGAAGGCGGTGACAGCAGACGCTCCA
>Ga0209713_10003398_pt1 | contig 10118 bp, 6 predicted proteins | sample ArcOceMetagenome_3_FD_187444 | JGI IMG/M metagenome (GOLD analysis project Ga0209713, IMG submission 187444) | Marine eukaryotic phytoplankton communities from Arctic Ocean - Arctic Ocean- Svalbard ARC20M Metagenome (SPAdes) (version 2) | ecosystem: Environmental > Aquatic > Marine > Oceanic...
GGTGCCTCGTCCTTGAAAGCTGTGGCTCCCTCCGACGGTTGCGATCGCGATGGCAGCGCCCGTGTCGCTCGCAACCCTGCGCCGCGCGGCGAGCTTCGGCCGGCGCTCCTCGCGCACGGCCGACCCGTCCGACTTGTTGCGGCCTTAGACTCGGTGATGTGCACCCCTGGCTCGCCAACACGGCGCTTGATAAGCTTGCGAAGACAACGCTTGCGCTCGGCTTGCGAAGCTGCGCGAACCGCGGGTACATCGCGCAGCGCGTCGTTGACAGCACCCGGCGATGGGAGGTAAAGACGAGGACGTATGCTGGTGCTCTTTCTGCTCTTGCGCGCTGCTCATATCCGGCATCGTGATGCTGCCGCTCGGGCTGGTGCGCGAGGCGGAGCACGGCCGCAGCATTGCGGCGGATTTCCCCAAGATGTCGAATGACATGGCGACAAACGGCTACTGCACCGTCGTCGGGCTGTGGACGAGGAATGTCATGCGGCAGGAGTCGTGCGGCAAGAGCTGCATCCGCAAGATCTGCTACGACGACTACGTGGCCGAGTTTGGCTGGGTGGGTGGGCCGACAAACAACGCGACCGAGGGCATGGTCGAGTTTGGCGGCATGTCCACCGTCACGTCCAAGGTGGACATGAGCCAGGTGGACATGACGAGGATCGACGTGCGCGTCAACACGGGGTGCCAGGGCGGCTGCGACCGGTACGGCGGCTGGCTGCTCAACGCCACCCACCCGGACCGGAGCAGCTTCACGTCCGTCGCCCTCTCGCAGGGCTGGGCCGTCGAGCGCTGCCGCCACTGCGCGCCGTGCGGCGACGACGACCCCACCGACGACAACGACCACGGCGCCGACCAAACGCACGCCCCACCCTGGGGCTTCCCCGAGCACCCCGTCCCCGAGGCGACCGGTGTCGTCGTTGGAGACGACGTCGTGTGTAGAATACCGGCGCAGGGCGCCGCCAGCGTGCCGAGCTCGTACGACTGCCCCGACGACAAGTTCAACTCGCTGTGCGCACGGCTGGCGGACCTGCCGGACATCGAGCTGGGCGACGCGCAGAAGGGCGCGCAGACGATCCTCATCGCCGGGGCTGTATGCCTCTCCTTTGGGAGTATCCCCGTCGTGGTCCTGTGTCTCGTCCTCCTGATCCACAGGAAGAAGCCCCGCGAGGAGCAGCAGGCGCAAGTGCGCGTGATTGTGCGCCAGATGTCCGGGAAGGGCGTGGCAGACAGCATGATGCGGTCCTTCAGCGGGAAACAGGTGGGTCCCGCAAATAATGAGGCTTGTTAGGCTTTTAAGCTGTTTAAGCTGTGCTGTTGTGTCTTTTGGTTGAGCGCTGGTACGCTGTTTACGCTGTTATATCCAGCGAACCGATTGCATAAAGTATGCAGAATTACTTTAATTTTCATTGCAGTGGCTCGTGACCGCCCACCGCGACGAGGTGCGCACGCTGCGCCTCGAGAACGCGATAGGCGCGTTCAATACGCGGTGGCCACTCTACACCGTCTACCCTTGCGCGGCCGCGTTCTTCTGGCTGTCGTACCTCGTGCTGCTGCCCGCCTTCAGCAGATGGGCGGTGCCAGTGCGATACGGCAAGTTCAACGCGTTCAACGAGCGCTGCTGGCGGCAGAACCTGAACTCGCTCCTCCACACGTCGCTGGCTGTCTGCCTGCTCTGCGCCGTGCTCCTCACCGACGACGAGATCTTCTCGCGCCGGCTCTACCAACACGACAACCTGCTGCTCTACTTTGACATCAGCCTCTCGCTCGGCTACTTCACGTTTGCGCTGCCGATGTCCGTCTACATGGCTTTTGTGCTCAAGGCGGGCTTCCCATACGGCTCGCCGATCATGAGCCTGCACCACACGCTTGTGGTGCTGGCGCAGGCCACCTTTCTGCTGACGCAGTACCCGGCCTTCTATATGGCTGCCTCGGGCGCGCTCTTTGAGCTCACCAACGTCTTCTTCATTCCGCACGTGCTCATGATCCAGCTCGAGGTCTCCGGCCCGCTGCAGCAGGCCAACGGGCTGCTCCTCGTGCTGGCGTACACGGTCTTCCGGGTCGTCGCATGCACCGCCATCTGCGTGCTCAGCCTGGGCGACTTCGCGTCGTTCACGCCGCCGCACCCGTCGGGCTGGGCGGCGGCGCTCGTCGCGATGGGATGCCTCTACGGGCTCACGACAATGTCCTGGTACTGGTACGTCCGTGACATCGTGCCCGCGCTGCACGCTGGCCTGCAGGAGACGCTGGGCGACGAGTATCACCACACGTGCTGCTCAGCGCCGCTGCGCCAGTGGGCGTGGCGCACGCTCACTGCCGAGGGGCGCGAGCACGCCCGGCTAGAGCGCGGCCAGCACCAGCAGCAGCTCGAGCTGCTACGGCACCTACGTGCAACGTCGACGGCGGGGTCGTCGTCGGATGTGCAGGTCGCGTTGCACGCGCGTAACCTAGATTAGAGAGACGAAAAACAAAGCCTCGCGCACACGCACGCACAGGACACGCATCGTCACAAAACAACTGGCTGGGGCACACGCACGACGAGCACACACGCACGCGACCGACGTAACATCGAAAGTCGCCTCACATCTCATGCCACAGTCTCTCACGCAGGCACACGCGACGCGCGGGTCGCCAAAAAGAGCACACACATTAGTTGTCCGCCTCAGCGCAAGCGACGTCACTCAGTCCGCGAAGTCGTCCTCGTCCCAGTCGGCCGTCAAAAAGTCTTGGTCGGCGACGACACCATTGCCCACGAGAAGCGACGGCTTAGGCTCTGGGGCAAGGTACGGTGGTGCCGCCGTCTCAGTCGATGGCGCGAACGGGTGCATGTTTGCGCAGCTCGCCGTCACGAGGTTGGGCGAGCGCCCCTCCGCCGCGTCGCAGTCCAGGGACAGGCTGACCCCGTGCGACGGCGCGAGCGGGTGCGTCGCCTCCTTGGCGCCGCCGCCGCTGCCGAGACCGGCAAGATACATGTCGACCAGATCCGGCGGCGGCGGCGGCGGCGGCGGCGCCTCCGCCGCAAGGAGATGCCGGCTCGGCGCAATCTGCTGCGCGAAGGCCTCCTCGGCCTCGGCCTCCTCCTCCTCCTCCTCCTCGTCCTCCTGGTCGACGACCCATCGCCACTTGCCACTCGCCTCCGCCGATGGGCTGCCCACCTCCTCCTTCACCTCCGCCACCCGTACCTCCTCCATCACCTCCTCAATCTCCGGATCCACCATCTCGACGACGGTGTCCGCGCCCTCGGCCGCCACCGGCGAGGGCGGCAGCGACCTGGGCGAGGCGGCCTGAGCGCCTCGGAGCGGCCCGAGCGGCGGTGCAAGCGCCTGCTGCGGCGGCGGGATGTGCGGCTGCCTCTCCTGCGCGGTGCGAGGCATCAGCGGCGCATCGGGTCGCGGCTCGAGCCGATAGGCGCCAAAGCCATCGGCGCACGCCTCGGGAAGCTCAATCAGCAGCTCGTCGTCGTCGTCGTCGTCGTCGTCGTCGTCGTCGTCGTCGGCGGCGGCGGCGGCGGCGCCGTCGAGGGCGCGGCCGGCGCCCGTCTCGCGCGCCTCCCGGCCGCTCGACCGCGCAGACGATTGGGGCGACGCCGAGCCCGACGGCACCCCGGTGGCGGCAAGGACGGCGGCGCCCCCCGCACCCCCGTACTGCTCATTCGCATACACCTTGCCGTACCCGTGCGAGTCGGGGATGCCGGAGAAGGACTCCTCGTCGCCGCCCGTCTCGTGCGCGTTGCGGCTCTGGCTTCGTAGCACAAACTCGAGCCTTCGCGACGCGTGACGGTGCCCGTTGAGCAGCCCCGCGCCCCCGGCCCTCCCGATGAGCTCGATGGTCTGCGTGTGCGAGACGCACACCGCGTCGTTGACGCTGAAGAGCAGGTCACCCACCGCCACGCCCAAGCGCGCCGCCAGGTCGCCGTCGACGACGCCGCTGACGCGCACCCCCAGCTGGCCGCGCGGCGTGTCCTCGCAAGAGATGCCGACGTGACCGACGTGCGCCGAGGAGGAGGCGGGACGGAGCAGCATCCGGAAGGAGCGCTGCTGCTCGGCACGCGCCGCCGTCCTTCGCTCGCGCGCTTGCAGCCCCTCCACCCACCGCTTCTGCTCCACCTCGCTGTCCGCGCGAAGGATGAGCAGCCGCGCCCTGCGAGGTAGGGTGAAGGAAGAGGATCAGAGGGGGTGTCGTCGGAGAGTGGGGAAGGGAGGGACGTTTGTTGTGGCGGACGGCGTACCCTCCACCGCAGCCCCCTTGCGCGTTCCCCGTCGAGAAGGTGAGGAGCAGCGCGTGCACGTACGGCTGCAGCGGCCTGACGCTCATGAGCTCTGAGAGGAGGAGGATGCGCGAGGGCTCGCGCTTCTCCTGCGCGGCACGCGTGCGGTAGCAGCAGAGCAGACCGTGACGGTCGTCCACCTCGAAGTAGCGCTTGCCCCACTCGCTGACGCCCTTGCCCTGGTGCTTCTTGTGGAGCATGCCCCGCAGCGGCATAAACTCATCCGATCGGAGCGAGCTGGTGCTCGAGGAGGGGCTCGGGCTCGCCCGGCAGCTCATCGGAGCCGGACCGTTTGCTCGCAACCGTCGTGTGAAGCTCGCCGAACGCGTGAGCTTGGACGACAGCATCCTTGCTCGAGTCATTTGGGAGGAGGCATCCCGCGGGGACGTCAGGTCAGCAGCCGGGTCGGCCGTGCGCGAGGAGCGCCGGCCGAAGCTCGCCGCGCGGCGCAGGGTTGCGAGCGACACGGGCGCTGCCATCGCGATCGCAACCGTCGGAGGGAGCCACAGCTTTCAAGGACGAGGCACCCGACCGAGCGTGCAACCAAGCAACGATGTCCTGCCAAGCTTCAACTTCGAACTTTGTTAGTCTTGCCCAAACTCGCGATGAGGCCGTTTCGCACCGCCACGGCGACGCTCGGTGCACGGCTTCCAGCAAAGACGAGACGCCCTGTCTTTCTTTCCTTCTCATTCTCGAAATTTTGTGCCGAAGGCCGGCACTCATGTAAGATCGAGTGTGTCTATGCGGGTCACCTTGGAAAAAAGGCGCAAACCAAGCTACGGAGGGGTGTCATCACCGCAACCGGCCCCGGCGTGCTGGGGTCGCCGGAGTCCCCGTCTTTGTGAGCACCTCGCATGTCGCTTCCGTCTCCCCCACCCCTTCGCCCTGCGCGGGGCTGACACGCCCGTCCCGGCCCTCCCACCGTGCACGCGGGCCGGACGCGCCGTCCGCCCCAACCGCCTTCCTTTGCGCCGCGCCGACGTCCAACCGTGGAAATTGCGCTAATTCAAAGTATTGAGGTTTAACGGTTTAACGCTGTTAGCTGATGCATGCAGTATGCAGCCACACTTCGCAAGTTTGGATTCCATCCATCGGCGGCCATGTTCGCCGTGGCCACAGCAGTCTTGGCACTGCGCACTCCGCAGGTGGTGCGCCTGCGCGACGCGACAACCAAGCAGCAGATCTCACTCGTGGGAACCGTCCATTACAACTCCGCCTCAATCGCCCGCGCCAAAGAGGAGGTCGCCTCCGTCGATGGGCTCGGCGCGGTGGTTGTGGAGGCATGCCAGTCGCGCTGGGAGAGCTCGATCAAGCTCGCGCCTCCTGGCTCCACCGCGGCACGGCTCATCAAGTCCGAGATGCAGGCGGCCGCAGGCGTCGCGATGAAAAACGACGTGCCTGTCATGCTGGGCGACGCGGCTGTCGGCCGATTCCTGCCGCGCGCCAAGGAGTTTGCGCGCAACACCGTGCTGCAACTGTCAGACCCGTTTGGCGACGGCTGGCGCAGCATCTATGCCGATCTCAAACGCACGTTGCGCAGCACGTTCGATACCGCCGACATCGCGTCGTCCGAGCTGCTGCTGAAGGGCGAGGCGCCGCTGTCCGCTGCCGATTTCGCAAAGCCCGGCATCATAATCGGCTTCGTGGGCTCGCTCGTGCGGTACCCCGTGGCCTTCGCCCTGAAGGCTCCGTTTCCCTTTGCCGTGCTCAGCTCGGCCCTCCTGACGCTGGGCACGGCCGCCGACACCGCCGACGTCGCGGCGGCGGCGGCCCTCGAGTCGGGCGACTTCTTCTCTCCGGCCGTCGTTCTGACCGCGCTGCTCGCGGCGTTGCAGGCGGGCCTGGTGGTGCTCACCTCGCGGACGCTCCTCGTCGTCTTCCTGGAGGAGCGCAACGCCGAGCTCGCGCGCTCGATCCGTCGCGCCGCCGCTGAGAGCGACGCCCCCGTCGTCGCCATCCTGGGCGGGCTGCACGTCAATGGCGTCGCGCGGCTGCTGCTGTCGACCGAGACGCCGGACGCCGACGGACTCGACTGCGACGGCGTGTGGTGGGAGATCCCAGATGACATGTCGGGGGTGGCGAATGGCGAGGCCTGGGTGAACTAGAAGCCGCCTCAGTTACCTTTTCATTCAAGTCAAGGTAGAGGATGAGGAATACGTGAGAGACGTTCGGTCGCCCCAGGCCCAGACATACCCACGCGCGAGTCCGACTCGGAAAAAGTTGAAAATCTCAACTCTGTTGAAATTGCGATTGATGGAGAGCGTCGCTTTCTGCGACTCTCGCGTGGCGCGGCCAGCCTCAGGAGCTGACGACGTGCTGGCAGCTCTGGGCGTCTTCAGTGCAGAGGCTAATGGTGCCTTCAGGCGCCATGTGCGTGCGTCGTGGCTCGCGGCGCCCGACTCGTCGGACATCAAGGCCCGCTTCGTGCTACGCGGGCTCGGCCTGCGCGCGGAGACGCTTGACGAGGCGCGCACGCACGGCGACATGCTCTTTGTCCGAGCCAGGTCCAAGTTAGGCCGGAGCAGCGGCCCATTGGCGTCGCTCTTCCTCTGGTACGAGTGTGCCGTCGCTGCGTGGCCACGCGCGCGGCTCATCGGCAAGGCCGACGACGACGTGTGGGCCGACTTGCCGCGCATGGCGCACCTGCTGCGCGCGTCGCTCGACGCGTTGCAGGCGAGCGATGGCGCGGCGGCGGCGGCGCCTCGCGTCCTCTTCGGCCAGCTCGAGCAGTATAGCTGGGACGACGAGTCGCAGCGGCCAACCCAGTGGGGCGGCGCTGGCTGGTGGAGCGAGACACGACCATGTGCCGCGTCGGTTCGGAAGCCTCGCGAGCCGCTGCTGAGCCGATCGCTCCGAGGCGTTGGCCTGGCGCGTCGAGGCGACGCCGCGTCGGCTGTGCCGGTCACGGGGCCCTTCCCCTTCCCCAAGGGACCGATGTACTTTGTCTCTCGCGCGCTGGTGGCGCAGGTGCTGGCGGACCGAACCACTCGGGCGCGCGTGGACGCTGCGGTCGCTTTCTTTGTCGGAGACGCCGGCCAAAACGGGTCCACACGGGTGTCGAGGGCGGCCGAGGAGGGCGAGATGATCCGTCCGTGGGAAGACGTGGTGACGGGCCTGGGGCTGGCCACCGCTGTGCCGGCGGGCCCTGGCCTCGCGCTCGTCCACATGGGCTGCATGCCGTTCACGCAGACGTGGGGCCTCCTCATGTCGCCGGCGACGGCGCTGTGGCACATGCGCGCCAAGTCGCCCGAGCGCATCGCCGTTGCGCACGAGTGGGCTCAGCGCCACGGCTGCACGCTGCCGCTACTGCGCATGCACTGCACCGAGAGGCCGTGGCGCTCGTGCAGCGGCGCAGAATGGCGGCGCTGCTTCCCACAGTTCAACACGACGGGGTGCTCGACTCGCCTCACCAGCCTGCTCGGCCGGCGGAGGATGGCGCCGCCGCGCCGACCCGAGTGTTGGACGCAGGCGTGGGTTGACTGGCAGCGAGCGGGGCGGAGGGTAGTCAACCTCAAAGATTTTCTGGTCAAGTGAACCCTTCGTACGCGGGATTTGGCGCGTCTGATTACTTTAGATTACTTTAGATCTTAGCTTTGCCTAAGCCGCCGGTCAGGAGGGCCCACGCGGGGATACACTGATCCCGAGCTAGCCGGCCTCGCGGGTTACTCACCATGCAAAGCAACGCACGCAAAATAATGTCCCTCAAACTTAGCCCATCAAACATTTTGAGAATCTCGATTCAGGTTGCGACATAAGTGAGATGGCACCACCGCAGTGCCCCGCTAGCGCGTCGGGCTGGTTCGCTTCTGACAGCACGCTCACGCTGACGGTCCGGCCGAGCCAGTACGGGCCGTACGCCACCGAGTTCACCGCCCTGCTGACCGCCGACGACGCTGGCGTCGACCCGATCGAGCTGCGCGCCGTCGCCGCGTCGAACGCGTATTCGCGCGTCTCCTTCAAGCTAACGGCGGGCACGTCGGGCGTCCAGTGCGGCGTGGTGTACGCGGTGACCGTGCAGGCGGCCAACGACGATGGTGAGTGCTCTTCGCTCCGTGGGCGGGACGCGACCATCCCAAGCCCCGCGGAGTATGAGTTTGCCTGCCCCTCACCGCCGCCGGTGGCCGACTGCGACGAGACGTGCGAGAACGGGCCTCGCTCCTGGGAGAACAAGTGCTCGCGCGCCGCGTGCTCAGGCTGCGCGCCGTGCGTCCCAGACGTCGTGCCGCCCTCGCCGAAGCCGCCACCGCCGCCTCCCAGCCCCAAGCCGCCGCCGTCCCACACGCCGCCCCCGCACGGGCGTGGCTACATCAACCCCGCGCCGCCGACGACCAGCCCGCGCCGGCGCCACGCCAGCCCGCCGCCCGCCGCTCCGTCGTCGAGCGAGGGAGGTGGGGGCGTGGGCGTCGTGGTCGTGATGCTGCTGCTGCTCCTCGCGGTGCTCTTTGCCGTCTTCCTCTACCGCCGCTTCCCAGCCCGTGCACCTACGGCACCCGAGGGGCGGCGCTCGTCTGGTGGGCCTGGCTTCGAGCCTGGGGCTGGCGCCTCTGCCGTGCTCGCCTCGGTGTCGGCTGTCATCGGCGCGGCGGTGGCCAAGGTGGCGCGGCTCCGCAAGGGCCAGGCCGGCGGCGCGCCGTCGTGGCGGGCCTCGCCGCGCAGGACGGCGCCGGAGCAGAAGAAGCCGCTGACGGGCACGCGGTCGGGCGGCTCGGTCGCGCAGGACTTCAGCGAGATGCAGGCGATCTCGTCGCTCCAGGTGGCCAGCAGCCTCAACAGCCCCGGCGGGAACAGCGATCGTGGCGCTGATGACGGGATGGGCGAGACCGTGCTGCGCATTTAGTTCACGGCGCGATACTTCGCGAGGGGGGGGGTAGTGGTACTTAGCGCAGTGTTCTATCCAGCATGAGCATATTAGGCAACCAAGCCGGCTTGCGCTTGCGATGCCGCTCCTCTGGCTGGCGCCGGCGCTCGCGTGGCCGGCGCATCGCAGGGTCGACGAGGCCAGCCGCGCCGCGCTGGTCACCTTTCATGGGCCCAGCGAGGCGCAGATGGCGCAGATTATGGCGAAGAAGAACAGCACCTCGCAGCAGACCGACGACCCCCCGTCGCTGCCGCAGCTGCCGTTCAACTCCGACGGCGACGGCAACGACAAATCGGAGGGTCAGCAGATCAGCAGTCTGCTGGCCAACGCGAGCAGCACCCTGCTGGTGCCCGATCTCGACGGCCCGCCCATCTCCTGCTTCGCCTACTGCGAGATGCAGACAAACACGCCGTGGGACGTCAAGTGCGCGGACAACGACGAGTGCTCGGGCTGCCACCAGTGCGGCAAGCTGGCCGTGAGCGACGCCGATGAGGACGATGAGGACGAGGAGGACGCTGACGAGGACGAGGAGGAGGAGGAAGAGGAGGCGGACGAGGAGGAGGACGCGGATGCAGAGGAGGAGGATGCAGACGCGGAGGAGGAGGAGGAGCAGGAGCAGGAGCAGGAGCAGGAGGAAGAGGAGAAGGAAGAGGATGCGCAGCTGACAACCGGCACTTGCCTCGAGTACTGCGTACTTCAGACGGCCACGCCGTGGGATGAGAAATGCGCGGACGACGATTGTGCAGGCTGTGGGGAATGCAGAATTTTCGCGCAGCAGCAGCAGCAGCAACAGCAGCAGCAGCAGCAGGCGAGTGCCCCAACTGAGAGGGGTATGCCAATGGCCAAGGTGCTAGACGCTCAGCAGCAGCAGCAGCAGCAGCAGCAGCAGCAGCAGCAGCAGGAGGAGCAGGAGGAGCAGCAGCAGGAGGAGCAGGAGGAGCAGGAGGAGCAGGAGGAGCAGGAGGAGCAGGAGGAGCAGGAGGAGCAGGAGGAGCA
>Ga0209713_10003399_pt1 | contig 10117 bp, 11 predicted proteins | sample ArcOceMetagenome_3_FD_187444 | JGI IMG/M metagenome (GOLD analysis project Ga0209713, IMG submission 187444) | Marine eukaryotic phytoplankton communities from Arctic Ocean - Arctic Ocean- Svalbard ARC20M Metagenome (SPAdes) (version 2) | ecosystem: Environmental > Aquatic > Marine > Oceanic...
CACTCTGGAAGTTACGCAATCCTTTGAAATAAGGCCCAACCCCCAATCTGAGACCGACCTCCCGGCGCGGGGCCGCCTTGCACCGCTCGCGAGGCCCCGCGAGTCCGGCTGGCTCGGGATCAGTGTCTCCCCACGTGGGCTCTCCTGACCGGCAGCTTACTTAGGCAAAGCAATGATCTAAAGTGTAAAGTACAGGTGTTGATGGAGGCGGAGCACGTCTACTCCCCGCCGCCCACCACCGCGCCCAGCGCCCCCAGCTATTACCATCCAGTTGTACAGTACACAGAGTTGACGCAACCAACATGGCAACCAAACTTCGCCACCCGAACGCTCGAGATAGGCTGTCTGGAGGCGTGGGCGTGGCCTATATCCGAATGCCCGCGGCCCATCTTGGCCGCGCGCGCTGCTCTCTCTCTCTGAACGCGACCGTGCCCGAATTGCCGGTCATTTGCAGAGACACGTGGCCGAGTGGCTGCCGCTTTGAATACGAGCCGGGGATCTGGCTGCGAATGGGCACGACGGACCGGGAGGTACAATCAACAGTGCGGCGCGACTACATGGGCCTTCTCCTGTCATTTGGCAAGAATGCGAACATTAGAACTATTCTGGACGCAGGCGCCAACGTTGGATTGTCGACGAGACTATTTGCGTCCAGCCACCCTGACGCCCAGGTTGTCGCGCTCGAAGCGCAGGCGGGTAACTACGCCATGGCCCGTCTCAACACTGAGCGCCACCAGAATGTTGTAGTCGTACACGCGGCCCTCTCGGACCGCGACGATCAAACGATGAGAATCGGCGCCGGACCGCGCCGAGGCTACGGAGCACAGTATCAATACGTGGCGAGGCCGATTGCGTCTGATTCACTTGGCGGTGGTGCTGGCGCCGGTGCAGCTGCAGTAGGCGGCATGCAGGCTGTGGGTGTGACGGTTGGCCGCCTTTTGGAGGAGCTCTGCCTGCCTTCGTTTGACTTTGTCAAGCTGGTGCGGGGCGCCCCTCGGGGTCGAACTCCGTTCGCGCTTGCTGCCTCTTGCTGTGCGGTGCTCATCTCGCCCGACTCGCTCGCAGGATATCGAAGGGTCAGAGGCGCGCGTGCTGGGCGCTAGCCAGCTCGAATGGCTGGCCAACGCACGCTATGTGTACGTCGAGGTCCATGAGGACTTTGCGACTGGCGCGCGCAACGCAAGCATCGGCGCGCTTCGAGCAGCTGGGATGGAGGTCGTGAATGTGGGGCTGCGCCATGAGAAGGTATTGTCGGGATCGAACCGACGGCCTACCCTTGGCATGCGCCGCCCTGTTTCCGGCTCAAGGGCTGTTTGATCCTCGATAATAGGTGCTCCTTGCGTGCAGCCGGCGGCACTTTGAGCCTCGACACTGCATGGAGCGCTGCACCCGGTGGGCTGAGCATGAGCGCAAGGTGGATCGAACGTCGGTCGTGTGCACGGCCGTCGTGGCTCCGTGACGTCGGCCTGGTGACGTGGGAGGAGGAGTTGAACACGTTTGGAGAGACCAGATGGTAGAACTTTTTTCATTGTTTGAATCTCAGGCTAAGCATCACATGATTCGACTCCTACGCCCTTTGGTGTTGGCCGGTACAGTCCGTGGTAATTAAGCCTAAGCCTAAGCCTAAGCCTGGTTGGTTTTTATCTGTCGCGCGCTGTGTCGGCGAGTTCACAAGCAAACATCCGATTACATCTGTTAAACCTCTTCGCGCGAGGAGCGTATACATACCATCTGTACAGATGCTCATGACTACCGCGCTGCTTCCGGCAACCACGCCGTCCTCCTCCTTCTTCATGGTGCAGCTCTCCGACCCTCAGCTCGGCCTCGAGCACAACGGGCCTCCGTGGCAAGACGAGCAGGCCATGCTCAACGCCACGCTCGTCGAGCTGAACCGGCTGCGGCCGCGGTTCGCCGTGCTGACCGGCGACATGCAGAACTGGTTCCCCACCAAGGACAGCCCCGACGATCAGGGCGGCAGGGAGCTCACCGCCGTCCAGCAGTCGCTCTCGCTGCTCGACAGCTCGCGGGTGCCGCTCCGGGCGACGCTACCTGGCAACCACGACGTGGGCGACGTGCCCACGGCGACGACGCTCGAGCGGTACGCGCGGCACTGGGGCGGGAGTGACCGCGGCAGCTTCGACGAGGACGGCATCCGCTTCGTCTCCATCGACTCGCAGCTCTACTGGAACAGCTCGATGCCCGGCGTGCTGGCGCTCGCCGAGCAGCAGACGACGTGGCTGTCGCAGCAGCTCGACGCGGCCGCGCGGCAGGGCGTGGAGGCTGTGGTGCTGCTCTCGCACATCTCGCCGTTTGTCGTCGCGTCAGACGAGCCGTCGGGCTGGGCCAACTGGCCGCGAGCCACGCGCGACGCCGTGCTGCGCATGAGTCAGGCCAAGCCGGTGCCGCCGAGCCTCGTCGTCACCGGACACTTCCACGCAAACCTGGACGGGCGCGCGAGCACGGACGCGTACGGCGCGCGCGTCGAGGTGGTGACCAGCTCGTCGGTCGGCTGCTCGATCCACTGGAACGGCTCGGACGCCGGCGCCCTCGCGCCGGCCCTCGCGCTCGCCGTCGCCACGGAGCCGAGCGGCAACGCCGCGTTCATGAACTGGGTCGTGCGCAACGGCACGAGCGCGGGCGAGCCCGACTTCCAGCTCACGGCGGGCCGCGTCGCGGCCCGCGCCGGGCGCTCGGGCGTGCGCCTCTACGAGTTCGACGCGACGGCCGGCTACCGCCATCGGTGGTTTACGCTCGAGCAGCTGGTGGCGCTCCCGGAGCCGCTCGCCGGCGGGGACGCCTCGCCGCTGGCGGGGACGACCTTCACGGGGTGGTCGCGAGCAGCGAGGGCGTCTCGGGTGGAGCGGGTGGAGCGGGTAGAGCTTCGTCGTTCGTAAAATATGATTCATGCACATGTGTTTTACACGCGTGTGGGCTGTGGCTCACGACAGTCGTCGCAGGCCACGATTCATCGGCCTTCCGCGCATCACCCGCACGGCGCCGGCGGAGGGATGCCGCCTCAGGGCCGTGCGCGGCAGCATGCGCCACTCAAAGCCGAGCTGCTCGAGCTGCTGCCGCCTCTCCGCGCCGAGCTTCGCGTGCGACACGTACTGGCCCTGGTTGCGCACGGCGGCGACGCGTGCGCCCAGCGGCAGCCGCCAGCAGCGGCGCGGCCACGGCTCGCACGCGGGCACGTGGAAGCTCTGTGGCACCTGCAGGTGGCCGTACTCCTCGCGGAAGGCGCGCAGGGCCTCCAGGAGCACATCGAAGCGCAGCGACGCCACGCCCCACACGAAGCCCAGCGACTCGAGCCGCGCCGTGCGCTCGGCCCATTCCTTGCCCTTGAGGTAGCGGTCCTTGGTGCGGACCGCGTTGACTCGGTTGCCCAGCCGCAGCCCCCAGCACGCGCTCGGCCAGCTCGGGTCGTCGTGCGGCACCACGAAGGACATGGGGACGTTTATGTGCCCGTGCTGCGTCCGGTACGCCTCGAGCGCCTCCACCATTGTCTCGAAGCCTCGTTCGTCGGCACTTCGCAGGTCGATCCCGATGGCTTCGAGCGCCACGCGTCGTTCCTCGCTCAGCTTCCCCTGCTGCGCCGAGCGCAGTAGCCGCGCGTAGCGGGCTCCCAGGCGGTCGCCCCAGCGGCTCGGCGGGTACGGCTCGTGGCTCGGCACCACAAACGAGTGTCTCGGCTGCGCCTCGCCGGTCTCCTCCGCAAAGGCGCGCAGGCAGTCCAGCGTGGCGTCCCAGTCATTCGCACGCACGCCGCACACGATGAGAGGCGCGCGCGGCGGCGGGAGGCTGAGCGTGAGCGTCAGAAGACGTGCGGTTGCCAACATATACAACCAATTCTACCCATGCATGAATGCATGTATTTCCATGTTTCGAGTGCAAACAACTTTCTACAAGCCTATGTATAGCCGGGCACTCCACCGGAGGCCATTTACCGTAATCGCCGGCGACCAACGCTTCTTGCACCGGCTCCTTCCTGAGCAAAATGGCCAACCTACGACCGATGGCCGCGCTGCGGCTCGCGTGGAGCGCCTTGTCGGGCCACGAGCCGCCTCAGCCGACGTGCCTGCTCGTGCTCGGCGGCAGCAAGCGAAGAGAGCTGCTCGCGGCTAGCGCCATCGAGGTGCCGGTCGTGCTGCTCTCCTCTGGCTCTGCGACGGCGGATGACGTGTTGGGACAGTTCGGGCCTGCGAGAGCAGCGCGCACTGCCGTGATCGTCGACCGCACTGCCACCGACACGGTGACCAACTTCACCTCGGTGGTCCACGCGCTGAACGCGGTTGGAGTCAGGTCGATTGCCGTGGGCACAGCGCGCGCGCACATGCGACGAGCGCTGGCCATCGGGAGGGTCGTGCTAGGTGCACAGGGCATCCACATTGTGGCGCTGCCCGTCGACGCAGGCGAGGCGCTCGACGAGAGCTGGCTTCGCGTGCTGCGTGACGCCGTGCGGGCCATGCTGTGGGTGCTGTGCGGACTGCACTTTGGTGGATTCGTCGGTCGGCTGGTGCACCCGTCCCGGTTCCTCGACTCGAGCTCCTGGCTAGCGGTGAGACGAAACCGTGACCAACGGCTCGCACTTGAGTTGCAGTCTGCGATCGACGCCGACAGGTAGACAGAGCCACTAGAGCCATGCCGCCGCTCGTGTCTGAGTCCGACATTGGGACTGAGCGAGAATGGTTTTAGTCAAGTCATGCGGGTGCGAATGAATTTCTATGCCTGACAACCACCACTCACGCCCTCGCTTCTGCACATCCGATCCCACCCGTGGCAAATCAAAGCGTCGTCCCACACGCATGTCCATGGCATTGTACTGAGGCCTGCCCCGCGCGTGCTGCCGTGGCGCCCGCGGTCCGCTGTGAGCTGCTGTGCACCCCGCCGTCCCCTCGGATCGAATCAGTCTCAGACCACCTTGGGCAGCGGCGCCGGCGCGGCGGGCACCGACTGGATGGCGGGGATGAGGTCCTTGATGGCGGAGGCCATCTCCTGGTTGGTGTCGGTGAAGCCCTTGAGGGCCTCGAGCTGCGGGCCGAGCGACGTGAGCGCCTTGGCCAGGTCCTTTCGCTGCTCCAGCAGCTGCAGCCTCGCGGCCTGGTGGACGTTCTCGTTCTGCAGCAGCTCGATCTGTGGGGAGACGTTCGGCGGGCAGAGCGGGCCAGTGAGCGTGGTGCGGGAGGGTGGGCGTGAGGGTGTGGATGTCGGTAGGTGGGTGGTGTGGGTGGTGTGTGTGCGGGGGTGTGTGTCGGGTGGGGGGGGTGACATCACCTGCTTCTTGTGCGCCTCCTCCGAGGCGCCGAGCTGGTGGACGCGGTCGAGCAGCAGCCGGTTCTCGGCCGTCAGCTTGGAGGCGTCCTCGTCCTGCGCGCGGTAGTGGTCGTCCTTGACCGCGGCGCGCCGCCGCTCGCCCGCGAGCTCGGCGTCGATCGCGTCGCACTTCTGGTTGGACTTGACGAGCAGCGCATGCAGCTCGAAGTGCGACTGCGGAAGGAGCGACGACGACGACGACGGTGTCACGGTCACGGCCACGGTCACGGCCACGCGGCGCGGTAGGCGTGTGGTGGTGTGTGTCGGCGTGCGGGCGTGCGCGGTGGTCTGCGGGGCATGGGGAGAGGGGTGCGGAGGGGCGGGCGGCGGGCGTGGCGGGAGGCGAGGCGGGTGGGTGGGTGTGCGGTGTGGTGTGGTGTGGGGGGGGAGGGGGGTGGCTGCGCGCCTCCTCCATCCTCTTGTGGTTGTCCTGCACGATCGTGAGCTTCTCGCGCATCTTGCGGATCATGAAGCGCGACATCACCTTGGTCAGCTTGTTCTGGTCCGAGTCCTCCTTGAGCCGCGCGTTCTGTGTCCCGGTGTCGGCGGGCGAGCGCGTGAGTAGCAGGCGAGGCCCACCTGGCCCAGTCGAGGAGGAGGAGGAGGAGGAGAGGGAAGGGAGGAGGGGTAGGGGCGGGGGGGGCGGCGCTCTCGGGATCGGGCATACCTCCTGCGTGGCGAGCTCGAGCGTGTGGACCACCTCGTCGCGCGCCGTCTTGAGCTTGGCGCTCTCGCGCACGAGGAAGTCGGTGGACTGCTCGGCCAGCGTGAGCGCCTGCTTCTCCTTCTCGAGCTCAATCTTCAGCAGCCGCGCCTCGGCACTCGCCGTCTCCGCGGCCTTGTCTGCGGCCCTGCGCTGGTCGAGGAGCGTCTGCGTGTGCAGCACGCTCTGGTTGTACTTGCCTCGCACATCCTCGTGCTGCGCCTTCTCGTCGGACAGCTCCTTCCTGAGCGCCCCCTCGCGCTCGAGGCCGTGCTCGTTCTCCCTCTGCTTCTCCTCGAACTTCGAGGTGATCAGGCGCACGTGCGTGTCGGCGCCCTCCGAGAGCTCCTTGAGCCCCTGCAGCTGCGTCGTCGCTTGCTCGAGCTCCATGCGCAGCGTCTTCTCGGTGAGGTAGCAGCGCTCGAGCTCGCGCTGCAGCGCCACCACCTCCGCCGTCAGCTCCTGCCGCTGCGACGAGAACTGCTCGCGCACCTTGGCGAGCTGCTCGACCGCCTTCTGCTTCTCGTCACGCGTGCGCTTCTCGTGGAGCACGGCGCGGAGCGCCTCCTCGCGCAGCTCGGTCTGGCGCTTCTCCTCCTGCTCCATCGACGCCTTGAACTCGCGCTCCATCTGCCTGTAGCTCCCCTTCAGGTTCGTCAGCGACGAGTCGAGCGGCTCAGAGCTCCCGGGGTCGATGACGGCGCCCTTGCCACCCTGCTCACGGTTGTACTTGAGCTCGAGCTCGAGGAAGTACACCTGCTGCTGGAGGTTGTAGATGTACTCCTTCTCGAGCGATTCGCCGGACGCGGCCTTCCCCGGCTTCTCGGGGTAGGCTGACGACGAGGCGGCAGCCGCCGCACGGCGCTGCTGCGGACCCAGAGCGCCGGTGCCACCGCCGAGCGGGACGAGCGTTGATTTGGCCACCTTGAAGCCGGCGCTCGACGGCTGCACCGGCTGATAGCCGCCGCCCAGAGCCATGTCGAGGGCCCGGAAGCGGAGGCTGCGGTTTGAAGCCTCAGCTTCTTGCGCAGACTCAGCTTCTTGCTTGCGGTGGTTCGCGCCTAATAAGATAACGAGGTGTGTGCCCTCCTCACCGGCGGCTTAGGCAAAGCTAAGATCTAAAGTAATCTAAAGTAAAGCCGGACCGGGTTTGTGGCCCGGGTGCCGTCTCGAAGCCAACAGCCGTCTAAGCTGTTCAAGCAGCTGTTTACGCTGTTTACGCTGTTAGCTTACCTCAACTACACACCTCGGACCCCAAGCCAAAATTGAGAATCCTGTTTAAGCAGAACTTCGGTTGCATGCAGGGCACGCATGCACTGCCACAGCCCGCCGCGGGGCCGGCGCCGCCTTCCCCACCCACGACGAAAGCCGCTGCAATGGTCGGCCCTCCCGCCGGTGTCGCGCCTCCGCTCGGTGGCTTCGAGCAGCAGAATGGCCGGGCGGTGCACGCCGTGCTGTACAACACCTACTCGGCCTCGCAAATGCACCTGAAGGAGGGCTCGGGCACCTACCGCAAGCTGCAGGCGATCGTTCAAGACTTTGGCCGCATGCGCGGACGGCGCGGCGGGAGCGGCGCGGCGTCGCAGCGTGAGTACAAGCTCGTGCTCCTCTACCAGCGCCAACGCAGCAACGACCCGTTCAACTGCACGCTGCACGCGCCGCTGGGAGCCGAGTGCGCTCGATTCAGCCGCGAGGACATGAAGAGGCAGATCTCGCACGACCTCGCACTGCATCGGCACGGCGACGCGCCGCGCCGGCTGAACGTGGGCTTCTGGGTCTGTGCGCTCTGGCTGATGCAGTCTGCGCGCGCCGGCCGTCGCTTCCCTTTTGTGTGGTACCTGGAGGACGACGTGTACCTTCCCGGCTCGTGGTCGTGAGATCCGTGCGAGCCTCGAATCCTGGAGACCTGGCTCCCGCCCCTCCTGCGCCCGCCGGCACCAGTCCGCACCGCCGCGTCTCTGCGCCCAGTACTGAGCCATTGGAATTGGCAGGCGCTTCATGCGAAAATACGACCGCACGCACTCCACGGTGGACCTGCTCGTGCCGCAGCTGCCGTATCGATTGCTCGACCTCGACCGCAATCGACCAGAGGCGAACCGGCCTTGAGTGGCAGATGTCGGCCCTTTCACGCCATGTCCAGCGCCGGCATCCCGAGCCGAGCTCATTGGCCATCCACCCTTGCGCCGTGGTGCTCGTTGCTCAGCTGCTCCACCGCGTGTGCAGGACGAGCTGAACGAGGCGGGGTGGAAGCGGCCAATGCTCGGCCTCCTGCGGACCGAACTCGTGATCGTGCGCGGCAAAGGGATGCGCTCGTTCCGTCCCACAGCAAGCAACGCCTCTGGCGGAGACGGACCATGGAAACCGACGTCTCATATGGAGCCAACGCAGCTCTCCATACCACACCCAACGCTCGCGCGCCGATTGCCCGTACGCGACGAGGCGCACTACGCGAAGGCGCCGCTGTACGTGTGGCGCATGTCCGGCCGGCTGGTAACAGAGGTTGCGGACGCACTCGTGCGGGGCGCGAGAGCTCACGAGGAGTTCCTAGTGCCGACGGTCTGCCAGGCGAGGCTGGTCACACCGCCGTGTGAGTGGCGCACGTTTGTGCCAGACGACGTCGGCGTGCCCGGCGGCGCCAACATGCAGGACTCGTGGTACATGGGCAACCGCCCAGAGTTTCGAGCGCAGGTCCGGCACAACCTCACAGGTACGCGCCCCACACCCACTCCTAACGAAGCAAGCGTTCCACTCCCCCCCTTCGCGCGCACAACACCACAGGGTTCCAGGCCTTTGTCGACGCGCTGCAGCAGCCTGGCGGATCTCAGCTGCTGCCGGACTCGCCACAGCGGCTTTACCACCCCGTCAAGGGACAACTTGGGGGGCAGACGAATACGGGCGTCACGTTTTCCCGGCGCGAGGCGGGCGGCGTGCGATAGAGTTCTACCGCAGGTGCGCTCGGCAGCCGCGTCGCAAGGCGGAGGCACCCCGCTCTGTGCTGCACCCACTCCCTGAGTGAGGTCTGAGGGCTGAGAGGGTCCTCGAGCATGAGCGGATCCAGCGCGGCGGCAGCTGGCAGCTGGTAGGCGAGAGCTGAGCGAGTCAAGACTCAAGTGGTTGCGAGCGACGAGAAGACGAGTCAGGAATTTCACGGATTTGTGGCTACTGGCTTGTGTCGCGGGGACGGGGACCGGGTGCGCGGCGTCTTGACCAATTCGCAAGTTGTACTTTACCGTTAGCCGTTACCCTGTGGTCCTGTATAATGACATATGCATGTGCATGTGTAGCATGTGCACGCGGGAAACACAAGGCGGAAAATTCAGATGCGTATGCGCGACACCCGGCACGCCGCACCATAAGCCATGACTCTATCAGCCACAGGCGACACATTGCAATGTTCAATCAGTTCGTCTCTCACGATGCGTGTTCGTCACTCCAGTCAGCAAGTTGCGCTGTTGCCCTGCACAGCAGTGGACTGGCAGGTCTCCGGGCACTTGGTCAGGAACCTTTGTTTCCGGCACTTCTTGATCTGCTTGGCGGCAGGCTTCTTCTTGAGCTTCTTGCACTTACCCTTCATCTTGCCCGAGACAGGGTCCATGCAGAATTCCGTGCCATAGTTGGTGTCCCCGCCGCACTTGGTCCGTGCGCCACAGCCATTCGCGGCCGAGCCAAAGCACCTGCGCTGGCCGCCGCTGATCTCCAGGCAGGTGCCCGCGTCCGTGTTGTAGAAGGACTGGGCATTGGAGAAGAAGACATCGCACACGCACGTCGGCGGCGGAGAGGGCGGCGGCGACAGCGGCGGTGGCGCGAGCGGGGGCGAGGGCGACGGCGAGGGCGGCGAGGGCGACGGCGAGGGAGGCGGAGGGGGCGAAGGCGACGGAGGCGGCGGTGATGGCGGCGGCGAGGGCGATGGGGGCGGCGGCGAGGGCGGCGGCGGCGAGGGCGACGGCGGCGGAGGCGACGGAGGTGGCGGCGACGGTGGCGGGGACGGCGATGGTGGCGGCGGCGAGGGCGGCGGCGGCGAGGGCGGCGGCGGCGGCGAGGGCGGCGGTGGCGAGGGCGGCGGTGGCGAGGGAGGCGGTGGCGACGGCGGCGGAGGCGACGGCG
>Ga0209713_10003401_pt1 | contig 10117 bp, 11 predicted proteins | sample ArcOceMetagenome_3_FD_187444 | JGI IMG/M metagenome (GOLD analysis project Ga0209713, IMG submission 187444) | Marine eukaryotic phytoplankton communities from Arctic Ocean - Arctic Ocean- Svalbard ARC20M Metagenome (SPAdes) (version 2) | ecosystem: Environmental > Aquatic > Marine > Oceanic...
CAATGCAAAAACCTTTGCAATGGAGGTCACAAATGGTGTGAACATCTTGCATCGAAAGCAATGCAAAGAGATCATGGGCAATGTGCAAGGGCTTGCGATGTATGCAAGATGCACATCACTTTTCACAGTCTGACTCACCTGCAGCTTGTGCGAATCCATTCATGGAGGTGGCATGCTGGAGATACAGAAACTTCTACATCGCAAACTACATTGACCATCTACATGACACACCTTCACGATTAAACTACAAACAAAAACGAATTGATGCAAGTTTCAGGGCGACAGGCTCCTGAATTGACAGTTGATTGCTTGAGCTCCCTCCACGACAAGAGCGGCTCCGTCACGGTGATCAAAACTTGGATCGCTCCAAGCCAAGCTGCATCGCTGTGCCGCATGTGAACTAGTTGCTCGCATCATCTGTGAGGGCAATCACGGACTCGCTGTTCTTGGTGCCTTAGCTGGCCTGCTCACATCGGGCCCATGCGAACTTGCTGACGGTGTCGATGGCCTGAACGATCGTGGTCGCCGGAGCAACCGACCCACTGGGAATCTTGGGCGATCTGTCGGCACAGCTTGCTCATCTGTTGCTGGCAGCTGTTCACCAGGATGGCTTTCTGGTGGTGGCAAGGGTGGTGCCTGCTCAGGCATCGTCTCTGATGCTTCATCAGAGTCCGAACAAGCTTGTTGTTGCAAGTGAAGTGCAGAAGAGCTCCGGAGACGACCGTGCCATGGCATTCCAATGGCGACAGGCTCACTTGGAATACCAACCACACGAGGTCGTGGAGGTGCAACCAGTCGTGGTCGCTCAAGCTTGTAATGGTTGAGCAGATCGGCTAATGGAATAAATCGGTTATTCGGAAAAATGCAAAGAAACTGGTCAAGTGATGGCAGTGCATCACCCACCTCAGATGTCCTTGTCCATTCACAATGATGTATTATTTTCTCTCTTACAAATTGTTGTCGCCACGACCATCCGTTGGCATCAAAAGCTGCTGACCATTTTCTGCCTTGGAAAACTTGTCTAATGCTGCGATCCAAATGGATAATGATAGTCTTGATGTCAACAACCCCATCACTGCTTGCCAACAAGCTTTGCTCAAACAGCTGTCGCACATACCTTTTGAAAACTGCAAAGCAGTGTGTGTCAGCAGGCTGCAACAGCCATGTGGTCTTGGCTGGGACGAACACCAACCAGATGTCCCATCTAGCACATGCCTTGAGAAACCGAGGTCCCATGTGTGTAGAGCAAACATCAAGCAAGAGAATGGGCTGATGCGTGAGGCGACAGGCTCTCAGTGCATTGCCCCAGATAGCGACTACTTGGCTCAAAACCTCATCCGTCACCCAAGCACTTTTTCGACGGAGAACGATGACATTCTTCATCAGGACTCCACTCGCTTCCAAAGCCTGTCGATCTCCTTCTGGCAGACAACGCTCGTTGCCAATGATGACCTGAGGCACACTTGACTGAATGGTGGTGTCGTCACACAACACAGCCAACAACGAAAGAGCACCTCGTTTTTGATGTCTTGTGACTTGCTGACTGATGAATCCTTTCTTGGCAGAAGTGGCGACAGACTCACTTCCTAGAATGCCTGGAGCTGCTTCGTAGAATAGGCGGCACGATGTCTCGTCGAAGTTCATGCGAAGTGGTTTCTTGTCTTTTGGAACTCTCTGCAGAGTCCAGTTGTACCACTGCCAAGCGGCTGTAGCCTGAACATATTGCTTAACACCCAACATCCGATTTCAAATGTGTCACAAAAATAAAAAGTGGTGTCGGAAATTGACACTCACATTTGTATTAATTATTACTATACGGACCGTAAAAGAGTGCCGTTTTCGACCACCTAGTTTAATTGAAAAATGACAACCATGAACCGGAAAGAACAAGGCACAACAGTTTAGCATTAGCTTGACAGCGAGCTCAATCCAAACTAGATCAAGAGAACTCATCATTCATTTGTCACCAAAAAAACATTTGCGCATTGGTTGTTGGGTGCTAATCAACAGTAACCTTCCTCCGAAGAACTGATGCACTCAGCATGTCCCTGTCCTGTATCTTGGACTTGGGCATGCGCCATCTTCGTGTCCATCTCCCAATCCACTTGTAGGCAGCTGATCGTCCTGGGGCTCTCTTGTCTTCTTGTTCTGCATACGTCGAGGCGACAGACTCTCTTCGATTTTTTTGTTGCATTATAGCACCCACTGATGGAGCCAAACCTTTTTCTAGATTTTGCTGGCACACCCATAAATGAAGATCACATTTCGCAACTTCCTGGTTGGCCTCTTTCAACAAACTGATGTCTCGCTTGGCGACAGGCTCAAGCATAACATTAATCCTGTGCACAGGCATAGCAATGAACTCGTCAGTGATTGCTGCGTGCATCGTGGTCCTCTCTGTCAAATCTGCACCTGGTAATTTCACCAAGAGCCATTGCTCCAAGGCTTGCATTGCATCCAATGCAATCGCTAAGATGCGAAGACCCACTGCTCTCAGGTGCAACATTTGTGATTCTCCACGTCGCATGCGAGCTTGGCAACACTTCCGCTGGGATCTTATCTGCTGAGCAACGATTTTGGCCTGTGTCTTGGCCTCTTTCATCTGAGCTTCTAGCTTCTCCACATGTGAAGACATGGCACGAAGCACAGAGGCGACAGACTCTCTATGCGATTTGGGACCCTCTCTCAGAAAAAGCTCTTGAGTACATGGCTGCCACAACAACAACAAGAGCCACACAAACAATCAAGTTAACCAAGGCAGTAACAGCCTTTGTAAGGGTTGGAAAGGATAGAGGGCGATGGAATAATGCAAGGGTTGGTTGCAAGTGGCTGCATGTGGTGTCAACATAAACTCAAAATGCAAACAAAGATGTTTTGCAAGTCGGTTTTCACATCTCAATAACAAGAATCATAAGCCTAACATTCATCAGCTGCTGATCAGGCAAACAGCTTATGCTGATCAGGAGAAACATGGCTGGGTCAGGCCATCACTGTGTCTGTGCCTTCCTCTTGCGGTGATTGTCGTTGCTCATGGCCGAGTACTCCTCGGCGGTGGCTTGGGATGACCGCTGCTCGGCAGAGGCGACAGGCTCTCCAGATGAAGCAGAGGCGACAGGCTCTCCAGACGAAGCCCCCTTGCCTGTGCCTTTCTCGTGAGCCAACTCGTCACGGTACCAGCCCATGCCACCTCTCCCCTTGCCCATGGCCTTGAACTTATCCTTCGGCACCTGCGAGTCGCCGGCGCCAGCCTCGTCCTCCGAAGACGAAAAGAACTCAGGGCCAAGATCTTTGAAGGCTTCACGGATCTCCGCTCCAACATCCCACTCTGCCTGGGTCTGGAACCCAGTCAAGTCGATCCTCTTGGGTTTGGGTGCCATGGTGATACAATGCCAACAGGCGACAGGCTCTGAACCAAGGCTGCAGGGACACAAGATTTGAAATCAATCTAATGTGAACTTGCTCTGAATAGTCTACCTGCACACACCATGTATACTAGATGCTGTTGAGCTTAATGAACACGATCTTGCCAATGCGCGTCGACAGAAACATAAAAGCTTCGAGGACGGTCTTGAGCAAGTGTCCATGATGGTGTACCAACAAACACCTGCACCCAATCATCTCACATGTGTACAACTTGTTGCTTCCGCACACACCAGCTACATTCTGAACACATGCCATAAGCAATTTGGACACACACTGTCTACTCACATTTTTTTTCGCAACAAAGAAGCATGTGTGCAACTGCCAAGAGATGGCGACAGGCTCATCCTCTAGAGCTCATCAGGATGAGCAAGACTACTTGGAAGGCTTGTCTTCAACAACTAGATCGTCGTCAGGCCTTGGGCGTTTGGACAAGAGGTCATAGAGTCCAGCAGCAAGCCACCTCTCGCCACTGCTTGAAGAACTTGCCTGTTTGTCTTTGGTGGCCGAGTCTGCCTCTGCCGAGACCTGTTCAGAAGAGGCGACAGGCTCTCTTCTTTTGTTTTGCTTCTTTTTCCGATTCGGATCTATAACCCTGAATCGAGGATCTGTCATTTCAAGCTGTGTATGATCACCACTCGACATGTCCTCCAGTTCCTCAGAAGAGTCTATGTGTTTGGGACACGGCACACCAATGAAATGCTTCTTCGGGTCGAGCTTCACAGTGGCGACAGGCTCACTGGAAGTCTCATTGCCTTGCTGCATCTGAGATTTCGGAGCCATAGCACCGGATGGAAGAACGACTACAACGGTTTGACACAGAGGCGACAGACTCTCTGTGCTGACTTGACCACCCTCCTAGAAAATGCTGATGAGCACATTGCTGCCAGAACATGAAATGTAACTTAATTTCAAACGGCATCATTACTATACTCAAGAATGAGCTTGCAAAGATTGAGATCCTCTTGTATGATTCATCATGTACAGTGTAAGCACAATCACAATGCATCCTGTTCGTCAGCATGTGCATCACATGGCATGACAAGGTGCCCTACATAGACATGATCGCCACATTGGTTGACTTGTTTTTGCTCGCATACACATATCGAATTGTGCAGGACATCCTTGCTGCTCGCAGCATCCTGAAAGAAAACAACACAACATTGCTACATTGGGCCTGCTGACTCTATAGCCAAATCGTCCATCACTTGCTACACAGCACAACAACAATGTGCTTCATCAAGTGCTGGCATGCACTCACCGCTGCGACCAACCCTTATTGCGATCACTCTGAGACCAACCCTGCCAAGCACTCTGAGTCCAACCCTGTTGTGAAGGACTCTGCGACCATCCCTGCCAAGCACCCCATGCTGCGCCACTGCTGGAACTTCCACCTTCTTGAACTTGTTCAGATGCATGTTGCGATGCTGCTCGAGAGGCGACAGGCTCTCTCGATTTAGACCGCAACCTTTTCTCGCTTGCTTGCTTTGCAGGCATTTGCAGTGCAACCGTCCCCTTGGGAATTTTATAGGCCTTCTGCTTGACTGCTTCTGGTGCCTGCTGCTGCGATGGCTGTTTCTTCTCTTCCTCCTTCTGCTGCATGGTCCTCTTCTCCTGGACCCAAGGTGTCTCTCTTCCCCTTCCTGGTGCTGATGCCCTGAAGGCCATACATCCTTCAAGACCTTCGTGCTTGCCGTGCTCGTATCTGAACTCATGAGCCCGCTCCGCACTAACGTCTGCCTGATTACATGCAGCACGAGATGAGAACTGGATACTGACACTCAGGGCTGCTGGTCTCTCGAATGACATTGAACAAAACTTAATCACAGAAAGATATACATGAGCAAACCTACTTTCCAGAAACATAGCCACTGAAACAACAACAACAACAACAAGGGATGACTACTCATGGCGATTGCAGTGAACAAAACAAACACAAACGTTTTGTGTAATAAGAAAAAACTTTTGAACACCAGCCACCTCCTGCACAGATTCTGTGAACATCCTTCTCCTTGCCAGACTCTTCATGTGTCGAGCTCCGCGGTGCTCGCGGGTTTGGCTGCCATAGTCAGTTGGCTTGACCAGGCGAGTCATATCGCACATTGCCTGCATCTGATCCTGTGTCAGCGGAGGTGGTGGTGGGCCACCCTTCTTATCCAAGGCGTCAGACTCTTGGATGGTGTCTGGATCCCTGCGGAAATATGTCTTCCAGTCCAAACTCTGCCGAACACCCTCGTCCATCAAAAGTACTGTAGCCACCTTTTCCGTGTTGGAAATATTTCGTTTTGGTCCGTTCCACTTCCAGAGCTGACGATTGACATGTTCATCGAGATATGGAGCAACACCTGGCTGGTTCCACCACGAGCCCCACTCAGACTTCCTCTCCTTTGCTCCTTTCAAGATGCCGCTCTGCTGAGAAGCGAAGTTGCCAATGGCTGGAAAAACGAAACTGGCTTTCATATCACCCTGTTGCAGTTTCTTCAGCAGCTCCACATCCCAATGCCACATTTGCATCGTGGGCAAGGCGTACTTGATCTTTTTTGCACCCTCAACCGAAACAGCAATTCCTGTTGAACCAAATGAAGGCGACGGGCTCTTCACTTGGCTGGCTCCAGGTTGCTCATTCCACCCAAACCACACGATGTCACCAACATCGCAACGCTTTGCTGCTGTCACAAGCTTGACCAAGTCCTCCAACTCTTTGCTGGTGTTGTACTTATGCTCGTCTGCACTGGCCTTGACGGGCCTGGTCAGAAAGGTGGGAGCGGGAGCTGCCTTGCCTTTTGGTCTGGTGTGGGAGGCCGCCTTTTGGCCATCCGGCGGCACACCAAGACGAGCATGCCATTGTGCTTTGACAGTGGGGATCTGGCTGGCAGTGGGGCCAGGCGAGGCGACAGGCTCTCCACCTGCACCACCTCCACCGATGCCATCTCCCAGAAACTCTGCACCACGAGAAATGCCCACATCGGAGGCGACAGGCTCTCCTTCTGTTGGATACAACCGGAAGTCCTCTTCCAACACAATGAAGAGAGTGTCTGGAATGTGTCGAGTGTCCAGCATATACGGCACAAGATGATCCTGCAACATGCATGGACAGGCTACTAGATCATAGCAAAAACAAAACGAAAGCAACACGAATTAGTACATATTTGCTTAAAGCGATGCCATCAGAAGTGCAAGCGATCCTGTGCAAGCACATGAGAAGAGTCATGGTGAACTTGTGTCTAGAAGAAGCTAGCAAAATAGCAAAGGAGAGGTGCATGAGTGAATCAAGCAAGGATGGTGGGCAACTTGAAAACAGAGGATGTGAGTAGATATGTCCAAACACAACTCGACGAATCTATTGCTCGATTTGAATTCGCAAACCTTCAAGACACAACCATCGTCGATTCATTTTGTTAGAAAGCATAACCAAGCTCACATCAACACGCGACACAGGAAAATGACAACTCCTATGGAGGCGACAGGCTCTCCATCTCGAATTCACACACCCACAATGACATCATGAATGCAAAACGGTCCCTCCAGCCATAGGTCACACTGTGATCCTTTTGGCAAGGCGTTCCCAAAGTTGCAGAGCGACCATACATGCAGAGCGGTTGCAGCGGAGCGAAATGTGTCCCTGCCGTCTGTGAAGCGGCTGTCCTTGTATCGCCGCACTCGTGGGTCAGGATGAGCAACTGCGGATAGATCAAAGGACAGACGAAGTGCTCATGAAAAATGACATGCTCATGCATGTGCCACATGAGGCGACAGGCTCTCAAGAATGCACAAGGTGATAAAGAAACTCGTGATGTGACGAATGACAAAAATGAGTAAACCTGTTTGGAAACGTATTCGCCCCAACTCCACTGCAAATCAATTAATGCATTTAGCACCTGCACTGGACGACCACAGATCATGGAGGTGTTCTTCCAGGGGATGAAGATGCTCTTGGTGAGGGCTTCCCCGCTCATGCGGTACGCCAACTCTGCCGTCTCCTGCCCACTCAACGGAGCACTGCGAGACTCTGTGTGGGCTGACCCACTGCGCAGGTCATAGATTGGCTGTGTCGCCACTCGCTCCCATGAATCGTTCGAGATGTTCGACCCGTCATGGCCCTGGTCGATCTGCTGCTGCATGCGGTGGACTCGCGCATGTGTCTCCTTCACCCACGAATTGTCCTGTGCCGCTTTCATGTCTTTTTTCGGCATGATGGTGGAGCCGCTGGCAACGAAGCACAGAGGCGACAGACTCTCTATGCTTGTTGGGGCACCCGCCCCGAAAATGCTCTTGAGCACATGGCTGCCACACAAGAAAATAGAGCCACACAAACAATCAAGAAAACAATTGCAAACAAAACCATATGGTCAAAAATGAAATGTGCACATGCGCTGCAAGCTATCACATGGAAAAGGATTCAAACATAAGCTGCAGGCCATGGTTTCCTATCATGTGCGGCCAAAGTAATTTATGGGTCCACACAGGACACCTTCCTCGTGGCGACAGGATCACAGTGAATTCACCAACTGGTTATGACAAACATAAGTGTGAAGCAGAAAGATCACAAGGGACCATCCTTTTTTCTGACGGTCTCACCTCTCATTTCCAGTCATGACATGAAAATCTGAAGGCATGGGCAACTCATTCAATCGAGGCGCACTTGCTGACCACACCCAATCATCGTCTCGGACATAAGTCCAAATCAAAAGGCAGATGTCGTCGCCCAAGGATGGTCTCACTTCCTCTCTCATGTGCTTCAACCAGCAATCCTTGCACATTCGAAACCAAGCAATCCAACACACCTGTGGACGACACGAAGGCAGGGCCCGCCGACGATGACACTTCGAGCATAGCCTGCATCGTGTGCTTCTATGTGAAAAGCACACTTGACACAAGAACAATTGTCGCCTGCGGCGAGCTTGGGTCTCCATCTCGCTTGAGCAACACATGGCTTCAACAATGCCTCGTGTCTTGAGCTTAAGTGATGGCGACAGGCTCATCATCTTGACCTCAAAAATCATGGAAGTAATAATAGCAATGCTAAGGGTACACGACACAAGCTTGACCCATTTGTTGGTCATAGGCATACACAAAGAAAGGGGGCCAGAAGCTGGACCTCAATTTGGGGAGCACCCCACGTCCAACCACTGTGGTTGGACATGTTTTGTTGTCTAGTTCTGGTTCCTGATTCTGACACCGCTTTCTTTGTGAAGCATGAACAGAAACAGGCCCCAGGCAGCTTGGTTGCTCGGGACTACAAGCTCCCAATCGTCCATGCATCTCATGACAAATGAGCTGTCTGCTCAACTGCACATACATTGACCCCCACAGACACTGCCACCACCACCATCACCACCACAACCACCACCACCAGCTCCACCACCACCACCACCACCAACAACAACAACAACAATAACACCACAACCACCACCACCTCCACCACCACCACCACCACAACCACCACCACCACCATCACCTGAAAATAAACATGATGTGCTGAGCGATCATTTGCGATAAGCAACCAGTGAGCACCTCGTCTATCCATCCATGTCCCCACTGCAGCCCTGTGCCAATCCCCCATCGAGAGAGCCTATGCAACATGCAAGAGCTAAATGAATCGATATCAATCGCCAACTAACATGAACTAAATTAAAAAAAAACACAACAATCAGAAAAAAATGAGTTCAAACATCGGGGCGACAGGCTCCCGAAGATGAAGGGCCTTGCCCAGAGATACTCGGCAAGAAGAGTGGCTCGTTCACGGTGATCAACACCTGGTTGGCGTCGAGCCAAGCTTTATGACTCGGACGCATCTTTGCCACCTGCTCGCTCCAGCCGTTCGAGCAAATGACCAATATGCAGTCGTTGGTATACACGGAGTAGCCGAAGCAGCCCGTCTTGCTCTGGCCCATCTGCACGATAGCATTCGGAGCTTGAAAAAGCTTCCTGTACTTGATCACCATCTCCGGCTCTGCCTCGTCGAACAGAATGCACCGATGTGTCTGGTGCCTGAAATCCTGCAGTGCTGGATCCTCCTCTCCAGCACAGTTGACCTCCAGAGTCTTGTCCTTGCCGAAGAGGCTCATGACGAACATCGTCTTGCCCATGCGAGACGGGCCGTCCAAGACAAGGAACTTCCGCCGCTCGCGGCACTCCTTCAAGTCTTGCACCAATGTCAACACTTCGTCGAACTGCTTGAAAGGAGTCCTCGTCTGCTCAAGGATCTTCTCCTTGCGGCTGATCTCAGCTTTCAAGTCCAAGGCGACAGACTCTTGGACTAAGCGATCGAGATTCGGCAAATGCCTCGTCAAGCATTTCGAAGTCTTGACCAGCTCTGCCCTGCCCACCGGTGCGTACATCTTCTTGCACTGCAAGAGATTCCACACCCACTCGGCCGACACCGGATAATCGTCATATGCCATCTTGGTGCCAGTATGATACAAGTGGCCGATCTTCGGGGCTTGGACATAGTAGAACGAAGACCAACCCTGACACCGCCTTCTGACAGACTGCTCCGAGGTCAACTGGAACGGAGTGCCCAAAAATCCTTTCCTCAGATCGAGTGGCGACAGGCTCATCCGATCCTTCGACTCAAAAGCAACGTGGGCATGCAAACGAACCCTATGCTCCTTGTGCCAAGTCTTGCAGCACACCTCGAGACACGACGTGTAGTTGCTCGAGCCAAGGTACTTGTGCCAAAGAGTGGATTCCGTTT
>Ga0209713_10003407_pt1 | contig 10111 bp, 8 predicted proteins | sample ArcOceMetagenome_3_FD_187444 | JGI IMG/M metagenome (GOLD analysis project Ga0209713, IMG submission 187444) | Marine eukaryotic phytoplankton communities from Arctic Ocean - Arctic Ocean- Svalbard ARC20M Metagenome (SPAdes) (version 2) | ecosystem: Environmental > Aquatic > Marine > Oceanic...
CCCATAGTCTGGGAAGGACATAGCCATGGAACGCCCCAGCCAACGGGCTTGCAGGGCGCTTACAGTGCTGACAAATCGGGCTGGCGCCATGGCCCCAATGCCGCCTCATAGGCGGCTCCAATCTGCAGGCTGAGGGGTTCATGCCCGGCGCGTGTCACAATTTGCAAGCTGGTCGGCAGCCCCTGAAGGGTGGGGGCCATTGGCAGGGATAAAGCCGCCATATCGAGATAGTTGAACGGTCGGGTGAAATGCCCCGGAGAAATGTCTTGATCAATATCGCTTAATTTAGGCGCAGCTTGGGCGACTGTCGGTGTAAGCAGAGCGTCAAACCCGATCATTGCTGCGCGGAACTGGTCCTGTGTGTCGGTCTTTTGGCTTAAGTTCACTGCATGGCTTTCGGCTGTCATCCCGCGGCCGGCCAGCATGCGTTTGCGCACGTCTTCATCCATCGGGTTTTGGGCCACCTCATAAAGTGCTTTGTGATAACCATAGCCTTCGAAAATGGTAATCGCCCCATTGGCATCGGCCAGATCGCAATAGCGCTCTGGCGCGTTAAATACCGCAATCTGCGCACCCAGCGAAGCCAGAATATCCACTGCCGCATCATAGTTTTTCAACATCTCTGCGTCACAGACCTGCCGTTCACTGTCGTCAAGAATACCCAGTTTCAACCCCTGAACACCGGCGCCATGAAAGGCAAACAGACCGTGGCCGTTTTGCAGGTCTTGATCTATGGCCCAACCCTCGGTGCCGCGCAAAACCGCGAGCATCAGTGCGACATCTGCGACCGAGCGTGCCATTGGGCCCGGGGTGTCCAATGTATGTGACAGCGGATAAATGCCGTCTGTGGGCAGATAGTCTTTGCTAACTTTGAGCCCAGTAAGGCCACAATAAGCCGCAGGCAGGCGCACTGAGCCGCCGGTATCTGTGCCAGTAGCACATGTGACCAAATCGCTAGCCACAGCAACGCCAGATCCGGCAGAGGATCCCCCCGGCACCCGCGCCGTTTCCAAATCCCACGGGTTGCGCGGCGTGCCCATCCGTTGATTTGTGCCCCAACCACCCAGTGCGCATTCGACGGTCTTGGTTTTGCCGAGCAGAATGCCACCTGCTGCAATCAAGCGCCGAACAAGGGTGCCGCTTTGCTCAGAGATGCGATCTTGCAGGGCAAGTGAGCCGCAAGCAGTCACCCGCCCATCCACATCGAATATATCTTTTAAGGCAAAAGAAATGCCGTGGAACGGGCCGATGCGATGCCCTGCCGCTATTGCCAAATCTGCAGCTTTTGCCGCCTGCATTGCGTCATCTGCATACACGGCCTGATAACTGCCAAGCACAGGATCTCGCTTGGCTATGCGCTTTAATTGAGCTTCGACCACGTCGCTGGGTTTGAGCGTTTTCCGGCCAAATGCCTCAGACAGAGCCGTCAAAGACGGGGCGGGTGCTGTCGGGTTGGTGGTCATGGTGCAATTTGCCTTGGTTATCGGTGTGTGGCGCGGCGTTGCGTGCTCCCCCGTGACACAGGGTTATATGGTGGCCTGCCGGTTCCAGTTTTGCCCCGGAACAGCCGCCAGCAGATCGCGGGTATAGCTGTGCTGCGGCGCGTCAAAAATATCCCCAGTGGCACCGGTTTCAACAATCTCACCATAACGCATTACCGCAAGCCTGTCACACACCTGTGCCGCAACCCGCAGATCATGGGTGATGAACAACATCGACAGGTTCATCCGCTCACGGATTTCATCGAGAAGTTTCAATATTTGCGCCTGTATTGAGACATCAAGCGCCGAGACCGGCTCATCTGCCACTAGAATTTCAGGGTTCAGCGCCAGCGCGCGCGCAATACCGATGCGCTGGCGTTGGCCACCGGAAAACTCGTGGGGATAACGATTAAAAGCGCGTTCATCCAACCCCACGATGCCCAGTAATTCGCGGGTGCGGGCCTCTGCCTCTTTGCGGCTTGCCCCTTGGATCATGGGCCCTTGCGCGATGATCTGGCCAATTTTGATCCGCGGGTTCAAAGACGCAAACGGATCTTGGAACACCATCTGTATTTTTGCCCGCCAGGGGCGCATTTCTGCGCGCTCCAACGTCCGAAGATTGGTGCCGTCGATCATAATCTTGCCGCTGTCGCTGTCCAACAGCCGTATCATGCAGCGTGCTAATGTTGATTTTCCAGAGCCGCTTTCTCCGACGATGCCCAGCGTTTCGCCGCGGCGCAATTCGACCGTTACATCTTTGACCGCATGTACCACACGGTTTGGAGGGCCAAGGCCAAAGAAGCTTCTACCACCACCAAAGGTCTTGTGCAGCTTTTGGGTTTCAATCGCAATATCGTCTGAACGTGTCCTTGCGGCGCGGGGTGTCAGACTGGGCACTGAGGCGATTAGCGCCTGTGTATAGGGGTGTTCGGGGTGATTGAGCACCTTATCAACGGGGCCTGTCTCAACCACCCGCCCATATTGCATCACCGCCACGCGATCGGCGATATCCGCAACCACACCGAAATCATGGGTGATGAACAGCACACCGGTTTTGTGCACAGCCTGCATATCGCTGATCAGTTTAAGGATCTGGGCCTGCGTCGTGACATCAAGCGCGGTTGTTGGCTCATCTGCAATCAGAATTTTAGGCTCAAGCGCCAGCGCCATGGCAATCATTGCGCGTTGGCGTTGTCCGCCTGAAAGTTCATGTGGATAGGCACCGACTATTTGCTTTGGGTCGGGCAGTTGTACACTGTCCAGCAACTCAACTGCCCTTTGACGCCGTTGCTGGGCTGACATGTCTGCGTGAAAGCGAAAAATCTCATCGATCTGGCTGCCGATAGTCATCACCGGATTAAGCGCGGTCATCGGCTCTTGAAACACCATCGATATCTCGCTGCCGCGGATTTCGCGCAAACGCCGCTCACTCACCTTTGTCAGATCTTCGCCGCAAAAATCAATGGCCCCTTCAGATACTTTGACATGGGGCGCTGGTAACAGGCCCATCAGCGCTCGCGCGGTCAGCGATTTGCCCGACCCGCTTTCTCCAACGATGCACAGCGTCTCACCTGGCGCAAGATCAACGGACAGGTTTTCAACCGCTAAAGTCCTTTCAGACCCCTCGGGCAGGGCGATGGCAAGATTCGTTATTTTGAGTAGTGTATCGGTCAATTGCGTTCTCTCAAGCGGGGATTTAAGGCGTCGTTTAATCCTTCGCCAACAAGATTAATGGCAAGAACAGTGATTAAAATAGCAATGCCGGGAAATGTGCATATCCACCAAGCTGACCTCAGCATGGTGCGCCCGGCGCCGATCTGAAATCCCCAACTCATGATGTTGGGATCGCCCAGACCCAAAAAGGCCAAGCCGCTTTCGATCAGGATCGCCGTGGCCACCATCAAAGACCCGATAACGATAATCGGGCTCAGGCAATTGGGCAGTATTTCCGCCAGCATGATACGACGGTCGCTCATGCCGAGCGTGTGGCAGGCCTGTACAAATTCGCGATTTTTCAGGGCTAAAAACTCGCCGCGCACCAAACGGGCCACGCCCGGCCATGACACCACAGTTATCGCAACCACGATGCTGTCGATTGAGGGTTTCATGATTGCCACCAGCAAGATTGCAAAGACAAACGACGGAATGGTTTGAAACACCTCGGTAATCCGCATCAGTATATCGTCAGTTCGACCGCCGTAGTACCCGGCGAGCGCCCCAAAAATAACGCCAATAAAAACCGCGGCAAGCGTGGCGATCAATCCAATCAGCAGGGAGGTCTTTGCGCCATGTGCAATGCCTGAGGCCACATCACGGCCCAGAGAATCGCTGCCAAGTAGAAAACCGTTTGCGCCAGGTTCTGACATTGGCTTTCCGGCCAGTCTGAACGGATCTTCAGGATAGATTAAACTTGCGATTGCGGCGATGAACACCACCAATAACAGGATCGTGAAGCCAAACACTGCAGAGCGGTTGCGCGAAAACCTTTTCCAAAAATCGGTCATTTAATTAACTTCTATCCTTGGATCGAGAAAACAATAGATCACATCCACAATCAGGTTTACCGCCACGACCAGTGCCGAGGACAAAAGGAAAATACCCAATAATAGGTTAAGATCACGGGCAAAGAGCGACTCGAACGCCAGCATTCCGAGGCCAGGCCAGGCAAAGACCGATTCAACGATGACCGAGCCTCCGATCAATGCGCCGACTTGCACGCCGGCCATCGTAACCACCGGTAAAAGCGCATTGCGCAACACATGCACAAAGGTGATCCTGCGTTCGGTCAAGCCTTTAGCGCGCGCGGTTACCACATAATCTTGGCCATATTGTTCAAGCATTGAGGCGCGCATCATTCGCGTATAGAGGGCGAGATAAAACAAAGACAGGGTGATTGTCGGTAAAACCAAATGGTGCGCAATGTCTTTGACCCGATCAAACCCTTCATAAAAAGCGGCGATGTTTTCCATGCCGCTGGTCGGGAACCAGTCGTTTTTTATGGAGAACATGATAATCATCATCAAGCCGACCCAAAAAAGCGGGGTGGCGTAGGTGATTAACGCAAAGACACTGATCATTGCGTCTTTCCAAGTGTTCAAGTTCACGGCGGCATAAAGCCCCAGCAGAATTCCGAAACTGACAGCCAGTATTATTGTGCTGACCATGAGCAGTAAAGTTGGCCAAAATCGGTCGACGATCAGTTTTGTTACGGGCATGTCGTGCCGAAACGAATACCCCAAATCCAGTGAGACAACGTTTTTAAGATAAACGGCCAACTGCACAGGTAGTGGCTGATCAAGCCCAAATTTTTTGCGCATTTCGGCCATGTATTCTGGGGTTGCGGAACCGGCTTCTCCGGCCAATACGTCGACTGCATCGCCTTCTGCGAGGTTCAGCAGGAAAAAGTTCATCACGACGATCGCCAGGATTATCGGAATGCCTTGAAGCAGTCGTTTCCCAACGTAGCGCAGAATTTTACTCGATCTGTTCATTCTAATGTCATCTTTGGTATTTGTTATATGTGATCGCGTGAGACACGCGTGGAAAAAAAGATGAGCCGGGTTTTCCCCAGCTCATCTCGGGTTTGAGGTCTTAGTCGAGGTAGGCATCGCCGAAGGACGCATACGCACCCATAGCAGAACCGTAGGCCCCTTTAAGTTTGGTGTTGTACACCGTCAGGAATTCCAACTCGAACAGGTTCACAACTGGCATATCTTCGGCCAGAATGTTTTGGATGTCCAGATAGATGGCAGACCGCTTTTCCGCGTCAGGTTCTGTCATGCCTGCACCAAGCAGGGCATCCAGATCGGCATTGCTATAGCGTGATGAATTCACAAAATGCGTGCCTTTACGGATCATATTTGTGCCATAGTGGCGGTGCACACCCAGAACCGGATCTGACAGCTGATAGAAGTAGTTCAGGTTCATCTGGAAGTCATAGTTGTGATAGATACGCTTCAACCATGTTGGAACATCTTCGTAACGCAGTTCCAGGTCGATGCCGATATCGCCCATTGCCTGCTTGAGATATTCACCCGCACGACGCCAGTCTTCACCGTATGGGATCAGGTCCAAAGTGCCTTTCAGTCTCACGCCGTCACTGTCTTTTTTGTATCCGGCATCATCCAGCATCTTGTTGGCAGCAGCAACGTCACCACTTGCAGGGTAATGTGGCATCTCGGCGTGCAGGCCTGTGGCAGCAAAGTTGCTAGACAGGGCGCTTGTTGCCGGGTTGCCGTAACCGAAAAAGATAGTGTCGATCATAAACTGGCGATCAATCGCTGTTGAAATCGCTCGGCGGACCGCCGCATCAGTGAACGGGCCTTCTTTGGTGTTGAACTCAAGCAGAGCCATCGGATTGATCATCGAATAGCCGTCAGTAGTGACCGAGATATCGTCGCGCTTTTCGAGACGCACGGCATCGATATTTGCGATCGCGTTGTAGGCGGCGTATAGTACTTCGCCTTTTTCCATTGCGGCTGCACGGGTTGAGGCATCGGGTACAAATCTGCCCACGATTCTGTCGATATATGGCCGGCCTTCTTTCCAGTAATTATCATTCTTATCCAAGCGGATATACTGGCCTTTTTTCCATTCGGTGAATTTGAATGGGCCTGTTCCAACGGGGTTATTCGCCAACTTGGCGCTTTTGATGTCCTGTCCTTCAAGGAGATGCTTGGGCACCATGGGAGATTCATAAGCCGACAGGGCGCGCATCATATAAGGCGCTGGATTATCGAGATTGAATACGGCTGTATGTGCATCTGGAGTATCGATGCTGGACACTTCTTTGAACGAATTCGGTCCACGCGGGTGAACTTTCTTCAAAACTTCCATTATGGTGAACTGCACGTCGGCGGATGTGAACGGCTTGCCATCGTGCCAGGTGACACCTTTGCGCAGGTTGAATGTCACGGTTTTACCATCGGCGGAAGTGTCATAGCTTTCAGCCAGAACTGGGATCATTTTACCATCGTTGTCATAATCAAAAAGACCATCATAGATTTTTGGTCCAAGCAGGCCGATGGGGCCTGAGGTCGAGACATAGCCCGCCATCGTCGGGGGTTCCGGCTGTACCAGAAATACCATCGATCCGCCGGCTTGTTGCGCCTGGACGGCCGATCCGCCCATGGTAATCGCTGCTGTCATTATGACGGCATTCATAAATTTTGGTAGCTTCATTTACACTCTCCTTGTTTTAGATAGGTGTTCTTTTTTTTCCCAATCAGATACATTTGTGGCAGAGTGTCAATGACAATAAAGTTTATATAGAATGAGGATTTTAATGCATGCATTTTAGGTATCGGTTGTAAATGGAGGCGAATGCCAAATTTTGCAGTGCGGATATGTTTGTCAAAAGCGGAAATCTTAAACCTAAGAAATTTGGCACGTCCCAATAGTGATTGTTTGATTTGCGGGGGAAATGGCAAATTTTGGCAGGAGAGTGCCTATTACTGCCGGGCTGTAAATAAATTTAATTCGCGCAATAGCTTTGGTGCTATGCGCCGGTGCATATTGTTGAAAGGGACTTATTTCCATATTATTTTGGCGGCAGATTACCTGTATCGCCATCTTGAGCAGAAGGCGGGGCGACGCATTGACTTTAGACGGAAATTCCGTGAGGTCGGAGCTTCACTTAGTGAGGCTGACCCTTTGCGATTTCTCCAAACTCAAAGCTTTATGCTTGGCCTACGGTCGTTACAAGGACCAGTTACAGGATATATCGCCGCCGGTTTGGTTGTGGTTGTGTGGTCTTTCTGGCTGGTTATCAGCCGCGTTGGCGCCACCTCGTCGCTGACAATATATGATTTGGCTGCGATGCGTTATGGGGTGTCTGGCCTGATTTCACTGCCGTTGGTTTTGTGGTTTAAACCGTGGCGTGATATGGGATGGTATCGGATTGGAGTTCTCAGTTTTATTTTGAGCCCAGTGTACATTCTTATGGTGTTTGCAGGATTTTTATTTGCCCCGGTGGCGCATGCCGGTGTGTTTATGAACGGTTTTCTGCCTTTGTTCAGCATCCTTTTAGGGTTTGTGCTGTTTCAAACCAAACCTTTGCGGCTTCAGTTGTATGGGGCGTGCCTTATTTTGCTGGCCGCAATTACTCTGACTTTTAATGAAACTGGCTTTTCACTTTCGCAAAACTGGAAAGGTGATTTGTTTTTCACGGCGGGCGGTGCGTTTTTTGCCTGCTATGTCTTGTTGTCGCGGCATTGGCAGATCAATACTCTGCAGGTCCTGCTATGCGGGGCGGTGATTAATGCACTGATCTATGTGCCTGTCTGGTTTCTGGTGCTGCCGAGTGGTCTTGCGCAGACCGAGACAGATGTGCTGATGCTGCAGGTATTTTATCAGGGGCTTGTACCCAACCTGTTCGGCTTGATTATGATTGCCCATGCATCACGCACCATCGGGGCCGAGGTGACCTCTGCGTGGATGGCGTTTGTACCGGCCGGTGCGGCGTTCCTCGGAGTGTATATCCTAAATGAAACTCTGCCAATGAGCAGCTGGGTGGCGCTTGTGTTGTTGACGTTCGGTTTGTGTTTGGTCTCTGTCGCGGGCAAATCGTTTGGGCGCAGTAAAACAGGCCATCACAACGTAAGGTGATCCAAAGCTGTCTATTCTGGGCGGGTGGTTGGTGGTTTGAAAACAACCCACCGGGAGTGCTCCAAGGTTCCCAAATGCTGTGCGACACCAGCCTGCCTGAGACCTATCATGTCTGTCACCAATCAAGCCTGACGTGAAAAGTCACTTGGTACAAATAAAAAAGGCAGGGCCAGCCCTGCCTCCTTCTAACATCTTTGTTGTATGAGCGGTTACTCGCTGGATCCCATGAAAAACAGCAGAAACTGGAACATGTTCAGAAAATCCAAATACAAGCTCAACGCGCCGTGGATCGCCGATTTATCCAGCCATTCCTGATCGCCGTGATGCGCATGTGCGAGATAACTGGTTTTGATGTTCTGTGTGTCATAGGCGGTCAGACCAGCAAAAATCAACACACCCAGCATCGAAATCGCGTACATCATCGCTGGGGATTGTAAGAACCAGTTGATGACCATTGCGACCAGAAGGCCGATGACACCCATAACCAGAAAAGATCCCCATCCCGAAATATCTTTTTTCGTAGTATACCCGTAAAGGCTGAGACCGGCAAAGGCGATTGCCGTTACCAAAAATGTCTGTACGATTGAGAAGGTTGTGTAGAAAATAAAGATAGAGCTGAGCGAGACACCAATCAAAGTTGCGAACAGATAGAAAAACAATTGTGCGCCGCTGGCGGAGGCCCTTTGCATGACTGCCCCAAATCCGAATATCATCCCAAGTGGCGCCAACATCACAACCCATTTAAGCGGCGAAGTGTATAGGGCGACACCCAGACCAGTGAGCATGGTGCCGTTGTTCATCTGTGCTGTGGCCAGCGCCGGGTCGGTTGTCGTAGCAAGGCCCGCAATCGCCCAAGACGCCAGAGCAGTAATCAACATGCCAACGGACATCGTGCCATATACTTTGTTCATGTGAGCCCGTAGGCCCGCGTCAATTTCTGCAGCGCGTGCGCCTACCTGCGATCGTAATGTGCTAAATTCAGCCATAACTTGTCTCCAAACCTCGGTTACATGGTGCCGATTTAATACGGCGTTCTGCCTGCAATATCGGGTATCTGGAAAGAATTTTCAAGGGTGTCCTGTGAAATCCGCTGGCTTATTTAACACTTATGTACCCAATGGCTTGGGGCATCCCAGAAAGAGCGTCTGGTTTCCTGACCGGCCTGAATGTGTGTTATGCCAATATCCCTAAGCCTGTCTGGATCAAGCCGGGTTAGGGCCAAACGGCTTTTACGAATTTCTGTAAGCCAAGCTATATGTCTTAAGGCCATTGAAAATATGTTATTTTTTCGAAAATTGAAAGTTTCAATGACGGCTATCTTTGTCATGGAACATACTCCGCAAATTAATTTCATCCGAGCAAAATACCCTCTTTCGTATTTGTAATTTAATCTTAAGTATATTAAAAGTGAATTGAATTGATCCATTTAATCACGGAAATTGATATGAGAAATCTTGATCTAACCTCTTTGCGTTCGTTTGTGGCTGTGGTGGAATCCGGTGGGGTGACCCGGGCTGCGAAGGCGGTTAATAAAAGTCAGTCGGCGGTCTCGATGCAGTTAAAGCGGCTCGAAGATTTGCTAGGGGTCGCATTACACGAACGGCGTGGACGTCAAAATGTTCTGACTGAAGCTGGCGATCAATTATTGGTCGATGCCAAACGTATGGTTGCCCTCAATGATGAGGTATTTGCGCGGATGACAGATCACGCGTTTGAAGGAAAAATTGCGCTTGGGGTTCCCAGCGATATTATCTATCCGATTGTGCCAATGGTTCTTAAAATTTTTGCAGCAGAATTTTCGGGCGTCCAAGTGCAATTAATCTCTTCCTATACCAGCACCCTAAAAGAGAAATTTAAAAAGGGTGAAATTGATATTATTTTAACTACAGAAGCAGAATTGGACGCCGGTGGTGAGACCTTAAAACAAACTTCTTTACGCTGGGTTGGCGCGCATAATGGCAAGGCTTGGTGCGCGGAACCTCTGCCTTATGTGTCAAACCGACATTGCATTTTTGAAAACTCTT
>Ga0209713_10003409_pt1 | contig 10107 bp, 7 predicted proteins | sample ArcOceMetagenome_3_FD_187444 | JGI IMG/M metagenome (GOLD analysis project Ga0209713, IMG submission 187444) | Marine eukaryotic phytoplankton communities from Arctic Ocean - Arctic Ocean- Svalbard ARC20M Metagenome (SPAdes) (version 2) | ecosystem: Environmental > Aquatic > Marine > Oceanic...
TATGTGCTTTGGGACGAGACCGCCTGCGCGCCGATGACGGAGAAGGAGTGGCGCAAGCGGAAATTTGGTACCATGAGCAAGGCGCCCGTTCGGCACCGTGTATGCAAGGAGGTGGTGACGAGCACGACCGTCAACAACCTCCAACGGGGTGGCGGTGTAGGGTGCAGCTGCAACTCCAACCACGCCAACCACTGGCGCCACCGCCGCGCCGAGGTGGTCGCCATCGGCGAGAAAAAAGGCTTCGAGGTGCTGACGACTCAGGAGGAGTGGGTGGACGAGTGTGACGGCCAGGCATACTGCCCCAAATGCAAATGCCTCGAGTGCAAGGAGGTGGTGACGAGGACGTGCCTCAACAACCTCCAACAGGGTCAAGGCATCGGGTGCAGCTGCAACTTTTCCATGGCCAACCACTGGCGCCACCGCCGCGCCGAGGTGGTCGCCATCGGCGAGGAAAAAGGCTTCGAGGTGCTGACGACTCAGGAGGAGTGGGTGGACGAGTGTGACGGCGCAGCATACTGCCCCAAATGCAAATGCCTCGAGTGCAAGGAGGTGGTGAAGAGCACGTGCCTCAACAGCCTCCAACAGGGTCATTGCATCGGGTGCAGCTGCAACTCCGCGATGGTCAACCACTGGCGCCACCGCCGCGCCGAGGTGGTCGCCATCGGCGAGGAAAAAGGCTTCGAGGTGCTGACGACTCAGGAGGAGTGGGTGGACGAGTGTGACGGCATAGCATACTGCCCCAAATGCAAATGCCTCGAGTGCAAGGAGGTGGTGAAGAGCACGAACGTCAACAACCTCCAACAGGGTGGCGGTGTCGGGTGCACCTGCAACTTTTCCATGGCCAACCACTGGCGCCACCGCCGCGCCGAGGTGGTCGCCATCGGCGAGGAAAAAGGCTTCGAGGTGCTGACGACTCAGGAGGAGTGGGTGGACGAGTGTGACGGCGCAGCATACTGCCCCAAGTGCAAATGCCTCGAGTGCAAGGAGGTGGTGACGCGCACGTGCGTCCACAACCTCCAACGGGGTCAAGGCATCGGGTGCAACTGCAGTAACAAGACGGAGAGAAAGCTACTCGAATGGCTGCAGAACAAGTTTGCTCAAGCGCGCGTCACTCGCCAGCACCCCGGCCCCACGCTGCCCGGCCAGACGCACTTTGACTTTCTCCTGACCTTCCCGGATGGGCTCGGGGTGCTCATCGAGTTGGACGGCCCTCAGCATTTCTGGACTGACGAACGCTTCTACACAGGAGAAGGATGTGAGCGAGATCTGGCCAAGGAGAGGTGGGCGCTAGGCAAGGGGATGTCGGTGGTGAGGGTGCTCCAGAAGGACGTGTGGGAGGACCGCTTGGGTTGGGATGGGCACATTTTGCGGAGTGTCGGAGATTCGCGAGGGCCACGCATCTTCACCCATGACGCTCCCGAGTACACATCGACAGGGAGTGTCTATGTTCAGATGCGACCTAACCGCGAACGGTGGATGCACGTTTTTGCATCCGACGTGTTGTAAACCAAACTGCACACACTCCGACTTCGAGGGTTGGGTTGGCTCGAGGTCGATGGTCGCTTCCCCTCTCCTCCCCCCCCCTTTCGTGCTTGTCCAGAGTGGGGTTCGAACCCACGCATCTTTCGATATCAGGACTTGAGCCTGACCCCTTAGACCCCTCGGGCATCTGGACGTTGTCTCGACTGTTTTTTTCGACGGCATGTCAACACCCCCTACCCCCACGCAGGTTCGAACTGCGGACGTCCGGCTCATAAGACCGGTGCTCTGACCACTGAGCTATAGGGGCCAATCGACACCACTCGATGGTGCGGTACGTCCTCACGAACGAACCGGTCGCCCGATGGGCGGTGGTGCTGCAAGCACCACGACCGACGGCGGTCGTGGTGTTCCTCCCCCCTTGGAGACTTGGGAGGTGTTTTTTTTTAGCTTGTTAATCTTAACCGAAGAAGCGAAATCAAGTGTCAAGTAATAGACAAAAAAAACATCCAGGCGAAGAACACGTCGCCAGCTCGTCGGAGCCGCCCTCGCTCGCGAGGGACACTCGCGAGGGGCAAGGTGAGGCCACTTGGAGTGGATGCGGCCCCGTCAAAGGGACCCGCCGAAAAGAAGGCCGGGGAGTTTGAGCACTACTCAGCGGCCGACCTGGATGTCAAGACGCTTCTCGCCCTGGTGAAAGGAAACCATGCCATTGTCGAGAACGTCTGCATCCCCAGGTACTTCCTGGTCAGCGACCGTGCAAGGACGTCCATCTCCTTCTCACCCGAACCAGTGGTCAGCCCGCTCTGTGTTCGAGCGGGCATCCTTGTCACACGGCTTCACACGGGCGAAACGCCGCTGATTCACCTCCCCCCCGACATGCCAGCCATCCTGCGTCGATGCCAACGACGAGGGAAGCGCTTCGTCTTCTTCAACGCGGGCCTGTACTGGGGTGAATCGTCCCCCGGTCACGCCAACGTCCTCATCTTCGACGTCGTGACGAGGACGATCGAGCGGTACGAACCTGCGGGCCTGAGTGGCGTCATCGGACTCAGGTCCAAACACGGCCTCTCGTACCCCCTGAAATCACTTCTCCAGAGGAAGTTTCCTGGGTGGAAGTACGTGGGCGCGGAGGAGATGCCGATTGGGGCACAGAGCCTGGGTGACAGCTTCGATGGCATGTGTGTGACCTTCGCACTCTACTACACGCTCCTTCGCCTATCGAACCCGGAGAGTGCGCCCCTCGAGATCTACGAACACATACTCTCCGAGCATGAAAAGGGCGTTCTCAAGTCGAACATCCTGCGACTGAACAAGTTTTCAGTCGCCATCCTGTCACGGCTCAAAAGGGGGCAACTGGCCAATGTCCGTACAGCCAATCAAAGGAACAGAAGCGGGGGGCCCACGCATTTCCTCTGGGGTTGATGATCGAATGCCAGCCTCGTCCGTTTCTTTGGCGTGCGGATCCCTCGAGGTTCGGACGACACGACGGAAGCGCTGTGACAGGATGAAGTTCGTGCAGAACTGGGAGATGGTGATGCCGTCTTGGAGATCTCCCTCGAGGTACATTGGCTTCGACGGCGCATGCTCCGCCCAACGCGTTCTGAGTTTGCCTAGCATTCGTCGAACGTTCTGTGTGCTCTCGGCGCCTGCCTGATCCGTGCCACGGTCCATCCCCTCGCGCCCTGTGGCAACTCCGTCGTTGTCGTGGAGGGTGGGGGTGTTTGTGGGGGTGGAGGGGGAGGGGGAGGGGGGGGGTGGGAGGGAGAGGGGGGGGAGAGAGGAGGGGTCGGACATCTTGATGAAACCGTCAGAATATTTTTTTATTCGTTCAAACGACTCGTGTCGCGGGACAGTCTGTGGGATGGAGCAGTCTGGGATCGAGCAAAACAGACTCGTCGCTCTCCAAAAATGGCAGCGTTTCTACAACATGACACCCCGCACCGACAGCGTGCTCACCCACCGCTTCCTCAAGGGCGACCTCGAGTGGCCTGTGGACGTCGTGGCCCGGGAACTGATGGCCACCGACTTTCTTTACCAGAGGACTCTCTACGGGGAATTTCTGGAGGAATACATGCGCGCGATGGCGGTGCGTCTTCGAGGGCGGCACCCTGCCCTCTCCTGGTCGGAGACGTGGGTCATTGTTCGATTCTACGGGCCCCTCACCCTCAAGCTGTACATGGTCCTTCACTGCCAGGTCGGTATCCCTCAGAAGATGGACCCGCCTGACTGTGGCCGGCGGCTGGCAGGGTCAGGCGGCTGGAAGGGTCCGGGTAGTCCGGCGGGTCCGGGTAGTCCGGCGGGTAAGGTGGGGAGGGGGCGGGTGTGTTCTGTGAGGGGGTGGACGGGTGGTCGGGGGAGACCGTCCGCTTCAGCTTTTCAGTCTCGGGGTGAATGAGGACAAGGAAGTCCCTCACGTCGACAATGCAGTTTTCTATCTGACTTGAAAGGGTGGCGTCTTCCTTGTATGTCTTGCCGAGGTTTTTCAGGCCCGTGCAGGCGGAGGAGAGGCTATGACACATCCTCACGTGCTGCATTGCCGTTCGATGCATGTCGAGCGCCGTCGACGGCCCCGACGCGCCCGACGCGCCCGACGGCGAGGCCTCCAAGCACCGGAACGCGTCGACCGATTTGTTGATGTGGAGGAAGGCGGAGTGCACCGTCTGCCGAACTCGGATTATGTTGTTGCTCCTACTTTCCCCCTGCCAGGTTCTGTAGAGTTCCCGGAGTCTGCTGGGGGCGTGTATGTCGAACCTGTCGTTGTTTGTGAGCAGCTTGTCGAAGGGGGACAGCAGGGCGATGAGACGGAGGTTGTTCATGATGCGGACCGGGTCTTCCTCCATGCCCCGAGCCTGTCCGCGATGGGTTGATGGGGAGGGAGGTACAAATTATCTGATCAGATCCACCCGCACGACCGAGACGACGCGGTCGCTTCCAGCTTGAGTGGGGCCTCCAGTTCGGTGGTCTCGGCGTACCCAACCGAGGGGCGACGACGCACCCGCTCGGGGAAAGGAGAGGGAGAGGAGTGAGGGTGAGGGGGGGAGGAAAGGGGGGGTCGTCACGACCCCCGCCCCCCTTCGAGGCGACTGACGAGGATCGACCCACGAGACGTGTCGACGACCCTCAGACGCGACTGCGGCGTCTGGGTGGGGTCGACCTTGGACACGGACGACACACGTGCACGCTCGCCCCTCCCCGGGGTCAGTCGCCTCTCCACCCGGTCGCGATGCCACCGAGAGTAGAGGTTACGGAGGAAAACAACGGTCCAAGCAATCGCGAATGAGTAAACGAGCGAGGTATGCAGCCTGGAGAATCCCGAGAGGGAGGGGGAGGTGTAGCACCAGACCGGATCCAAGCAGTCTCCGCCCCACATGGTTCTGACGCCGTCCACGTCGTCCCTGCTGAGGCAGGCGGACGGTCGGTGGCGAAATGTGCTGTGCATGACGTTCTGATCAGAGCTCGCACATGGGCGGGTGACGTTTCGACAGCCACAGATGTTTGTGGCGGTCGCGTCGTCGCTGTGTAGCAGACCAAGACCGTGGCCCACTTCGTGCATGAGGACCGTCAGGAAGTCGTAGCAAACGACGCAGGGCAACACGGTGACGAGGACGAGTGGGTGCGAGAGGAGGACGGTCCAGGCCACTATTCTGGATATCGCGTCGAAGGCCGTGCTCGCGCGGTTTCGACACACGTAGAGTATCGTGACCAGGGAGATTGACCACGACGTCCCCATGAGCACGAGCAGCGGGACGTACCACTCTCGCACCGAGTCGCAAAACGCGCGGTCCGTGTACCAACAAAAGTTTCTGGACATGTCGATGGTGGTCGCGTGCGCACCGACGACCGCCCACCCGAGTGCGTCGTCGTCCTGGCTCATCGACGCGTCGACGATGATGTCCGCGGAGCCGTTCGTTTGCAGGAAGCTCACAAACGAATTGTGCTCCCACGCGTCGAACCCTTGCCGGACGAGCATGCTCACGTCGGTGCACCCCAGCATGTGCCATGAGAAGACGATGTCCTCGAGGAAGCGCGGCTGGATGCGGTCACAAAAGTCGTCGGACAAATTGTACGTCAGCATCACAGGACCCGTCCTCGCCTCGCCGACTCGTCGTGACTTTACCCACGCGACCGCGAGGGCCAGTGTGTGCATCATCAGGCGAGGCGCTGTGTGTGCTTCCTCCTCCTTTCAACCTAACTTTATGTTTTTTTTTGTACACGACATCACCGCGACCCCTTTCGCTCGCATGGGGTCCGGGGAGACTGGGCAGCACGGATGCTCCAGTGCGACCGCCGCGGACGCGGCAGGGGGAAAAAGCTCTTTACCATACAGACCCCACCTCAACTGCTATGAGCACCCTCTTCCTCCTCCTCCGCCTTTCCAGTGAGATTGCCTTCTCGAGGACATCTTTTATTTCAAATGGAAGGGTCCCCTCCCCACCCCTCGCGCATCGCCCCTCGCCCTACCGTTGATGGTCCCGCTTGCCTCTACTCCCCCCCGGGGAGTGCGGTGCAAACGATCGTGGACATCCTTTCACGCGTCAGCGGCGAACGGGTGCCACCCTTGGCGAAAAAGGTCAGGATGGAGTCTCGGTCGTAGACAAACCCGTCGCTCGCACGAACGGGGTCGGTCGTCTCATCCATCAGAATCGGGCACTCGACCAAGTTGCCCTGCGATCGGAGTCGACCCGTGTACCGTTTTGAAAACGCACCGGCCCGTCGCAGTGTCCTTGTCACGGTGAGCGAGAAGGCCTCGCCGTGTGCCTTGTACACGCTCATGATCATCCTTGGCCAGGCTCGATACATCACGGCGGTGTGTGTCCGGATGAGTTGTATCAGCGTCGCGATCCAACGCGCTGGGTCCCCGTCCTCGTCGACGAGGTCCACGATGATCGCCGTCCCCGCGCGTTCCAGGACACGATTGACCAGCATGGGCATCAAGTCGTCCAGTTCAACGAGTGAAACGAGAAGGTTCGGCGAGAAACACAGCAGGTGGAAGTCGGGTCCGTTCACGATGTGCAACAGGATGGTGGTGGCAACGTCACGGAATACGGTGGGCCCCCTCTCCTGGCCATCGGCCTTTTGCTGGTGCACATCGTGGCAAACGAGGCGGAGGAGGAGGGGGATCATGTTTCGCGACAGCAGGGCGACCGACGGTGCGCCGGGTGAATAGAGGCCACTCTGGATCAAATGCAGGTGCAGTGAGAGGATGATCTCCTCACGACATTGATAGGTGTCATAGTAAGACTGCTTGAGGAAGAGCAGGAGAAGGTCGTCCGTACCGGCCTCCACACGACAGAGCTGCAGCAGGACCTGTGTGCTCGTGACGACCATGTCAAGCCGTGTGACTGGATCGAAGATGGTGGTTGTGGTGAAGGGGTTGAGGACGAGCGTGGACCATATCGAGTCCTTCTCGAACATCACCGAGAAGTAGTCTTGCGTGTGGAACTCATCTGGCGTCAGTCGTGTGATGTGTTGCCATTGATTGTAATGCGCGTCGACAGACGAGGCATTGACCGATTGTGATGGGGGGGCAGCCGCAGTGTACACATGCGACGGGCAGTGCTCCATCCGTGTGTTTTTGGTAGCCGGGGGTGGGGGCGCACTCGCCGAGAAAATCTGCGCGGCGACTCGTACCAAGACCAGAACCCTGCGTGGCAAGCGTCTACCAAACGAGTCCCACAAGAGCGAGCAACACATGGCCATGGAGAACTACTCAACCGATGTCGGCATGATTGTGTACGACCGCCCCTTGGCCGAGCAGAGGCTCAGGCAACTTACTCCAGAGGAGCACACGGAGTTCACCCTGGCCGCGCTCAACGCGCTCGATCCCACGTCTCCACCGCAGTCGGGCGTCAAGCGTAAGGTCTTCTCATGCAGGTCGAGTAAGGAGCCCGATGATGAGCAGAAGAAGCGGCAGAAGAGCGAGTCGGAGCTGCCCCCCGGAGAGTCAGCCGAGCTGCCAGATGCCGCCCAAACCCTAACGGAGAGTCAGCCGTTTTGGGCACACTTTGAGTCGGCCGAGCTGAATGTGCTCAAAACCCTGGACTACGTCATTTCGTCTGGACAGGTCTTCAAGGGTAAAAAGACGGTGACGGTGGAGGGTCCGGGCGGCATCTGGAAGATCAGGAATTACATGGTTCGAGGTGACAATATGCGGATACATGTGATTCCACCGGGGAGAAGCAAGCCCCTCAACAGTGTCGCGGCCGTCCACAGAGCGCTAGAGAATGAGGCGAAGGCACGGAAAGAGTTGGAGGAGGAGGAAGACGAGGCGGCGTGGTGGGGGGAGGAAGACGAGGCGGTGGAGGAGCGCTGGGACGTGGTCGAGGAGGAGGAGGAGGAGGAAGACGAGGCGGCGGCGGAGGAGCGCGGGGACGTCGTCGAGGAGAAGGAGGAGGAAGACGAGGCGGCGGAGGAGCGCTGGGACTTGGTCGAGGAGGAGGAGGAGGAGGAAGACGAGGCGGTGGTGGAGGAGCGCGGGGACGTGGTCGGGGAGGAGGAGGAGGAGGAAGACGAGGCGGTGGCGGAGGAGGTGACGGAGCACGAAAGGGAGTGGCACAAAATGGAGTTGCAAACCCAGAAACAACGCTGGCTGAAAGAGAAGGAGATGCAGAGAAAGCGAGACGTCGAGTCGAAGAAGAAGGAGCTTGAGATGGACAAACTGCGCAACGACCTCATGGAGTTACATGGGACGAAACAAAAACTGTCAAAGGAATTGATGGAAAAAGACAAGGAGATGCAGAAGCTTCAGGAAAACATCTACAACGAGAAGCAGTGGAAGAAGCAGTGGAAGGAGCAGTGGGAGCAGTGGGAGCAGCAGAAGGAGCAGCAGTGGGTGCAGAAGGAGCAGCAGTGGGTGCAGAAGGAGCAGCAGTGGGTGCAGCAGAAGCAGCAGTGGGAGCAGCAGTGGCAGCAGAAGAAGCAGTGTGTGCAGCAGTGGGAGCAGCAGAAGGAGCAGCAGAAGCAGCTGTGGGAGCGGCACTGGGTGCAGCAGTGGCAGCAGTGGAAGCAGAGACATTTGCAGCAGCAGCAACAAAAGGTCGATGAAATGATCTACTTGAGCATCGTGAAAGGCGTAAAGGCGCTCCGCGAGAGCTCCTGTTCTGACTTCAAATAGTGGAGTCGAGGCAGGGGGAGGGGGATGGGGGGTGAAGTGGGGCAACGAATCACAAGGGCCAAGGCGAGAGGGTGTCGGAGAGAGCGTGGGATGGAGCTGCTGTGTAGTGGGGAATAGCGGATGTGTTGGGATGGGAGGGAGGGGGCATGGGAGGAGATGAGATCAACTGGTTGTGTTGCAACTGGGAACCGAGGGTCGAAGACTGGCACCAGGTGACCCCAAAAAAGAAGTCGTCGTGACGTACAAACAACTTTTTCCCTGTCACTATAGCAGAAGCAAGATGAGTGCAAGTGCGTCCAGGCTCCCCGTGCAAGTGGAGTCACCGAAGACGGGTGAACGTGTGTTAATGGATGAGATCGAGGGCTACCTCTCCTCCATTCGATGGCCAACACAAGAGGCGCATGCCCGCAAAGGGAGGGAGGGGGGGTCGTCAAAGTCGAAGACGAGCCACGTGTCGGGGAGGGGCAACATAGGGGGGGCCGCAAGGCAGGCTTTCGTCCTCGGGAAGGTCAGGAAGTGGGACGATCATGTCCACCTGCACAACTCCGTGCACAACAAAAAGCACCCGGAACTCGTGACACTCCTCCGACGCCTCATGCGCACACATGACCCCCGCTTTAGGTACAATGCTGTCCAACTCAACCGAAACGTCGAGACGAAACCTCATCACGACAAGCGTAACAGTGGTTCATCCTACTGTCTCGGGCTAGGGGACTTCCGGGGGGGTGGACTACGCATCTTCTCTCCCAATGGGACCCCGACCGACCTCGACAACCGACGTCGTTGGATCCTTTACAATGGGAAGAAGTTGTTACATGCCAGTGTCCCCGTGCGTAGTGGGGTCCGGTTCGCACTCGTTTTTTACACCTACAAGATGCCTAGGAAGAAAAAGGGAAGCGTCGTCGCATCCCGAGCTTCGAGTCAGAGAAAGCACTCGAACTGACCCCTTTGCAGCTTCATGTACCCGATCTTTGTTTTGAAGCCCATGATGCGGTTCATTCTTACCTTTCCCATGTCCAGTAACTTCTTCTCCTTTTCCTCCCTGGACGAGTCTCCGAACCACATTTCCAGCAAGGTCGAAAGGTTGAACTTCTTCACGTCGTTGATGTACTTTTTCATATCCGAGTTTTCCCTGACCGGCTTTTTTGTTTTCTTATCGAAGGCGTGGAAAAGCTTGTTCTCGTGCATGAAGTCAATCAGAGATTTCTTTTTCCCCGATGCATCGTCCTCGAGCCTTGCTTTTTTTTTGTCTTGTTCACATCTGACGACCGCCTTCCTCTTCTTCCCCTTTTTCTTCTTCTCCCCCTCCGCCGCCTCCTCGACCACGTCCCCGCGCTCCTCCACCGCCACCGCCTCGTCTTCCTCCTCCTCCTCCTCCTCGACCATGTCCCCGCGCTCCTCCACCGCCACCGCCTCGTCTTCCTCCTCCTCCTCCTCCTCGACCATGTCCCCGCGCTCCTCCACCGCCACCGCCTCGTCTTCCTCCTCCTCCTCGACCACGCCCCCGCGCT
>Ga0209713_10003410_pt1 | contig 10107 bp, 13 predicted proteins | sample ArcOceMetagenome_3_FD_187444 | JGI IMG/M metagenome (GOLD analysis project Ga0209713, IMG submission 187444) | Marine eukaryotic phytoplankton communities from Arctic Ocean - Arctic Ocean- Svalbard ARC20M Metagenome (SPAdes) (version 2) | ecosystem: Environmental > Aquatic > Marine > Oceanic...
TTGTCAGCATCCGTGCTGCCAACGGGGTCACAAAAATTTGGAACTGGGTCATGATTGAGTACTCTACATTCCACTACTTAATAAGGAGAATGCATTCAGCTAGCTTGTTGAAGGTGAGAGAACCTTGCTTGGCCGTCTTACTCACCACAAAGCTGTCAAATGCGTGGCAAATATTTGCCAGACAATAACTTAGTCAGTTTTTGGGGCAAAGTGTAACCGGTGGCAGCGTTGGAAAGGTCTGCTCCTCCTCTTGAATATTGATACCTCAGATGTATGCGTAGATAACCTAGATTTTGAGCCAAATACGATCAACTTTGCTGAATTACTGCGCAAAAACTACAAATTGAAAATTAAAACCCGAGAAGAGATCCGGAAAGCCAGATAGCAGGAGAATCCGTTGGCACTAGGTAGAATGTCCATAGATTGGACGGTCTAGGAGCTACAGAGATTCAAACAATGCTCCCAAAAATATTTCTTTTAGAGGTAATTACTAGGAGATGCCCAAGGGTAAAGTTGCATAACAAAAGTGTCCTGGTCTAAATCTTCTTCTCTCTTCTGCTGTATTGTGTCTGTACAATTTATTGTGCAAGGGTGTGCTTAGAATACTGCCTGCTGCCTGCCTGACACTGCCACACCATCAGTCAGACCCACCCTTTGTCTTTGAAGTTGGAAAATGCTCACTCCCAAACTTCTTGGAGGGCAAGCTGTAGATGAAAGGATCATCAGCCGTCCATATCCTGTCTACCATCCATGTCTGAAGATATTCAAAGGGATAGGACGTTCTACCTACGCTTGGCCAAGTAAACATGCGACCGAATGGTTTGGCATCAATTCAGATATGATGAGGGGAGACGTAGGCCCTCGTTTCCTTTTATGGACAGGGACGATAACAGTAACAGTGAATTATTAGGTTTGACGGCGGCCTTTGTCGTTTGCATTCTGCTGATCCGCCACGGCAGTAGGTCCAATCGTCGCTGACCTCCAGCCTGTCGAGGGCTCAGATGTTGTCCAATTCTGAGTCCCACTCCCTCCTCCGAGCTCCCTCCCCTGGCCTCGTCTTTCATTCGAGCCTTGCTACTTGCTCAAGTAGCAAGCTACAAGCTAAACTTGCCTTATCCGCTGCCAGTTTCCCGCCAAATCTCGACATCTTCAAGTTTAGGCACGCGAGCCCTGAGACACCTCATGCTATTGCGACGAGTTAGGGTTAGGGACGGGCCGGGACGGCTACGGGGACACCCTTGGAAGAACCGGCTCAAAGACCATGTCATCGCTTGTATTGTTAGCGGCCTTGGGGCCACTGTCACTGGCCTTTCAGAGCACACGCAACCCTCTTGCTCACCGAACGGCGCCTCTCATGTCCTCCGCGGCCGCGACTGTCGAAGAGAGCGACAACAAAAGCAGTCTTTTTCAGCCAGCAGGTGGGTGACTCAGTTGTCAGTTGTATCGCACGCGCCCTGAACCTCGAGGAGGACGCGATGCAGGACCCGAACGAGCTCAGCCGCCTATGGTGACTCAGTTGTATTCGTTCTACTTCTGACGATCTAGTATTTAACGCTCAACCTCTGATCCATTTGAACTTTCTTCGACATCATTCGGCCGACCGACGAACCAAGCAGCTCGGGACGCGAAGTACTCATCCAACACGGCCCAATATCTTCTGGATCTGGACAGCGAGGCCGCCACCTTCGACTTCTGCGGCGGCATGCTGTTCCAGCTCGTGCTCTCGGACAGGCTCAAGTCCCATCTACAGAGCGTGGCCTTGGAGAAGGACGGGGAAGACCAGCCGGTGATCCACCCGGCATCTCACCCGCTCATGAATCGGATTCCGGAGTACAGGAAAAGCAGCTTTGCGGACAACAAAACAATTTTCCACGGGAGGTAATTGACCGATTGATTAACTTACTCCTGGGTTTTCGGCTGTCTAATACGAAACAAACGTACAGGGAGTTGCGCAAAATTCCGAAGGCCAACGGCAGCATGGGCTTCGTCCTGCAGCTGAGCTACGCTGACGAGACTGGCGTCGAGGAGCTCGGACAGTCAGCCGGAAAAGGAGCCGACGGCTCGTGGTCCGGGGGGGCGGTCGACCCTCAGGGCTGGTCGGCGCAGGAAATTGCCACATACGACGGCTGGAGGGGGGACTCGTTTCGACAATGGCGGACCGCGAAAATGTACAAGGACGAGGGGTGGGACTGCGTGGCTGAAATGAACTCGGAAGAAATGTTTGGGCTGAATCACCGGTTTTATTTGCACTACGACGATCGGGACAGGATGTGGCTGAGCGCCGAGGACGGCTGTGAGGGAACCCCGGCCGATGGGAGTGGTGGCTTGCTTGGGCGGATCGGTGGCATGTTGTTCGGTAGATAAAGAAGAGGAGAGTGACGAAGTTTAGGTTGCACATTGCATCTCCTACATAAAGGTACGATATGGAAAGTGCATGATATTCAATGCTCTTTTAATATCAAATGTTTTATCCAAATATATATATTTTCCTTTTCTGCGTATCAATCTACTTCCGACTAGAGCTCTGTGTGCAATCATCGACATACCCGAGTAGTGCACAGCAGGCCCCTGATGAAGCATGAAGCTGATCCCATGTGTTTGCGATACCCCCACAATCAACATCAGCAGCATTGTCACAATCCTTCACGCACTTAAATATGGACCAGTCTATGTACCACTGTTCAGAAGATATGACAGCTGATTTTGTAGATTGAGCCACACAGGTACTTCTTGGGATCCAGGATTGTTTGCCAGCGCAGCAGGCATATGCTTCGTGGGGAAAGGTTGCGTCAGCACATCCACATGGTTGAACAGAATTGAGATTGGATTGCCTGCATATCTACTTACCTGTGTCAAAGAGTTCATCCCAAGTATTGGCAAACCCACCACACAGCGCTCCATCTTCTGCGCAGTCTTGCGTGCAGACCTTACCATCGAAGTACCATTTTAGACTCCCGGTGAAGGTCACCGATCCTCCTGAAGTGGCGACGATGCAATCATTGTATGCCCAAGAGAAATATCTTTCACAGCAATTCTCCACAGAATCTGCACAAGTTAAGTTCTGTGTCAATACATATTATCGGGAAAAGGTTGTTGAAAGCGATATGCATGGACTTACCCATCAACCAACTAGCTGGATTGTTTAGCATATAGTCTGGCAGAAGGTCGCCATCATTCAGACACTTCTCGACAGTTCCAGATGTGTCTCCCCAATTCGGAAAATAGCCTATTGGGCACGATGCACGCACATAGAGAGAATTCAGTATGGGATCTAATCAGTTCAAGCAAGCAAACAAATCCTACCTGACGGAGTGACGGCGTTTTCGCCAGCACATTCATTGTATGCCCAAGAGTAGTACCGTTTACAACACATCTCAAGACTGTTTTCAAAGAACATCGTATTGAGTCTCATATACAAAGGAGCACTGTTGATGTCATTCTTGCAAGTGCTTGATCCTCCAGACCAGTTTGGATACCAATTGAGTAGAGCCAACAATGGCATGACCACCTGAGAAAAGTCTCCGGATATGACTGCGCTGGCCAACAGGTTGGCAATGTCGGATGATGCCGCGCTTATTGAATTAATCAAAGCAGCACTTGTTATTGCACTTTGGAGATCGGAACTCGCTTGCTGATAGACCGAGTCGGCAAGAGTTTGTATGGCCTGGGGATTCGTCGAGCATCCAGCGTCACAGATAATTTGAATGATGGTTTCAAACTCGATCAAAATGGTCGAAGACTGAAGTTGTCGCCCCCGAACTCTTCCCACAGACTGCCCATTGATCTTTGTGACAGTTGTTGTGCAGTCTTCGTAACTCGTGTGGGCGCAAATACTCTCTTGAACAGCATCGATGAATCCCTCCGGCAGGCTGGAGACCAGACGTCGGCGACCCGACACATTTTCGATCGAAACACTTCCCGTGAGGACAGCATCAGCTTTGGGAACAGGCGTCGGCGAAATGGAGGGCTTAGTCGACGGCGAAGAGCTTGGACTAGCCGTTGGACTTGATGTCAAGATTCTTGCTTCCACCACTACCGAGCTTTCATCGACCGTGACAGCGTCTGCACTAACGGTTGCGCTCGCTACTGAATTTATCACAGCCTCGTCTTCAGATTCTGCAGCCACGGTTTGAATTGTTTGAATCAGGGTACTTGTTCCGTCTTCAGTCGTGGAAACAGACTGCTCCAGGGTACTTTCGATGTCCTGTAATGCTGTCGCGGCCACTTCATCGTTTGCTTCGCCCACGTTTGCCTCGTCGCAAGTAGAGCCGGTGCATTCTTCCGTTACGCTGATGCCGGCATCGAAACCGACTGAAGTACTACCTGACGTGCTTCCTTCCTCCAAGATTCTAGCAAGTCTCCTTTGCGAGCTTGCGGAATAGCATAGACTTGCATCAACACCGTTGATCTGCGTGACTACAACAGTATTGGCAGCCGAACCCAGCGTCGCCAAGATCGATGCTGCTAGAATAGCAACGAGTTCGCAAAATTCATCATCCGTCTCGGGCACAGTGATGCCCTGTAGCTCTATGGCAGCGGACACTGTCACGTCGACTACTTCGGTAATAGTACGCTGCGTTGGACTTGTACTTGGCTCATCTGTGGGACTAGTTGACGGCGATCGACTTGGTCTTGAGCTTGGCGTGGTGGTTGGTAAACGAGTCGTCGGCGATGCACTCGGATTCGAGGTGGTCGGGCCCGATGACGGCGACGAGCTCGGCATTCGCGTCGTTGGGCTTCCCGAAGGCGTCGTGCTTGGCTGTTTTGTAGGACTTGAGCTTGGCTCTGCAGTCGTAGGACTCGCCGACGGGGGAGACGTTTGTCCTGTGAGAGTAGGAGACTGGGTAGGCTGTACATTACACATGATGCGAGTAAGACAATGCAGCGCAACGATCAGAAATCATCATTGAACGAAAAACACCTACTTTCTGTGTAGGCGATTCGCTCGGGCTTTGCGATGGTGAAGTTGAGGGCTCCTTCGTCGACGGACTTGCTGACGGCGCCGTAGATGGTGCAGTTGTTGGGGGTGTAGTAGGGGAATCGGTCACAGGGGAGGACGAAGGTGTCTTGGTAGGCTAGTGTGCGCAAGGTTTGAGAAGAGCTAGGTGAGAACAGCAGTTGGATACAACTTCAAAACCCACAAACGAAACCTACAGATGATGATGGTGATTCGGTCCAGCCTGTCGGCTTGTACAATTCTGTCTCCCGATACAGTTTATCCGACGGAAAATTCGAATACATCGGCAAGACTTTGTCCATTTCGCTGGTAGTTGCATTGATTCCAAACCATTCTGCAGTTCCGAGCCACATGGCGTCCCACGAAAAAGTGGGTATCATGCGTCCGCGGCTCAAGGCGATCGGGTTGTCTGCGGACTCCTGAAAGTTGTGTGGATACAGTCCCCGAACCTTGCCGCCGCTCACAGCTCCTCCGAAGTGAAAATGCTGACCACCCCAAGCGTGATCGACGCCATCACTAGAGTTGGGATCGAGTGTTCGAGCGAACTCACTGAACTGAACGACGGTGAGCGAATCCCATAAGCCAATTGCTTTCGCCTCGAGAACAAACTTCTCAATGGCGTGGTTTAGTCTCGTGAGGCGTGAACTCAGGTTGACATCGACGCTACCGATAAGCAGAAATAACTTAGATACTGATTTTAAACCTATTTCATGAGCATTTCATTCAACGTACCTAGAATGGTGGTCCCACCCGCCCTCCTCGACGTAGCAACTGTTGCGAGTCGAAATTCTGTGTCAGATTCTTTTGCAAGTACGAGCTAAAATAAATAAAATACTCACGCATCGCGCTTGGATCCGCGTACATCTCGAGTCTGAAAGATGCGGGTGCACATTATCAGCGAGGCCAAGAAAGAATTACCCAGATCGTCGTTTGTAACATCAGGCGACTGGACCACCGCCGCTTCTAGCGCATCGAAAAGAATTGCTTGTTTGTCAAGACTTTCTGATAGTTTCAAACTCCAGGTCTCGCCGAAGAATCCGCTGTCGGCAGTTGTTCGTTTGTTCAACTCCTTTATAGAGTCCGTCGACACCTCGGGAAACTGATTGAATGCTGCAATACCATTCTTCGATAGAGTGAAGGGTGATGGCCCGCCATAACCACCCTCACCAATCAAAAGGTTTTGGGACCCAGAGATGCTGAACGTATTTGTTGGTATACCCCTATCTATGCTCAGTACGTCGGCCATTCGTCCAATGACGCCCGACCCGGCGTAAAAATCGAAGAGGTCATCGCGTTTGGAGTCATCTTGCATGGCATTGTGAGCAAATAGCTGAGTTGGGTTGTTTTCTCTGTAATTTGTTCGATCGGACGGCATACCAAGGAGGCCTGCGTTCGCAATCCAAGCCAAGTCTCCGTTATTGTACAAGTCCCTCAAAGCCGGCAAGTTCTCGTGGATTCCGAATACCGAGCATGGCTGGTCGGGATTGTTACCGTCAATCGGCAACATACGATCCCTGGGCAAGCCAACGCCCTCCGTCGATATGGTTGCACCCTCGTCATTTACGTATGTTCGCCTCCCTCGAATATCGCGAAACTCTTCATAGGTATCGGTGCCATCGGGAGCATTCGAGCAGGTATACGGCATTAACATGCTGTAAGAGTCTGCGCCACCTGACAAGAAGATGTAGACCAACGCCTTATATGGTTCATCTTCATTGGCTTGAGGTGTTGCATAACTACGATCCTGTCCACTGTGCGTCACTACATTGTTTGATTGAAACTCGCTTGTTGTGAGGATGAGCTGTTGTATACATCGAGTCGCATCTTCTTTCCTTTCAACGGTCGGGACATGTTGTAGTGAACAGGACAGGTCGGAAGAAGGACAAGAAGGATCAATGCAGTAATCGTGGTTTTCGGTGCCGTTACCGCTGCATCCCGGAACTTGAGTGAAACCACTCCGTTGAAAGCAGATCAGGTCGCCCTCGCACTCATCGTCGTTATCACAGTCTCCCTCGCTGGGTAGTTGGTCGAGCGAGTGGCAAAAGCGCAGCAGTTAGAAAATACCTAGCCATCCAAATAATGTACCGGCACCTACCAGAGATCAAGACCGTTCGGGCGCGTACTCAACCAATCGTCGTCGTTGTTTCCAATATGCTCAAGCGCGCCATTAATACCGCAACAGTCTGGATCCACGCAGCTGTGATCAGAAAACAGACTTTTTTAGCAAGAGATTCGTCTGAACGCTGCAATAGAAAAGGAAGACGACTTACTAATCCCAGCCATCTGTCCCAGTTCCAATGCAACCCGGTACAGGTACGAAACCGCTTCTTTGGAAGCATACTAGATCACCTCCACACTCTGAATCGTTGTCACAATCACCCTGAAACATGCAAGTCGGGTTAGTAAAAGAGCTGTTAGTTGAAGTTGAAATCACCTACCTGACAGACGCCTAATGGGAATGTATCCGGACGGTTTCCGTTGTCGCCAACGCCAACTAAGTTAACACCCCGACTGCAAGAAGATACTATTTCTGCGCGACTTGCATTACTCAACCGGCCTGCAGTCAACACCAGAGCCAAGTCATCAACCCAATCCTCTATCGTGGCTCCATTGGGGACATACGTCAGTCGTCCGAAAGATCGAGCGTATCGTCCGTAAAAGCCAAAGGAACCATTCCCGTTCAAACAAGTACGGCCGATCGCCGGGTCGGTACCAAACCCATCATAGCAGTTTGAAAGTCCGTACTTGACGAGACTGAACATTCCATTGAGCATCCCGACAGCATTGGGCATGGTCAGGATCAGCGATTCGGGACTAACAAGCTGGGCTGCCAATGCTGGGCCACTATCAGGAACATACTCCGGCAAGAACCAGGAGAATACTAGAGCCGAAAGATGTTAGTAAGATAGTGTTTGTCGAGTTCCACGCTCAAAGTGACGAGTCTCACCAGTTGGGAACTCGAATGAATTCTGACCGATCTTCTCATGTAAATGATAGAGACGAAGTTGAAAGTCCTGTGCGATGGGTGGACCGGGTAGATTATCCGCGAACCGAGTCTCATACTCCATCGACCTCAACAAGGCCATGACCTTGAGGAGTGGTTCGCGCAATGAGCCATAACTTGGATCCAAGAGAAGAGTCAAATCAGTGGCATCTCGGTGTAATAGAATGGCTGCAGCCGTTGCTTCCAAGTCTCCATATTCGCCGGTTCCAAACGTTTCACCGCCCGACTCATAATCTCCAGATCGAAAGGCATCAACGCACGACTTCATGTGATACTTGCCAGGGTTACTGATACCAGCCAAGCGTTGAATCAAACGTACGCAAATGAACGGAGCGACATTTGGTTGATAGAAGTAATGATCGAGCACGGCCTCAGTCTGGTATTGCGCGTCGCGGATATTCTGTTCCCCCATCTGCTCACTGGATTGCCATGAAACACTATTGAGTTGCAAACCCAAAAAGTGAGGTGGATTGCGAAATGTGGCGCTCGAAGTCGGGGCGGCAAGGGGCAGCTCAATTCTCAAGTAATCGATGTGAGGGGCTTGATTCGCCCCGGGAGGAACCTCTATACGGATGACATTGTCGCCAGCATTGAGCATGAGCCTCAAAGGATCAGTGATCATCCAAGAATCTGTCCACCCTCCAGTAGGCATAAACAGTAACTTCTTCGAATCACTCGGATTCACGCAGTAGTCATAGTTGTTCAGGGGTGTACCGCCAGACTCACAGCCTGGAAAGTAGGCATCTACGCCATTGGCTTGGTAGCATATCAATCCTTCTTCGCAGTCGCTGTCATTATCACACTCAGACTCGCAAGCTCGGAGTTTGCGCCCGATCCTTTCATCGACGGTCATCGTACTGTTATTTTCGCCAACATGCCAGAGTTCCCCGGCCGATTGGACTGCGCAATAGTCTCGATCTAATGACATTTCGGTTCGGTTTTTTAGTCTACCAGAGTTCCTAAAAAAATCCTAAAAAAATAACGACCAATAGACTTACTCTCGGCTCCCGTACCAGCGCAGCCTGGCACAGGTGCGAATTTGTTTCGAAAATAACATTTGAGGTCCCCTGCGCACTCGTCGTCACTGCAATGCGAGCACAATGAGTTCGAGTTGCATTTTCAAGTAGGCAAACTTGTGATAGATACTTACTTGTCACAGTCCCTGTATATTTTAGATTGAGAGTGCAATTCGAGGAGTTTAGAGAGTAATGCGGAAGGGAGATGAGCAAGATAAAAAAAGACTCACCCTTCGCACAGACCCAAACCATTTGGACGTAGGTCGGGAACGGGACTATCACTCAACAACCAAAGTACGCCATCTTGTTTGGGCAAGCAATAATCAGTCCACTGGGTCCCATTCCCAGAACATCCAGGTATGTCGTCCCAACCGGCGCGCTGGTAGCAAAACAAATCTGCGTTACAATCCGCGTCAACATTGCAATCGCCTTGACAGGCAGACAAGGGCTTAGATCCATGGCTAAGTTCTTCTCCGATTGGATTTATGTCAACCACTGGTGCCATTGGCGGCGTAGGCGACTCTGGAGTGAGTTCAAGCTTTTGCCCGTTGACGAAGATGTCCATGTAACGGGGCTGTTCATAAACAGAGGTCAGAAATTAGGCGTATGTAGATATCAGTATAGACTTCAATTACTTACCTGTCCATGAAAGGCGTAACGGAAGCTAACTTCATACTCGCCACTCGATGGTACGTTGACATTGTCCCACTCAATGAATGCAGGAGGAGATGCAGACACAACTTCTCGCCAATCTTGAGTCCCTGTTCGGTCAAATCTCATGTAGTTATCGCCGCTAGCTGCAGAACGTACAGTGACAGTTGTGTTGATCGAGCTAGTAGCGTCCTCGGCCTCGTAGATTTGAGGTAACATCTGCCACCCATCAAGGCCGACTGAAGAGGCCACATTCTTGAGTAGGAATGTGCGGCCCGCGAAGTCTTGAACCTCGAATACAGTATCAACATCAACAGTACCCGCAACCATGTTATGAGCAATATACTCTACCGAACAGTCAGTATTGACGCATTTGAACTTTGATTCGGGTGTGCTCCCAGTAGGGATCGACGGCGCGCCGATGAAAAGTTGAGACAAAATCTCTTCCTTGGTCCCACTCAAGTCTGTAAAGACTACAT
>Ga0209713_10003411_pt1 | contig 10106 bp, 8 predicted proteins | sample ArcOceMetagenome_3_FD_187444 | JGI IMG/M metagenome (GOLD analysis project Ga0209713, IMG submission 187444) | Marine eukaryotic phytoplankton communities from Arctic Ocean - Arctic Ocean- Svalbard ARC20M Metagenome (SPAdes) (version 2) | ecosystem: Environmental > Aquatic > Marine > Oceanic...
ACACACACACACACACACACACACACACACACACACACACACACACACACACACACACACACACACACACACACACACACACACACACACGGGAGAAAAAAGTTTGCGCCCCCTTCCCTCCTCCTGGCTGGTCCAGAGATCCCTGCCGGCACTCATGCAAGATCGAGTGTGTCTGTGCGGGCCACGTCCTCGGTGTTACGAGTGTGGTAGAGCAAGCAAGCAAACGGAGCGAACAGTGGACGAACCACCGCAAAGAAGCAGCTCAAAAGTTCGGACGCAACGAGCGCCAGAGGGACGCGCCCTGGCCTCCTACCCCCTCGTCTCCTCGCGCCTCCCCGGCGCACCAGATGGGCGGCAGCACGTCCAAGGTGGCCGACGTTGAAGCGGGGCTCGACGGAGTGCAGGGCCAAAACGAGGCCGTTGAGAAGGTGTCGCCGGTTGACAACCTGTCGGATGCTCAGCTTGAGGAGGTCCACCTCGCCCGCCACCGCTGCATCAACGAGCCCGTCTGTTGCACCTGCCCGTGGGGTCCATTGCGCCCCTCTTCAAAAACATGTTCAAAACGCCCGTGCGCCTCCTCTCGCAGTTCTTTGATGCCTTCAACATGTTTGACAAGGACGGGGGCGGCACCATCGACGCCAAGGAGCTCAAGGACCTTTTGGCTTCTGTGGGCCAGATGCCGACTGACGCGGAGCTCGCCGACATGATTAGTGCGGTCGATGTCGATGGCACGGGCGACATAGACTTCACCGAGTTTGCTGCCCTGATGGCGCACAAGATGCAGGATGATGCGAATTCAGATGCGACGATTGCCCAGGCATTCAAGGTCTTCGACCAGTCTGGCGATGGCTTGATCTCATCGGGGGAAATGAGGCGGATCATGATCAACCTAGGAGAGAAGGTGAGGAATCTGCTGCCCATACGGCACCCTTGTTGGGAAGGACGTGAGATGCTGAAGCAGTGACACCAGACCCCCGCCCCCTCCTCTCCCACCCAGCGCCTCACCTCTTTTCCAAGTCAGCCCACTGAATGCCTTCGCCCATTCTGCCCTTGATCGCCTCGTGTGCAGGTTGAGGCCGAGGATGTTGAGGCGGTGATTCGATGCGTCGATACCGACGGCGACGGCTTTATCAACTATGAGGAATTCACAAGGGTCATCCTCGACCAAAGGTCTTCCAACAAGGAGGGGCAGTCCTAGGCCCATGTGAATGTGGCCGTGTTTTGTATTTTGTGTAAAGACGTGTGGTGGCGACAGTAGTAATTTTGTCAACGAGACGCGACATGCCCTCCCTGACCAACAACGCATAGCCGACACACAGCGAGAGGAGCCTAGATCTGATATCTGGCCCGCAAAAACATCACGTCGCTGCCATCACGTCGCTGCCTGCGCACCGTCGGCCGGAGACGGCCGGTTCCCTACACACCTGCACAAACCGCACCCCGCGCCGGCGGCCGGCCTCACCTTGAGCCATTCCCCTCATAGTACTCAGCTGGATGCGCCGGGCCTGAGCTGCTGCCGCCGCGCTCGTCCGCCGACGGGTCGCCATCGGCACCACCAGCCTCGGTGCGCTCGAGGTCCGGCGGGACCTGCTGCATCTGCACGCCGGGCGCTCCGTTGAGCATGCGCAGGTTTTCGTACACCTGCTGCTTGACGGTCTCGAGGTACTGTCGCGAGTTGGCATTCTCCATGTTGGGGTTGGGAGGCACGTGCAGGTCGTAATTGGGCCCGTAGTACTCATAGTAGTCATTGTACGGCAGCTCGTTGTCGAGCTCCTCGCCAAGGACGACCGCCGTCTCGTACGTCCAGCAGCGCGACACGTTGCGGATCGTGTAGCCGCCGCCGCCCAGCACGAGCGTCGGCAGATTGTACGTGAGCATGTGCCGCACCGCGTCGGCGTGGCCGCGCACCGACAGGTTGAAGCAGCCGAGCCTGTCGCCGCTGAGCGAGTCGGCTCCGCACTGCAGCACGAGCGCGCCGGGCTGGTACACCTCCATCACCTTCTGCATCACGGGCACGAAGATGCGATGATACGCCTCATCGTTGATCCCGTCGCGCAGCGGCACGTTGACCGAATAGTACTTGCCTGCCTTGGTGCCGACGTCCTTGACGTCGCCTGTGCCGGGGAAGAAGTAGTCGCCAAACTTATGGAAGGACACAGTCATGACGCGGTCGGTCGTGTAGAAGGCCTCCTCTACGCCGTCGCCATGGTGGATGTCGATGTCAAGGTAGAGCACGCGCGCGTGGTACTTGAGCAGCTCGAGAATGGCGAGCACAATATCATTGATGTAGCAGAACCCTGACGCCTCTGATCGCTTGGCGTGGTGGAGGCCGCCGGACCAGTTGATGGCAACGTCGGTCAGGCCGTGGTTGAGCTTCATCGCGCCGTCGATCGAGCCGCCCGTGTACACGCGGCAGTAGTCGTACAGGCCGTCGAAGACGGGGCAGTCGTCGCCTACCGTGAATTTCTGAAGCTGCTTGGTGAATTCTTGCTGGTTCTCAGGTGTGACGCGCTTGATGAAGTCGACGTAGTCGGCCGCGTGGAAGAGCGCCATCTCCTCGCAAGTGGCCATGTGAGGCCGGTAGACCTCGAGCTTCTTGTACAGCTGGTACGCCAGCATGAGGTTGTGCGTCATCTGCAGCCGGTGCGGCTTCATCGGGTGGCCGGGCCCGTAGTAGAAGGTGCCCATCGTATCCGCATCGTGGAAGTAGCACACCTTCTGCTTGCCCATCTCACCGCCGACGACGGCCTGGGCGCCGTAGCGATGGAGTCGCGGTAATAAGAGTGGTGGTTTGCACCCACCTCCAGCGCATGGAACTAAAGACTAAACAAACAAGAAACGGGGTCATGACGACCTCTGCACGAGGCAAGCACGATCTGGGCCATCGGACAGCTCAGCCAAGGCCGCCAACATCGGCTATGAGATCTCCAAACGCCGCGCCTCTACAACTGTACTGTGTACTCACCACAACAAAACCGCGGTCGCTCACAGTCGCCTCATTAGGCAGGGACGTCTTGGCTGGCGATGCTGCATTTGCTTCTGAGCGGCCTCGCCGCCCCACTTGCGTACCGCCAAGGCGAGGCGCCGCACGAGCAGCAAGAGCTGCAGCCACAGCCACCTTCGCACGCTCGGCACCGCGACGTGGTCCGGAGCTTTGAGGAGCGCCTCCAGTCGCGGCCAAAAAGCGACGCTCCATTCACAATCCTCACCTGGGGCGACTCGACAATGGCGCGGATGACAAACGACCATCTCTTTGGGAGTATGACTCGAGTTCTGGAGGACGTCCAGACGTTCCCTTCGTGCTCCAATCTCTCTCCTGGGGTGTGTCAAAAGCAGAAGGACGCCGGCATTCCTGTGCTGCCCACCTTCACGCTGCAGGCGCGAGTTCCAGGGATGTGCGAGGATCTGGAGGTCGAGATCCACACCGGGGTGCGCCGTGACGCAGGCCAGTCGTTCAATGTGACCGTCATCAACTGCCGATGCCTGAAGACGGCGCTGGACCTCACGCTGGCCGCCCAGACCATCCAGTCGCTGGCAAATCCGCCGTACAACGCGCCCACGCCCGACCTGATCGTGGCTAACCCGAGCGGTCTGCACCACCTGCACCGTGAGGACTCGCGCGTCTTCGACGAGACCAAACACCTCGTCGGGTCGATCGACGGGTACAAGGAACACGTGCGCTCAGGGATGCAAAGCCTGGGCGCTGCCTTCCCCGACGCAGATCTTCGGCTCTTCTCGACGCACACCGTGTGCAACGAGGCATCGATGGATCATCTGAAGATGCGCGCCGATGCGTGCGAGTCGGGGGAGAGCAACGAAAAATGCTATGCTTGCTACGACGACGTGCAGGTGTGTCTCAGTGGCAAATGCTACGACGGAGAGCGCCAGTCGGCCCGCCAGTACGTCGCCGACTATGGCGGCGAGGTTCCGGATTGCGCGCTGCCGGTGAAGGCGGATCAGCTCTTTTGGCGGCAGTCACTCTTCTCCCGGGCCGGCTCGGATACGCTGGCTGAGGCAGAGCTCGACGTCCTCGGCGAGCCCCAGTTCGCAGGCAAGTGGCGGCTGGTCAATGCGCACAATATCACTGACCTGCAGGGGAAGTGCGGGGACTTCACGGAGGATGGCATGCACTACTCCAACGAGATCGAGGCGGACGAGGCGATCGAGGTGCTCCACGCTTGAACGTATTTACACGTTGATTAGAGAGATTGACTATTCAGCGAAAGAGGCATTTTTCATCGTGGTGTGCGCACCACACAAGCCTCAAACGTGCATTCGTTCCCGGCGATCAGTGCATTCGTTCCGGGCGGCGGGCGACGTGATTTTTTCTCTCTTTGGTGCGTGCAAAAACAGCGCACGAAACTTCTGCAGCGTAAAGTCCTGGAGCCGTGCGTCGAGCTGTGTCACGAGATGGTGGCCGGCTTGACCGCCACGACGGAGCTCTTCACGCCCTCGGCGTTTGCGCGCGCTCTTGCGGCCATCTACGGCCTCGAGTGCGTAACACACCTCCTGCTTCGGCGTGGGCTCGGCTCCGTCTCGTCTGACGTCGTGGTGCAGGTGCGCCAGTGCGCAGTCTCGTTCGGGCATGATGTGTTCGCAGTGCTGGCTTCGACGGCGCTTCTGTTGTCCATCGAGCCACATCCGAAGGACGCGAGCGCGTACTATGTGCCGCCCGAGCACCTCCGGCTTGTGGCGTGCTGCCTCTTCGCCTTCTTCTTCTGGGACCTCCTTCACATGCTGACCAACCTTCGGCTGTACCGCCACGTGGTCCTCGAGCAGGGCGTGCACCACGTGCTGTACATGCTGATGATGATGCTGAACATCGACTCGACGTACTACAACTACGCCTTCCCGATCCTCTATATGGGCGAGCTGTCATCGCTCTTCCTCAACATCCGCGCCGCTTACCGGTGCCTGCCCTCTGCCTCCTGCGACGCATGCGCATGCCACGGTGGCCACGGACGTAGCATCGACTCCCACGCACGCCCGTTCTGCTTGGCAGGTTGCTGGGCTGGCAGGAGCTGTGGGCGTCCAAGACATTCGCCGCCACCTTCTTCCTTTCGCGAATCGTGCTGATGGGCGCCTTCCTCGCGAAGCTGCTGCTCGAGCTACCGCTGGCGCGGCAGCGACTGAGCGCGCAGCTGCAGGTGAGCTACCTGGTGCTGGTGCCGATGATGTACTCGCTCAATCTGTACTGGTTCGGCAAGATTGTCGCCGGCGTCCGCCGCGCCCTCGCCAAGCTCAACGGAGCCACCGAGGCCGAACGACTACATGGCAAGGTTGAGTGAGAGCAGGAGGCGACAGACAGAGAAGACAGACAGAGAACTTCGCGCAGATTCCGCTCGCTATCGTTTTGTCACCCCGCTTGTCGCCGTACGACCGGCCCTCCCCCGCACCGCCGCAGCCCGCGCGAGTCACACCACAAGGACAAGGGACCCAGACGCACAATATGCAGCGGGATCGAGTTTACAGTATAGTGTCTCGCTCGAGTTGAGTGATAGTGTTTTAGACCGCATGCTCCGAATGAATATTACACGCTTTTAACATGACGTGACGGACACTCTTTCCTTGCGCAAAGTTTTTTTTCCGGCGAGTGAGGCGAGCATGCTCTGAGTGAACCCATCGTCTGGAGTATGAGATATAAGCCTAAAGAAGTTTGCTCGATGGCAGTTGTGCAGGTTGGCGGCGTCATCGTCGAAGAAGAGGACGGACGAGCTACCGGCGCCGCTGCCCTTGAGATGTCGACGCTGCAGCATCTCCAGCATCATCACCTTCCCGTTGGGCACGGCCATCCCATCCTCGACCGCGCAGGTTCAGATTCGACGGCGTCACTACCGTATGTGCTCAGGCCGAAAGACGCCCGGCGCAATGTGCGCCATGATGACTTCCTTGTGGAAGTCCTGCCGAACGACGCGATGCTGAGGGCGACCCCCAACTCCCGGCTCCTCTCGACGAACGTCTGGAGCAGATCGCTATCCGCCACGTCACGCTTCCATCTCGCAGCTGCGACGTCTGATGGCTCCGCGCCCTCGGCGAACGAGTGGATCTTGAGCAGCGTCAGGTCATACGGCTTTAAGTCCCACACGACCAGCTTGTTCCCGCCCAGCCACAAGCCTCCGCAAGTGAGTGGGGGTTGGTCTGAGCCCCTGGCCCACGTGCTGGGTCATGACCCCGCGCAGACTGGTTTCTTCATAGCAATCGAGGTGGCGAATGCTTTTGGCTGCGGCAGAGCGTAAAATACAGAGAGCTTACACACACAGTTGCAGAACGGCTGACCCACAACAAGAACAACAACAACGGCTGACCCCGCGCCCCACGACCCAAGGCGCAACACATCGGACCATGAGTTGTTCATGCGTACATCAAATCGCAGACCTCCATGAAATCGAGGATGGAAGCCGGTGCCTCGCTGGGGTCGGTCAGCCGGAGGGCGTTGCTTCCCGAGGGGAGCACCAGCGTCACCGCAGTGGTGTGCGCAAACGTCCCCCCGCTGCCCGTGTTTGGAAATGCGATGGTCTGGTCGACGGCCCCGTTGATGCTCAGGTTGAGCGGCTTAGATCCAAAGGCCAGGGCGTATCGCCAGCGCACGGCGACCGAGCCTGCACTCGGCATGCTCACCGACCACTCGAGGTAGTCGCCGGGGCTCTGAAACTCCACGACGGTGAAGTTAAAGCCTGTGCTCCCTCCGTACTCTTCCCGTTGCGTTGGGCCCAAGCGCTTGGCGTCCTCGGCTTCGTACGTCGAGCATGCGTTGCTGGTTGAGGGCAGGCAGCCAATCCGCCACCTTGAATTTGCGATCACGACCGACGACACGCCGACGTCGCTCCCGTCGGCGCTGGTCGACAACCACACCCTGCCATTGGCCGCGGTCATGCTCTGCGATTTGACGGTCCACAGCGTCTCGCCGTCGATGTCGTCCTCGCCCGCGTACGCGATCGCCCACGTGCGGTTGTTGCCCGTGCCTTCGGTCAGGCCGACAGCTGACGTCGTCGGATCGATTGACAGGTGGGTGCTATTTGTTGTTGAGCCGTTCGGCGTGATTTGCATCAGACCGCCGCCCAGACTGGTGATCGTCCACTTCTGACTTTCGTCCACACCAGCCACGTACGTCTGCAGGTAGGGAGATGGCGGGTTGGCGCCGACCGACAGGTAGACCCGTCCGCCGTTGACGCTGGGCTCGGCCGGTTTCGAGATGCGAAAGACCGTCGGCCCGCTGAACCAGCACGAGGGCGGAGCGGGCTCACACGGGCCCACGTCGCCAGCCCCCTTGACTTCGATGTCGTCGATCTGGATGTGCGACCACGACTCGGAAGACAAGTCCGCAAACCGCACGAAGACTCGCTCGCCCATGAAGAGCGCGTACTTGTCAAGAGAGAACGGGACGTTCAGCAGCGTCCGATGCACCATCTGATTGTTCTCGCCTGGCCACGTCGCGGTCACGAGCGCCTCGGAGTCGTTCGAGCAGCGGTAGAGCCCGACGTACCGATTCTTCGACAGGCTGACCATGAGGCCCACCATGGTGCGCGGCGTGAGCGTGAAGGCGTGCGACCTGTCCTCGAAGGTGCATTGGTAGACGTCTGACGGCGCCTGCCAGCCGCCTGGGGCGTACGTGCTCACGAATCTGCCCCTGGGGAGAATGCCGCGCGGCCCCTTGAAGATGCGCGCATGCATGTAGCTCACGGGCTGGATCCCGCAGCTGCCGGAATCGCCGGCCTGACCCGGGCTGGGCAGCTGCACGAAGCCGCCGAGCCCCTGCTCAAAGTCCCAAAGGTGGTCCACGTCGTCTGGGTTGGGCTTGCGCTGCCACTGCGTCTCCGTGGGCGGACCGACGCACACTCCGGCGACGCACGTGCCAGAGGTGCAGCAGAAGGAGTGCGTACTGACGCAGCTGTGCGGGTCGAGCGCCTGGTGCCTTCGGCAGCTGTGCGAGCCGCTCTGAACGCTGGTGGTGGTAGCGGCTGGTGGTGTCACGCCGGTGGTGGCAGCCCCGGCGCCGCCCCCCCAAAAGGGCTTCAGCCAGCATTCCTGCGCGTCGCTGTAAGTGATGGCCTCGCAGCCAGTCACGTTGCGGCAGTGCTGCTGGCATGCCTCGATCGAGCTGACGCCGGTGACGGGGCACTGAGAGGCCGAGAGCCCCGCGTTGACGTGCGCGCTGAGCCCGAGGCACGGACTCGCGTCCAGTGTGTTCTCCAGGCACGTGAAGTCCTGCCGGACGCAGCTAGTCTGAGTTGGCGGGCCAACGGAGTTGGTGAACTCGCCGTACGACGCCTTGAGCGAGCACTGGCCGAGGTCGGTGTACACAATCGCAACGCAGCCTGGCGTCGCCTCGCATCGGTGCTGACACCGAAGGACCGTGGGGACGTTGGAGATCGGCGACTGCCCGAGACTCGAACCCCCGGGGTTGTAGTCAAAGCCCGCCTTGCACAGGAAGCCAGACCAGCCAACGCCATAGGGCGGGGAGGTCACGGCCGCCAAGCTATTCCCTTCCTGGCTTTGCGACCAGGCGGAGCTCACGGTGAACGCGAGGTGCGTCCGCCGCTTGTTGCACGGCGACATCCTCTCGCCGTCGGCATGCTGCACCAAGAACATGTCCGTCATGTTCGCGTCGCTCCGCGGCTTCCAGTGACTGAGCGGCTGGTTGAAGCGCGTGGCGTCCTCGAAGGCCCTGGACATGTCCGTGACAACGCTCACATCCCAGCTGTTGAGGGGGTGGTTGAACGAGTAGGCATTCTTGAAGATGGACCCCATTGTGGTGACCGAGCTGGTGTCCCAGCCGTTGACGTCGGCATCGAACTCGTGCATGTAGGCGAAGAGCGAGGACATGTCCGTGATCCGTGAGACGTCCCATTCATTGAGGTCGACGTCAGTCGTCGGCAGGAGGTCGCACGCTCCCTCATCCGAGAAAATGGCCATCGTGGTCCGGTAGGAAGTCGAAACCGTGCTTTTCACGGCGCCGTATGAAGCGTGGCCAGCGGCCGACGAGCACGACGCGGTGTAGTTGCGGAATCCGTCACAGGCGTAGGTCTTGCAGCCAGGCGGTGCCTCGCAGACGTAGGGCGAGGTGTAAGTACATGGCACGTCATTCCAGAGTCCGTCGGTTTGCACCTTGACGCAGTCCTCGTTACCTCCGGAGTCGTTGGGCTCGCTGCCACCATGGCTGACGTCGTTCCAGTTGGTGTAGCTGATGAGCGGCGAGCTCGAATCGGAGCCCTCCCGCCACTCGCCCTCCACCGCAATGTCGTTCGCGCCGAAGTAGGGTCTTAGGGTGTTGCCGTCGCCAAAGGCCACGGTGACCAGGCGCGCATTGTCGGCCGCGCTCCTCACGGTCGCGAGCCTCATTCCGCGCGATTCGCAGTCGGCCTTGGCATCGGCGTGCGTCTTCAGGGTGTCGAAGCGCTGGTAGACAGAATTGCCAGCAATCAGCCACAAATCACAGCTCGAATCGCTGCTGCAATAGGACTGGCAATCGGCCAGGCCCTGGGATCCCTGATCGGCTTCGGTGACCGTTCCCGAGCAGGAAGCATTCCAGTAAGTGGCTGACGGGCACTGGGAGCACCTGACAAAGGCGTCGGTCGTTTCCGATGCGCCGCGCGGGGGGAAGTACCGCGCATTCCACTCGCCAAGCGCAGTCCGGAGCTCCGTGCTGTTCTCGAACCTCAGCATTCACGCGTTCAGCTGCAGTGCCTGTTTCTTGGGAAGCAAATGGAGCCGAGCCTCCTCCCCACCACCGGGGCCTCGGTCTCGCCACGCAAACTAGTGTTCGACGCGCCAGAGTGCGCTACTTTGCCCCCACCCCGCCTGCGCTTTTCGGGCTATCGCAAGTCAATTGCTATGTTTCATCTACGCGTGGGCGCTCCGGACCAACCAAAGCACATGCACATGGTCTAAATAAATAGCAGCAGTTCTCAGCAAGCAGAGATCCTCGATCTAGAGAATCTCCAGAGTCCAGCCCACCAAGCACCAAAGAGAGCGCATCGATGGAGCGACATTTAGACAAGCGTTTAGACGCTCGCGAAGCGGCACTCTACCTCTGGACCAGACCACTCGCCCCCACTGAAGTCAGCCCGAAGCCCATGTCGTCAGCAAGGTTGTGCTGCCACCACGTG
>Ga0209713_10003413_pt1 | contig 10103 bp, 1 predicted proteins | sample ArcOceMetagenome_3_FD_187444 | JGI IMG/M metagenome (GOLD analysis project Ga0209713, IMG submission 187444) | Marine eukaryotic phytoplankton communities from Arctic Ocean - Arctic Ocean- Svalbard ARC20M Metagenome (SPAdes) (version 2) | ecosystem: Environmental > Aquatic > Marine > Oceanic...
ACCAGCGCCGCTGCTGCCGCCGGCTCCACGCCGCGAAGGCGGTGCGACGAGGGGATGGGCCCCAAGTTTGACAGCCTGAAGCTGAACGCGGCGGCCCGCGAGCTCTGGGGCTGCTGGGGCTCCGAGGGCGGCGTCGCGGCCGTGATGCTCACGTTCGGCTCGGGCTCGATGACGGACTTCCTGCTCAACTGGATCGAGCACGTCAAGCGCCTCGGCCCGGAGGTCAGCCGGCTCTACCTCGTCGGCGCGCTCGACGAGAAGATGGAGAAGCTGTGCGAGGAGCACGGCATCCCGGCGGCGACGATCACGCCGGCGGCGATGGAGGCCAACGGCATCGCGCAGTCGGTCGGGCAGCTCGGCCGCTCGTCGAGCTCGTACTACCGGTACGCGGCGGGGACGTTCCTCAAGATGGGCCTCGTCAAGGAGGTCTTCATCCGGCAGATGCTCGAGGCCGGCCTCGACGCGATGGTCTCCGACGTCGACGTGGCGTGGCTCTCGAGCCCGTGGCCGCTCGTCCGTTACCCCGACTCGCCGGCGCAGCCGCCGCCGCGGCCGTCGGCGCGGCTGCTCGCGCTGGCGGACGTGATCCTGTCGGTCGACCAGGTGCAGCAGTACATGGACTCGGACAAGTACCACTGGCACATCCACTCGGAGCTCAACACGGGCGTCATCTTCTTCCGCAACTCGGACGGCGCGCGCGCCGTGCTCGCCGAGTGGCGCGAGGCGATGGCGGCCGCCATCCGCAAGGGCGACCCCAACCACGACCAGTACTGGCTCAACGGCGTGCTGCGGCCGCGCGAGTTCCACAACCTCAAGGACGACGCCACCGCGCGCGCGCGCTGGTACCCGGCGCTGATCCGGCAGCTCGACGAGCGGCGCGCGCGCGCCGCGGCGGCGCGCGGCGCCGGCGGCGCCGGCGGCGTCGGCCGCCATGGCGGCGGCGGCGGCGCGCAGCTCGGCCGGCCGGCGGACGCGGCGGCCTTCGACGCGCGCAACGCGAGCCTGCGGCCGATCTTCGAGTTCAAGAGCAAGCTCTTCGGCGCGGAGAAGGTCGCGCCGACGGTCGGCACCTTCCCGATCGCCGAGGTCTCCAACGGCCACACCTTCTTCGTGCAGCGGCTGCACGAGATCGTCGCCGTGCCGCCCGTCGCCGTGCACTGCACGTACCAGTACGGCGACGACACGGGCTACGCCTACGGCAAGCGGCAGCGGCTGCGCGACGCCGGGCTGTGGCTCGTCGACCCGCCGTCGTACTACGAGGAGGGCAGGTACCTGCAGGTCGTCTCGGGCCTCGCCGAGCAGCTGGCGCCCGACGTCGCGCGGCTCCTCGACCCGGAGGTGCTCGACCCCGAGCACTGCGTGCGCTCGCACCTCAAGCTGCAGAGCCTGCAGCGGCAGCTGCTGCACGACGCCTTCCTGCTCGCCAAGGCGACGGGCCGCTCGCTCGTCCTGCCGCCGATCTGGTGCAACCTCGACCGCTTCTGGACGATCCTCGACCACTGCCTCATCGGCAAGAAGGTCGAGATGCCGCTGCCGTTCGTCTGCCCGCTCGACCACTCCTTTTTGCTGCCGTCGTTCATCCACGCCGACCTCGACTTCCGCGAGTACACCTTCCTCAGCAGCCCGCGCGTCCCCGCCGCGCTGCGCGCGTCGCGCCTCCGCGTCCGCGTCGGCGGAGGCGACGCCGCGGACGCCGCGGCCGCCGGCAGCACCGCGGCCGCTGGTGGCGCCGCCGATGGGACCCCCGGCGCGGCGGCGATGGCGCGGGCCGAGGTCGCCGCCGCCGCCGCGTCGGTGGCCGTCTCGCCCGCGGCGGCGCGGGCGGCGGCGGCGTCGGGCCTGGCGCCACGCGGCGAGTCGTCGACCGACGCCGCCGCGGCCAGGGCGGCGGCGCAGGCGGCGGCCGCCGCGCCCGCCGCGCGCGTGGCGCAGGGCGCCGACCTGAGCGAGCTCGCCAGGGCGATGGGCGCGCCCGGCGTGGCGGACGTGCGCGTGCTGCAGCTCCACGTCTCCGACATGCGCCGGCTGTGCCGCTGCGCCGCCGGGCTGCCCGCGGCGGCGCTCGCGCTCAACGCGCCGCTGCAGCGCGCGCTGGGCTCGTCGTACCACTACTGCGACACCACCGACAACCCGTACTTTGTCGAGTGCCGCGCGCATGGCCGGCAGGGCTGCCGCAAGCACCGCACCTACCTGATGAACGTCTCGCGTGGGCTGCAGCAGCCGCCGCTCCTGCCGGCCGACAAATGCGGAGGTGGCGGCGCGCCCGACATGCGCGCGTGCGGGCGGTACCACCTGCCCGACGAGCACATCTCGGAGGGCGTGCGCACGCAAGACACGCCGAGGTGAGGCCAGAGGAGCACGCGGAGCGGCGGGCGTTCTCAGACTCAATTTGATAATAATAAATTTACTGAAGATACTGCAACGAGCAACGTCGATCTAAATTTCCAATCTTGGGTGCTGGGACTGCGTTGCCCCTGCGCTGGTCGTGAAAGGTGTGCCTTGGGAGGACGCTGTGCGTGACGACGCGTGGCGTCTCCTGCGGCCGTGGTGCTCGGTCTCGGCGCGCTCGGGCGTCGACGTCGCTCCGACCAGATGGACCTCGGCGGTGTGCGCCCTACGCAGCTCCTTCGACGAGCCGTGCCGCTTGGAGTGGTGTGGTGACCTGTCTCGCACCGAATGGTGCTCGTGTGGCCTGGCGTCTGCGCCGATGCCGGACGACGCGGCCTTCGCCTCGTGGAGCAGCTCCCGGAGCGCCGCTTGCCCCTGCAGCAGCTCCTCCACCTTTCTGCTCAGAGCGTCGGTGGATGACGCGGCGATCTCGCTGGTGCCTTCCTGCACCTGGGACACCTCTTTCGTCGCAGCCTTGGCCGCGGTAGACGGACGAAACCGAGCAGGAAGCTGGCGCGCGGCGGCGGCGGCGGCGGCCTTGGCCTTGGCCTTCCCGCGGTCGACGGCCCACACAATCACAGCGAGCAGGTTGAAGATGAACCCAAGGAAGAAGATGCCTGACATCTCTAGCATGTCGAGCTGGCCCTCGTCGTCCTTGTCGGCGTCGTTATCAGGGCACTGATTGGCGGCGAGCGGGTCGGGTGGGAAGTAGCTGTTGATGACATCCGACTGCGTGCCTTCCGAAAAGAATCGCACGAGCGTGTAGTCGAATGCTCGGAGCATGTGCAAAGTGCGTAGGTCGCGGCGCCAGGCAAGGCCGTCTGCGGCACGTCAGGGTGGCGCAAGCGTGTGAGCGTGGCACCAGCAGATGGCCTGACTGGATGGGTGCGCGCACAGTAGCCATTGTTCAGAGTCTGCCCCAGCAGCTCCATGTCGCACGTGTTGTCGTCCTGCAGCGTGTACTTCATGTGCACGTCGGTGCTGATGACGCCCTTGCACTGCGTGCCGTTGCGTGCCGCGTCGATCAGCCCCGAGTAGCCCAATTGCTTCGAGATCAACGTCGTGTTGATGCACGGGTAATTGCGCGTGACCCAGTCCTGGTGCGATGACGAGCCCACGCATGCGGGCACGTTCTCCCCACAGAACGAGTCAATACCGGTGACGATCTGCACCCGCTCCTGCTCGCGCACGAGGAAGCTGGTCAGGTTTGCGGTGTACGAAGCGATGATGAGCAGGACCACGAACGAGTAGCCCGCCGCCCAGAGCCTGCCTGCACCCGTCGCTGGCTCGAATGCTCCGACGCCGTTGAAGATCGCCATGGCGTCGTACAGATGCTTCCCGGTCGCCTCCCGGTCGCCATCGTGCGTTCGCGAGCGCCAGTAGTCTTGCAGGCTGCTGTACTTGCCTTCCAAGAAGGCCAGGAAGATCCCACCGATGAAGATGTGGAAGACGACGAAGGCCCACACCGAGAGGCTGAACGGTGCCATCCACTGGAAGAGGAACGATGTGAGGTCGTACGTCTTCTTCCTGGCGACGGGGCCGACGACAATCATTCCGTAAGGCACGATCGGCGTGATGAAGTCCACGTGCACGTATGACGACGGTGAGAGAAGCTCGCTGTTGACATCGCAGTCGAACTCGCTGAGGTTCCCATTGGCCGTCCACAGTTTGGCGAGCTCGTTCCCGTTCTTCGTGAGCGACCCGGGCCACGGGTCGTTGAGCTGGTACAGCCTCACGCTGAAGTTGGAGGCGTTGCCGACTCTCTCCACGGTGTCGACGGCGTAGCCCTGGACGAGGCCAGTCACGTCCACCGCGTCGTACTGAGTCGGTGTCGCCACGCCATAGACGCGGTCGTAGTCGGCGGAGTCTTTGAGGTAGAAGAAGCCGTCCTGAGGCTCCGAGTGAAAGCAGCGCACGACGAGCGGGTCTGCCAGGTCGACGGCCTGCCCGAGCGTCGGGAGGGCGGAGCTGCTCGCGGTGACGCTCTCGCCAGACCCGACGTCGGTCGTCTGCGCCGCGCTGGCCGCGAGCAGCGCCGCCAGCGCAATGCAGCGCTGCATTGCCAAGAGCGGCGTTTGAGGCACTGTTTGAGCCGCTGAAGTTTGCCTCTATTCGCGCACCACGTGCATAGGGGTTTAGCGACCATCCGCGCGTGCAAAGGCACCTTTGGTCAAAGGTATAGAAGTGGAGAAGGATGACAAAGGTGCGACGTTGGGGGGTCGACGAGTTCTCGAGTTGTGCTGGCTCCGCAATGTTGTCGATGACGTTGATGTTTACACGGCGGTCCCCTGTGCCGGACTCCCGGTGACTTTTGATCAGGCGCCTCATTTCACCGCGACGGGCGTCGGCGTAATCGTCGGCATCTCCACGGCCGCCGCGCACAATTGCAGTTCACCAGTAACTCATGGGTTGCTGCGCGAGTGCCCCCGAGGAGCCCGAAGGGCAGGAGATGGCTAGCGTCGAGGAGGTCAAGGCAGAGATCAAGGCGCAGGCGGCAGAGGACGAGGCCGCGGGCAAGATTAGCTTCCTCGGCTCGATCGTGAATGCCGTGGAGAAGGAGCCGGAGAACGCGGAGGTGCTGTTCGAGGGTGCGTCCACACCCCCCGCTCACCCTTCCCCGCCTCCCGAGACTCTCCCGAGACGCTCACACGCGTCTCTCTCTCTCTCTCGTTCCGCGCAGCCGCCACGAAGCTGCAGGACCACACCAAGAAGCTCAAGGCGTACGTGGCGACGCTCGACGCGACGGCGTGCCACGAGGCGATGAAGGGCGGCGTCACGGGCATCGGCTGCAACGACAAGAAGCTGATCGCCGCGACGTGCACGCGCACCAAGGCGCAGCTGGCGCGGACGGCCAAGCGGTACCGCGCGCTGTACGACCGCGACCTGCGCGACGACATCAAGGGCGAGACGGGCGGCGACTACGGCCGGATGGTGTACTACGCGACGGCGCCGCGCGCGCAGTACGTCGCCGAGATGATCTCGCTCGCGTGCGACGGGATGGGCTGCAACGAGACGATCCTCGTCGAGACGTTCACGACGTGCACGACGGCCGAGCTGCGGCAGGGCAAGAAGGCGTGGGAGGGCAAGAGTGACCGGAGCCTGGTCGACTACCTGAGCTCGGAGCTGGGCTCGAGCTACGACGGCCTGCGCAAGCTGCTGCTCAAGCTGCTCAAGGGCGACGTCTCCAAGGCCGAGGACGCCGACGAGGAGAAGGCGGCGCGGCAGGCGGAGACGCTCAAGAAGGAGCTCGACGACACTGGGATGTGGCGCTCGCAGGACGAGGGGCCGCCGTGCCTGATCCCGATCGTCGGCGGCAACACGCAGGCGCAGAACGCCGCGCTCGCCAGGGCCTTCGAGGCGGCGTACGACGTCTCCCTCGCCAAGGCGCTCTCGGACAAGTGCGGCGACAAGCTCGGGCTGGCGCTGCGCGCGCTGCTGCTGCCCAAGGAGGACGTGCTGGCGGCGCGGCTCAGGAAGGCGATGGAGGGGTGGGGGAGCGACGACCGCGCGCTCGTGCGCATCCTCGCCGGCATCGACGGCCGGCAGCTCGCCGCGGTGAGCGCCGCCTACCAGCGCAAGTACGGCGTGCCGCTCACGTCCGACCTGCGCAAGGAGATCTCGGGCGACTTTCTGCGCGCCGCCACGTCGTGGCTGCGCGCGCTGCAGGACCCGTCCAACGCGATGGCCGTCGAGGTCGACCTCGCGGCGTGCGCGGGCGACGCCGCGAGGCTGCGCGACGTCGTCGACGACCTGCTGCTCGAGAACGAGTGCCTCGCGTCGGCCATCGCCGCGCTCGACGTCGAGCTGCTCGCCGAGGCCTGCGTCGGCCTCGGCACCGACGACGCGCGGCTGGTCGCGCTGCTCGCGAGTCGCTCGAAGCGCCACCTGGCGCGCGTCTCGCAGGGCTACCGCCTCTACCACAAGAAGGACCTCTCGCAGCTGATGTCGTCCGAGCTGAGCGGCTGGTACCGCTACCTCGCCCAGTTCATCGTCCTCGACGACGCCCAGTCGGACGCGCTGCTGCTCGACCTCGCCCTCGACGGCCTCGGCAGCGACAAGTCGGCGCTCATCGAGCTCCTGTGCGCGCGGCCGCCGTCGCGCGTGCGCGCCGCCAAGCGCGCGTGGGAGGCGATGCACGACGCCTCGCTGGTCGACCGGCTCTCCTCCGAGCTCAGCGGCGTCTTCTCGCAGTCCGACTTTGGCAAGCTCGCGCTCAAGCTGCTGCAGGGCAAGCGCGCGTCCGACCCACCGCCCGAGGGCGAGGCGCGCGCCTCGGACCCGCACGACTTCGCCAGCGCCGACGAGGCGGCGACGCAGCTGTACGAGGCGGGCGAGGCCAAGTGGGGCACCTCGGAGGACGTCTTCATCGAGCTGCTCGCGACCGCCTCGCCGCAGCAGGCGGCGGCCATCGCGACGGCCTACGAGAACAAGTACGGCCGCTCGCTCGCAAAGGCGATCCGCTCCGAGTTTGGCGGCGCCATCCGCGACGCCCTGCTCGCGCTCGTCGTGCGCAGCGGCAACTACTCGGACTGGTACGCGGCGCGGCTCAAGCAGGCCTTCAAGGGCTTCGGCACCGCCGACCGCACCGTCTGCCGCATCCTCGGCACGCACGACAAGGCCGAGGTGCAGGCGATCGCCGCGTCGTACGAGGCCAAGTACGGCACGCCGCTCCGGAAGGCCATCAGGGCCGAGTGCTCGGGCCACTACCTGCGCCTGGCGCTCGCGTGGGTGACGATGCCCGACGCGCTCGAGCAGCCGGCGACCGTCGTCAAGCTGCCGCCGCCGCCGCCCGAGAAGAAGGAGGCCGACGAGGCCGACGAGGTGGAGGCGCCCGCCGAGGTCGCGCCGCCCTCAAAGAAGGAGCTCGCGGCGGCCACGCTGCGCGCCAAGAGCGCGGGCGACGCCGGTGGCGACGGCGACGACGACGACGCCGACGAGGACGCGCCGCTGCCGCCGCGCACGACGGAGAAGGGCGCCAAGGCGGACCGCAAGAAGATCGCGACGTGGCAGAACCAGTACAAGCTGGCCGACGCGCAGGGCAAGGCGCAGAAGAAGGCGCACTACAAGCGGCTCCTCGCCAGGGCGGGCGTCGCCATCGCGGGCGAGGAGTACGACGAGCCGCCCGCGCCGCCGCCGCCCGTGCCGCGCGCGGAGCGGACGCCGCCGCCGCCCGACCCGACGGCGCACGTCGACAAGCAGACGGCGATGCAGCTGCAGCTGCAGCAGCAGCAGATGGCGGCGATGGCGGCGCAGCAGCAGCAGATGCAGCAGCAGATGGCGCAGCAGCAGCAGGCGGCCATGATGCAGCAGCAGCAGCAGCAGCAGGCGCAGCAGGCGGCGTACCAGCAGCAGATGGCGCAGCAGCAGGCGCAGCAGCAGTACCAGATGCAGGCGGCGATGCGGCAGCAGCGGCGGCAGCCGGTGGCGTACCAGCGCAACTACCAGCCGCAGCGCCGCGACGACGACGACGACATGATGCAGCTGATGCTCTTTGGCGCGGGCATGTCGGTTGGCATGTCGATGGGCGGCGGCGGCGACTACGACGACGAGCGGCGGCGGCGGCGCGACGAGGAGCGGCGCGAGAGGGAGCGCGAGCGCAACGAGCGGCGGCGGCAGGAGGAGTACGAGCGCGAGATGCGCCGCCAGGGGATGGAGATGGAGAAGCAGCGGCGCGAGATGGAGGCGGAGATGCGCGTGATGGAGCAGGAGGCCGCCAAGGAGCGGGCGGCGCTCGAGGCCGAGAACCAGCGGCTGGCGGCGGAGGCGGCGGCGGCGGCGGCGGCGGAGGCCGAGGGCGAGGAGAAGGAGCGGCTCGAGGCGGAGGCGGCGGCGGCGCAGGAGGCGCAGGCGGCGGCCGAGGAGGAGAGGGCCGCCGCCGAGGCGGCCGAGGCGGAGGCGGCCGCAGAGGCGGAGGAGGCGGGCGCCGCTGCGGCCGAGGAGGCGGCGGCCGAGGAGGAGGCGGCCGCGGCGGAGGCGGAGGCGCAGGCGGCGGCTGAGGCGGAGGCGGCGGCTGCCGAGGCCGAGGCGCAGGCGGCCGCTGAGGCCGAGGCGGAGGCTGCCGCGGAGGCGGAGGCGGCTGCGGAGGAGGCGGCGGAGGCCGAGGCGGAGGAGGCGGCGGCGGCGGCCGAGGCCGAAGAGGAGGCGGCTGCGGAGGCAGAGCTCGCCAGGCAGGAGGAGGAGGAGGCGGCGGCGGCTGCGGAGGCCGAGGCGGCGGCGGCTGCGGAGGCCGAGGCCGCGGCGGCCGCGGAGGAGGCGGCGGCGGCCGAGGAGCAGGCGGAGCCGGAGCAGGCGGAGCCGGAGCCGGAGGAGGCGGAGCCGGAGCCCGAGCCCGAGGAGGAGGCGGTCGAGATGTACGGCGGCGCGGGGCCGCGCGACCTTCCCGACGCCGACGATCGGCGGCGGCCGGCGCGCGTGGCGGCGGCGGCCAGGGCCAAGGCGCGTGCGGCGGCGGCGGCCTCGGCCGCTGTGGCCACGACGGCGGCGGCGCGGGCGGAGGCGCGTGCGGCGGCCAGGGCGCGCGCCGCGGCGGCCGCGCAGAGGGCGGCCGTTGCGGCCGAGGTGGCGACCGCCGCGCGCGAGCGTGCCGCGGCGGCGGCGGCGGCGGCGGCCAAGGCGGCCCGCAAGGCGCACGGCGGCGACGCCGACGCCGACGCCGACGCCCCGACGGACGGGCTGGTGCGCCGTCTGGCGGCGCTGCGCCCGGCGGCCAAGGCGTCGCCCGCCGCGGCCGACGCCGTCTCGCTGGTGACGCAGTGCTCGGTGGATCGGCTGCCGCGGCTGCGCGCGCAGCTGGCGGCGTGGCGCGGCGCCGCGTCCGTCGCGCTCTTCGTCGACGCGCCCGAGGGGTCGCGCGCGGCGCACGAGGCGGAGGCGGCGATGCGCGCCGAGCTGGCGCGCCTCCCCGCCGTCGCACGCGCCCGGCTCACCGTCTCGATCGTCTACGTCGCGTACGCGGGCGCGGCGACGTGGTACCCGATCAACTCGCTGCGCAACGTGGCGCTGGCGCAGGCGCCGACCGACCTCGTCTTTTTGGTCGACGTCGACTTTGTGCCGAGCGAGGGCCTGCTCGCGCAGCTCGGGGCGCAGCCGCAGCTGGTGCGGATGCTGCAGTCGTCCAAGACGGCGCTCGTCGTGCCGGCCTTCGAGATCGGCGCCTCGCACGGCCAGGCGGCGGCGGCGCCGCCCGCGACGCGCGCGCAGCTGCTGCCCCTCCTCGCGTCGGGTGCGGCGAGCGGCTTCCACGTGGCACACTTCCCGCAGGGGCACGCGCCCACCGACTTTGCGCGCTGGTGCGCGGCCGAGGCGGCGTACGAGGTCAAGTACGACGAGTACTTCGAGCCGTACGTCGTTGCGTCGCGCAGCTGGCTGCCGCAGTACGACGAGCGCTTCAGCGGCTACGGCCTCAACAAGGTCGAGCAGCTCTACGCGGCGGCGGCGGGCGGCTGCCGCTTCGCCGTGCTGCCGCGCGCCTTCGTCGCCGCCGTCGAGCACGCCAAGAGCGAGGCGTGGGCGCGCACCTACGGCAAGGCCGCGGGCGCCGACCGCACGCGGCGCAAGCAAATCGCGGCGCTCTACCGCGCGCGCAAGGCCGAGCTGCCGCCGCTCGCGCCGCCCGCCTCGCCGCCGCTGCGCGACGCCTTCCCCGCCGCCTTTGCCGCGGTGGTGCCGGTGCCGGCGACGGCGACGGCGACGGCGACGGCGGAGCAGCCCGTCAA
>Ga0209713_10003417_pt1 | contig 10098 bp, 5 predicted proteins | sample ArcOceMetagenome_3_FD_187444 | JGI IMG/M metagenome (GOLD analysis project Ga0209713, IMG submission 187444) | Marine eukaryotic phytoplankton communities from Arctic Ocean - Arctic Ocean- Svalbard ARC20M Metagenome (SPAdes) (version 2) | ecosystem: Environmental > Aquatic > Marine > Oceanic...
ATTGTGTAATGCCTTGCGAAAGCAATCAGTCGCGATTGCGAATAAAGTTTCAGGTGAAAACAACTTTATTTAGAGCTATCGTATGTATACCTGGGCACTCCACCGGAGGCTGTCAAACGAAACTGTCCAAACTCGCGTTTTCGGCCCCCCAGGACTCGCTCCCGGCCGCCTCGCACCAAATGTAAGTTTGCCTCGGCCTCTTTCACCTATTTTACATACATAAAAATCTAACAAAAAGGCGGGTATTTGCCTGTCTCTGAGTGTTCTGAGTGTATACGATCGGGAAGAATAGAGAGATAGACAGACGCACGAGCCCGCGAGTCACAAAGGAACATCCTCTACCCGCTCGGCTCCTCAAACACGGTGTTGCACGCGGCCGCTCCGGCGCCTCGCCCAGGCGTCGCGCCGCCCGCGGTGCGCGGCGTGCTGCCGGCGGCACTCATCGGCGAGCTGCAGCAGCTGCCCGGCGCGTGGTGGTCGGTGGCGATGAGCCCGTCGGCCTCGAGCGTGTACACGAAGTCGGCGCACGGCCTGCCGTCGGTGCCGCGGCCGCCGATGATGTAGACGAGGCCGTTGACGACGGTGGCGGTGTGGCCGCAGCGCGGCGAGGGCGGCACGCCCGCCGGCGCGACCTCGTCCCAGATCATCTGCTGCGTGTCGAGCAGGAAGAGGTCGTTGAGGCACGCCATCGGCGGCGACGATTGATGCCATTGGGTGGCGGCCACGCTGCGACGGTCGCCGCCGCCGGCGGCGGGTGCGGCGGGCGCGCCGCGCCGCGCGCCTCCAAAGAAGCAGATGGTGCCGCCGCACAGCTGCGTGGCCGTGTGCCACGCGCGCGGGCCCGGCGAGGCGCCCGTGGTGGTGGGGCGCTCCCAGCGCATCGACTTGACGTCGAGCGCGTGGAGGTCGTCGAGGTAGCCGCACAGGCCGTAGCAGCCGCCGTAGACGAGCAGCGCGCCGCCGTCGACCGTCGCCGAGTGGCCGCGCCGCGCGCACGGCGGCGGTGCCGTGCCCGCGGGCGGCGGACAAGAAATCCACGCCGTGACGTTCTTGTTGCTCACCCACCGGTGCAGGTCGTTGCGGCACGCGAGCAGGTCCCATCCGCCGAACACGAGCAGCGGGCCGGCCGACGGCCGCGCGCCGCCGCCGCCGCCGCCGCCGCCGCCGCCGCCGCCCACCTTCATCAGGCTCGACTCGCGCGTCATCGTCGCGCCGCGCACCAGGCTGAGCGTGTGGTCGCGTCGCGGCGCGGGCAGGTGCGGCGCCTTCTCCTTGGACGCTGAGTCGAGCTTGAGAGCCTCCCACCGCGGCGGCACGACCGCGCACTCGAGCGCGAGCAGCTGGTTGTGGTAGGCCTGGTCGAAGCACTTGGGGTCGAAGCCCTTGAGGTCGAAGCCGCCGAGCACGTAGAGCCGGCTGTCCTGCACGGCCGTCGCGTGGCCGATGGTGCCGCGCGGCGGCTCGCCGTCGAAGCGCAGCGGCGACCACGAGCGAGAGTGCACGTCGAGCACAAAGGCCCGCTGCGTGTCGTCCGGAGGCTTCCCGGTGTCGCCGCCGAGGACCAGCAGCCGGTCGGCGCCCGGCGTCGGCATCAGGTCGCAGGTGTGGGAGGAGCGCGGTGCCGGCTGCCCGAGCGCTGCCGAGACGTCCATCTCGCGCCAGACGAGCTCGACGCCGCCCGACGCCTGCGAGAGCGGACGCTCGAGCTCGGTGTAGTCCAGCTCGGTGAGGTCGCCGCGGTCACGGTCGCCCATGAGGCCGGCGACCGTGGCGTGTAGTTTTTGCGCCAAGAGTTCACCCTCCTTGCAAGGTGTGAACACGAGACGCGCCGTTTCATCCCTGCATTCTTCTTCCTAAAACGGTAGTCGTCGGTTAAAAATAAGAAATTGTTAAAATAGCAGGCGTCACCCGTCTCAGTGCTCCATCGGCCGCTCGCTGAGCGCGTGCTCGTACTCGTCGACCTCGATGTTGCGCCCCGAGACGGTGCAAACGACCTTCTTGCCGTCGACGTCGCCGAGCTTGCCCGCGAGCATCGCCGCCACCGCCGCGGCGCCGCTCACCTCGGCCACGACGCCGGCGCGGAAGAGCGCGCGCGTCGCTACGCGCATCTCGTCGTCGGTGACCGTCACGACCTCGTCGACGAACGCCTTGACGTGGTTGAAGCACGCGCGGCCCGCAAACGGCGGCGCGAGGCCGTGCGCGATCGTGCTCGTCTTGCCGCCGTCTGGGCACCACTCGGCCTTGCCGCTCGCGACCGAGAGCGCCATCGACTGCGCGCCCTCGGGCTCGACGCCCACGACGCGCGCCTTCGACCCCGACAGCTTCACCGCCGCCGCGACGCCCGCCAGCAGCCCGCCGCCGCCGCAGCAGACGACGACGACGTCGGCGTCGGGCGCGTCCTCGAGTATCTCGAGGCCACAGCTCGCGTGCCCTCGGATGATGTCCACGTCGTCGAAGGGGTGCACGAGCACCCTCTGCTCCTGCTGGATGCACTCGGCCACGGCGTCCAGGAGCTTCTCGCCCGGCACCTTGACGACCGTCGCGCCCATCGACTCCATCATCACCTTTCGGTCGTCGGGTGCGCTCGCCGGCATGAAGACCTTGGCGCTGTACCCCGTCGCCTGGCCGAGGTACGAGACGGCCCGGCCCGCGTTGCCCGCCGAGAGCGTCACGACGCCCGCGCTGCGCAGCTGCTCCACGTCGGACCGGTGCAGCTTGTAGCGCATGCCTCGCAGCTTGAATGAGCCGGTGGTCTGCAGGCTCTCGAGCTTGAGCGAGATATTCTTGCCACCGACGGGCCAGTCGTTGAGCTGCGGCGTGCGCAGCACGTCGTCGTACGTCTTGAGAGCCGCCTGCGCCTCACGCACCTCGTCGAGCGTCGCCAGCTCGTTCGAGCCCCAGAGGTCATCGGCGCTCATGGTCCGCGGTGGAACTGGGGCGCGAGGGGCGAAAGACAGTACGAAGAGGGCCCAAATAGTCGCTCGTGCCGGCGAGGCCGCGCAGTGGCTGATGCCGATGTCTCGAACTGCGAAGTTACAGGTTGTAGCCAGCCAAGGGCGGGGGCTATAACACGAAGCGGGATGGCGGCCTAGGGCTCTCCTGACCGGCAGCTTAGGCAAAGCAATGATCTAAAGTATCTAAAGTAAAGTATCTAATACACACACGGGGACAGACACAGAGAGACACGCCGCCGCCCCAACACAACACGACACACACGCTGAGCCATAAGTGTGCGGCGGCCGCAGGCCCCTGCCGAGTGTGCAGATCCGAGGTGCAGGGATAGACGACCCCGCGACCTGGAGCACACAACCGATCAGCGCAGCATAGCTTCGTTGTCGGGCCCGCCGATCGCCACCTTGGCCGTGCTGCCACCGGCCAGCGCGGGGACGCCCTTGCCCATGTCTGGCAGCGGGCCAATGACGTCCTCCCAGAAGTACTGCGTATACGCCGCGTTTCCGCCGTTGTACGCGATGGCCTTGACGATGTCCTCCTTGGTGCTGAAGCTGATCCCGACGGGGAACTCGGCCCCGAGGCCACCCTTGAGCTCGGGGATCATCGTCAGCAGCACGCGCGTCGGCACGTACGAGCAGAGCGTCTTGGGGAAGTGCGCGACGTGGCCCATATCGTAGTCGTTGAAGAAGCGCAGGCTCCACAGCTGGTCGGGGTTGTCGTCGGCCGTGTACTCGAAGCCGCTGAGGAAGGCCGGTGCCGTGTAGTACTGCAGGTCGCCCACCTTGGCAAACGCCTTCGCGATGGCCGGGTTGCGCCCGGGCTGGACCCAGCGCTTGGACATCCAGATCATCGGCGGCCCAGGGTACAGCGACGAGTCGAAGCCGGGGTGCGGCGCGCTCTTCATGAAGCCGCGCGGCAGAGAGCCGTACTCGTACTTGACGCCCGTGGCGGCGAGCGCCTTCTGGGTCACCTCGCTCCGGTTGCCGTAGACGGCGCCGAAGCTCTTCTCGTTCTCCGTGTAGCACGCCTCGACGTCGGCGTCTGTCGGCACGCCGGCGAGCACCTCCGGGCTGTCGTACCAGCCGACCTGCAGCACAAAGCCCTCGCGGTCCTTGTCGGGGAAGGAGAACATCGATCGGATGCCCTCGGCGCTCCCCTGCACCTCCTTGGCGTACTTGTCGTAGGCCGCCTTGTACGCAGCCATGTCCTTGACTGGGCGGATGGTGAGGACGACAACGGCCTTGATGGCGTTGAGGCCAGACGGCCGGTCGGGGTTCTTGCTGTCCTTCATGCAGAGCATGTCGCAGCAGCCGTAGCAGGGCTTGCCCAGCATGTTGATCAGGCACATCTTGCCGCAGCACGGCGTCGCCAGCAGCGGCAGACCGACCTTGCTCAGGAAGCACTCGCAGAGCGGGCGGCAGCCGCAGTAGAAGGCGATGTCATGCGGCCCGAGGCAGCAGTTGCCGGGGCAGATCTGCTCGCGGGGGCCGACCGATGGCATTTGCTACGAACTATTCCTTCTGGACTCACGGCTGGATGACCGCTCATGCCTAATCGAGCTGTAACCGTTTTTGCACGTGCGGTGGTGTGACAGGTGTGTCCGGCCCACCTTCGAAATGGTACTGGAGTATATGTATCAATACAAAACTAGATGGCTGGCAGATGTGCTGGCGACCGCGGTGCACTTGGCATTTCCCTCAGCCAGATGGGCAGCGGCGAGTGCGTCTTTGGCGCGCCCCTGGTGCGCGGTGCAGCACGCCCACTGCTGCGCTGCTGCTGGCGAGGCGTCGTGGTCGAGGCTTGCCCAGTGTACACGCGCGCGGTCGCTGCGGACGTCTGCGGCCGCGACGACGCGGAGGAGAAGTTGGGGAACGGTCGTGGGGGCGGCGGGTAGTCGGGGTCGAGCGTCATGCGCTTCTGCAGCGTCGCCGCCGTCGTCACGAGCCTGGAGGAGGCCCCCCCGAGCCCCATGCCGAGCCCGATCTTCCGGAACTGGATGGTCTCGAGCTCGTGCTGGTGGTAGCGAGCGGCCTCGCGCGCCGCGACGCACGCCGACGCGGCCGCCAGCTCGGCGACGGCCGCCGCGCGCCGCGCCTCGTCGCGCTGCGCCGCGGCGATGCGCTCCTTCGTGAAGACCAGCTGCGCCCTGTGCCCGCCGGGCTCGTTGGGATCCGCCTCGTCGTCGTCGTCGGAGGTCTCGAAAGCCGCCTCTGTGCCCTCGAAGATCGGCACCGCGCGCGAGGCGGTCGTTCTCGCCGCGCGCGCCGAGCCCGCGTCGCCGGTGGCCGCCGCGAAGGTGCGCTCGTGCTCGGCCCATCGGATGGCGAGCTCGAGCTCGGAGCGCACGAGCTCGACGCGGCTGCTCTCGGCGCCGAGGCGCGCCGTCGTGGTGAAGGGGCGCGCGGCCTGCACCGCGTCCGAGATGGCGCGCATCGAGTGGCCGACGGCGACGCGCGCCGACTGGCGCAGCACATCGATCGCGCGCGCCATCAGAGCGTCGCGCTCCTCCTGCGCCGCCTCCGCCACCGCGCGCGCGAGCCGCGCGTCGGCGGTCAGCCCCGCGCTGCGCGCGGCGTCGATGGTTTCGAGCTGCGCGCGCCGCTCCTTCTCCTGCGTCGCGAGCTCGTCGGTGAGCACCGGGTCAGAGTAGTGCGACGAGATCGAGATCTCGACGACGAGCACGGCGCCGTCGACGCGCTTGTTGTCGACGAAGAGGCCGCACATCGGCGGGAAGCAGATCTCCTTCTCCTCGGGATACTGCGAGAGCCACGCACGATAAGAGAGGCGTTTGGCTTCAGGCCTGGTATGGCAGAGGGCTGGGGGGGCAGCGTGCGGGTTGGCGGTGGTGTGAGGCATCGCGCTGCCGACCTGCGAGAGCCACGACAGGTCGGCGCCGCGGTCGGCGAGGCCGGGCTTCAGCTCGAAGAGCACGCGCGCCCGCGAGCGCGCCGCGTACTGTAGCGCGACGTCGCGCTCGAGCGTCGCGCTCATGAAGGCGAACTCGACGCCGCCGATGACGCCCAGCGGCGTCTCGTGCCAGAACTCGTTGGGCAGCAGCCCGCCCGGCGCGCGGTAGACGCGCGAGATGCGCGTGATCTTCGAGAGCTTGCAGATCGACGCGTTGATCACGGCGAGCGTCGACGGGTACATGTTGCCGCGGCAGAGCTGCTCGAAGGCCTGCGCGAGCACCGCCACCGTCTCCTTGTGGACCGACTCCTTGCCGCGCAGCACGGCGTTGTACTTCATGAACATGGGCCCCTGTGAGTGGGCAAAAGAGGGTTGCATTCAGATGGCATTGGCGTCAGGGCACACCACGCACGAATTGCGCATTGGCCCGGCACCCTGCTCTGGTGTGTGCGGTGCGTCTGTGTGTGGCGATGCTGCCAGACAAGCCGACACGAGCGGTGCATCCTTTCTGCACAGCCTTTGGGCACCGTGTAAAGGCGCGCCGCGTGGAACTCGACGAGCGAGAGCGGCGACTCGCCCGTCTCGTCGAGGCGGCGGTCGACGCCGGCCCACGCGCCGCTTTGGTGGAAGTCGCGCGGGCTGTGCGGCGCGCGCTTGTGCACCGCCGCCTTGTCGTCGGGCCACGCGGCGAGGCCGAGCTTCGCGAGACGCGCGGCGCTCGGCTCGACGACGAACCACCACTCGACGCGCGCGCTCGTCGTGGTGTCGTAGTTGGGCGCGTGCAGCGCGTCGTCCGAGTCGGCGGCGTCAGTGTGCTCGTCGTGCATGCCCTGGCCCAGGTCGGCGGCGGGCAGCCCCACCAGCCCCGACAGCCCCGCGAAGAAGGACGGCGTCCGCCCAAACGAGAGGTGGAAGGCGCCCGCCTCCTGGAACTTGGCGTGCAGGTGGTCGACGGTCTCCACCTCCTCCGCCATGCCTATGCCGTCGCGACGCATCGAGCTGGCGCGACCGAGGGTGGCGAAGGCCTGCGTCGCCTGCCTCGTGAGCGTCCCTTCGAGCGTCGCCGGGCCCTTGCCACCGCCGCCCGGCCCGGCCATCAGGGCCACGCCGCCGGCCATCGACGCCCTGCGCCGCATCTCATGCGCGACGGCCTCCTCCTCCTGCGCGAGGTGGGCGGTGCGCTGCTGCGACTGGTCGGCGAGGGACTGCCCCGCCCTGCAGAGCGTCTCGGAGAGCCGCTCCAGCACGAGCGCCTCCTGCAGCAGCGCGTAGATGGTCTCGACGGAGCCCATCCCGCCCAGCGTCTCCATGAACTCTTGCTCGAGCATCGCCACCATCGCCGGGTCTGCGTCGGCCGGCTGCGCGGCGCGCACGTGCGCCAGCAGCGCGTCGGCCATCACCACGCCCAGCTTCAGCGACGCCAGCCAGTCCTTGACCGTCCAGCCGCTGCCGAGGTTGATGGCGCGGCCCTTCTTCTTCTTGGACCGCTTCTTGTGCGCCCCGTGCGTGGCCGTCGCCTCGCCCTTGTCGCCGCCCGCCGCCGCCCTCTGGGCCGTCGCCGCCTTCATCGCCTGCTGCGCCGCGCTCGCCGCCGTCTCGGCCGCCGCCGCCTTGGCCGCCGTGGCCGTCTCGCCCTCGGCGTTCTGCAGCCGCAGCCGCATCGCCGCCACCGCCGCCTCGAGCTCCTTGCGCTCCTCCTCCGCCGCCTCCAGCGCCGCCGCCGCCTCCTCCGCCGCCTCCGCCGCCTCCTCCTCGGTCGCCTTCAGCTGGGCGCGCACCCGCGCCAGCTCGTCCGCGAGCTCCTCCCCCTCGTCGCTCACGCGCTGCAGCTCGGCCTGCGTCGCCGCGAGCGCCTCCTGCAGCCGCGCGCCCTCGCCGCCTTTCTTGGCGAGGTCGGCCGCCGCGCGCAGCTGCTGGACGGTGCCCTGCGACTTGAGCTTGGCGAGGCGCGCCTGGTGCCGCGCCTCCTCCTCCGACATGTTCGACGTCACCTCGCTCGTCTTGGCCTTGGCCGCCGCCGCCTCGCGCTGCGCCGCGAACGCCGCCTCCTCCGCCGCCTTCACCTCGGCCGCCGCCCTCGCCTGCACCGCATCGAGCTGCGCCCTTAGCTCGTCGGCCTCCGCCTGCGCATCATACGTCACTTCCACGTAACCGCGCCGCTCCGCGTTGCGCTGGCGCACCGCCTGCTGCTCGCCACGCACCTGCTTGATCCGCAGCCGCCACTGCCGCGCCCGAAAGTGGCGCTGGATGGTCGCGGCGGTGGCGCTCGCCACGCCAAACTCCTCGTCGCTCAGCCGGTTGAGGCGCTCCTCCATCGCTGCCCGCTCGGCCGCGACGCGCGCGCGCCCCTCCTGCCGGAGCCGCCAGCGCGTCTGCAGCTTGGTCACGGCGACGTCGCGGCGGCGCCCCTCCGGCACCGCGCCGAGTGGCACGCCATCCTCCCTGCCGAGCGCGAGGTTGGAGCGCCGCCGCGCGAGCCCCTCCTTCTCGGCCCGCACGCGCGCCGCGCGCCGCCGCTGCAGCGCCGCCTCGTGCGGCGCGAGCTTCCCCCTGCGCCACACGCCGTCGTCGGCGTCGGCCAGCCAGTTCTCCTCGAGCCGGAGCTTGTCGAGGCCGGGGCCCGGCTTGTACCGGTGCTCCTGGCCGTCGCCATCCGATGGATCGAAGGCGACGCGCGTGCGCCCGTCGTGCATCAGCTCGGTCACCGTGCCGAGTCCGCGCTTCACGTGCCTCACGCGGTCGCCCACCGCAAACTTGAACTCGGCCGCCTGCCGCAGCGAGCGGAGCACCGTGCGCGCGCGGATCTCGACGAGGTCGTGCTCCTTGGTGCGCGCCTTCGTCGGCGGCTCCGGCGTGAGGCTCCGCCCTCCTGGCTCCGATGTGAGGTTCCGGCTCGAGGGGTTGGAGCCGCTGATCATGTGCTGGACGCCGATGGAGAGGTTGCGCGAGAACGCCTCGAGCGCAGAGGGGCCGGCGGCGGGGAGCGAGGCGATCATCACGTCGAGCTTCTCGACCAGCAGCTGGCGGTCCTCCTCGGAGAAGGCCTGGCAGCCCTCGGGCGTCGCCGTCAGGTTGGAGAGCGCCGCGAGCGCCTGGGCGGCGTGCACCTCCCGCGCCTCGGCCTTGGCCTCCACCGGGTCGAGGTCGGCGTTGAGCAGCGCCGCGTAGAGGCGCGGCGCGCCGCTCGTCGCGAGCAGGTCGACGCAGCCGAAGTGGGCGGCGTTGGCGAGGATCGAGAGCGCCGTCTCGACGGTCGCGTTGCTCGCGTCGGGCGCGAGGCACGCGTCGACGACGTGGTTGAGCACGCGCGTCGGCTCGAAGTGCGAGACCAGCGCGGCCGGCGCCGTCGGGTTCTTCCCGGACGCCACGACGGCCAGCGAACGCGCGAGCTTGTGCATCGCAAGCAGCCGCGCGTCCGCCGTCTCGGGGGCGGCGATGATCGCCGCGAGCGTCGGCGTCTGCTCGAGCAACACGTGGGTTGCCATCTGCAGCTGGCGCTCGCCCTCCGGGACATGGAGGTGCTGCGCGTGCTTGGCCGCGTACAGCTCGGCCAGGGCGCCGCGCGCTCGAGGGGAGTCGAGCTGGACCGAGCGAGGCGTGGTCGATGTCGATTCCATCATCGGGCGGGCCAATCGACGCGCTTGCAACCGACAAAAGAAAGTAACTTTGTTAAAATCTTCCGGTGGAGATTTGCATGTGCGGAGTTCAAGGAAGAGGGCATCGATTTTTGACGCCGCCGGGTCGTTTCCTAAATAAGAGGACTGCGGTTTGTACTGTACTCTGCCATTTTTCGCCATGCACAACTCAGTCGCCCATGTTAGCCCTCTGGCGGCAGGTCTACCTGCAGCTGCCCTCGCGAGTCGGGCTCTCTGAGGGGCCAGCGTAGGCCTGCCGCCAGTGGGTCAAGTCGCCCGCGAGGTTATGTGAAGTCGACCGTGACCCGGGCACGGGGGGGGGTCGTTACCACCCCGGGCATCACTGTGATCGCCACACCTGGGGCCGCGGTCGTGGCTGTGATGCCCGGGGTGCGCAGCACCCCGGGCCGCCTGGAGCCCGGTGATGCCCGGGGTGACGCCCCGGGTCGGGGGAGGGGGTGAACCACTGTGAAAAGCCTTTTACGAGCGTCACGACGGCCTCATGTCACGAGCTGAGGCGCGTTGGCATCGCGCTGCGAGGCTTTCAACCTCTCTAGTGAGAATCATCTTCCAACGAACGCGTAGTGAAGAGCTACGTCTCGAT
>Ga0209713_10003418_pt1 | contig 10097 bp, 8 predicted proteins | sample ArcOceMetagenome_3_FD_187444 | JGI IMG/M metagenome (GOLD analysis project Ga0209713, IMG submission 187444) | Marine eukaryotic phytoplankton communities from Arctic Ocean - Arctic Ocean- Svalbard ARC20M Metagenome (SPAdes) (version 2) | ecosystem: Environmental > Aquatic > Marine > Oceanic...
TGGCCGTCCACGCGGGCACCTGGAGGGGTGCCCGCTCAGGGGCGTACAAACGCAGAGAAGTCCCCGGGGAAACTGGACCCTGCCCCCCCGGGCTCGGGTCCTGCGTCCCCGAAAACCTCCCTGTTCAACGTTCGAGCTGGAGTAGGTCCTCGACACGGACAGCGGCCCCGCGCAGATACTGCCCACAAAACCCCCACACCAAGGTTGCGCGCTGGGACATTTGTGGGCGGCCGCGAAACCACGCCAGCCAGCACCCAGAGAAACCATTGTATTCAGCTCCGGGGAAGTCGGCCTGTGTGCTGTGTGATGTTGTCTAGTAAGCAGCCGCGGCGTCTTGGCGACGAATCGATACGGAGCACGCGCAGTGAGTGAAGAAGACACAAGACGCAGCTCACAAGTGACCAGCACTCCAAGCCGTCGACGCACATGGCTAGCAGCAGCACTCCCGCCCCCTCCCCGCATATCGGGCAGCGCGGCGGCCCCCGCCGCCGCCTCGACATCCCCACCACCAGCACCGCCACCGCGCCGCCGCCGCCGCCGCCGCTCCTCGCTCTGCCCGCCGAGATCCTCTCCCTCGTCCTCGCGGCGCTGCCGCCCGTCGAGCTGGCGCGCGCGATGGCCGTCTGCCGCGGCCTGCGCGAGCCCGCGGCCGACACCAAGCTCTGGCTGCCGCACTGCCGCGCCCAGTGGCCCCAGGACGACTTCTCCGACGGCGCCGCCTGTCCCGGCCGCTTTGGGGCTCGGCACCGGTTGTTTGCGCGGCTCGTCGTCTGCTCCACCGGCGTCGGCAGGATGCGCGACAACATTCGCCGAGCCGTGCTGCTGATGGGCGGGCAGTGGCGGAGCGACCTCACAAGCGACGTGACGCACCTGCTCTGTGGCGCAATGTGGACCGCAAAGGCGCGCGGCAGTCGGGCGCGCCGGCGCCACTGCGTCACCGTTGACTGGCTCTGGGCATCGGTACGCGCGGCCCGCCTGCAGCGAGAGAACGACCATCGGCCGGGGGTCATGCACGGCGTACGGCTCGCGACGTCGACGCTCGGGCCTCAGCTAACGCCCAAGGTGCAGCACCTCCTCGAGAGCAGCGGAGGCAAGTACCACAAGGAGCTGCGCAACCCGTTGAGCGCCGACGCTACGCGTCCTGCCACGACGCATCTGATCGTCTTCCAGCTGCCCGGCAACCCGCTGCCCTCCTCGACCTCGGAGAAGATCGCCGCGGCGAAGCGGTGGGGCGTGCCCGTCATCAGCTACCGCTGGCTCACAGATAGCGTGTACAGCCAGCGGTGCCTGGACCCGCAGGTGTACGCCGTCCCTGTTAGCGTGGGTGCCGACAGTTTGGCGCCGGCGTGATGCGTTTTGTTTTGTGCCGGATATGTCAGGTGACAAGTATAAGCGCCCCTCCCTCTCCCAATTTAGGAACCCAGTGTGACGCGATGCTGGTGCGGTTCGCTCTGCTGTTTGCGGCGGCGGCGGCGGCGGCGGCCGACAGAGGGGCGAAGAACACGCTGGTGCTCGACGCTGGTGCAATAGTGGGCGTACAGGGCGGTGTCAAGTTCCCCGTGTGGCAGGGGCTAACTCTATTACACGTAGGAATGTATGTTTAGGCTGTTTGGGGAAGTTCGTAAATACCAATGGTAATGCAAGACATGCCGTCGGAGCGCGTCGCCGGTCCCAGAGGCCGTGGCCGGCCTCGCAGAGTCCACTCTCCAGTCGAGGGGTGTACATGGGCAAAGCTCCCTGCGTGACGCTCTCGCCAGCCCGCGTCGTCGATGGCCAGCTCTACGCGCCAGGACGAAACGAGACACTGTCCCTCGGCTCGTCTATGTGGTCACGCTTCAAGACTGTTCGGGTCAAGCCGCCGCCGGCGCACCTGGCAGCGCTGCCATGCACTGTGACTCACGAACGCGCCGTTTTTGGAGCGGTGCCAGGCAATACAGGCTGCAGGCAAATGAGCCACACCTTCTTCAATTGGCTCATGCCGACGTGGCACGCATTGAACAAATCCGGCTGGTCTGACCCAGCTGTGTTTGTCGATTGCACCGGCCGGCCACCTTCGGGCATCAAAGGAGCCACGGGCGGACCTGAGGTCGAAACGGCCCCGAGCTTCGTCAAGGAGGCAGCGACTGTGCTCACCGGCGCCCCGCTGCGCTCACTCAGGCGGCTCCTGACTCCACCTCCCACCCAGCCAGGGAGCGTGGTGTCTCGAGGACTTGCACGGCTCTTTTCGCCAGCCCATCAGGTTACGTGCTTTGACCGCGTTCTTGTGGGCACGCAGTGCTCATCGCTCGACCACTACAATCCCAAGCTGCCCAGAGAGCCGATGGTCGCCTTCCGGGACGCAGTCGCTCGTGCTGTACTGGCGAGTGCGAGGCCTCACTCTTCTGCGGCCACCTCGATTGGGATTGGGTGGGTGCCACGCGACGCGGCACGCGGAGTGCGCGTACTGTTGGTCGCTCGTCGAGAGGGCCGTCGCATCCTGAACGAGGAGGGGGTCCTTGCCGCCGTCCGTTCAGTGCCAGGCGTCGATGGCAAGGCCCTGGAGAAGACCTACTTTGATGGGCCGCTCCACAAGCAGCTGGCCATGAGCGCCGCAGCGCACGTGATGATCGGCATGGACGGCACTGGGCTGCACAATGGAAACTGGCTGAAGCCCAACGCGGCCGTCGTGTACATTCTGCCGTATGGCGCGAATGTCCTGCTCCCCGCAAAGGGAGACAACTTTGTTCGGATGTGGAAGGCGCTCGGCATCCGTCCATTCCGCGTCGACGTCACAAACCGGTCCGATACCGTGCATCCGCGCGGCGCCGCTACGCCCGCGTGCGTGCACTGCATGAACCAGCTCGCCAGAGGTGGCAAGGGGCGTGCGCTCGTCGCCGCATGCGAGAACCCGGGCAACCAAGTCACGAAATGGTACGGCTGCGTTTTGAACCAAGACCAGCGCCTGCCCGTGTCGGCCGTCGCCGGCGCTGTCAACCGCGCGATTCAGACGTGGTGAGCCCATGTGGTTTTGATAGCGCGTTCTACTTACTCGTATACATTGGTGTATGCTCTGCCGCTGGCCGGCGCTGATGCTCGTCTTCATGTCTAACCGACTCTAATACATTGGTACACGGCCCGCGCGTCATTACTGCACGCCGCTTCGAACGCCGCTCGAGCTTCGCAGTGACTCGAGCTCGGCGCCGTCGGTACCCGCGTCGGCGCCACCGGTCTGCTGCTTCTCGAGGTGTGCGCGCAGCAGCACGAGCGCCGAGCGCTCCTCCTCCGCCAGCCTGAGCAACAAATAGCCGTGGTTGTGGCTGTCGCCGAGCAGGCAGTAGCCCGTGACGAAGAGCAGAAAGGCGAGCGTGCGCGCTCTGTCCGCCAGCGCGGCGAGCGTGGGCGTGCCGACGCAGCACCCGGCGCGCACGGGCAGGCAGTAGAGCGCGAGCAGGTGCGCGTACGGGACGAGCAGCAGCAGGAAGGCGCGCAGCCTTGCGCGCTCGCGTGCCGCCGAGTGGAAGCCGAGAAGGTAGTCCAAGACGGCGCTGTCACGGCCAATGTAGCGCCACAGGTCGAGCAGCAGCCACACGGCGACCGTCACGTGCGCCGCGTAATAGTAGAAGCTGCCGGTGCGCTGCAGCAGCGGGTCCTCCACCACCGCGCCGTATCGTGCGCTGATCGTGCGTCGGCAGGAGCCGTGATCGGCAGGCTCTGCGCACGAGGCGGCACTGATGTGGTGAGACGACACGTCGAGCGGCGCAAAGGCGTTGAGCGAGCGTATGCCACCGAGCAAGATGAGCAGATTGAACGCTGTCGCCATGATCGAGATCGGCTGGCGGTTGCGCACGGCCCACATTCGCTGCCGTGCGCACGGTGAGTAGCGAGGAGTGAAGTGCTCCTCTAGGATCAGACCGAGCGACGGCGCGACCGGCTGGACCTTGGGAGGCCGATTCGATGGGCTCGCTGCCTCGATAATCGCCGCCTCAAAGTTATCCATTCAAGCGCAAGCCGTCGTGGCCCGGGTACGCGATGACCCAATTGGCCATTCGTAGAAGGGTGTGTGCCTTCGCGCGCGCTCGGGCTGAGGAGCAAACCACTCAACGCGCAGACCCAAATCTGAAGAGGCCTGACGCGGCCTAACGCCATTTAGAGCTAACGAGAAGACACGGCACAGTGCGGCTCGCGGAGAGAGCAAAGGGCACATGCATGACGGAACATGGCGGCCGAGCGATGATGCCAGAGCCCAGCGCAGCCAGCGACCCTTGTGCTCACCAGCGAGCGAATCGGGACTGCCCTCGAGGCCGGCACGCCGCCGGGCGCATGGCCTTGGCCTGCGTCCAGCAGCGCAGCCTCACGCCGGCTGAGCTCTCGTCGGTCCAGTCGTCCGACTCGCTCAACGGTGGCAAGCGTTCCATCGACCCTACGAGCGTGCGCGCGCTCGACGGCAGCGGCTGCGCCGCACAGTCACAGGACGGCGTCGTCAGCACTCCTGGCGGCTGCGCGGATCTGGGTATCCCGAGCACATCCTACGAGTCCGACGACGGCCTGCTCGGCAGAAACCCGCTATTCTTCTTTCCGAGCCTGCGGGCTCCGACCGCAGCGGCCACCGACCACGCCGCGAGGCTACAGGCTGTGCTCGAGCGGCTGCAAGCTCCATCGGGGTGTGCGACACCGTCGTCGCGCATCTACTATCTGGACCAGGTGCGCGCGCGTGCGTGCTGCGGAGCCCCCTGCCACTCGCCGCACACATCCTCTCCCGATGATGATACGATTCATGCATGGCTTTCGGATGGCCGCGGCGAAGAGCTGCGGCGGATGAAGCACAGTACATCGCTTGACATAGGGAGCTCCCGGCACTCGACGCACGCGCACACCCACAAGAGGCCGCCCCGTCACTCGTGCGTCTCACGACCCCTCACCCCGACACGCGCAGCTCCCCGAGGTCGGCTTCGGCTCGATCATCGAGTACGCGGCGCTCTTCCTAGGCCGCGGGCTGCACCTCGGCCTGCCGCTCCGCCTCGGCGGCTCGTCGTCGCTCGCGTGGACCAGCGGCTGGTTCTGCGGCGGCTGGCGCTCGCTCGACTGCTACTTCAACCTGTCGGTGGGGCTGCCGCCGGTGCCACGGCCGGTCCCAGCCGGCAGCGGCGGCGGCGGCAACGGCAACGGCGGCAACGGCGGCGGCAGTGGCGGCCGCGTGCCGCCTCCGGCGTCGTGGCCGGTGCGCGTGCGCGGCGCGCCGACGTCGACGTGCTTCGCGACGCTGGTGTGCCGCACGCCCGACTGCACGCCGCGCTGCCGGCGCGACCCGCTCAACGTCGGCGTGCGCGGCTGGGACGAGTACGGCTCGGCCTGGGTCTCGGCGCAGCTCATCGGCTTCATCTTTGGGCGGATGACGCCGCCGACGCGCGCGGCGCTCGACGCGCAGCGCGCCCGCCTCTCGGGGTGGGCCGGCGCGATGGCGGCCGCCGGCACGGCTGCGGCGGCCGCCACCGCGGCGGCGCGGACGGCGTTCGGGTGGGGCGGCCGCGACGGGCGGCGCACGATCGGCATGCACGTGCGCGCGGGCGACTCGTGCCACAGGCACCGCTTCTGCCCGGCCAACCTGACGGCGTCGTACTTTGCGCACGCCGCGACGCTGCGCGCCAAGGTACGCCGCGACGCATCGAAGCTCACACCTACGAACTGGCCGATTGGCCTGCTCTCATCTGCTGCTCACGCGCTTTTAACCGTGCCCGATCCCCGAACAGTACGGCGCGTCGCGCATACTCCTCGCGACCGACTCGGCCGAGGCGGCGGCGCTCTGCGCGCGCGGCGTCCTCGGCTTCGAGTGCGCGACGATGCCTCTCGAGCGCGGCAAGTTTGAGAGCGCCGACCTCATCGAGCACCGCGTCGCCGCCGCCGAGCGCGCGGGCGGCGCGCAGACCGACCCGCTCTCGGGCAGCCGCGTCGCGCTCGACGCGCTCGCCGACATCGACATGCTCGCCGACTGCGACCTCTTCGTGCTCGTGCTGCGCTCGTGCTTCGGCCGCGTCGCGTACGCCCTCAACGCGGCGCGTCGCGGCACCTTCGCGCCGCTCGTCTCGCTCGAGCAGGCGTGGTCCTCCTCCGGCGCGGGCAAACTGGGCAAGGGCGGCCTCAGGGGCGACACGGGTCCCAAGGGCGGCACGATGATGATGCGCTCTGGTCGTAAGCTGCGTGGGCGGGGGCGGGGGCGCGGCCGCGGCCGCAAAGTGCGGTTGAAAGAGTTCTAACACCAGCTACATCTGTTAAATTAATGCACACTTGGCACAAGCTTTTGTTGTGCCTTTCTGGTGCCTTTCATCTCAACTGGTGGGGGGTCATGATGTCGTAAAAATCGTAAAGAATTCGTAAGGAACATGAAATCATGAGTGCTGGTCTGAAATCATATGCTACGATTTCAATTAGAAATCAGTAGTTGCGTGTGAAATCAGATGGACGAAGACCGATGCCGAAAATCGATGCCGTGTCGCCATCCATGATCGCTTCGGGGTCGGTCGGGCGCGGAGCGGCCGCGCGCGGCAGGCCTCACTCGCGGGGAGCAAGGCGCGCACCCGGCCCGCGAATCCTGGTAGCCCGTGACAACGCTGGAACGACGGCTATAGAGTGTCGCACAGCACGCCTTACCAAAAAATGTTCTTACCGACTGATTACTTTAGATACACTTGTTACTTTTACCCCGTCCCCAGAGAGCGCGCGCCCGCGGGCAGAAGCGCCCACTTGACAGTTCCAGTTCTCCGGACGAGTTTTGCAAGACGCATGGCCCACGCAGCTTTGATCTAGAGCTTGGGGGCCCTCCCAGCTGCGGCCGTCACGCGCGTTGTCCTCTCCGAGATCGTGGGACTGCGGCACTGATCACAGAACAAAGTCGGCCTCCAGGTACTGCGTTCACCGCACACGAGATCTGCCCACTCGACGGCACGTACTTTACCATATGGCTGAGCCCCCCCACTATCCTGCCAACCTTCTCGCAATCAGGTATATTACTTCTGCCTTCCGACACCGCATTGGTGGATACTTCCGTCGAGCGAAACATTGGAGGCTGCGGCCACCGCATCCACACACCGCAGGCTCAACGGGCATATGCGCCACCGCTCAAACGCCTCAATGCGCCAGGCTTTGAGCCCGATTACAGTACAGTGCCAGGGCAATAGACGAACGAATCGACCTTGCATGCTGCATGCACAGGCAGCCGTGTAGTAGGTTAGGCGGTGGTAGATGGTATAGGCGTCAAAGCGCCGTGTGAGCACTGTGAGAGAAGAGCACACATGTCGTGTTGTGACGGTGATTTCAGCCGTGGACCAGTCGTGAATTCGTGCGGTATGATTTCCAGCGTGTGATTTCGTTATGAGAGGATCGATGCCTACCATACTTTACGATTTCAGCCCGATTTTTACGAGATCATGCCACCCCCCCAACTGAGATGGGTACCGCATCGCGCAGGTCGTCGTATCCGAGGCTGAGGGATTTTAACGAGGTGTTGGAGCGGAGCGCTTCGGCGAGCGCCGCCACCCCGTCGTCGCCGATGCCGCAGCCGCCGAGGAGGAGCGTCTCCACCGTCTTGTTCACCTTGAGCGCCTCCGCCAACGCCTTGGCGCCCTCGTCTCCGATCTCGTAGTTGAACTCCAGGTCGACCTCCGTCACGCTCGTGTTGGACTTGAGGATCTCGGCCACCACCGTCGCGTCGTGCGCCGTCAGGTCCTTCTCCATAAGTCCGATCCGCGAGGCGCTGTACTGCTCGGCGATGGGCACCGCCGCCTTCTTGATGGCCTCGGTGATCGTCGCGTTGAGCCTCTCGAAGCCGCCCGGCATCGCCTCCACGAAGCCGTCGATCGTCGCCTTGTCCTCCTCCCTGCGCGTCTGCGCCGCCTTGGCGTCGACCGGCCTCGCCGCGAGCTCAGCCGCCACGTCGAACGCGCGGAGGAAGTGCATCTGCACGAGCAGGGTGGCGTCGCCCTGGACGGTGGCCAGGAGCTCGAGAATGCAAAAGGAGCGCGTGAGATAGGCCTGTGGGTCGTAGTCGAGCTCTGCCAGCGTGAGGCCGATCTCCTTGATCAACTGCCGCACGCGAGCGAGATCAAAATCGTGCACGCATTGTTTTAGCGTCGTGAAGTCTGCCGCGGCACACATGGGAGGCGTCAGGGGTGCGGGCGAGAGGCGGGCAGCTGATGGGTTGGGGCGGTGGCGCACCGAGCCAGAAGAAGAGATGCGATTCGTCAGCCGGGCAGGCCGTAAGCTCGTTCATCTCCGCCTCCAGCTTCTTGTACGTCTCGGACCTAAACCCAGCGGGGAACCACAATGCCTCAAGCGTGTTGGGCGTCTCCTCCTCCTCCGCCGTGGCCGCCGCGTCGAGCAGCACTTTGAGCTCGGAGAGGCGCGCGCGCTGCTCCGCCGCGAGCGCCTTCGCTTCTTCCGTCGCCTGCGGCAGCTGCGCCTTGTGCGCCGCGATGCCCTCGCGCATCCGCTCGATCGTCACCCAGATTTGCACGCCCTGGGTGTGCGAGTAGAAGAGGTTGGCGGGGCGGACGTTCTTGCTGCCGCGCTTCAGCAGCACCTGGCAGATCGACTCGTTCTCGTGACCGTTGGCCTTGAGCCACGCCTTGACGGCGCAGCAGAAGTCGTAGCCCAGGTACCCGCTGTTGGGGTAGGCCTTGTCCACCCATGCCATCTCGGGGTGGTCGTCGCGCTTGTACTTGTACTCATCGCGATGTTTGCCCGTGGCCCAGGCATCGTTCCTCATGCCGTCCTTGTATTGCATGTACGGGAAGCCGACCAGCTCGCACGCCTCGCGCAGGCCCTCGAGGTTGATGCCCAGCAGCAGGTGCTTGGCGTCCGGGTGCTGCAGGTCGGCCAGCTTCTCTGCCGGGGCGACGGTGGCGTTGAAGTCGGGCGGCGGCATATGTGTCAGCGGAGCCGAGCTGTTGATCTCTTGCCGCAGCTTGGCGATCCGCGCGCTCGACGGCTCCGCGGCGTGCGTGGGCGTGCCGCTGAAGAAGTCGGCCGCGCAGCTGCCCATTAGCCCTGACCAAGTCGTCACCACGCTCTCCATGGCTTGCGCAACGAAGCTCAACGGGCGCGTGCCAGCACGGCGCTCCTGGGGAGAACACCACCCACGACGGTGAAACGCTCGGGGCACACCTCACTCGTGCAACTACCAACTAGCTGTAAGATGTCACCACCGCACATCCAACTATCTCAGTCTCACTCCTCCGCGGCCACTCGCTGTCGTTTGCGGTCGGCCTCCTCATCGACGGCCGCTCCGGCGCCCGTGGCAGGGGCAGCGGCCCAGCAGACGGCGTCGGGCAGCTGGAACTCGACGCACATCATCAGCTTGTGCGGCGAGACGTCGCGCACGACGTGGGCGGTGGCGCCGGGCAGCGCGCAGCCGATGGTCGCCTCGGCGATCGCGATGACGTCGGCGGCGGGGTCCTCCGCCTGTATGATGGTCGGGCGCGGCGAACAATGGCGACTTGGGCGGCCTCTGGCTGGGGAGCCGCGGCCTCTCGGTGGGATCGGAGATGCTGGGCCTCTACTCATGAGTGCGGAGGGCAGCCCACAGCCTTCCGACGCAGCCTGATGAGCCCGTGGTGGCCAGCTCAGCTGTGGCACCGCCAAGACGGCCACTCTGACCGTGCGGCCGCCGCCTTTGAGAAGCAGTGGCAGTGCACGCGCGGCAGCGGCGCGTCGCCCCAGGTCTCGCGGTGAAAGGCGCCGACGAAGGCGTCGAGGAACGTCAGCGCCGACGCGGGAAGGTTCATCACGACGTGGCCGAAGGCGCCAAACGGCAGCCCGGCCTCCGTGCAGTAGCCGCTCGACGCGTCGTCTGACGTGTCGGCGGAAGCCGCGGGTGCGGCCGCGGGTGGTGCGGGTGCGTCCGATGCAGACGACGCAGCGGCGGCGGAGGCGGCGACGGGCGTGCCGTCTGGCGGGGCGAGGAGCCGCCGCAGGAAGGCGCGCGCGTCCTGGTTGTAGGTGCGCACGCGCGGCGCCACCTTGTTGGCGGCGACGTTGGCGCGCAGCCAGCGCGCCGACTGGGGGTTGAGGTCGTTGGCGTAGACGCGGCAGCCGCGCATCGCCGCCGGCACGGCGAACGGGCCAAT
>Ga0209713_10003419_pt1 | contig 10091 bp, 13 predicted proteins | sample ArcOceMetagenome_3_FD_187444 | JGI IMG/M metagenome (GOLD analysis project Ga0209713, IMG submission 187444) | Marine eukaryotic phytoplankton communities from Arctic Ocean - Arctic Ocean- Svalbard ARC20M Metagenome (SPAdes) (version 2) | ecosystem: Environmental > Aquatic > Marine > Oceanic...
TGCTCGTTCACTCCCTTTCTACTCCCTTTCTACTCCCTTTCTACTCCCTTTTACCTCGGATTCATGGCGCCTCCCTTCGCTCTTTTCACCCGCTTTTCATTGCTCTTCCCGACTTCCGGTTTGGTATTTGAACGTCAAACATCAAGCAGGCTTGTCGCTTTTCAACGGACAAAATGTCCTCATTTCTTCAAGTACCATATGTGTGATTTTTTTCAATTGACACAGCGAACGAAATGAAAAGGCTTGAATATTGCAACCATGATCGAACATGACTGTACCATCTTTCGATTTGATTTTTGTGGCACATACGCGTCCTTTTCCTCGTTTCGTTAACATTTGCGGTAACGACACACTCTCTTTGAACTTATGTTTAATCTTCTCAACGAATTGCATGTACTCGACGAATGTAAACGCATATTCCGTCCGGATGTTGGCGTTGAACACGAACGATTTGATGTCTATAACCTCCACTTGGTGAAACAGCCGCACACATGGTAGAAGGAGCGTTTGTGAGATGAAATCCAAAAAGAATTCCGTTTCCAGCATGTCATCACACACAACCTTTCCTAATCCTCCACTTATTTTTATTTTTTTATTATTGAATATCAACATCGAAACGTTCACCTCGTTATACACGATTTTCAGGGCGATTGATCCAATCTTCATGGTCTCGATATCTTCATCGGGAATTCTTTTCGACAACGAACCGGGCACATTGGCGTGGATCTTCACGACAGATTCGATGGTGGTCGACTTCAATTGATACCATGTCGACTTTATACACGGCATAGAAGAAACTTCGACCATACATTGAAACATGCTCAAACGTATTATCGTCATTGTGAACTTTCGATAAATCCGCCGGGAATCTATAAAAACAACGATTCAACGCTTATTTTTATTATATAAATAATTATTATTTATTGACGATTCAATTAATATACATTCGCACATTAATTGAATCGTCCTGAAAAGTGAATTTCAGATGGATGCGGTCGTTTTTTATGTGGTTTCATCCCATATAGTTCGAGTTCCATTCTGCATAGTGGGCATGTGAAAACAACCGTTGTATATATCTTTTTCCATTTGGGTGGATAACTATTTGAGTCAAATCGTGTGGGTGTTTGGTCGGATGGGAACGCGTTATTCTCATACACACAGTTTGCCCATTTAACGAGACACTTTTTATGAAACGAATGTGAGCATGACGTGATACACCATTGATTCACATCGTCACATTTTTCTGAACATATGGAACATATTGTGTCCGAATCATATTTCATCAAAAGTCCGTTTGTTCCCGGTGTGCTTGATACATGCCGATTACACGTCCATTGACCGTTCGTAAATATATTTGCCCGGTAATGACAATGTGTATGATTTCGTGTCCATTTTAAACATATACCTTTGTTCATCCATCCTTCTAACGCAACTGGATCGTGTATGATGTCATCTAATTCTGATTTCTTATATTTGCCATTTGGTACGAAGAAACGAACATATCCGCGGACCATCATGAACTTCCGTACTCTATTGCACCGAAAATCTTAAAGTGTATTTTTATAATCAACCAAAAATGTGATTATTTCGGAAGGGGCTGGTCGGTTCATCGGGTCGTACGCGGTGCATTTCTTTATAAACGTTTTCAAATTTTCACATTGTATATCGTCAAAACAATCATCAATCTTGTTGTACTTCGCATACATAATTTGTATCGTATTTTCATAACCAGCATACGGAATGGTATTGGTAACAATGAAACGTAACAGAAAACCGAAAGCGTATATGTCGGATTTGTTGTCATATCGTTTCGAAGCTAATATTTCTGGCGCCGTCCATCGATATGTTCCGATTTCACCCGTATGAGTGTACAACTTGTTTTCATACTTTGTAAAAATGAGTTTGGAAATACCAAAATCCGACAATTTACAAACACCGTATCGATTCACCAAAATATTCTCAGGTTTGATATCACGATGTAAAATTCCATTTGGTTTTCGGTCGAAAAGATATTGTATTGCCTTTGCGATTTGAATTCCGATAACGATGCGTTCGTGCAAAGAAAGTTCTCTCATCTTCATATATTGTATCAAATTGCCATTTTCCATATGTTCCATAAATATGTATGTTTTCCCGTCTTTCACACAACCCCCTAGAAATTGACAAACCTTAGGATGTACGCATTTCGATAACACGTGTAATTCTTCTTGTGCGATATAATTGAGTATTTTCACACAAATGACTTCATTGCGCCATTCGCATGTATATACCTTGCAATTGGGTCGGTCTTCCAAGCAAGAAAGGTACACGAGTCCTTCGGTATCAACATGCCAGTCACCTTTCCATATTTCCATTCGGTGTGTTTTTTGAGACAAGTGGAGTGGTTTGCAACAATGTATTATTTGCGTTATAACTCTTTAAGCGTTTTTTTGTATCATGCGATTGAAATTCACTGTCTATATTCGTTTCAAGTTTAAACCATGCTTCGATTTGATTTTTTACGGTTGGCATGGTTGCGAGATCACATGGTACTCCGTCGTTGTGTATGGATTGTATGTTGAATTTACTCAACACCCTATCAAAGATCACACAACTTGACAAACATCCTCTAAACACATTCTCATATGTTAAATTGACATCGTTCAATGCGGCATTGACACACAACACATCATTCGGTGTTTTGGTGTGATGTATGTCGACAATCTTGCCAAAGAAACAACCATCGATGTACGTAACGAGTTGCTTAGATACCGCATCGTATGTATGTGTGTACATATGCCAGTTTCCATCATTCCAACGTAAGTCAGCGCATCGTTTGGGTAATTTATGGAGTTCTTGCAAAATAAATGTTCTTTTGGAAGTGTTATAGATTGTGCCAAACTGTTGAAGCAATACACTCATATTTCGGTTTGAGAATAAACAACCGGGGTTATCGGATACCGCATTGAACCAAACACAATACGTGTAGGACGACGTCGACAACTCAGTAAGTAAAACATCGTTCGATAAAGAACTATTGAACGAACCGACCAACTCTATGGGGTTGCTTCGATTCGTGTAAACTAACGAGATATTTTTGAACACATTATGTTCTCCCATCAATATTACATATATATTGATAATTTGATCGGTTATTGAATTGATACTTATGGATGGTAACGTGCTGTTTTGAAGTGTGTGTACTTTTCCCCTAAAAAGTTCATTTCCGGTTCCTTCATGGTGCTTTTTTGATGTGGTTGTGGACATAAGGTACTCGTAAGAGGTGTCACACTCTCGGACTAAGTTTGTTAGTTTCAGCATATCTTGAGAATTGTCGGTGTCGTAGCATTCGGAATAGGTACCAAAAACGATTACTTTACAACCGGATACATTTGAAATGATATTCGATGAAATTTCCATTGAACGAATAAATAAAGAACGATATTCGTGTGTATATACATATAATAAATATAAAAAAGAGTACATATTATATACGATCTCATGGCGATTCTTCAATACGTGAGCGCTTTTTTTGTTGTTCAAGACATTTTGCAAAGCGAGAACGTCACCCGTACGATGATACACCAACACAAAGAAAAGAACGATAAGGCGGATGAGAATACACGCGTAATGAAAAAGTTATTAACATTTTGTACCAATCCATATTACGAACACGTCGTCTCAAAATCACGTGAATTGTCATCAAAGTCATTACAAACAAAACGAATTTGAGTCATGTAACGTGTTTTTCGACGTTCGATTTTCGTCATTTATTTTGTTGTCTACTCATTATACCATGCTCATTATTATTTTGATTGTGTTGTGCATTCTTTTTGGCGGTGGTGCGTTTTTCAAATGGGGGGATAAGATAAAGGAACACATCCCCGGATTATAAGTTCATATTATTAATATTTTAGATATAAAGTTTTAACTCCTGTAGATAGTATAAACGATGAATACCGATATGACGCTTTTCGAAAATGATGTTCAAAAGATATTGTTGTTTTTCCCGGACCCCATGAACCAACCAAACAAGTTCGATGACGCGAAGGATATATACATAATTCATTACAAACGCGTTCGCACTTTGGTCAATATATCGTTGAAACGTTTGCGTAAATTACTTACATCGTACACAAATATTAACATTTTGATGCTAAAACGACTGCTAAAAAATTGGAATTATCTTTCCGTCGTGTCCAATTTTTATTTGAGAAGATTCAAATCTTCTATAATTGGATCTTCAAGTTCCCTTTACTCCACAAAGGAGGAGATGCAGGCCTTTCTTGATTTAAACACCATACATCACGAATATACATTTTTCAAAAAAATGATACAATCACGCATTAGTGATCAGCTTAAATCCAAATAGATAAACGCACTTGTTTGTGAGAGACAATGGTAACAGTAGAAAAAATTCCATTGATGCAATGTATGCATTTATGGAAACTTTTCATCGTTTATTCGTATTACATCAATTTTCTTGTCAAATAGAACATACATATCTAAGAGTTGGAACATTCAAGTGTATTTCGTTCTAAATGTTCATTCGGTACCCCCACGCAGCCTAAGAACTAGATGAAGTGTAGACTCTTTTTGAATATTGTAATCGGATAGTGTGCGACCATCTTCGAGTTGCTTGCCAGCGAAAATAAGCCGTTGTTGATCGGGAGGAATACCTTCCTTGTCTTGGATTTTAGCTTTAACATTATCAATGGTATCGGACGCTTCGACTTCGAGAGTGATTGTTTTTCCAGTGAGAGTTTTCACAAAAATTTGCATGGATGTTTACTATATACATCATATAATTTAATTATCTTTAAAATGAAAGATTTTGTTCGAGTAATTCCAATATCGTTTCATTCACGGATTCGTCGACACGTTCGTAAATGGTATCATACGGACGTATTAGACCACCATCAATTTCAAGAATGTTCTCTCGATTCGACACATGGTACACTACACAAAACTGACATTGTGTGGATACCACCAAATTCACCAAATGATCTTCAAATTGAATCGTTTGATCGTTCATCACATCAATGGGAACGTACATATCGGAGATTTGATCTGAAAAATTCCACGGTTCGAGATTTTTTTTAAATTTGAAATGACATTTGGTTCCATCTACGTCAAACTTTAGCAGTTCTTGTTCGTGTATCAGATGCTGAGAAAAGGAGCGAGCTGATTTCACATTTTTGAAAGTCCAGATTATGGGAACATGTTGTTTCGGTGCATTAATTTTAAAGAACGTATTATTTGGTCGATCGATTTCGTACTTAACGGTGCGTGAATAAAACGCGAATGATGGATTCATCCTGTTTTGCAATATCCAAACTTGATCCATATGAATTAATGTGATGTATACTATATGCATACACGCACGTTATGTTTAAGTGTTCTTTGCGCGGTTCTCATTTATAAATTGTGCACGAACTCCTTTTCATATTGGAAGATGGTGCAAACGTTTCGCTTGAAATCGAACACCGAGTTGGAATCACTTTCGTCGGTCGTAACGTTCGATACGTTGTCTCCTAATGTTCCAATGGACAAAAAATCCGAATGTACGAATTCCCCCAATCGATATTTTAACGAACATTATCAGGCATGTTTACAAAAATGTGAAGAAGGTTTTGTGTTTGATCCGATGACAAACACGTGCAGTTGTCCGACGGACCATTCATTGAGGAACGGTATTTGCGAGCCTTTATGTAATCCATCAAAAACCACATTCGAACTGAAGAATTTGAAATACTACGATGACATCACGGAGACTTGTCGTAATGTGTTTGATGTCGATCCTAGGTGTAATTCGGAAAGACCCTTTTGGGATGGTAATAAATGCACGGACAAAACCATCAAATCCATGCCCAATATGCATCTTTTACCAACGTCGTACACAACCCTAGGAGATGGAGACCCACGTACATGTCTTGAAACATCCGAATGCGACGCAGTTATCGATACCAAAATGATTAAACTCAAACATGATGCATTACGATTCAAACCCGCCGAACGGCAACGCTTATCGTTTAAACTCTCCACGTGATTTGTTTCTGTGGTATAGTATACACCTTACATTCAATGCCCAATGGTAAAACCCCACCATCACCACAAGTGAACAAAAAAGGTCGATTTACGGTCGTTACAACCAAACGTGTACCAACCCGCGGTAATAAAATGGACCGTTCAACGGTCAACACCGGCACGCACGAACCTACCCGCGTGAACAAAAAGGGCCGATTTACCGTCATCACAAACAAACACGAACCTCCCCGTGTGAACAAAAAGGGCCGATTTACCGTCATCACAAACAAACACGAACCTCCCCGTGTGAACAAAAAGGGCCGATTTACGGTCATCACAACCAAGTCTTCTCAAGAGGACGACACCGCATTCCGAAACGCAATCTGTAAAATCAAGGCGATTTTAAAGACGGTCGCTTGCTAGCCACTAATTCCACATTGAGAAGCAATGCGAGAACGAGCCAAGAAATGTACGGGATTAACAGATTCTTCGAGGTTACGTTCTCTGTGTTGACGAGCAAACCAATTAATGTCGAAATGAGAAACACGATCATATACACACCCATCGTGTGTTTTTTTCGATCAATCACGATGGGATACCACATTAAATTCACGATAAAGTTAATTGTCCACAAAAATAATATATAATTCATATTCGGTTCCCGTGTCGTGCATATCCGATAAAGGTAAGCACCATATAACAAGTAAATGATGGACCACGCGATTCCAAATAAATATCCCGGAGGTTGTAACGGTGTTTTTGTAGGGTACGTATCGGGCTTTGCTGTTAATATTCGGACAATATTGCTTACAATAAATGGTAATACTATGATTAGTTTGTTCATGGTGCCAATAGATGTAGTATCCACACATATTTTTTCAGAAAATCATCTCATTATTATATTAGCATAACGTATACATACATGGACCATTCGTTATGTGTGGTACTAATGATAACATTATTGTTATTGGTTTGTAATTACAGTAATTACTGGTCCATTGGGTACATGGTCCATTGGAATCGTAGCATGTTACCTTTCGATACCGTGTACGTCATCAATTTAGAAAAAAACGTTGACCGATTGAAAGAATTCATGATTACATACAATTCGTCCGGAATGGGACATGTACCCATACAACGAATCAACGCCATAGACGGAACGAAAATACAACATCGTTCTCGATGGCTGTCACGATCTGCGAATAAGGAAATGTTGCGTAGTGACCATACCGGTCATCGGGTCAATCATTATGAGTTATCCAATGGGGCGATTGGTTGTTACATGTCACATGCCTTGATTTGGCGAGATGTGTTGGAAAAAAACAAACGAAACGCTCTCATCTTTGAGGATGATGCGGTTCTGTTAAATGACTTTCACACTTCGATGTGTGCTGCCATGCGACACGTTCCAGCAGATTGGGACATTGTTTTGTTACATAATCCGAATGTTGCCGGCTTCATGACGTTTCATTCACGACACGGGCGGTATGATAAAGTGAACCGTTTCTATGGAACGTTTTGCTACATGATATCCTATGATTGTATTGTGAAACTTCGGAAATCGAAAAAAATATTCCCAATCTCACAGCAAATCGATTCCATGTTAAGTGATCAATCCGCGTATTTAAACATATATACGGTGAATGAGGTTATGGTTAAACACGGCACGACTTTTCAAACTGATATTCAAATACCTGTTAAAAAATAATTTTGTAGAGACTTTGATTTCATTCCAAATTGTCCAATAGATGTAGTATCCACACATATTTTTTCAGAAAATCATCTCATTATTATATTAGCATAACGTAAACATACATGGATCATTCGTTATGTGTGGTACTAATGATAACATTATTGTTATTGGTTTGTAATTACTGGTCCATTGGGTACATGGTCCATTGGAATCGTAGCATGTTACCTTTCGATACCGTGTACGTCATCAATTTAGAAAAAAACGTTGACCGATTGAAAGAATTCATGATTACATACAATTCGTCCGGAATGGGACATGTACCCATACAACGAATCAACGCCATAGACGGAACGAAAATACAACATCGTTCTCGATGGCTGTCACGATCTGCGAATAAGGAAATGTTGCGTAGTGACCATACCGGTCATCGGGTCAATCATTATGAGTTATCCAATGGGGCGATTGGTTGTTACATGTCACATGCCTTGATTTGGCGAGATGTGTTGGAAAAAAACAAACGAAACGCTCTCATCTTTGAGGATGATGCGGTTCTGTTAAATGACTTTCACACTTCGATGTGTGCTGCCATGCGACACGTTCCAGCAGATTGGGACATTGTTTTGTTACATAATCCGAATGTTGCCGGCTTCATGACGTTTCATTCACGACACGGGCGGTATGATAAAGTGAACCGTTTCTATGGAACGTTTTGCTACATGATATCCTATGATTGTATTGTGAAACTTCGGAAATCGAAAAAAATATTCCCAATCTCACAGCAAATCGATTCCATGTTAAGTGATCAATCCGCGTATTTAAACATATATACGGTGAATGAGGTTATGGTTAAACACAATTGGAATTTTCAAACTGATATTCAAACACCTGTTAAAAAATAATTTTGTAGAGACTTTGATTTCATTCCAAATTGTGAACGAGTGAGACGATTCCATGTTGATGTGCATTTTTTGAAACGGGTTTCATTGACAATTTCTTCCCAATGTATTCGAGGATTGTTTTTTTCGTCAAATAATTATGTTCGTTTTTTTGCAAAGACAACTCGTGGTTCCAACATTCGAAATCGGTTGGCACAAAGAATTCCAAATTCCATTCGGGTACGGTCGGTTGTTGTAGGTTCAACATATCCATCACTCGTTTTCTATTTTGAGATACGACGTAACCTTCTCCAAAAAATATCCACCCGTGTCTTGGATATTTTTTGAAAATGAGGAACGGTTGGGATGGGTTCTCAAATAAAATGTCATTTTTTAACTGTTTTTTTTGTCCTAAAAAGGTTAGTTGGTTATTATCCCATAACGTGTCCGAATTGTCACGTGAGAATAAGACAACGGGGGATGGATGATTCATGCTTTGCGCTTGATAATCGTAGGACCAGTCGTCTTATGGTGAATGTTTTGTATATGTCGCAAACACTTGGCATAGTTTTCGTAATTTGCTTGTTCGTGTCGTTTCGTGTGCAAATGTATGGCATCCTCCCCAAGACCCCATTCCATCTCTTTGAACTTGTTTTCGTTCATTTGCAAACTCCGGATTTGGTGTCCAGCTTTGAACAAAGAGTAACTTATCACCAAATCGTCCGACAATGCACATTTTTTGGATGATAAAACGAGCGATTGTAGAAATATTGGGTCTATCATTTTCCGTTTGTACGCCACACCGGTCCATCCCTCCACGAGCTGCACATGAGGGGCTTTTGGTATCGACCATTGATCAACATGCAATCTCCAATGTTTCAGGTTTTTACCAACCCCTGTCACGACCTCGTCGTGTAGTATGCATGAACACACTAAATTGACAAGCACGTTGGGTCGTTTGGGGATATGAATATCATCATCTATGGATACAATGATATCTTCTTTGTTTTTTCGTAAGCCGACGGTCGGCACAATCTTACTGAGGGGTCCCAAATCGATCCGGATCGGATTTATGGTCACCTTCTTATTTTTGAAATCAATCGGTTTATATTTGGGGGATGTCGAGTCATTTTTGTAAAAGTTGGGGATGTTAATAACGATCTCGTCAAAACATGATGTATCCACATATTCTTTGAGAAGCAATGGTACGTATGGTTGACGAGACGGGGTAGTCGTTAACGAAAGAATGATGCGATGTCCTTGTCCTTTATAATCACGTATAATCTTGTTCATACTAATGATACGATAACCTTATTATACAATAACTCACACAATTATCGTCCACATATTAACAACACCCACAATTTGTTTTGCATTTGGTTCCAAATACGCCATGTGTTTTAATAAAATGTAATTGTTTTGATTTACTATCTTTGAAATACAAGTTGCATATCTTACAGTAGAAATTAGTGGGATATAACATTATATAGTATATTGGTATCATTTGTTTTTAATAT
>Ga0209713_10003420_pt1 | contig 10090 bp, 7 predicted proteins | sample ArcOceMetagenome_3_FD_187444 | JGI IMG/M metagenome (GOLD analysis project Ga0209713, IMG submission 187444) | Marine eukaryotic phytoplankton communities from Arctic Ocean - Arctic Ocean- Svalbard ARC20M Metagenome (SPAdes) (version 2) | ecosystem: Environmental > Aquatic > Marine > Oceanic...
CCCCCACCGCCCCCCCCGCCACCCCCGCCACCCCCACCTCCGTCGCCTCCGCCACCATCGCCCCCGCCTCCCTCACCACCACCGCCATCTCCACCGCCCCCTTCACCTCCCCCGCCGTCCCCACCGCCTCCTTCGCCACCTCCACCGTCGCCACCACCTCCGTCTCCACCTCCCCCTTCCCCTCCACCACCCTCTCCGCCGCCACCCTCGCCGCCTCCGCCTTCGCCGCCTCCACCATCGCCACCTCCACCATCGCCACCACCTCCCTCACCACCTCCTCCGTCGCCGCCTCCTTGCCCACCACCACCCTCACCTCCGCCACCGTCACCTCCTCCACCATCGCCACCACCTCCCTCTCCGCCCCCACCCTCGCCGCCGCCACCATCGCCTCCACCCTCGCCACCTCCGCCGTCGCCACCTCCGCCCTCGCCGCCACCTTCCCCACCGCCGCCATCACCACCGCCTCCCTCGCCGCCTCCACCATCGCCGCCTCCGCCATCGCCACCTCCACCGTCCCCACCCCCACCATCGCCGCCACCCTCACCACCGCTGCCGCTGCCTCCGCCATCGCCGCCTCCACCCTCGCCACCACCCCCATCACCGCCTCCGCCTTCTCCGCCGCCGTCACCGCCACCACCATCTCCACCACCACCCTCGCCTCCACCGCCCTCACCACCTCCGCCCTCGCCTCCACCGCCCTCGCCTCCCCCACCCTCTCCACCGCCACCGTCTCCACCTCCACCGTCGCCTCCGCCCTCGCCTCCACCGCCCTCGCCACCCCCGCCCTCTCCACCCCCACCGTCTCCACCTCCACCGTCTCCACCGCCCTCTCCACCTCCACCCTCGCCACCGCCTCCATCGCCTCCGCCTCCGTCACCTCCACCGCCGTCGCCTCCACCGCCGTCGCCTCCGCCACCGTCGCCCCCGCCACCATCCCCTCCGCCGCCCTCGCCTCCACCACCGTCGCCGCCACCCTCTCCGCCTCCTCCGTCGCCGCCACCACCCTCGCCACCACCCTCACCTCCCCCACCTTCGCCTCCGCCACCCTCTCCACCACCCTCGCCACCGCCGCCCTCGCCGCCTCCTTCGCCTCCTCCTCCCTCGCCACCGCCACCGTCCGCGCCGCCGCCGCCAATGTGGTGCGACAACACCTGCTTGCTCAAGGGGCGTTTCTCTCTCGCGGGGAACGACCTCTGCGAAGACGAGGACGACCACGGCGGAGGCGACAGCGGCATGGAGGTGGTCGCAGCTCTCTGCCAATACGGCACCGACTGCGACGATTGCGGTCCCAGATACATGTGGCCACCCTCGCCGCCGCCAGACCCGCCCGTGACGCCTCCGCAGCCGCCCTCGGCCCCACCCTCGCCGCCACCTCCTTCGCCACCGCCGCTCCCTCCGAGCCCGCCACCGTCGCCTCCGCCACCGTCGCCTCCACCACCGTCTCCTCCGCCACCATCGCCTCCTCCTCCGTCGCCACCTCCATCACCTCCTCCGCCATCACCACCTCCTCCATCGCCACCACCTCCGTCTCCACCTCCACCGTCTCCGCCACCCTCCCCACCTCCACCCTCCCCACCACCGCCCTCGCCACCTCCGTGCTCGCCATCTCCGCCCAGGTCACCTCCTGTCGTTCCCCAACCGAGATCTCCACCCCAGCCGCCCCCGATTCCCCCGCCGCAGCCACCGCCCTCTCCTCCGCTGCCATCCGCACCGCCACCCTCGCCACCACCCTCGCCGCCACCGTCTCCGCCACCCACCTCCCCACCTCCCTCGCCGCCACCGCCTCCGCCACCCACCTCCCCACCTCCCTCGCCGCCACTGCCGTCTCCACCTCCGCCCTCGCCTCCCCCGTCTCCGCCACCTCCCACGCCACCGCCGCCGTCACCCCCACCGCCATCGCCACCACCGTCGCCACCGCAGCCACCCGCCGCCCCGCCGCTCTGCCTTCAGATCCGCGGACTCGTCAACATTCGACAGCTCGACCCGCCGCAATGGTGCTATGGCTACGGCGCCACCGCCGCCCTCTGCGAGAGTGCCTACATCGACGGCTTCACGGAAGGAACCTACCAACGTTGCGCTGTGCGCGCCGACGACGGCCGATGCACCGCCGACGACTCCCTCTTTGCTTGCGCGCCGTTTGCGCCGCCTCCACCACCGCCGATCTCGCCTCCCTCGCCACCGCCGCCGCGCCGCCCCGCCAACGGCCCACCGATCCCTCCACCGTCGCCAGTGCCGCCGGTGCCGCCTCTGATGCCGTCGCCTCTCGCCCCGCCCCTTCCGCCTCCCCCGGCGCTCCCGCCGCCACCGGCCGAGCCGCCGTCGCCAGACGGCCCTCCGCCGCCGCCGCCCACGCCCTCGCCGCCGCCGCCGACCCCACCACCACCCGATGTGCCACCATCCCCACCACCATCGCCGCCCTCTCCACCGACGCCGCCGCCCTCACCACTGCCGCCCCCGCCGCTCCCGCCCCCGCAGCCTCCGCTGGTGCCTCCGACGGTGCCGTGGCCGGCGGGCTGCGAGCGGCTCAGCTTCGACGGTGCGCAGCTGACGCGCAGCAACCTCGGCGGCCTCGGGCCCGACACGGAGTCAGACGACGACGACAACGGCGACGGCGACGACGACGAGGGGCGGGCGCTCGTCTTTGAGGGGCTCGGCAGCCTCAGCGGGAGCAGCAGCGAGGTGGACGACAGCGGCGACGGATCCTCTGTGGCGCTGCGAGTCACGAACACGACGGCCTACCACCCCAAGAACGCGGCGGCCAACGGCTTCGACGGCGCCTTCGGCTACGTCAACGTCCTCGCCAACACGGCGCTCGTCGGTCTGCAGCTCTGCTTCGTCGATGCGACCACGCGCGCCGAGCTGGCGCTCGACGAGGTGCGGCGCGGACCGTCCACGACCTCGCCACACCCGTTAGGTGGTGTGCCCCCGCCTCCTCACAGTGGTGTGACCCCCCCACCCTTGCAGGTGCGGCTGACCGTCTACGACCTCGACCGCCCCGCGGCCGGGTACACGCACACGGACGCAGACACCGGCGAGGAGGAGACGCAGCAGCTGGACGAGGTGCTGCTTGCGGACGCGACGCAGCTGTCGAGGTACGAGCTACTCGCCAACAGCAGCAGCAGCAGCTCCTCTTCCTTTTCCTCCTCCTCGGCGGCGGCGGCGGGAGGAGGAGACGATCTGGCGAGCGAGGTCGCGGTGGGCAGCTGGTCGGACGGCCGCCTCCGCTTCGCGTCGACGACGCAGGGCACCGGCCGCGACAACCCGACCCCCTCCACTGCGACCGACGCCGGCGCCAGCGAATATGCGCTGGACGCACTGCAGGCGTCGCGCGCCGTCACGCTCGTCTACTCCGGCGTGGCGTGCGTCCACGTGGCGGTGGGCGTGCTGCCGACGGGCGGCGAGGCGCCCGACGCGGCCGGCCTCTTCAACGCGCGCGGCGACGCCGTCAGCTACGGCCGCAACGTGCAGTTCTCGATCGAAGGCTCGTCGTGCCGTTCGCCGCCGCCGTCGCCCGCCTCGCCTCCGCTCACCCCGCCCGCGTCGCCGCCCGCGTTTGTCCCGCGGCCGCCGCCCACGCCGTGCCCGCCGCCCGCGGCGCCCCCGCCGCCCGTGGTGCCGCCGCCACCCGCGACGCCGCCGCCAGGCCCGCCGCTCGCGCCGTCTCCGCGCCCGCCGCCCGTCGCGCCGCCGCCGCCTCCGATCGCGACGAGCTGCGACGACCTCGACGCGATGAACCTGCAGAACCTGGCGGCGCAGAGTCCGTCGCTCAAATGCTCCGACGTGACCGACGAGGCGACGTGCGGCGCCTCCTACCAGCGGCAGGGCGCGCGCGGCAAGACGCGCGTCTGCGCGTGGAGCGCGGCCGACCTCTACTGCGGCAAGCACGCCGCCATCCTCTTCTGCGTCAGCTCGCCGCCGACGCCGCCCGCGTCGCCGCCGCTCGCGCCGCCGACGCCGTCGCCGTACCCGCCGCCGCCCGCCGGCCCTGTCACCACGCCGCAGACGCCGCCGTCGCCGACGCCGCTGCCGACGCCGCCCCCCGCGCCGTCGCCGCCCCCCGCGCCGCCGCCATGCGCGTGGTGGTGCTACAGGAATTCAAAGGCGTGGGACGCCAAGTGCGGCTGGGTCAACTGCAATGGGTGCGGCGAGTGCAGCAGCAGCAGCAGCAGCAGCAGCAGCAGCGACGGAAGCAGCAGTACTTCGCTGGCCGCCACCGTCGAGGTGACCGTCACTGCCGCCGGCGACGTGAGCGACTACGACGCCGCCGCGCAGTCGTCGCTCGTCTCGCGCATGGCGCGCGCGCTCGGCGTGCCCGAGGGCGCCGTCTCGCTCGCCGTCACCGCCGCCAGCGTCAATCTCGTCTTCGTGGTGGCGGTCGCGACGGTCGGAGAGGCCGACGCCGTCGCAGAGCAGGCGCGCGCGGTGCTCGGCACGCCCGACGACGCCACGACGGCGCTGGGGGTCGGCGTGGAGGCCACGCCGACCGTCGCCACCGTGACGGTTGCGCCCGCGGCGGTGCGCCCCGCGTCGTCAAGGCCTCCGCCCTTGCCGCCGCCCACGGCAGCAGAAGCTCCGGCGCGGTCTTCGCTGCGCACGGCGCTGATGACCGGCGGCGGCACGGCGGCGCTGGCACTCATCTCGCTCGTGCTCGCGTGGCTGGGACGGCGGCGGCTCCGACGGGCGGCGCAGCAGGTGCACGTGGCGCCGGCGAAGCGAGTCACGCCGAAGTTTGTGCACCGCGGCGGGGCGGGTGGCGCTCCGGGCCAGACGTCGTTCTCAGCATTTTAGGAATCGCGTCTATCTAAAGAAGTAAGACAGACACTCTTCTCACCACACACCATTGTCACCAAAATGCTTCACCAAACAGATACCATACACACCAGAGTCCAGAGACGTAGCAGCCGCTCTTCGTTCCACTTGGCGCAAATATCACAGCGCGCTTTGCCAATCATACTCTTCTTCTCTTCACACTCGGTGCAATGATCCGCGGCCCATTTGGGCTCGACGGAATAGTGCAGAGGCGGCAGCTCAGCCGCCTTATCGCAAATGTACATGGCGTCCTCGAAGAAGGAATCAATCGATCGCCTGAATGTCGGCCGAGTCCACCGACTCGTCGCTGTGGTAAGATTTCTCATCGTCGTCATCGTCGTCGTCATCCTCCTCCTCGCCTTCGTCGTCGTCGTCGTCGTCATCGAAGTCGTCGTCGGCATTGTCATCGTCGTCGTCGTCGTCTTCGTCATCCTGTTCTTCTTTCATCCTCAGCCGCATCAGTCTCTCCCCGGGACTGGGCTGCCTTTTTTTGTGGGAGAAATGTCTCTCCAGATGCTCCATCTCACCCTCGTAGACGCGCATCATCCAGGGCCACTCAACAGTGTCCATCGGCTGGTCCTCGTAATCGTCAAGGCGCGCACCGGAGTTGCGACCGCGCCTCGTCAAATTGAGGACGGGCTGTTCACTCAGCATCGGGGGGCACTTGCTCAAGTACTTCGTCTGGATGTAGCCCACGCGGCCGTCAGCCGTGGCAACCAGGCTGAAGCTCAGCTGCGGCGGCTTGAGCACCAAGTGCACAACCACCTTTGTGTTGTTCGCGATCTTCGCGAGCTTCTTGCCCTTTGAGTCGATGGCCCAGGCGGCTGAGGACGCAGGCGGGGTATCGATGCTCGTTGGCACCTTGTCCGCGCGGCGGAGGCGCGCGAGGGGGAGCTTCTCAGAATCCATCGGTTGGCGCACCCACCGAACGTCGTGAGCGCGGACATCGTTTGCCGCTGAAGAGGTGCCTGCTGTCGGCTGAAGAGACTGGTTCGCAAAGCCGAGCGAGGCCAGCTTCTTGGTGGCCGCCCGTGCCGCGGCACCAGAGCCCTTAGCGTTGGGCGAGGCGTCGACCATCGCGCTGATCAGCTGCACCACGTCCATCGGCAGCTGGGGCAGCGCGCTGCCTGCCCGCGTCAGGCCGTGCAACACAAAGGCGCGCGCGCGAACGCGGTTGCGCGCGCGACTAAGCGCGGCGGCTAGCCCCGCGGCGAACACCGTGCCGATGCGGAGCAGCCCGAAGTGCGCCGCAAAGGTGTCCGCCCAGTTCGAGGAGCCGGGCCCGTTAGTGCATCCCACGTGCTCTGGGAAGGCCTCCACGGACTCGTTTGCCGTGGCACCGAAGCTCACGGGCACGTGCATGGCGACACGCGCCACATGCGTCCCTGCGTACGGGCCGACGCCATGCGTCGCCGCGTGGTTGGGACTGCCGTCCTCGCAGCGATTGGCCCACACGAGGAGGGTACCACGCCGCGGCAGGACGCTCACGTTGGCGTACGGGAAGATGGTCTGGCCGGAGAGGTGCGGCATGGCGCTCGCGGGAGCCTCACTGAGGTAGATGACGTTTGTGGCGTCGGGCCCGTCGTCAGAATCGGTCGGCCGCTCCGGGAAGACCTTGAGGGACGAGAGGGGAGGGGGTTACGCGGGAGCGATGGAGAGGGGAGGCGGTTACGGGAGCGATGGGCGGCATGCATGCTGGTGGCTGGCTAGGTGGCGGCGCACGTCATGGTGGTAGTCATGGCGCATCTCGTGCTCGGCACCGCTGGCACCATCGCCGTAGTCATCATCGGCTCGATCCCACGTGATGGGGAGGTGCGTCAGGCCAGACGTGTTGAGCCGCCCTCCCCACGCTGCGCCAAGCTTGTCGACGACGGTGGCGAGCGACGAGTGCGTGGCGACGTCGAGCTTGCTGCACTGCTTGAAAGGCCACCACTTGTCTTCCTGCCGCGGGCACGGGTACCACACGGCCCATGGCAGCAGTGCCAGCACGTCCTCGACGACTCCTTCGCTCAGAAAGTCGGGCGCGCGCCAGATCTGGGCCGGCGCGAGCTCCTCGGCGTTCACTAGCCCACGAGCGCATGCTGGCGCGCCGCTCGAGGTCGCGCTCGTCGCTGCCAGTAGCCCGAGCACCATCGACGGCGGCGGAGAGCCAGTCCACCCGCGGGATGATTGAATATTCCAAACACATTTTTCGAGCAAAGCACCGCAGCGGCCGGACCTCGAGGTGGCCACGGGAGCAGAGCGGGTGCGCGAGGAGTGGCCTGTCGGCCGTGTCCAGCTCTTGCGAGCTCTACTAGGGCGCGTGGGTTTTACTGATGGCCAAACCCAGCTCTCCGAGGGCGGTTCCCCGGTTCGAACGCCGAGCTGCTGGTGCGCGTGGAGGAGCCGAGTGGCGGCGGCATCGACTCCTCCCCAGGCGGAGGGGCGCAGAGCGAAGGGCGCGCGTGTAGTGGCCCGATCGGACGGACGCGCTGATGAGCGTGTAGCGTTTTTGATTATAAACCTTGCAACATCACTTTCCACTCGCCATCCGGCTGGCCAGGTTGCCGATCGCCTGGAAGAGTCGGTACCGCTTGGACATCTGCCACGGCTGCGCCTCGGGGAACGGGAGCGGCTTGCCGATGGCGTAGAGGATGCCGTACAGCCCGCCGAGCCCGCCGGTGTTACCCACCTGCCGGTCCATGACCACGCCGATCGTGTACTTGGTGACGAGGCCCTGCTCGTCAAACGTCAGGCTGCACGCCTGAGGCGGGTTGACGAGCTCCTTGCCCGTGGGCTCCGTGACAAAGGGCAGGAAGGGGCCCGTGTTGGTCCCGCGCCCCCTCGCAACGTACCAGACGCGGTTGCCCTCAAGCGGGTCGACCTGGAACATGGAGAACTGCGGGTTGAAGTCTGGGAAGGCGCCACTTACATCGACGGAGCCGATGGCGCTGAGGAAGGCGTCCTTGGACAGCGGCCCGACGACCGGCCCGACGAAGGCAAAAGTCTCGCTCAGCAGGTCGGCGTCGGCGCCGAAGCCGCCGCTCGACAGCAGGAAGCGCTTGGCCAGGCCGATGAGCTCGTCGGGTGGCAGCGCAAAGTCGGCCGCCTGCAGCGCCGCGGCCTCGTCGAGGAAGATGTCCTCGGCGGCCGCGACCGCACGCACGGTGGCTCCAGCTCGCGCGACTCGTGGCGCCAGTGCCAGCGCGTGACCTCGTGGCGCAAGTGCCAGCGCGTGACCTCGTGGCGGTGGTGACAGCGCCACGAAGGCGCTGGCGACGAGGGTCGCAGTGGCGAGCATAGCGAGAGGCTTCACAGAAACTTCTCTGCATGCTTGATGTAGTAACTGGGTCCAGGTAGCTGCCAAACGGGTCGCCTCAATAGCCTCAATAGCCTCAACAGCTACCGTTCAGGGCCCTGGGGTTTCTAGTTGGCAAACGCGTCGCCTCACTCAATCAATAGCCTCAATAGCCTCGATGCCAATCTCTTCTTCTTCGTTCGTTCGATGTTTCTCTCCGCGGCCCGCACCGCGTTGGTGGCTCGCAGGCTCACGAGTACGAGCCTCGAACGGGGGCGCCCCGATCCGTCCACTATCGATCCGTCTGCGCAAGAGCAAGGGCGACACAGCCGTGCGAGCAGCCGTGGGCCCGTGGGTGCAGACTCGCCGTCTGGTGCTTTTGAATTCAAAGGATTTTTTGACTCTAGTTAATACGGAAGGAAAGCTAAAGTATACAACACACGTCGGGTCCAGCGCGCCCTCGAAAGTCTCATCACTTCATGCTGGGTCGATACGACCTCAAACCTGCTGCACCTGCAGCTGCCCTGTCGGCATGGCCGGCGGCGACTCAAGGGTTGGCGCCTCCGACGCCGAGCGCTGCGCGTGGAGCTGGAGCCCCGGCGGCACCCGCACCTGAGTCGGCGGCGGCGCCGCCCCCGACGCCCCCGACGCCGAGAGCTGCGCGTGGAGCTGCGGCGGCGCCGCCTCGCCGCTCTCGGAGAGCTGCGGCTCCGGGTCGGGCGCCACGGGCGGCGAAGCAGGCGGCTGCGCCTGGGCGCCCGTCGTTGCGCACTCCGCTGCGCACTCCGCCGCGCACGCCGCAGCCGCCGCAGCCTGCTGCGCCGCCTGCTGCATCTGTTGCAACTGCTGCATTTGCTGCTGCATCTGCTGCTGCATTTGCTGCTGCATCTGCTGCTGCATGAGCTGCTGCATCTGCGACTGTGCGCCGGGCGACGCCTGAGCCGCCTGCTGCATCTGGTTGGCCTGCGGCAGCTGCTGCACCGTGGACTGCTGCTGCGTCTGCGCCGCCTGCTGCATCTGGTGCATTTGGGCCGCCTGCTGCATTTGCGCCGCCTGCTGCATCTGCGCCGCCTGCTGCATCTGCTGCATCTGCTGCATATTTGCAGGCTGCATGCCCGGCATCTGCTGCATGGCCGGCGACGGCATCGCCTGCGGCAGAGCCATGCCGTACGCCGGCATGACAGGCAGCGCCGGGAAGGGCGTGTGCCCCGGCACCGTGCCGAGCATCGTGGGGGCTGGGGGCGGCCGCGCGCTCGCGTCGCGCCGCTTCGCGTTGCGCAGCCCGCACGCGTTGCACAGCGTGTTGTTGCACCGCCACTTTGGGCTCTCGGTCGTGCCGCACGCCACGCACTGACGGAAGACGGCGCCCTCGTCGGGGCGCCGCGGCAGCGCGGTCGAGTCGCCCACCTCGGGGTTGGCGCCGTCCTCGCGCGCCCGCTTCTCGCCGACCGCTGCCCCCCCGCCGCCGCTCAGGATTTCTGTGAGGACGTCGGCGGCCTGGGCGGAGCGGGGTGTCGTCGGCCGGGGCTCATCAGAGCCATCGTGCGAATCCGAGGGGTGGCAGCCCGAATCGTCGGTCGGGTCGTCGGGGGATCCCGAGGGCGCCAAAGTCGGCTTGTCAGCAGCTGCTGCCGCGGCCGCCTTGGCCGCCCGCCACTCGGCCTGCTCGGCGCGGAGCGCCGAGATCTCGGCGGACTGGCGCTTGATCAGCTCGACGAGCTGTGCGATGAACGGGGCATTGCCGACATTTTCGTTGCTCATGGCGCGTGCGTCCGTGTGTTTGCGGGCTGGTCCATTGAAGCTCGATCTTGGGATCTGGGATCGATGCGATTCCGGATTTTACAAACATGCCCTGATTTAGACCCCCCACGCAGCCCTAGGCGCAGGGCCGCGGCGGTCAGTGGCGTTTTGCAATTGAGACCTTGTGAGCCGGTGGTAGCGCCGTCGATTCTCTGTATGCATGAGTCGGTATGAATGCCGAAGTTGACGGGAGGGGGGGGCGGC
>Ga0209713_10003421_pt1 | contig 10089 bp, 3 predicted proteins | sample ArcOceMetagenome_3_FD_187444 | JGI IMG/M metagenome (GOLD analysis project Ga0209713, IMG submission 187444) | Marine eukaryotic phytoplankton communities from Arctic Ocean - Arctic Ocean- Svalbard ARC20M Metagenome (SPAdes) (version 2) | ecosystem: Environmental > Aquatic > Marine > Oceanic...
GTCTGTGGACTGGAAGCAAACGTCGATAGAGCTCAAGACAGTGTTCTCAGACTCCAGAGCCAGTTGTGCGTACAGGGTCGCCGCTGTTGTGGAGTATGCAGCAAACCATTATATTGCATATGTTCGGAGGAATGGTCGCTGGTACGAAGCGAATGACTCCGTTGTCAAGCCTTGTGCAGCAGAGGGACCGTCGTGCTTCCCTTACTTGGTGGTGCTCGAAAAAATCTCAGTGAGGCGGAAGCGATCTTCTCCAGAAGATGAAGCTCGCTTAGCTCTTTCCGCTCTGCGACCGGTCGAAGCAAGCGATGGCCAAGATGTGAAGCGACGAATCAAACGCTGCCTTGAGATTGCTTGGCAGGAGAAGCTTGCGGATGAAACGTCTGCCAGCAAGACAGCTTCAGGCAAGAACAAAGCTGGCAATGGCTCACCCAAAGCTGGCAATGGTGCATCCAAAGCTGGCAATGGTAAGAGAGCCGGAGGTAGCTCAGCCTCAGAGCTAGGCCGCTTCGCTTCAGCTCTGAAGAAACCTGCAGGCCAGAAGCAGGGCCGCCAGCAGCAGCGAACTGGCCGCCAACAGGAGCGAACAGGCCGCAAGCAGGAGCAAACTGGCCGCAAGCGGGAGCAAACTGGCCGCAAGCAGGAGCAGGAACGAGTTGGCCGCCACCAAGAGAAATCTGACGATCGGAAGAGGTTGCGTGAGGAGGCGCAGAGTAGACAGAAACATGCATGGGGTGCTGGTTCTTGGTCCAGCAACCAAGACGACTCGAGATCAGATCTGTGGAACGATGCTGATAATCCAGTGAAGCGTTTCAAGATGGACAGATGGAATTTCAGGAAGTCTGCTCTCGAGTCGTTGCGGCAGTGGAGTTGGGAGCCGAAGACAGGACAGCCACAGCCGTGCCAGCTTTGTCAAGGCAAATCCTTCCCAACTCGGCAGTTGTTTCTGGAGCACGTGGATGCACAGCACGGTGGTCTGCAGAGATACCGAAACACTTACCTCTGTTTGGAATCGTTGCTACCGCATCTGGTCAAAGGCGAGGAGGTCCGTTTATACACGAATAGCTATGCAGAGTTCTTGTCTCGCTCATCGATGGACTGGGAGTTGCCACCTTCAGCAGCTGAGAAACTTGATTCCGAATGTGGCTTGTTACCTGAAGAACGTTGGACGCCCCGACATCGGACGGCTTGCGTGTTCTGTGCACGCTTGCACTGGCGTGAAGAGATCCAGGATCGGTTCATCTCTGGCCCAAAGTGTTTCATGCACGCGGCAGACAAAGTGTGGAAGCTCTTCTCAGTGGAGCGCTATCGTGAAAGATGGCCACTCATCCCAGAAGAGGAGCTGCGCGCTTCAGCAGTGAACATGGGCTCTAAGGAGTCGCCAGTGCTGGTTCTCCTCCACAAACGAAGAGTGCCCGAGGCTGCAAGAAATGGGAGCGAACCTGTTCCAGTCTGTGATGAGTGCTTCGAAGCTTTCAGTCCTCGGAACCCATGGCTCTGCAGATATGCCCTGCCAAATGATTTGTGGTGGGGACGCTTCGATCCTTTACTTCGGGCTGCCAACCTTGCGCATGAGCTCTGCCTCGCTCTGGCTCGTGCTGTCGCCATGAAGGTTGTTTTGAGACCTGGCGGCAGTTCTGGGGTGGCTCCAGCTGCGAACTCTGACACCAGCAAATGGGATTTTCTCTTTCACCAGAGTGGCTACGTCGGCTCTGCTGTTCTCTTTCACAATGGAGATGCCAAAGAGGCGATTGGTGCCCTGCCACCTCAGAAGCTCAACGATGCATTTGCTATCACCATTTGCAAAGACCTTCCTGCTGAGAATTGTACTCAAGAACAGGGCAAAGAGATGGTCAGCAAAATTGCGGATTTGAAACTAGACAGGCCCCTGTACGAACAGCAACATACAAGCCTGCAGAAGACCAACCCTGTCTACCAGGCAGGTCCACAACTTGACCAAGATGTGCTGACTCGATGGTGTCCAGATCCGGCTGTACCTGTCGTGCCACCGCCTATTGCAGAAAGCGTCGTGACTGTTCCTGTGCAAGGTGGCGTTGGTTGCATTGTTCGTCAAGGGCCTGCTGAGTCGACCGAGCAGGCGGAGGCAGCGCGAAACGATGCTGATGCATACTCGTCTGCTGAAAATCGATACATCTCAGCTCTGGAGACAGAAGTACGCGACTTCAATACCGAAAGCGAGGGGACGCAAGAAGTAGTTGCTCTGCTTGAGCAGTTAAAGGAGCTGGAGAACGCAGCAGCACGATCTGTAGCCGTGGAAATGGAATCGGCCGCACAGGACGAGACCACGCTCATTGACCACATTGGTCGGAAGCGAATTCTTGCATTGTGCGATGAGATTCGCCAACAAAGTCAGCGAGTTTCCTCCGAAGAGAAAAGAGCGCAGATCGAGAAAGAATTGCAGGATGCCGTGATGGGTACCTCACGCTGGTTGCACCTGAAACCTCAGACTCCAGAGGGACTGACAGAGCGGGAAGGCTGTACGCCAACTTCGACTGTGGGCTCTGGCCAGGAGGCCACTACGAGCAGTGCGCGAGCTGCCACTTCTTCTTCTGATTGCGCTTCGCCGCCTGCGAACGCAGCGGCTCCAGAAGTTAAGTTGCCGCATCTCTACGTGGCTCGGGGTAAGAAACTTTTGAGCTTGTGGGACTGGAAAATCTGGACCATGTTTAAGCCCAAACTTTGGAGATATGGAGATGCTTGCAACCTGTACCCAGAGCGTGACACTGCTCTCAGCACAGGCGAATGGGCTGCCTGCATGCTACTAAGGGAAGAGATGGAGTACACGCTGCCGGACGAACCCGAAGAATTCAAGGCACCACTACAGAACCGAATCGCTGTGGACTGGGTAGCTTTGCACTTGATCTCCACTGTTAACAGGCTGACGGATCAGCGGGCTTCCGCCTATCACTTCCTCAAAAACGGAGGTATGGCCTTCGCCAACAAGGTGCGCATGTTGACCTCTGAGACGCTCGCTCAGGCAGCTCGCTCTTTCGGCGGCAAGCAGGGATTGCAATCGTTACTCCAGAGCCAGGATGTTCCGGCTGTGATCAAGGATGCTCTCAACGCAATGCAGATGGCAATGACCCATGTCATCGGAACAGATGGACATCGGCGCCTGTGTCGCCATGAGGGTGTGGCCTACATGGAAACTTTTGGTCCCCCATTGATCTTTACCACACCCAACCCTGCCGACACCCAACAGCCACTTTTTCTCATCGCCCAGGGACAAGAAATCCGCTTCGATGCACATGGTGACTATCAGGATGAACTGCCCAAGTATCGCGATATGATGCGTAGGGTGGCCCAGGATCCTGTGTCGCAGACTGTGATGTTCGAGCTTCTGATTCGACTCTTTCTACAAGTGGTCCTCAATGTCAGACCAGAGACACTCGCCTGCAGGCGCCAGAGCAACCGCAAAAAAGCCAGAGAATGGTGCACCGACGGTGTGGCCGCAGCGTCGACCGGTGCTGGCATGCTCGGCCCAGTGCTAGCCTTCAGGGGAGAGGTCGAAGCGCAAGGGCGCGGCTCATTGCACCCTCACATCCTCGTGTGGCTCGTTTGCAAGCATTTGCAGGCCATCAGCTCGGTGCTATTTCTCCTCGAGCACCGCCCACAAGAGCTTCAGCGTAGGCTGTGTGAGTTCATGCGTCGGGCTGTCGCGAGCTCTGAGACCCTGGTTCAAGCCTCTGCTCAGGCATCTCCTCGACTTTTTGGACATGCCGATAAGGAAGCACCAGAAATTCCTTTGAGCAAAATGGCTCGCAGTCTGTCGAAGTACGATGGTGGCACCGATCTTGACCTGCTGCGTGAGTTGCCTGAGCGAAATGAAGAGCAGGAAACAATGCTCCAGTCATCCACCGACGAGTTCTGGCGACGACCCAATCTCGCCGAAGAGATAGTACCAGAGGCAACACGCCAAAGGTCTATCTACGCTACGGCAATCAACGAGCTTCCTGTGGCACAGCGGCCATCTTATCGTCGCCGAGGTCCGCTCCGACAGCAGCCCCGACTCGAGGACGAGCTCAACGCAAACGAATGGGAGGAACACTTTTACAAGGACCTCTACTCTCTGGTGCCCGCTCTTTTGAAGCACATTTGCACAGACAGTTGCTATAAGTACTCAGACACCAGCAAGAAGACATGGAAAATTTGTCGCCATGGCTTCTACTACATGGTAGTCCTAACTGAAGATTGCAAATGTCGTCGCAAGGGCAAACCTCTGCGCAACGTTCTACTTGTCATCAAGCAAGATTCCTTTGGGATGCAAGGACGCATCTTGCCTTTTCAACAGACACCCTTTGAGGTTCAGTCGAATTATGGCGGAATCGTCACTGGCCGTAACAATTTGGACGTTCAGGACATGCGGCGAGTACTGCCCCCAGAGACATGGCTTCAAGAAGGAGAACCCCTCCCACACATTGGAGAGAAGCCATCTTTTGGGTACATGAGCCACTATGAGTGGACAGGCGAGAGTTATGAGGCGCGACCAGATCTTGGTGGCAAGCCTGCCCATGCTTGGCACGACGACCTCATCTCGCATGCTGAGTGGCGAGACATGCTGCTTGAGTTACATGCAAAGATGAACTCGGCAGCCGATGCTGGTCCTGGAGTCGACAACAATCAGTCATCAGCAACATTTGAGTCCCTGCAGCTGCAGTTGCAAGAGGTTATATAGTTCTTTATGAAGGGTTCAACACAACCAAAAACAGAGAATCCAATGCAATCTACGTTATTTGACCGTCGTCTGCGGAGAAATTAACGTAAGTTAACGTCGTCTACGGAGAGTTTAACGTCATTTAACGTCGACTGAAACACGTGCAGACACAAACCAAAATCATTAATGAACCCTCCATAATAAGCTATCTAAAAGAGGCATTCGCAGATGGCGTGAACAGTGGCTTCTATGTCAACTCCTACACCACCAAGCAGTGTCCCTCGATGGAAGGACTCATGGAGGAGCTGCGCAAAGGCATTCAACACTTGGAAGAGGATCGCCTCGTCAAGGAAGCTCAGCGCTTGGAAGAAGCTCGCCTCGTCAAGGAGGCTGCAGAGGAGAAGCGTTCTGCCGATGAACCTGAGGCGGTACGCCAAGGGAACGTCGAAGCGGAGCGCACCAAGTCTTCTCTTTTCGCAAGCACCCTTGCAACTCTGGGCCGTCTGAGTTCTTCGTACAGACGCTGCTATTGGAAAAGCGGCGCTGAAACGATTTTCCCTATACTCTTCAATCACTTGACGTTCGCTTCGCACCGTTGCTGGAAGCTCTATACCAAGAAAGCCGTCTTCTTCGCACAGGAAGTTTGGAGAAAGCAATATGGTCCAGGCCTTCTCTTAGCACACCGTGAAGCAGCAGCTGCTGAAACAATTATCTTTAAACGAAGTGGGTGCGATGATTATACTCTGAAAGGCTGGTTCAAGACCATGAACAAGGATGCTGAAACTGGTCAGGAGTATGTGCTGTTCATCGGCCCTCAAGGCCAGCGTTGCTTCTCTATCACTGAGGCGTTTGACGCAGACCAAGACACCAAGAGCAAAGATCTGAAACCTCGCCAGCAGCTGTCCTTACTCCAAGACTTGCTCTTGCGATCTGCTACCTTTGAGGATGCCGTGCCACAGACAGCAGCCCCAGCCAGTGCGCAAAAGCACGGAGAGCATACTGCTTCTTCATCGCTCCGCGAGCTGCAAAGCTCTGGTCAGGACGTCCCAGTAGACGCGACTCAACTGCAGACACCTAGTGGAGCCATGCCGGAACGGACGATGACGGTGACGACAACTTCTCTCGAAGATTATGCCTGGCGTGGTGACCACCCACTACTGAAGGACATGAGTTGGTCGACGTATGGCATGTGGGTCTACAGAATAGAAGTGCCGCCACGCGCAGAGGTTTCGGTGCGATCGGCCGTGGCTCGGTTCGTCGACATCTACTTCGCACCCGACTACAAGCTGGCGTCCACACATATGCAGAGAATTTCCACGGAGCCTCGAGTGCCAATGTTCGAAGGCTTTACTATGCCACCTGTCACTACAGATGCCGAGAGGAATGCCATGTACAAGCAATTGCAGTGCAGGCCTTTTTCGGTCCCAAGAGGCGACCAGACCCCAGAAGAAAAAATGCTGGAGGCGTTCAAACCATTCTGTGCAATGCCACCGCCAGGACAGCCTCACGATCTCTCACTCTGGGCTTCTGCTGCTTTCTCGAAGGCGTTCGTTGAGTGGCACTCTGACGTCAAAAAGCAGACTTATCTCGCAGCAGAGCGCTTCCTGAGACGCTTCGAGTACCCATCTCTGTGGGAAACGCATGAGATGCAAGAAACCCTATCAGAACTCTGCGACGAGTGGCAGGAGAATCACGATGAGTTCTATGGCGGCAGCGACCCTGAGGCGGCACTCCGATTCGATCCTGATGCTGATCATCCACGCTGCACTGTGGAGCAATATTCTTGTCTTCTCGCTAGCGAGCGAATAGGCAACTTGGAGGGAATCTGTCGCGCAAGGCTAGAGAAGCACCAGAAGCGTCGCGACTTGGATGCACAGGTGCACGAGGAATACTCCAGGATTGCAACTACAGGCGAGAACCCTGAGCACATGCCCAATGCTCATCCGGAAGACGATGCTGCTGGCACGACGTCTGCTGCCGACGTCCTCAAGCAATTCTTCCCGCCCATCCGACACAGACCTGATGCAGATGAGCAAAGGAAGCTGCTGCAATTCCAGATGCGCTCCAGAAATTCTGCCTTTGCTAAAGAATTCATGTCTTTGCCAATGATGCAGAGTGACGTCTTCCAAGCGGCTGAGTCCGCATCCACGACTTCGATGCTTGGAAGGACGAGACTTGCCAGCCTGCGTCAAATTACCACTCCCTTCACCACTATGTCCACACAGGAAAGACGGCAATTACTCCACGACCACCAGGAGAGGTTGAATCCTCAGAATGCCGAGGACCTGGAGAATGATGTCTTCACTTCAGACCATGCTCGAGTCTTCTTGCACAAGATACTCCCTGACATCCCTGCCGATTGCTGCGCCTTCAGCGAGCAAGGTGTCTATGCTACGCCAAGCGCCCTCATCAAAGATCTTGTGCAGAAGCTGCCTGAGAACCAGCGTCTCAACGAAGACCAGACGCTGTTCATCGCTCGCTTCGCGCAGGTGTGTGACCAAGCCTATGAAGACAGAACCAAACCACCCAAAGAACGCAGAGTGCATCATTTGCTGTTGCTCGGCCAGGGTGGCTCCGGCAAAACGCATGTCGTGCAGAACTTAGTCTTTGTGGCAGCTCTCTTTATTTGGCCTCCCACGCATGGGGAGACGATGCATGTGGTAGCAGCCTCAAACGCACAAGCCAAAAACATCTCCACCACGAAAGTCAAAGCCAGGACTTTGCACTCTGCGTGCTGCATGCGCGTTCAGAAAATGGTCAACTCGCTGATGTCTGCCGGAAACAAGGAAGCGCTTTTGCAACAGCGTTGGGAGGGTGCCATGGTCCTGATCATTGAGGAGATCAGCATGGTCGCAGCGTCCTTGTATAACATGCTGGACTGGCGCATCATGCTGGGCAGAAAACTGGGACACGACGTGACACAGAGCACCTATAGTCACGTCGGCTGCGCCTTTGGCCGCATTCCAATCGTCATACATCTGGGAGACTTCTTGCAGCTCAAGCCCACAGGCCAGATGTCGTTGGTAGACGACATTGATGCCAAAAACCCAGATGGTTCGTGGAAGTACGCTAATGTGAGCACCGAAGTCCAGCATGCGCAGAAGCTCTTTTGCAGTGTACCCGATGTCTTCGAACTGAGAGGCACCATGCGCTTCGTGAGCGGCGACCCCATCATCGATTTCTTACAATGCATGCGGCGTGGTGGAACCTTCCCACCCGAGGTTTGGACTGCATTCGAAGATACTTTTGCCAAGGACGCGCCAGACTGTCCAGACACGCGACATGCAGAGTCACGTTTCGCAGAAGGTTTCGGCATGGGCATTTATTGGGAGTCCTTGTCCAGGATGATCTCACGAAGAGCAGTAATGGATGCGCGTAAGCTTGGTGTCCCTCTTTTGCTCGCTCAGTGTGCAGACGAATGCAACGACATGGAAAAAGATGTTGCCTTTCGCTTTCTCAACCAGCTCAACCCCCACAACACTGGGCATATGCACGGCATCCTTCCTGTACACATCGGCATGCGTTTGAGGCTGTTGGCCAGATTCAACGCAGACTTGGGACTCGTCCAGGAGACATGCTGCACGGTGGTTGATTTTGAGCTTCACGAGCAAGACCGCCTTCACTACGACAACTGCCCTGCAGGCCAACGCCAAAATAAATCGAAGGAACAGACCTGGAAAGCCTGGCCAAGAATGTAATACATTCTAGTACTTAGTTGATGTTGAGACGAGTAGAGCCCAGCTAGAACTAGCGGCCAAAAGAACTTATCAAACATGGCAACAGTTAGTTAGTATTAATCTCTGATCAAGGCAACCTCTTTCATCCGCAATTCTTGCCTGCTGGCTTATGGGTTTCAGTGGAAAACTACGCAAAGTGCCCTGTTTGGGAAACGTTCATGGAACGGTTCGACGATGGATCAAATCCATATGATGAAGTTGGTCCTGGCCCCTCTCTCGCACTATCTCGGCAGATGCTCTTAGAGAAACTGGCCAAGAGCATGTGGCTTCTCCCAGCCATGGAAGCTACTGTGGATTTCTCAAGCTCCCGGAAGACGCTTTAGCTAGGGTAATCTCGAAAATCACCATTACATGAATCGCGATGATAGTTACTACATGTTTCGACACCCTCTCCCAAATGATTTCAACAGGTTATAACCAAAGCAAATTCGCTTAACAGCACGATTTGTCTAATAAGGAAGTATGTCATCCGAAGATGTGGGTTCCAGGCTAGTCACGCCAATTTTCTGACCAGCACCGCGTCGCAAGGCCAAACCATTCGAACTGGCGCAGCTTTGACTCATACAACTGATTCTTTTATAATGTCATTGTTTTCACTCGTTTGGGTAGCATGCCTTATGTTTTTTTTTATTCTTTTGGGTAACAGGCCTTTCTACACTTAGCAATAATTGCAGCCTAGGTAACCATTGACTGTGCGCGCTTGCCACCTACTGGCACAACTGGCATGGATGACGATACTTGGTGGCTGCATCTCTACGTTATGTTTTCCAGGGCGACACGGATGAGCGACATGCTGCTTCTTCGACCACCGCCACGCGAACTGCTGGAGCGAGGCCCCCCTGCCAGCGTGAAGACACAGCTACGGCGTTTTGCAGAAAGGGCAGATGTGTGTAGGCAGGGTGCCCTTCAGATTGCGCGCGACCTTGGAATGTTCTAGACACATTTCTCCGAACATAAGGAAATGTACTGATAATAGGAGCGACAGCGCTGCATCCAGCGTTGAGAAGCTGGACTGAGGTTGTACACCGATGTCCATTTTAAAGGCTGCACCAGCGCCTCCTCAACAGTTGTGACAGCATGTCAACGCTTCCCCAAATCTACAGCTGCAGTGAGCCTTTTAGTGAAGTAAGCTCGTAACACTTAGAATACGTGACAAGTGACGCATGCTTGTAGTATTAGTATCATTGGTAATGATAGATGTAGCAATCGCACAAACAGTTGTACTCCTAGTAATTAGTAGGACACAGCTGTAGCAATTGCACCAGCAGTAGTTTTCGTGTGGTTGGTGTTAATAGCCGTAGCAATCGCATTACCTGGAGTAGTCGTAGTAGCTGGTGGTAATAAACGTTGCACTCGCGCTAGCAGTAGTAGTCACGTGATTGGCAATAGTAGTGGTAGTAATCGCTTGAGAGGGCTGCTGTCTGTAGAAAGGGAGCCGACCAGATTGCGTGCGAGTCTGGCTTTGTGTGCTGAGACTGCAAGAATGATTGCACACGCAACGTTTCACGAAATGTAACTCCAGCTACACCTACAACGCCAATGCTTTCGCAGACACACCCAGAGGTTGAAAATCCAGTAACCTACGCTGACGGCATTAGTATGAGGTAGTAGTGGCAGTGACATTCGCACTTGCAGTAATAGTAGGATTAGTAGTAGTAGTGGTAGTAGTAGTAATCGACC
>Ga0209713_10003423_pt1 | contig 10081 bp, 9 predicted proteins | sample ArcOceMetagenome_3_FD_187444 | JGI IMG/M metagenome (GOLD analysis project Ga0209713, IMG submission 187444) | Marine eukaryotic phytoplankton communities from Arctic Ocean - Arctic Ocean- Svalbard ARC20M Metagenome (SPAdes) (version 2) | ecosystem: Environmental > Aquatic > Marine > Oceanic...
GCGCCGAGGCTATCAAAGCTAGCTGTGCGCCCCATGTGCCGACTGGACGCGTTGATGAGATGGATGTGCTCGCTTGGCTGACCGCCGATGCACTCGGCCACCCGCTCCTCCATGCCGACGACACGAAGCTGCAGCACAGGTCTTGCAGCACAGGACCTGTGCGGTGGCCATGGCAGCGGCTGGCTGCGCCCACTGCGCCCACTGCGCACACCTGATGGTACGATACGCAGCAGATCTCGCGAGCGACCAGATCTCGCGTGGTGTCGACCCGCCGCGGCGCTCCAATGAGAACGAGGACGAGTGGCGCAGGTACCTCTCCGCATGGACCCGCGCGCCTGACCGCGCCCCTGACGGATACCCTCATCACAGCACCCGCTTGGGTGGCGGCAGAGGCTGCGGCGCCACGCTGCACGGAGTGCGCGACCTGCTGTGCGATGTGCCGAGCAGCTGGCACACTCACTGCTGCGGGAGAGGCGGCCACAGATGAGGTGGCGGTGGCCGCACGGGAGGCAGACGCGATTGCCACGGCCATGTTGAGGTCAGAGAGAAAAAACGTGGCCTTGCCACGGCCTCCTGATGGCCGGTGGCCAGGGTCAGAGTCCAAGGCCTATACCATTGTGATTGTCTGAGTGCGCGGAATTTAGTCGTGGTGTCGTTATGTTGACGTTAGTTTAGCCTCTATCCACCATACTTGCCCCTACCGATGAGCGGAGCCGGAGGCCGGGGCATGATGCATGAAACTTGAATGTTGAAAGCCGGGGAAGAGAGAAAAACCAGGAGAAAAACTGTATTTACGAAAACGTAACGCTGCGCGCACGCTGCTAATCCTCTAAGCCCCTACGCGTCACTTCGCGGCCACCCCGTGCGCGTGTACATCGACACTCAAAAGGAGAGATCGGAGCTGAGCCTGCGGCGAGCGGTGCGGGCGCCGCTCACTGCCGTCCGTTGCCTTTGCGCGGCTGCGGCCCCAACATGAAGCCATCTGGCGTTGGCGCCGAGGGCACCAGCTCGCCTGTGTTGATTCGGCTCTGCGCCGCCCTGCTCCTCGCCGTCGCTGGGCGCCGCCGGCCGCTCAGCGGCCTCCGGTAGGCGGCGCCCCCGCGATGCTGCGCCCCGGGCGGCTCGGCCTGCACCGGACGGAGCAGCGTGGCTCTGGCCTGGCTGGGCGAGGGCGGGTGGAGCAGCTGATGCATCGAGAGGCCGTGAGAGACCACGTCGCTCACGTCGAGCTGCGACGCCACCCAGTCGGTCACGTGCGGCGCGGTCCGCGGGCGCGCACCACTCGCCGCCTCCGTGCCGCCGCCGCCGCGAGCCGCCGCCGGCGTCGCTGGCCCATCGCCCGCCGTCGTCGTCGTCGGCGCAGCGGCGGCGGGGGGCGCCACCGCCTCTACGGCGGCACGCAGCCGCGCGGGAGACGCCGAGAACAGATACGGCTCCGCGACGACGAAGCCCTCGCCGCCCCCCGGCAGCCGCAGCGGCAGCGGCAGCGGCGGCGGCGGCGGCGGTGCCGCCGTGTTGCCGCCGGGGCCGTAGACGGCGCGACGAAGGATCTCGGGGTCGACTTGCATCTCGACCTGCATCTCGACCTGCATCTCGGCGCCACCGCCGCCTCCTCCTCCCATGCGCCCCCCTCCTCCTCCTCCTCCTCTGCCGCCTCCTCCTCCTCCCATGCCCCCTCCGCCGCCGCCGCCGCCGCCGCCGCCGCCGCCGCCGCCGCCGCCGCCTTGGGAGCCAGTTCCCATCGCCGTCGCCGCGCGCGGCCCAGGCGCCAGGGCGGCCGCGGCGCCCCTCGGAGCGAAGGACGTCGAGACCGACGCGGCGGAAGCGGAGACGGGCCGCCGCTCAATGGAAACGCACGGCCTCAGCGGCGACGGCGCGGCGAGCCTCGCCCCAAACTCGCGCGTGGGCGACGACGCCTCCTCGGCGTCGTCCGCGGGGTCGGCACACGTCGTGGCGGAGCCCGCCCCAGCAGCAGCAGCAGCCGCCGCCGCCGCCGCCGCCGCCGCCGCAGCGGCGGCAGCCGGCCGAGGGGATGCGGCGTCGCGCAGCTGCCGAGGCGGCGACGAGCGCGCGAGCGACGTGCCGCTGCCGCACGAGCGCATCGACGACGAGCCCTTCTTGGGCGGCGCTGTCTGCGGGCGCGAGCTGAGCAGGCTGGCGGTCGAGATGTCGTAGGCGGACGTGGCCAGCGGCGTGTTCAGCACGCCCCGGCGGCGCGCGCTCTCGACGTTGCTCGGCGCTCGGCCCGCCGATTTGCAACGCGAGACCGAGGCCGGGTAGGCAGGTGCGCTGGTCTGAGGCCGCCGCACGGTCGCCGTGGCCGCGCGTCGGGGCATCGTGGCCGCGCCGATCGCGTCGACGGTGGCCGCGCCGAATCCGCCGCCGTCCGGGAGCGACGCCATCACGGAGAGCGCCGACTCACGGGCCGACTGCCGGTGCGGCGCGGGCACGCCGAGCGCACGTGCCGCCGCCTCCGCCGTCGCCGCGCGATGCTGCTGCGCACTCGCCGCACGGGCGCGCTCGACCTGCGCCACCGAGGCCTCCGACTGCAGCAGCGTGGTGAGCGTGTCGATGTGACGGCGCAGCACGACCTTGGTGTCGAGGTCCTGGCGCAGCTTGCCCTTGCCCTGCGAGCGCTGCGCGACGGCCCGCCGCGCGTCCTGCGCGATCACCGCGTGCAGCTGCTGCGCCACGGCGGCGCTGCTGCGGGCGGTCGATGGCCGGTTAACGGGTTGCGAGTTGGAGCGCGCGAGGTAGGCCATCATCGTGATGGTCGAGCGCGATAGCTGGCTGTCTGAGTCGTGGCGCTGGTAGTCGACGCCAGTCGACATGATGGCAGCGCGGATTAGGCTCTTCAAGCGGCGCGTTGAGATGCATACCAGTAGTTCAGCCTTGCGCATGCGTGCCTCCTCTGGAAGGCGTTTCCGTAGTTCCGTTACACACAATCAGTGGGGTCCAATTTTGGCTTGGGGTCTGAAGTGTGTAGTTGAGGAAGCTAACAGCTTAAGACGCTTTAAAAAACGAAGTGTGTAATTGAGGTAAGCTAACAGCCTAAACAGGCTAAACAGCGGTGGTGAGGCTGACGCGACCAAGCCCTCCAAACACAAGCTAAAACACGACTGTGTTACTATCAACGCCAGCTCAATCCGCGTCGACCACTTGCTGCACACCTCCGACGAGCGCCGACCCCAGCGCTGCGTCATTGCCGACGAGCCTCTGCAGGAGACGAAGGAGCCTCATCTTGTCGTACGCGGCTCGCAGCGTCTGCTTTGCTCTTGAGGTCTGCCGCATTGGTGGAGGGGGCTCGCCTGCGTTCGAGAGGCCGTTTGAGCTGCTGCTGAAAGCTGCGGTGACGGCGGCCAAAAGCGCAGCGTCGGGGAATTGTTGCGAGCCCAAGGTGCTGCCGCGTGAGATTGCGGGGTTGGGGCGATGGTTTCGCAGGGCGCCGTTGGGCTCGGTGATGTTGCGGCGAGGATGGAGGGGCATCTCCATTCCCAAATGCAGCCCCCTCACCAATGATGGCCCCCGTGACAGCTGCAATCCCCTCGCCTGGGACGGAGCTCTTGAGAGCGATTGGGCCATCGGCGTCACCCTGCCGCTCAGCCGCCCCACATCAAGCAGTTCAACCACAGCAGTGTGCCCATTAGCGCGCGCTATGGTCAGCGCGTCCTCGCCATCCATCGTGCGGCACGTGAGGTCTGCTTGCACGTCCAGCAGCACCTGTACCACCTCTCGATGACCGTAGCGCACAGCGAGCAACAGCGGCGTCAGCCCCGCCATTGGCTTCCCGTCTGTGACGCGTATGTTGATGTACTCGTAGCTAATGTTCTCTGAGTCGACGAGCTCGCTGACTGTACCTTCGTGGCCCTCGCTGCTCGCGATGTGCAGCGGCGTCAGCCCTTCGTTGTTTACCAGTGTCGGGTCGGCCTGCTGCTCGAGCAGGCTGCTCGTCGCGACCTCGTGCCCGATCTTTGCCGCAACGTGTAGCGCGGTGTCCCCCACTGAGTTGGACTTGTTCACCTCGGCGCCACGATACCGAACCATCAAAATGCGTAGTACTTCCTCGTCGTCCGTCGTCTCGTGCATGCAGCACAGGATTAGCGCGGTCGAGCCGTCTTCGCGGGTCGCATTGGCGTCGGCGCCCTGCTGCAGAAGCACCTCGGTCACGTCGGGTTGGCCGAAGTTCGCAGCAACCATTAGCGCGGTCTGACCATTGTGCGTGCGCGCCTCGAGAAGCTGCTCAGCCGCGCCCGGTACTTGGAGTAAGTATTCAACCGGTACCGTATGCCCATACTTTGCCGCGGTGTGAATCGGACTGAATCCGTCCTCGGAGCGTCGAGTGGTGAGACTGATTCGCTCATCAGAGCTTGGGTCGTGTAGGCTGAGCAGGAACCCGACGCAGCTGTTCTGCCCATTTCTGCAGGCCACGTACAGTGGCGTTTCTCCTCGAGCATTTGTCTGGTTGGCATCGGCCTTCGCCTCGAGTAGTATTCTGAGCGTCTCGTACGAACCGATGGCTGCTGCCCAGATGGCAGGAGTGAAGGCATTGGCTCCCTTCGCGTTGATCTCGGCGCGAGCGTCGATGAGGCTCTGTGCAATTTGCACGCGGCCGTAGCGGCTTGCATGAATGAGGGCAGTGTCGCCATCCGCCTGCGAATGATTGACGCTCACGCCTCGCCGCAGGAGCTCTTCCACTGTCTCAGTCCGCTGCCGGCTGGAAGCGATGATCAGTGCCGTGCAGCCTCTGTGGCTGACGGCATTGGGGTCAGCGGCCGCTTCGAGCAGAGCGCAGATGGTTTCGCCGTGTGTCTCCCACCTACCACCTCCGCACGCTAATTGCAGAGCCGTCACACCCGTGGCTTCCGAGGCTGCATCGACGTTGAGGCCGGATTGAAGCAAGTCACGCACCGTGCTGATATCTCCGGCCTTTGATGCCTTACGCAGCAGGCGCGCAAACAGTGTTGTACCATCGCCCGCATCGTGCTCCTCATCAGCGCGGTCCTTGTCGCTGAGCGTGGGGTCGAACTCACTTCGTATTGCAAGGTGGTTGTTCTGTATCGCCAGATACAGCGGACTCTCGCCGGACACGTTAACGACCATCTGCGTCGTATTCCACTTTTCGTCCACTGACAGGCTTGGATGCTGGTGCACTGCGCGGACACAGTCCGTGTGTCCGAGCCGAGCGGCAATGTGGAGCGCAGTGTCTGCATCGGCGGTGGCTGAGAACGGTGACACACCGATATCGAAGAGGGCCGAGACCAGTGCGGCATTATTCTGCTCAGCGCCCGCCAGCAGGATCGATCCGGCTCCCTCTTCGCAGATTGCGATGCAGAACTCAGATGGCACACCCCGGCGGGCGTGCCAGCCGCCAACCATGACGTCGTACCCGCCACCGTCGGGTAAGACACGCTCGATTCTGGCCTTCGACCATTCGAGCTGGTCAGGGTCGCAGACCAACACCGGCGCCCCCGAAGTCCATGCCTCCGTGACGGACGTGGGCAGCACTTCCTTAGTGAGCCGAGCCAGCGCGTCCGCCATCACTGCTTGCGTTGTCACGACGCTTGCATCGTCAGCGTCAGCCTCCTGCAGATTCACCAAAAAAGCGATCGTCTCTGGCCACGGCTGGTCGGCTCCGTCAAGTAGAAGGCCGTATGCTGCCTCGAGCCGCCAAACCTCACCGTCCATCGCACTGGCACCTAGACCCGCAGCGACAGTTGCCGCATGAAGCGCTGAGCGCACTCTGCCTGAGGCCTCGGGCCCGAGGGGTTGATACTCAAGGGCTGTCCGTAGCAACGCGCACGAAGGGCGCAGCGCCTTTTCGCGTGCACACAGCTCGGCACACATACCCATCTTCTTTGCGAGCGCCAGCGCTCCTCGCGTTCGGGCGGGGGGCTCCTGATTGCCCGCTACGAGCCGCTGCGGCGGAGCCGGTTGGACTAGCAGTCTGGCCCCGGCGCTTGCCACCAGCCCAAATCCATGGCTGCGGTCGCTCCGGAAGAGCGTAGACTCGTCGAGGTCTGCGTTTAGCTCCTCCCACTGCCACACCTCGCGGGTACTCAGCTTTTCGAGCGAACCAGCGCGCAGGTCGAGCGCATCCTTCGTGGCCCGCATGAAGTTCTCTCCAACATTGAACCACTCGTTGTCGCGTGCCTCTGCCTCATGCCTTGCGTCTTCCCAAAGTTTGATGACGTGCGAGGGGGCCCCAGCGAATCGGAACTCGTCGCGGAACATATCCAGGAGGTGCAGGTGGGAATGGCGCATCTTGGCGACCACCTGCTCAATGGTGAGCGCTGTGAGGTTGACGTTGAGCCGTACCTCGACGACGAGCACCGCACCCTCAACGCGCGTATCGACAACCTCGATTCCAGTGAGGGGTGCGAAGAGGATCTCATGCTCGTCTGGGTTGAGAGCCATGAACAATCTGCGCCTCGGTCGACCATGCCCATCTGCACCTCGAACACCATTCCCGACGAGCCGCCCGTCGCGTACGACAACGCCACGTCACGGTCGAGAGTGGTCGACATGAACCCCCGCTCGACACCGCCTCTCACGCCAAGGTCGTTGGCGGTCCAGAACTCTGCGGGTAGAACACCCCCCTTGATTCCACGGTACACCTTGGTGGCCTTCTGCACCTTGCCCATCTTGACAACAGCCGAGTTGACAACATGCAGCGTCGTGACGTAGTGCTCCCCGAGGGTCAGCTCCATCAGCTGCTTGCGCTTCGTCTCCTTGCCGATTGCGCGCAGCACCTTGTTGTACAGCGTGTACATCGGTCCGGTGTACAACCTCGCCGCAATAAATTCCTCGAGCTTGAGCGGCTCCTCGTTGAGGCTGGCGAGCTGCTTGTTGAAGTTTCGCCTAATGCCCGAGAAGGAGCTGGGCGGCAGCGGCACCCGCCGGCGCTGCACGTCGCGGTATTCTTGTGGGTACTCGTAGATTCGGCCTTTGAGCTTCTTGAGGCCCTCGGCGGGGTCCGTCACAAACCACCATTCGTACAGAGGGCAGGTCTCGGTGTGGTAGTTGCTCGCGGAGAAAGGCTTCTCGGAGTTGGCGCTCTGCGTGTGTTCGCGCGTCATTGCTGACATCAGATTCGTGTTGGGTGGACCAAGCATGCGCTCGAGCCCGCCGAAGAACGATTCCAAGGTACCGTACTCGAGCTCGTACGAGTTCTCCTTCTGGACGAATTTCTCGTGCAGCGACTCGGCCGTCAGTGCGCCGCCGTCCCGAAGCGGCCCCATGGCATTCCACAGCGACTCGGCTATACTGGCGACAAGTCGCCCACCCACGTCGGCCAGTACATGCTCAAGCGCCTTGGCACTGCCGTGCTGGGCGAGTGACCGCATGAAGGCCAGCTGCACATCGCCATCCGCGGCATGGTCCTGCAGCGGCCGCGATAATGCATCGGCGACCAGGCGGTTCACGTCGTCTACGCTTTGCACCCATCCTTGGATGGTCCACTGCCGTTCCTGTGGTGGGGCGGTGCTGCTGCCCACCGCTGAAAGCGCCTGATCGACGGCGAGTTTGATGGCGTCGGCCACAGGCAGCTGCGGTGCAGGTGTCGAGGATTGTGACGCGGGCGTTGGCCCATTTGTAGAGCATTGCCGCGATGGTCTTGATGTAGTAGGATCTCTCGTAGGCTGTCTCGAAGGCCGTCTCACTTCAGCAGGCTCCTCAATTACTGTGAGTGGTCGGAAGCTGCCGGCCTGGCGGAACTGGCGCGAGGGTGCCCTGCCCTGAGGCGATGGTGGTTGCGAGGATGGCCTGCTCTGGGGCTCGGGCGGCTGCACGAACGGCGTGGCCACAGCAACGTCTGCAGATCTGACGACAGCGGGTGACTCTTTGCGCGTGGCCTGTGATGCCTCGAGTTGGCGTTGGAGAAAGCTTTTGTGCACGGACACCGACATTGTTTCGTGGTCCCAGGCCTGCGAAGGCCGTGAAGTTGGGTCCGTGAAGTTGGGTGGTTCCCGAGAGCGCGTTTCGCGTGCGAAGGGTGGAGCTCTGCTTGCAATCCAACTGGGTGCTTTCTCCCGTTCACCTTTTCAGCCAGAAGTCCCACGGATTTAGCAGCGTCTACAACAGAACATTCATCCGAGGCACCGATCATCACAAACCACCGCACGCAAGGAAGCTTTGCGCCAAGGTCCAGGTCGCCACAACTAGGAGCGCCGCCGCGTCGCAGCCTGCCCCACCCACTCACATCGCCATTCCTTGCCCGTGGCAGTCGCGCGTCGCCGCCGGTGTCCACGCGCGATCGCGGAGCCGCCATGCGCTCCATCATGGCCGCCCGGCGAAGCTTTTGCACGAAGCCGGCGTTCACTCCCGCCCAGACGATCCTCTCGTCGATCAAGGCGATGATCCCGAGGGCCATCACGACGGGGATCGTGCAGAATGGCGAGCCCATCCTGTACGTCGAGCCAAAGGACGTGCCGCTCACGCTCACCTTCCTGCGGGACCACACGGGCACCCGCTGCAAGCAGCTGCTGGACATCACCGCCGTCGATGTGCCCGCGCGCGAGAAGCGCTTCGAGGTGGGGCCGACCCCCGAGAGTGGCCACTCTCCCCCTCGTCCCCGCCTCGCGCAGCTCCGATCACTTCATGGGAGCCGGCCCCTCAAGCTCTCCGTACCGCCCGCCACGCCCCCACGCCCTCCCCCTCCGCCCCCGCGTCGCCGCAGGTCGCGTACCAGATGCTGAGCCACGACCACAACAGCCGGATCCGCGTCAAGACGCAGGTCGGCGGCAACATGGCCGACGAGGGCGTCCCGACCGTCACGCACCTGTTCCCCGTCGCCAACTGGCTCGAGCGCGAGACGTTCGACATGTTTGGCATCTACTTCCACGGGCACCCCGACCTGCGCCGCATCCTCACCGACTATGGCTTCCAGGGCCACCCGATGCGCAAGGACTTCCCGCTCTCCGGCTTCGTCGAGTGCCGCTATGACGCGACGAAGAAGCGCGTCGTGACCGAGCCGGTCGAGCTGACGCAGGAGTTCCGATCCTTTGACCTGCTCTCCCCGTGGCAGCAGAAGTGAGCGCGGGCGCTCTCTGTCTCTTATCTGCGCGCTCGAAACAGCACACGGCACCGCTCTGGATCGGCCGCGGCGACATGGCCGAGCAGGGCAGGGGCCGAGAGAGGTAGTATGGCGCGGTTTTGAGTTGTGTGTGCCGGTGTATCGAGCCTGTACAAAACACACACGCACCCACGCAGCTTACCGGCTTGCTCGCGAGGAGGCGATACACATGCGACACGCTACCGTACTCAATAACGACCAACATGCGGTACCCATGCATGCTCCATGGTGGCGACAGGCACAAGCCACAGCTCATAGCGCTCATGAACGAGTCTTCGGAGGGCGATGCCCGTCGCCAATCTGCTTCTTCGGATCTCTGAGCTTCACCTGGTCCATTAGCTCGCGGTCGGGGCCCCACACGTTCATGACGACGATGGCGCCCGCCACGAGCGCACCGGTCCACAGCGTGAAGAGCACGCCGTATTTGTTCCAGCCGTTGTAGCCTGGCGTGGTGGTTTTGCTCATGGCGGCCTTGTACAGGCCCGTGGGTGTCCACAGTTCGGTGCCGGGCGTCGACATCTCGGACTGCGCAGAGGCGCGCAAAGCAGCCCTGTCCCGGCCAAGTTTCGAGTGAAAGGGGCTAAACCCAGCGCATGAGGCGGCTATGCTCCGCACCCAAAGGGGAATTCCTAAAGATCCGGAAAAATCGCCACCAACGGCACCAAAGCGCCAATAAAAATCGCGACCAAAGGCACCAACGCACGCAGGGGCTAGGCGACCAAAGGCACCAACGCACGCAGGGGCTAGACTCACCCGCACTGTTCATGCACCCGCCGCAGTCGGTGCTCAAACATTCGGCGTGGCTGTGCCTCCTCAACGGAGAGCGGCGCGGGGCTCGGCTCCCATGTCGGCTCCCGGCTCCAGGCTAGCCAGTGTGGAGGAGCTGCAGCGTGCGACGGTGCGCCGGAGCCCTGGCCCCGGCAACCCGGCACCCCACCCCGGCACCACCCGGCACCCACCCGGCACCCACCCGGCAACCCGGCAACCCGGCAACCCGGCAACCCGAAACTG
>Ga0209713_10003424_pt1 | contig 10081 bp, 7 predicted proteins | sample ArcOceMetagenome_3_FD_187444 | JGI IMG/M metagenome (GOLD analysis project Ga0209713, IMG submission 187444) | Marine eukaryotic phytoplankton communities from Arctic Ocean - Arctic Ocean- Svalbard ARC20M Metagenome (SPAdes) (version 2) | ecosystem: Environmental > Aquatic > Marine > Oceanic...
CGACGGCTCGCCCGTCACGATCGGCTCGCCCGCCGGCGAGACGCACGGCAGCCGCAGCGTCGAGCGCTTGAAGTCAGCCAGCCAGCCGTCGCACGCACGCTGGTGGGCGCGTCCCCTCCAGAACGCCGCCGACTGGCGCTCGTCGTGAGCCGACTGGTGGGCCTCGCCGGGCATGTGTCTGGGAAATGTGCACGGCGCGCGCGGCGACGGGGCGGGTGGCGTGACGTTGCCAGAGCGGGACGGGAAGCCCGAGCGGTCGACGCCGACCAAGGGCGCGACGATGCGCGTGTGGCTCTTCGTGCCGTAGTAGGCCTTGTGGTGCGTGGTCAGGTTCTGGATCATGGCCTGCCAGTGGCGGGCCGCGCGCGGCGAGCCGTGGTCGTCCTCAGCTCCCACGTCGAGCTGATACCGCACCGGAGGTCCATGCTCGTCGCCAGAAGCATGCTGGTCGCGAGAAGCATTGGGTCTGGCCGTCGTCCACTAGTTCCGTCCGCGATCGATTGAGAGTTCGCCGCTGACGGATGCGACTGCGGGGGTACCGAACACAGTGTGAAGCGAGGTGTGAAGTGTCCCGAATTAGACCGAGAGTTACTGATGTTCTACTAGTGACTTTTGCCTCGCAACAAGAAAACGCACCTACAACATGTTACTGAACACATGGAAAAGCGACGCCTCTTCGAGGTGGAGCGCCAGCCCGGGCGAGCACCAGTGTCGGCAGTCGGGTGTCCCGAAGTCGTACACGGTGCCGGCGCGGCATCCGTTGCGACGCCGCATGTCTACGCCGTCCGGCAGCTTGCAAGGCGGGTGGTTGTTGAACAGCGGGCTGGTGATCTCCCAGGTTCGCACGATTGGCACGCCATGATGCTCAAAGAAGCCGTCGACGGCGAGCCGGTGGAGGCTGAATCTGGAGATTGCGCCGCCCTCCGTGCCGCTGGTGGCGGGCCCTGGCCGGCAGACGTTCCAGTCATCGGGTGCAGCCGCCCTGATCCTGGACCACAGCAGCGAATGGTTGATCGCTGCGTACGACGCGTGCGGTGCGACGGAGCCAGGCTCGCCGGGGACGCCGTACACATCCTCAAACTCGCCCAGGCCCCACGGAAAGTGCGGCCTCGCATACTGCAGCCACGCGAGGCGGCCACGAGCCGCCACCGATCCGAGTGCCAATCGCCACCAGCTGCCGACCGTGTCACGAAGCTGGGCTGGCTCGAGGTGGTGCGCCCCGAGGTGAAAGACGACGAGCTCTGAGGCAGCGACCAGTCTGACCGTTGTCCTGGCAGGGTTTTCCCTGGCCCAGAGAAACGAGAGGCTGCCACGCTGGCCGACAAAGGAGGCGTTCGCCCGGTAAAAGTGGGGATCGAAGCCAAGGTGGCGCGGGTAGGTCATGTTCAGCACACCGACATTCGAACGCAGCAGCTGAACGTAAAGGTCGCGAAGCACCGAGTCGCCAATCAAGCACGTGTGCACGTCGCCAATCAATCGCTCCCACGCGTGAGCGGACGGCGCGACCATGCTCGTCTGAGCCAGCACAGGAAATGCACGATCCGGCTCGCAGTTCTTGTTCCGCATGCGACTGAGGCGATACTTCCAACCGGCGTGGGACGCCCTTTGGTACGTGGTAGCAATGAGGTCCAGGCGCGCAGCATCATCTTGGAACGAAGAGTTGACGGCGGCATACCTGACTGCTGGCAGGGCCTGCTCGCCCTTGCGCGGCGACCACGAGGGCCCGGCTGAGTGCCAGGCCTTGTCGTCGGTTGGTGGGCTATTGAGGCTATTGAGGCTATTGAGGCGACGTGCTTGCCGGCTACACCCCATCGGCCGCATGATTAAGGGCAGGTACTCCTTACTACTACCCCTTAGCATGATGCAAGCGTCCGCGAAGAATGCCGGACTCGCACCCACACGGGGGCTGTCGGAGTTGCCGATCGACAAATCGAGTCGGTACACTCCCGTCCGACCTGATATCATGCTGCCGCTTTCCCTCTTCGGCCTCGCTGCCGTGCCGGCCGACGAGGTCGACTCGTTGCCTGGCTTCGGCGCGCCGCCGACCAAGCACTATTCGGGCTACCTGCCCGTCGGCAACCTGTCGCAGTCTCCGGGCCTGCTCCACTACTGGCTGCAGGAGTCGGAGAACGACCCTGCCAATGACCCGACCGTGCTGTGGCTCAACGGCGGGCCCGGTGCGTCGGGCATCATCGGGATGCTCACCGAATCGTCTCGGTGAGCAGAGGCGCTGGTCGGGTTCTTCGACAAGTTCCCCGAGTACAAGAAGAACAAGTTTTTCCTCGTGGGCGAGTCGTACGCGGGCGTGTACATTCCGATGATCATGGACCAGATCGACACGCACGGCGGCATCCCGCAGATGGTCGGCGCCGCGATCGGCAACGGCTGCTGGGGCTCGGAGTGCTTCTACGGCGTGCACGAGGCGCAGATCGACTTCCACACGTTCCTGGGGCAGGACTTCATCTCGCCGGCCACCGCCGAGCAGATCCTCGACGCGTGCGGCTCCGACTGGCTCAACGCGACCGCGACCGAGGGCACGTGCTCCGGCAGCCGCAAGCACCCAAAGTGCCAGCAGATGCTCGACACCATGTGCGCCGAGGTCGGCAACGACGCCTTCAACGTCTACAACATGTACGACACGTGCTACCCGGACAACGGCGGCCGCTCGCTCAAGGACGTGCGCGCCACGATCGCGCGCGCGCGCAAGGAGGGCCTCACGCTCGCGCGCTGGTCGGACGCCCTTCACACCCACCCGGCGCTGTTCGTCGGCTCCGGCGCAAAGGAGGGGAGCGAGCAGAGCGAGCGCAGCGTCGAGGTGGGCGTGGGTGGCGAGACGGGCGCGGCGCCGCTCGGAAATCTCAACGACTACGCGTGTGGCTCCGAGGGCGCGATGTCGGACTGGCTCAGCTCGCCGGCCGTGCAGAAGGCGCTCCACGTGACCGACGGCGGCGGCGGCATGCACTACAAGTCGAACGCCGGCGACCTGCGCGCCCTCTACCGCAAGCTGGTCGCCAAGTACAAGATGGTCATCTACAGCGGCAACGTCGACTCGTGCGTGCCCACGTGGGGCAGCGAGCAGTGGACGCGCGCGCTCGGCGAGCCGTTTGGGGTCGTCAAGCCGTGGCACCCGTGGTACTCGGCCTCGGCCGACCCGGGCTCGTCGTCGCGCGTCGTCGCGGGCTACGCGATCACCTACGGCCTCAACAACTTCACCTTCGTGACGGTCAAGGGCGCCGGCCACGAGGTGCCGCGCTACAAGCCGCGCTTCGCCCTCTCGTTCATCAGCAAGTTCCTCTCCGACAATGGCGCCAACTCGTTCTAGCGCTGGACAGTTTTATGCGGTCTACTAGCGCTAATTCCCCGGGTGTCGAGGCACACAGTCTCTCTCAGTGAGTAGACTAGGGCAGCATCACCCCCCCCGCGATTGCCACCGGAGGGGCATTTTACCAAGGAAGCGCGTATGCAATCCGGTGCTGGTTGTAGGGAGGGGGAAACTCAGCGCACCACCAGGTTTTGCTGGGCGGAGAGGCCGCAGAGAGCCACCTGCTGCTGGTCATGCGCCGGTCGCCACCGCCGCCTGTAGAATCTCGTCGGTGGGTCGACGCTAGGAACGAACGGATGCGCACCCCGCGAGGCGTCCACGCGCAGTGTAACCAGCACGCAGCGGAACTTAGACGCACGCGCGCGCGCGCGCGCGTGTCCTCGCTCCGCTTGCCAAGGCGCTCTTGTCGACGGCGCACCACCAGCGCAGCACAGCTAACCAGCTAGCAGCTACGCAGCGGCCAGATGGACGAAGAGCACACGGAGCGCACGCTCACGGTGCTCCGCGAGTGCCACGTCTACACGCTGCCGCCGCGACCGGCCGCGAGCGGTTGGAAGTGCCAGGACTGGCCCAAGACGAGCCACGTCTTCACGGGTCGCGTGCGCGTGGTCGCCAAGGGCGACCAGTGCACCGTCAAGCTCGAGGACTCGGAGTCCGGCTCGCTCTTTGCGCAGTGTCCGCTCGACAACGACAAGCCGGAGGTGTCGGTCGAACCGGTGTCGGACAGCAGCCGATACTTTGTGATCCGCGTGGTCGACAACAGCGGCAGGCATGCGTTCCTGGGTATGGGCTTCATGGAACGCAACGATGCCTTCGACTTCAATGTCAACCTGCAGGACCACGTCAAGCACATAAAAAATGAGAAGGAGAGCGCCGCCATCGCCGCAGCGCCACCTCCGCCTTCGCAGGACTTCTCGCTCACGGGAAGCATCTCGATCAACATTGGCCAGAAGGAGCGAGCAGCGCCGCGCGCACCCGCTCCGGCAGCGCCTGGCGGCGCGACCGGCTTCTTGGCGCCGCCGCCGCCGGGCGGCGGCGGCGGCAAGCGCCCCACAGGTAGACCCACACAGGCGGCCGCTCCCGCACCAGCCTCCGGCTTCGGCGACGACTGGGCGGCGTTTGGGGCTCCCGCACCGGCGCCCGCACCCGCCACAGCACCCGCTCCCGCACCAGCCTCCGGCTTCGGCGACGACTGGGTGGCGTTTGGATGACGACCGTCCACCATGTGCTCACTCCGCACGTTGCTCGGCTCACCGGTCTTCTCTCTCGCGCGCCTCAATTCCTCTCTCGAAGAGTGCTCGTGTGCGGCCCCAGAACGAAATGAACGACTAGAGAGCTCGTAGTACGTAAAGGATAGATACACTAACTCTAACTAAGGACGAGTGCGAACCAACTCGTACAGGTAGACACGCCGGCACAAAACGCTTGGCCGCTCGCCGACGCGGGGAGCCACGGGCGACCTGCCGCCAGCCGCCGAATCTGCGTCGCCAGTCGCACCAGCCGCTTCATCGCCGTCGCGGCCACCGCCACTGCCGTCGCCGTCGTCGTACTCGTCATCGTCGTCGTCGTCGCCATCAAACATCTTCGGCGCGTCCGCCGCCTGCAGCAGCGTCGGCACGAAGCCGTGATCTGGCGCGATCTCAAAGAAGCGCAGCTGGCGGCCGAGCTGGATCGGGTCGTGCGGCTGGAAGGTGAGGAGCACGCGCGCATCGGGGTGCGTGCCCACGCAGGCAGCGGCGGCCTCGAGCAGCGCCTCGTGCTCGCACTCGTACAGCAGGTCCGACATGAGCACCACGTCGAAGCTCGTCGACGCTCCTCCTCGCGCCTTGGTCGGCGTGGCGGTGGCGGTGGCGGTGGCGGTGGCGGTGGCGGTGGCGGTGGCGGTGGCGGTGGGCTTGGCCGCCGCGCCCGCAGCTGCTGCGGTAGCGCTCACGTCGAGCGCCGCCATGCCGCCGTCGGCGTCCGTCTGCAGCGAGTGCAGCTCGGCGAGGAGCGTCTCTGGAGGGCGCGACCAGTTGTAGCCGCAGACGCGCGCGCGGCGCAGCTGCGACGGCGGCAAGTTGGCGTCGAGGTTGCGCCGCATGTTCTCGAGCATCTTCGCGTCGGCAAAGTCGGTGACGAGGACGGCGCGCGCGCCGAGCTGCGCCGCGCACAGCGACGGCAGCGCCGCGCCGGCGCCGAGCTCGAGCACCGCCTTGCCGCGCACGAGCTGCGGGTGCGAGCGCAGGTGGCGCGAGAGCAGCTCGGCCGCGGGCCACACCCTGGCGGCGAAGCGCTGCCGGTGGCTCAGAAGCCACAGCTGCAGAGGCGGCTCGTCGCTGTCGGGCCACGTGTACTCGCAGTGACCAAACTCGTAGTCGGCCACCACGCCCTCGCTGTCGTCGTCGCTGTCGTCGTCGTCGTCGCTGTCGTCGTCGCCGTCGTTGCCGCCGCCACGGCCGTCGGCAGGCTCGGCCGCGGCTGGCGCGGACCTGGAATGAGAGCGCGGCGGCTCGTCGCACCAGCACCACTCGCTCACGCCGCCCTCGCGGAGCACCAGGGCGCACAGCCCGGCTGCCTGCGGCCGGCGCGCCTTGGGCGGCGTCGGGCTGCAGTGAGGCTCGGTGTCGCCGCTGATGCGCTCGTCGTCGCACGCGCGGCACTTGCGTGGCCCGCCAAAGAGCCGCATGCTCGTCTTGGCGCTGACACCGACGATGCAGTCGATCACGTCCGACAGCACGTCGACGAGCCGCATGCCCTGCCACGTGCCGTCCTCGGACTCGCCCAGCAGCCTCTCGAAGAGCCCGGCGAGGTCCTGCTGACTGTGGCCCTCGTCGCGCAGCGTGCGTGCGAGCGAGTGGAGCGCCGCGAACGACGCGTCGGCCGTGGCCGTCGAGCGGAGGCGCTCGAGCGGCGAGGGCATGCGCGGCAGCGCGCGTTAGCACGGTCAGCCGAAGGACAACAACAACTGCAAGTCTGGCATTACAACCAACACGTGAACTTTTCTACGTGTAATATAGTTCGCCCCTGGCGGGGCGGGTGGCGTCGTCGCTGAGACGCGCGCCTAATCGGCGCGGCTCTGCATGAGGAGACGCTTCTTCAGCTTGGTGGTGCCTTCGCAGATGTTGAGAGCGTCGGTCATCACGATGGCGTGGGAGATGCGCTGGCCGTGGTGCTCGGAGAAGCTCCGGGCAGAGCGGCCGTACTTGGTGCTGTCGCGCGTGCACTCCGAAGTGTTAAACCGTGTGGAGGAGCATATGAAGTTCAACAGCCCAGACAGCCCAAACAGAGCGCGACGACGCTAAACCGAGGCGACAACAGGTTACTCTTTAGATACTTTACTTTAGATACTTTAGATGTGGGGAGACACTGATCCAGACCCAAGAGCACTTGCCTTGCATTGTGCGCGAACCACCGCAAGCGACCCGCTGCGCAGCGAGGCTTGGAACGACAGCTGATCAACATACTCCGGTGACTTTCCCAGGCTCAGCGATGTCCGGCGCTGACGAGCAGATCGACGACCTGCACAAGAAGTACCGGATCATCGAGGGGGACCGGAAGGCCTTTTCCGAGGAGGGCCAGCAGGTGCTGCGCCGGCAGCGCGCCAACATCGAGAAGCTCAAGGGCGACAACCAGCAGCTCAAGGAGGAGCTGGCGCTGGAGAAGAAGCACTCGAAGGTGCACGAGAACGTGTCGGCGCAGGCGCAGATCTCCAAGCTGCAGGACACGGGCGACATCTACACGCGCAAGATCGAGCTCGAGAAGAGGAGGATCGAGGAGCTCGACAAGCAGGCGCGCGGCCAAACCCCAGCCCTAGTCTGCTCGCCACCGCCCGGTCTCTCACCCGTGCCGGCCGCGCGCGCAGATGGAGATCATGCACAAGAAGATCTGGGAGCAGCGCGAGAAGATGGGTGGCATCAACGCGTCGCGGGAGAACAATCAGGCCATCGCCAAGCAGGCGCGCGCCGAACGAAACCCCTCCGCACTCTACCCCGCCGCGCGCCGGAGAGCCGCGCGGCCACTCCAGCAGACTGGGGCGCCCCGCGCCGCGGTCGGCTAACCCGCCTCTCCTCGCTCCCGACGCGGCAGATCCAAATCCTGGAGAACCGATTGGACAAGGCGCTGAAAAAGTACAATGAGGCGCTGGCGCACAACAAGCGCTTGAGAGAGAACATCGACAACCTGCGACGCGAGCGGCTGGTCTTCGACCAGATCTACAAGAAGCTGGAGAAGGAGCTGGCGGAGAAGAAGAAGGAGATGGCGCGCATCATCGAGATCTCGAACAAGGCCTACGAGGCGCGCGACGCGGCGCAGCAGGAGATGGCGGGGCTCAAGGCGCAGGCGGACAAGGAGCAGTCCGAGTTCGAGGCGGAGTGGAAGGAGCTGGGGCGGATGATCGAGCAGGACCGCAAGATGAAGGACTTCATGAAGAAGGAGCGCGAGAAGATGACGATGCAGGAGCACCGCGGCGAGATGACCATCGAGGAGGAGCAGAAGCTCAAGAAGAAGGTCCTCAAGGGCAACTGGGGCATCGCCAAGGACAAGGCGTCCATCCACGCGTCGATGGAGAAGGTGCAGAGCTACGAGGAGGCGTTCGCCAAGATTCAGGCGGCGACGGGCATCTCCGACATCGACGAGCTCGTGACGACCTTCATCAACGCCGAGGACCAGAACTTTGCGCTCTTCAACTACGTCAACGAGCTCAACGGCGAGTGCGAGAAGCTCGAGGAGCAGATCGCCGACATCAAGAGCGAGATCGAAAAGTACAAGGGGCAGGGGCTCAACACGGACAACCAGCGCAAGAAGATCCTCAAGGACCTCGAGGAGCGGCTCTCGCGCACCGAGGCCAAGGCCGAGCAGTACGAGAAGAAGCACGAGGGCGCGATGAAGACGGTCAACGCGCTCAAGCTCGGCATCCAGTCGATCTTCAACAAGATCGGCTGCAACACGGCCGCCAACATGGACCTGCTCGGCAACGAGGGCGTCACCGAGGCCAACATGATGCAGTACCTCGGCATCATCGAGCAGCGCACCAACGAGATCCTGCAGCTCTACGCGGCGACGCAGGCGCAGGCGCGCGACGCCGACGCCCCCGGCGGCGCCGCGATGACGCACATCCTCGGCCAGGGGCCGCAGCTGCCCGCCGGCTCCAACAGCATCACCATCCAGCCGCCGAGCACCGGCGACGACGACGGCCTCGACTCGGACGACGACTCGGCCGACGAGGACGAGGACCGCCCCTTCAGCCGCGACGAGCTCAAGGCCAAGACGATTCGCGGCCTGCAGAAGCGCGAGAGCAAGGACAAGAAGAAGGACGGCAAACGAAAAGGCAAGGGCGGGAAGTAGGGGGTCTGATCGTGTCGGAAGCATGTTGAGAGTCGAGTCGTGATCTTACGTTTACTTCTGGCTTCAGAGGCCCACTCCCACCCCGACCTCACTTGGCTCCTCGGAGCTTGAGCCTGACCGCGTCGAAGGCGAGTCCAGCGTGTGCGCTCGCCGACGCCGCGGCAGGCGGTGGCCGCGACCTGACGGCCGGGGCCGGCGGTGCCTCGGGCGCCGGCTCCGGAGCCGCCGCGGCCGCCGCCGTCCGCGAGCGCGGCGACGGCGCTGCGGCGGCGGGCTTCGGCGCGGGCGGCGCCTTGCGCTTCGCCTGCTGCGACGCCGCCAGCCGGTCGGCGGGCTGCTGCGCGCGCCACACCTGGTAAGCCGCCTCCTTGCGCGCGGCGTCGCGCGCCGCCTCGCTCTCCTTGTACGCGGTGCCCATGTCCTTGACGAGCTTCTTGGATTTGATCTGGATCTGCGAGCTCATCGAGAAGCGCTGGGCGCGCAGCGCCTTGCGCCGCACCTCCTTCTGCACCGTGAGCGCCACCCGCCTGCAGCCGGCCACCGTTTCCTTCTGCTGCGTCACGACCGTTCGCTGGTGCCTGGGGACGTCCCGCTTGGCGATCGTCTTCCAGCACGTGCGCCACTTCTCAAACTCCTCGCGGCGCGGGTCGTCGGGCGGCAGGTTGTCGTCCTCGCCCGGGAGGAGCGGGCCCGAGGCGCTCGGCCCGCCGGCCTGCGGCTGGCGGAGCGCGGCGAGCGAGCCGCGCGACGCGGGCACCGTGCCGGGAGGGCACCGCCCGCCGCCGCTGCCCTGCTGCCTCCCCGCCGAGTGCGCCCACTGCGTGTAGTTGGCCCACCCGGGGGGCTGCTCCTGGCGCTCGGAACGGAGCTGGTCGTAGAGCGGAGGGATGCGGTAGTACATGCCGTGCACCGCCCAGAACTCCGCCGGCGGCGCGGCGACCCTCGTGGCCGATGCGCCGCGAGGCACATCGGGAAAGCACGTCGAGCGAGGCGGGCCGTTGTTGGACGAGCGAGAGGGTTGCGCCGTAGCCGCGACCGTGGCGGGCGCAGGAGCCGCGCGCGCCGGGATGACCGACGCCGAGACCATGATAGGCACGGGCGTTAGGGAGGGAGGCCCAGCCGACATCGTGGTTAGCTTTGCGTATGGGCGAGGTCTCTGGCTCGTCGTGCTGGTGGCTCGATCGCGTCCCACCACGCACCAAACTTGGTGGTGGTGCGGTGGTTTGCACCCTGCAAACGAGTCAACCCGGTGCTTCGGCAGGAGCAACAGGGTGGAGTTGTCGCCGTAGCTCTGCGACGGTGGCCACAGCTCACAGCTCCTCCGGTGTGAAGAACGGCCTGTGCACCCGTCGCGTGATAAAGGGTCCCCGCGTAGGAGCAGCGTGGACCTACAGCATGAGCCTAGGTGAAAATGTCACCGTGCGCTTAGGCCAA
>Ga0209713_10003427_pt1 | contig 10079 bp, 9 predicted proteins | sample ArcOceMetagenome_3_FD_187444 | JGI IMG/M metagenome (GOLD analysis project Ga0209713, IMG submission 187444) | Marine eukaryotic phytoplankton communities from Arctic Ocean - Arctic Ocean- Svalbard ARC20M Metagenome (SPAdes) (version 2) | ecosystem: Environmental > Aquatic > Marine > Oceanic...
ATAATTACCACTTGCAAAGCCAGCAAAGCTGTATTTATCATAATCTGGGATAAGGCGCCTTACTCCTGTTTCTGGGTTTGCGTAATTTGTTTGTAGACTACCTACGATTCCAAATTTTGCAGTTAATTTTTCTGAAATATCAGTAGCTACATCTATGGTTAGTGTCTGGGTATCAAGAACAAGGTCTAGTGATGCTTTATCTTTATTTGACCCTCTTCTAATATCAAACTCTAATCTATTGTTTTGTTGATAATCGTATTGTAAAGAAATGCGACCTATATTTTCTATATCCTTAAAACCTTTTATACGTGCAAGATGATGCGTTACATCTTGTCTTGGGGCATCTATATTATAGGTAAAATCATTAATTATAGATGGAACAGGACTCGCTATAGCTTGAACTTGATCTTCAGCTCCACCAATATGAGAGGCTCTCAAGATTCCAATTTCATTTTTAAATAGAGAATAATAAGCCTCCACCGCATAATCTATTCTATTAAAACCGATTCTGGTTGATATGTTTCTTTCAAAGACTCCTGTATTACTTAAATTATAGTTAGGAGCATTAAAATCTCCGTAGCGCTTCAAACTCCCTTGGACAGCTGTGTAAAAGCCATTTTTATTACTTCTAGTGAGAGATGATGACACCGTGCCACCCAATCCATTGCTTGAACCACTTAAAATAGTTTTTCCGTATAAAGAATCTAATAAAGGGACTTTAGGCGCAGAGGTTATAATAACACCTCCAATTGCGTTTCCTCCGTATTGAAGTGCTCCTGCACCTTTAATAACTTTTAATGTTCCAACAGAGTTTATATCAATACTTGGAGCATGTTCTGCACCCCACTCTTGATCTTGCATTTGTACTCCGTTATTAATTATAAGTACACGACTACTATGAAGGCCGTTAATCATTGGTTTGACAACTGTATTTCCTGTGTTAAGAGAAGAAACACCACTAATACTATTTAAAGCATCACCAAGAGAACCACTACTAAAAGTAGTAATTGTTTGCTGGTCTACAAGATTTTCATAAATCGATTTTGTAGCTCTATTGGTTTTTTTTCCATTGACAATAATTTCATTGAGTGACTCTAAATGATGCTCTAGTTTAAATGTTTTTTGAGTATCATCTTTAATAAGTACGGAAAAGGCTTTGGTAGAACATGATGGGTGAGAAATTTGAAATTGATACGTCGCATTACACAAGTTAGTAATCACAAAATTACCATCTAGGTCTGTAAGTACTCCAACTCCAGTTTGTGCCACAATCACGGTGGCTCCTGTAAGCACAGAGCCATCATGTATATCTAGTAAGGAACCATATAATGTATTATTACAATCTTGGCTAAAAGAGTGCGTGCTGCTAAATAGCAGTAATAATAACGCAAATAAACGCATCGTATTCTTTTTAAAATTTTAAAACAAATTAAATCTCTAAGAAAGAATTGCAGGCGGTGCGCGAAGTTGATTTGAAGTTAATTTTTTTGTAAAAAAGAATGCTACAACATCTGTACTATTTTTGTTTTGAAAAAATAAAACAAAGTTAGTTACATAATTTTCAGGAAGTGTGTATTGAAAACTAGTACTGTAAAAATCACACCCATGACACTCTGGCTGATCTTCATGTAGATGTGTTGTTTGTTCATGGCATACTTCGTGCTCATGACCTTCAAAAAGATGAGAGAACTGAACAGACGCAGGAAGCATCAACACAAAAACAAGTGCTACTACTGCTACAAATCTTAAAAAGTTATTTTCTGTCTTCATCTATGGTAGCAAAAATAACACTTACTTAATAATTTAACTTGAAAATAAAATAATATTTTAATTACTTTTTGTGTTTTATTCTTGTTTGTTAGTTTATCTATGGAAAGAATGCTCATGCGTAAGTGTTTTACTACCTTTACATTAAATTAATTGTACTGCTTACATGAAGACTGAAAAATTGAGAATTGTGTTTATGGGTACTCCTGGATTTGCAGTAGGTGTTTTAAGCACTTTGGTAAGCAATAGTTATAATGTTGTTGGTGTTGTAACTGCCCCAGACAGACCTAAAGGTCGTGGACGTTCTCTTCAAGGCTCTGAAGTAAAACAATATGCTTTACTTCATAGAATTCCGGTCTTGCAGCCTACAAACCTTAAAGACCAGTCTTTCTTACAAGAATTAAAAAATCTGGCCCCTACCCTTCAAATTGTAGTTGCCTTTAGAATGTTACCCAAAGTAGTTTGGCAAATACCAAGTCTTGGCACCTTTAACCTTCATGCATCACTATTACCAAAGTATCGTGGTGCTGCGCCTATTCACTGGGCTATTATTAATAAAGAACACACTACAGGAGTCACTACATTTTTTATTGATCAAAAAATTGACACTGGAGAGATCATTCTTTCTCAGAAAGTTGCTATCGCCGAAGACCAAACCGTTGGTAGTCTTCATGATATTTTAATGACTGAGGGAAGTAAACTCGTTATTAAAACCTTAGAGACGATTAAACAAGAAGGTTTTAAAACAATTCCACAGCCTCTTGGAGAAGACTTTTCTAGGCTAGAATTAAAAGAAGCACCCAAATTAACACCAAAGAACACCTATATAGATTGGAACTCTTGTGAAGATACAATAGATCATTTTGTAAGAGGACTAAATCCATACCCATGCGCTTGGAGTTACCTTGAGCAAGAAGGCGAGAAAATAAAAGTTAAAATATATAAGGTAGCGCTCATCGAGCCAGAGCATGAAAATTCTTTATGGTTTATTACTAAAGATACAGGTACTAAAATTTCAGAAGAAAGTGAACTTGGTGCTCTTAGGGTCATCCAGAAAAAACTGTATGTGCAACTTAATAATCAAGTATTAGAAATTATAGAAATTCAACTCCCTGGAAAGCGTAAAATGTTTACCAAAGATTTGTTAAACGGCTATGAATTTACACCAGATGCAAAAATGATTGTAAACCCCTATGCTTAGTGAGACTATAAAAAATGGCTTTTTTTTAGCTCGCTTATTAACAATCACCCTAAGTTATTAACAAAAAGAGGTTTTTAGCTCGGCAATCCTTGTCAATGTTGAATATCCGATTAAATTTGTATAGGTACTAAACGTATTTTTAATCATTTTTTTAATTTAAACAAATATTATGAACAAATCAGATTTAATCGACGCAATGGCAGAAGACGCTGGAGTAACAAAAGCAGCAGCTAAAAAAGCATTAGAGTCTTTCCTAGGAAATGTACAGGGATCTCTTAAAAATGGAAACAGAGTTTCTTTAGTAGGTTTTGGATCTTGGTCAGTAACTAGAAGAGCTGCAAGAGAAGGAAGAAATCCTCAAACGGGAAAAACTATCCAAATAGCTGCTAAAAACGTTGTAAAGTTCAAAGCAGGTTCAGACTTACAGACTAGTGTAAACTAAGTCACTGTAATTCAAAATTTAAAACCCTTTTTGCAAATGCAAAAAGGGTTTTTTTAGTTTTAAAATTTATTTTGCATTTGTATTTTAGTTGGATATAACAAAAAAAAGCAGTAGGTTTAATTAACCTAAACCACCGACAATGACATTACTTAAACCCGATAAAGGTCATTTACTAGTTGCAAAGCCGTCCATAATTGGAGATGTGTCTTTTAATAGATCTGTTATATTATTGACAGAGTACAATACAGAAAACGGTTCTGTGGGGTTTATTCTTAATAAACCACTAGAATATACTCTTAAAGACTTTATTCCTGAGATTAACTCTAACCTACCAGTATATAACGGTGGTCCAGTAGAGCAAGATAATCTTTACTTCATCCATAAAATACCAGAACTAATTCCTGGAAGTGTTGAAATATCCCAAGGTATCTTTTGGGGAGGAGACTTTAAAGCTATCTCTAAATTGCTAGCAGATGACAAGCTAACTCAATCTCAGATACGTTTTTTCTTGGGTTATTCTGGATGGTCTACCCAACAACTAGACCAAGAGTTAGAATTAAATAGTTGGGTGGTTGCACCAAATGACTACAAAAACAACATCATTGGTAACAACAACAACAATCTGTGGAAAGAAAAAATGCTAGAACTTGGCGGTAACTACAAGCTTTGGTCTAACGCTCCCCAAAACCCTTCATATAATTAGACACCTTGTTTATCCAGCAAGATTATCCAAGCCTAGCCTTTGCATTTAGTTTGCCTAATAATTCTTTTGCTATAGTGTTTGTGTATTGTTTCTTTCTATACTTTGTGATAGATTGAATTCCTGTAATAACATTGGTAACAAACATCTCATCGGCCTTTTGCAATTCAAAAGGAGATATAGATACTTCCTGCACATCATAATCATGCAAATCAGCCAGGATGGCGAGAATTTGTTTACGCATTATGCCTTTTAAACACCCATCTTTAAGTGGAGGGGTTTTTATAATATCCCCTTTTACTAAAAAAATATTACCGTTTAAGGCCTCTACAATTTGCTTTTTTTCATTCAAAAGCAAGCAATTTTCATAACCGTTCTCTTTGGCAAAAATACTACCCAAAACGTTTATAATTTTGTTATTTGTTTTTAATGTAGAGAGTAGTCCTGATGTAATATAGTGATCCTTAAACAGTTCTACCTCATAGTGGTCTTGGCTTACTAAGTAAAAAGAGTTTTGTAAATCACTACACTGTACAGAAAAATCAATTTCATTTATAGTAGGGCTATAAAGACCACCTTCTTGGCGCCATACAAGAATTTTAATTCTATAGGCCGCAGTTATAGCACCATTAGCCTCTATGGTTGCTAAAATTTGCTTCTCTAGGTATTCTTGAGTGAAATTCATGGGAATCTCCATACGCAGTATACGCATAGAGGCCATGAGTCTAAAGTAATGATCTTCCCAAAAATAAATTTTACCAGCGCTAACACGCAAGGTTTCAAAAATTGCATCACCATAATTTAGCCCTCTATTAGAGATGGATATAGCTGCCTTGTGCTTTTCGAGAATGGTACCATTTAAATTTATCATAAAAAAATGCCACTCTAATTTATTATAGAGTGGCACAAAGATACGGGTATCTATATTTATTTTTTAGGTTGATCCTAATATTTGTTTTAGCTCAGAAACCATGTTTTCCCAAAGCATCATTCCTTCTTCAACTTCACCATCCTCAGCAAAGTCTGTAATCATCAGTGAAACATCTTTGGTAATCTCATCTACTTGAATACGCAATTCAAAATAATAATCTGTACCTGCATCCACATCCCACCTAAATTTAATTCGTTCTGCGTTCTTTTTTGTTAGCAAAACAGCTTTTTCTTCGGCACCATCCCAAATAAACTCAAAATTTTCTCCTCTAGAGTTTACGTTATCTGCATACCATTCAGAGAGTCCAGATGGTGTAGAGATATACGTATACAATAATGAAGGGGAAACTTGGATTGGAATTTCCATTTCGTATTTTATTTTTTCTTCCATTGTTGTTTGTTAGTTAGTCCAATATAGATATTAAATATAAAAACCAAAAGAAAGAAACCTATTATTTGCCCCTAAGAAAAGATATAGTACAACACTATGATTTTTACAAAAATGCTAAAGGCTCCTTATCTTCTAAAATTGCGGCGTTTTTTTGAACCATCTTGAGATGATTTATTAGATTGTGAACGACTGTTATTTCTGCCTCCTCTGTTATGGGCAGCTTTGTTTTCTGCTTTTTTAGATTCTACTTCATGTAATGATTCGGTTGGTTCAAAACCAGGTATTACAGTGCTTTCAAGCTTAATATTAAGCAACTTTTCTATACCCCTTGCATAAGCATACTCATCAACACTTACTATGGAAATTGCTTTTCCGCTAGCTCCCGCCCTACCTGTACGTCCTATTCTGTGAACATAGTCTTCCGGTATGTTAGGCAACTCAAAGTTTATTACATGAGGAAGCAATGGAATATCAAGCCCGCGTGCTGCGATATCTGTAGCTACCAAAACAGATATACTACCCTCTTTAAAACCAGCAAGTGCTCTTGTTCTTGCTCCCTGACTTTTATTACCGTGTATGGCCGCAGCTTTAATATCTGCTTTTTCTAATTTTTGTGATAGTTTGTTGGCGCCATGTTTAGTTCTGGTAAATACCAATACTTGATTCCAGTTCCCTTCTGTAATGAGTTTGATTACAAGATTAGTTTTTAAGCCCTTATTGGTTCTGTAAATTATTTGATCTACTTTCTCAGCTGTTGTGTTTTGCGGAGCAGCCTCCACCATAGCCGGGTTGTCTAAAAAGCTATTTGCAAGGGTTTTGATTTCTTTTGAAAAGGTTGCAGAAAACAACAGGTTTTGGCGTTTAGAGGGCAACAGCGCTAAAATTCTTTTTATGTCTCTTAAAAAACCCATGTCTAGCATTCTGTCTGCCTCATCCAAAACCAAGAACTGAATTCCAGAAAAATTAATTACACCTTGATTGTGCAAATCTAGTAGCCTACCAGGAGTGGCTACCAATATATCAACGCCTTGGCGCAGTGTTTTTATTTGAGGGTTGGCATTAACGCCACCAAATACTACCGTGCTTTTAAGATCTGTAAACTCTGAGTAGGTCTTAACATCTTCAAGTACCTGCGCGGCAAGTTCTCTAGTTGGCGTTAAGATTAAAGATTTTATTTTTCTTCTTCCTTGATGCTGGCCAGCATTAGCTAAAAACTGTTGCAGCATTGGTAATGTAAAGCCAGCAGTTTTTCCTGTACCAGTTTGGGCAGAGGCTAAAACGTCTCTACCGTCAAGTATTTTGGGAATTGCTTTTAGTTGAATTGGACTTGGTGTAGTGTATCCTTTTTTGCTAATTGCTTTAAGCAAGGCATCAGAGAGCCCTAGTGATTGAAATGACATAAATAATGTTAAAAGAATAGGCAAGAACCAGTTCTTAATGAGCGGCAAATGTACGGTTTATTTCTTCAGAAATTTTAACAGAAATAAAATAGAATAAAAAATGGTGGATTGTTTGCCCTACATTATTTTGTTTTTATCTTTGCAGCCGCTTTGGTATACATAATACATAACAAAGCACAACCAGTAACATTTGGCGAGGTAGCTCAGCTGGTTAGAGCACTGGATTCATAACCCAGAGGTCGGCAGTTCAAGTCTGCTCCTCGCTACAAAAAAAGCCCATACAGATGTATGGGCTTTTATTATTTATAATAAAAACTTACGCTAGAATCTTAATTAAATTCTCAAGGCTTAGTGTTTGTTTATCACCTGTTTGCATGTTTTTAAGGGTGTAGGTATTATCCTTAATATCTTGCTCTTTTATTAATACAGCATATAATATACCTTTTCGTTCTGCGTAGGTGAGTTGTTTTCTTTCTTTCTTTTGATTGGTTGCAGTATCTGGGTACAACTCTGCAGAGATTCCATTGCTTCTTAATTGCTTGATGGCTTTCATAGCATATATGGCCTCTGGGTTTCCAAAATTAAAAAACAACACCTCTGTATTTGCAGATGCGGTTTCTGGAAATAACTCAAGTTCTTCAAGAACTAAATAGATTCTATCCAAACCAAAAGAGATACCAACACCACTAACATCTTTTAAACCAAAAATACCTGTGAGATCATCATAACGACCACCTCCACCAATACTTCCAATAGTAACACCTTGTGGCGCACTTACCTCAAAAATAGCACCCGTATAATAGTTTAAACCTCTAGCCAACGTAACATCAATAGCCAAGGTAGCTGTTTGCAATTCTAAGGCTGTAACATTAGTAACAATAAACTCCAACTCTTCTATCCCCTGCATTCCTATTTGGGAAGAGGCGAGCATAACCTTTAAACTTTCTAGCTGCTGGTTTGCATCACCTTGCATGGTAAATAAAGGCTGCATTTTAGCAATTGCATCTTGTGTAATTCCTTTTTCAAGCATTTCTTTTTTAACGCCCTCTGCTCCTATTTTATCTAGTTTGTCAAGAGCGACAGTAAAATCAATAAGCTTATCTTCTGCACCTATTACTTGGGCTATACCAGTGAGTATTTTCCGATTGTTCATCTTTATTACAGTTCCTTTTAATGAAAGATCTGTAAAAACCGCATCGTACAATTGTACCAGCTCCACTTCTTGTAATAAAGAAGGACTCCCAACTACATCTGCATCACATTGGTAAAACTCTCTAAATCGTCCTTTTTGAGGTCTGTCTGCACGCCATACAGGCTGTATTTGATATCTTTTAAATGGAAATGTAATATCGTTTTGGTGTTGTACTACGTATCTAGCAAATGGAACTGTTAGATCATACCTAAGTGCTTTTTCACTAATTTGCCCAGTTAGTTTTTGGCTTTCTTTATTTATTAATAAAGCATCGGTGGCTTTTTTTAAATAATCACCGCTGTTAAGAATTTTAAATATTAAACGATCTCCTTCTTCACCATATTTCCCCATAAGGGTTTCACTCTTCTCGAAACTAGGTGTTTCTATAGCCTGGAAACCAAAACAAGAGAAATGACGCTTTATGGTGTCCATAATGTAGTTGCGCTTAGCCACTTGAGTTGGAGAAAAATCACGGGTTCCTTTGGGTATAGATGGTTTCATGGTACTGTCTTTAAAATACAAATATCATAATTAGCGCGGTCTTCTACTAGTATTGTAAGGCTAAATTTATACATAGTATTAACATTTGACAAGCACATTGCAAATTTTTAAGTTAATGTCACACAAAACTGTAACTTTACCCAAAGACCTTAGTCTAACAACAAATTACTAATTTATGTTTTCACTGTTTCGCGAAAATGTGCGCATTGCACTAGACTCTATAAAAACACAATTGCTTAGAACCATATTAACTATTGTGATTATGGGAATTGGTATATGGTCTCTTGTAGGGATTTTAAGTGCTGTAAAAGCCCTTGAAACTAATATTGCAGGTAATTTCGCCTCTATGGGTAGTAATACCTTTAATATAGAGCGATATGAGTTTTCTGTAAATCGAGGAGGCCGTGGTGAGCGCAAAAAAATTAACCCTATCATAAGGTATGATGATGTGCGTAATTTTATAGATACCTATGAGTATCCTTTTACAAGTACTTCTGTCTCATTTGCTGGAACTGGATCTGCAGAGGTTCGCTATGAAGGGAATAAGACAGATCCTGAAGTACAGGTGTATGGGGTAAATGAAAACTACCTAGACAACACCGGAACCCTAGTAGATCAAGGAAGAAACTTCACTATTTTTGATATTCAAAACAATACCAAAGTGTGCCTTATTGGTCCAGATTTTTTGAAAAGTCTTTTTGAAAATGAAAATCCTTTAAATAAAACCATAAGTATTCGTGGCGTGAAGTTCAAAATCATTGGTATACTAGAATCCAAGGGAGCTACCTTTGGAAACAACCAAGATTTAAAAGTGTTACTACCCATACAAGTAGCACGAGGAATTTTCACCCAGCCAAATATAAACTACACCATTAGTATAAAGGTAGTAGACAAAGCAATGATGCAAGGAGCACAAGATGAAGCTTTGGTTATATTTAGAAACATTAGAGGGCTTAGCCCTATTGAAGAAGAAAACTTTGGAATCTTGCGAAGTGATGATCTATTAGCGCGGGCATCAGATATTGGCGGGGTATTAGAGACCGCGGCCTGGATCATAAGTATCATTACAATCTTAGGCTCCTCAATAGCACTCATGAATATTATGTTAGTCTCTGTTACAGAGAGAACTAGAGAGATTGGCGTACGTAAAGCTTTAGGTGCTAAAAATGGCACAATATCAACTCAATTTTTAATTGAAACCATTGTCATTGGTCAATTTGGTTCTATACTTGGTATTATCTTAGGAATACTTACAGGTATAGGGTTTGCTGCTGCTTTTGATTTTGAATTCACCCTACCCATTGTAGCGATGGTCTGGGCAACAATCATCACATTTGTAGTGGCTGTTCTTGCTGGCGCTTATCCCGCCGTTAAAGCAGCAAGACTTGACCCTATAGAAAGTTTGAGGTACGAGTAAAAGGTACTAAGAGAAGTGTATTAGTTTCTTGCTAACTATTTAAAATTTCTTGAAAAAAACCGTATAAATCTCCCTTGGTAATAGCAGCGCCTTGCTGTATGAGCTTAAATATATCAAGGTTTTTATCTTCTGTATATT
>Ga0209713_10003429_pt1 | contig 10078 bp, 6 predicted proteins | sample ArcOceMetagenome_3_FD_187444 | JGI IMG/M metagenome (GOLD analysis project Ga0209713, IMG submission 187444) | Marine eukaryotic phytoplankton communities from Arctic Ocean - Arctic Ocean- Svalbard ARC20M Metagenome (SPAdes) (version 2) | ecosystem: Environmental > Aquatic > Marine > Oceanic...
GTCAGCCGTATGGCTCGTGCTCGCGTTGGCCAGCCCACCGCGCGCGCTCGCCTTCGTCCCAGCGTCGTTCTTCGGCGAGTCAGGCGCCGCGAACACTCTGAGCCAGGTCCAGGCCACCGGCACCGTCCATCGGGTGTGGGATCTGCCGGCGGATGTCACCTCGAACGAGGGTCTGTCGGCTGGCATCCGCTACGCGTGGGACCCGGAGATGTGCAACACGCTGCTTCCGCGCTTCAAGGAGGACATCTCGGGCTTCAGCTTCATCTCGTGCGATAGCCTGCGTGCTGCGTGGGCGCGGGCGCTCAACACCTGGTCGGTGCACCACCCGCACGTGTCGTTCACCGACGTGAGCAACGAGTGCAACGCGGCCGGCGACGCCACGGGTGGCCCGGTCAACGACGTGGGCTGCTCGATCGCGCAGATCTGGATCACGACGCAGAGCACCGCGAGCGGATACGACGCGGCGGCGACCTGCGTCAACAAGTACTCGTACTCGAGCAGCTTCCGGCATACGAACGGGCTGCCCGCGAACACCGGCGTGTGGAAGACGGACGGCAGCGTCATCGGCTTCAACACCGAGCTGTGCTGGTACCTCGACTCGCTCTTCTGCTCGACGTTCCATGGGCTCAAGGAGCAGTTCGGCAGCGAGGGCGTCTTCCTGGCGGGGCAGGTGCTGCTGTGGGGCACGTGGGCGATCGCGGCCATCTCGATGTGCGTCATCTCGTACAACATCATCGCGCGGCACTGCAAGGTGCTCGACCTCAACTCGCTCGTCTTCTTCGAGGAGGAGGAGGAGCGGCTGCAGGAGGAGGAGGAGGACGACGAGAAGCGCGAGGAGATCCGCGAGGAGCTCGCGATCCAGGCGATGAAGCTGCTCGACACCGTCTCGAAGCTCAACATCCTCGCGACGACGCTGCGGCTCACGTTCGTGTGGGCGCCGCCGATCCTGTACGTGTACATCTTCCTGCCGTGCTGGGAGTGCTACGACTTCGAGGCCGCCGCCTCGCACGAGATCGGCCACGCGCTCGGGCTGATGCACCCCGACCAGGCGGCCGAGCTCGGGTTCAACCTGGCGTGGAACGCCTCGTGCGACTACTCGGGCTCCTCCGAGTTCGGCAGCGGCGACGCGGCGGTGCGGGGCGGCTGCGCGCAGCCGCGGTACGAGCAGCAGTGGGCCGACTGCGAGCAGCCGTGGAGGGACGTGGTCGCGACGCCGGCCAACGCGAGCGCCGCCAAGTCGATCATGACGGCGTTCACGCAGTTCAACAAGGACGTCTGCCTCTACCAGGACGACCTCGACGCGCTCAACACGCTCTACCCGATCTGCGAGCACGCGGTGCGCACGCCGCAGTGCTACAAGTCCGAGTCGTACATCGGGCTGGTGCGGCTCGCCATCTTCGTCGGCGCGCCGGTGGCGCTGGTGCTCGCGATCATCATCTGCTGCCACAGCGGCCTCACGCGGTACGAGACGAAGAAGCGCGAGCGGATCCGCTCCGAGCACGAGGAGCAGCTCTCCAATCTCGAGAAGGAGATGCTCAAGTACAAGAAGCGCCGCACCGAGCTGCTCAACAAGGGCTGGCACCGCGCGACCGTCCACCCGAGCACCGTCCTCGCCGTCGCGCGCAACTCTCGCGACAGCGGCGGCGGCGGCGCGCTCGCGTTGGTGGCGGCGCAGGCCAAGGCGGCGGCGAAGCACAACCCGAAGAGCGCTGGGCGGCACAGCCCCACCAAGGGCAGCAAGGGTCGCGGTGGCAACGCCCGTCAGATGAGGTCACCCGGCATAGCCGGTCAGATCACGAGAGTCGCATCGTTGGCACCACGCACCCGAGGCCGCGCCCGCCTCCGGAGCGGAGGACCGCCACGCCACGACACGCACTCACCCCGCCTCGCCATGTGCCCTCACCGCGCCCGATGCTCTTTTCACCCGCAGGCTCCATCGCCGTCGCGGCGCGCGCCGCCGCCCGCGTCAGGGAAGCGCGCGGCGACCTCTCGCCCGCGGGCGCGCGCAAGTTGGCCTTCAGGTCGGCTAGCGGGCGCAACTTTGCGATTGGCGACCGAATCAAGCACAGCGAGCGCGGCGTCGGAACCGTCGTCGAGCACATGCGCGACGGCCGCACGCGCGTCCTCTTTGACAGCGGCGAGGAGCATCGGTGCAAGGCGTCGTCGATGCATAATATGATGCTGGTCGGCAGCTCGCCGTCGTCGTTTGCCGCAGCCGCCGGCGGCGCTGGCTCGCCCACACGAACGTCGCCCGACCGCAGCGGCTCGCGCTACGCCGCCGCGCTTTTCAAGGCCGCGGGCGCGAACGCGGCGTCGGCAGGCGGCGGCGTAGCTCGCGCCCATGCTCCGCCGAGCGTCTCCTCTGCCGCCGTCGTCCAGCCGCCGCCGCCGCCGCCGCGCGGCGCTCAGGACGCCGCACCGCCCGCGCCGACACAGGACGACGCGTCACCGCCCCCCGAACCGGAGCCAGAGCCGGCGCCCCCGCAGCACACGCGCGTCGTCAAGGTGCGTATCCCTCCCGCCGGCAAGCCAGGCAGGACGATGCGCGTGCAGGGCCCCGACGGCAAGCAGCACACCGTCACCATCCCCGAGGGCAAAAAGGGCGGCGACATGTGGGAGGTCGACATACCCGACGGTCGACCGCCGCCGCCGCCGCCGAAGCGACCCTTCGGCACGCCCGCACCTGCCGCCGCCAACGGCACCACCGCCACCACCTCCGCCGCCGCAGCGCAGCCTTTGCCGTCGCTGCGGGCGATCGCGGCGAAGACGACCCAATCGGCGGCGCCCGCCGTCGCAGATGGGACCGCACCCGCGCCGGCGCCAGAGCCAGCGGTGCCACAGCAACCGCCCGTCGGCAGCGGCGCCGCCGAGCAGAAGCCGAGCGCGGTCAAGGCCCGCGCCTTCTTTGCCGCGGGTGCTCGGGCGGCTGCGCAACAGCTAGTCTCGCCAAAGCCGCCGCAGAGGCAGCCGTCGGGGTTGATCAGGGACCAGCCACAGCACGCGGCGCCACGCAAGCAGTCGCCGGAGAAGCAGTCGCCACCCAGGCAGCTGTCGCAGAAGCAGCCGCCGAAGCCGTCGCAGATGAGCGATGACGACCGGGTGCTTCGCGCCCTGCAGCGCACCGAGACCTTCAACGGTGGCGGTGGCGGTGGACCGCTGCCGCCGCTAGCCCCGCCTCCGGCGGCACCGACAACTGCGCAGCCCGGCGCGTGGCAGCAGCAGCAGCAGCAGCAGCAGCAGCAGCAGCAGCAGCAGCAGCAGCAGCAGCAGCAGCAATTCGAGCAGCAATGGCAGCAGCAGCAGATGTGGCAACAGCAGCAGCTGCAGCAGCAGTTCGGCGGGCAGCCTCGCTGGTAAAGTACATACATGATTTAAAAGCTGCCATGCATTTCTGAGAACTATCATGACTGACGCTAGACTGACGCTCGACTCCTACATAAATATGCCGCATGTTGTTGATGTCTGAAGCCTTGGTGAAGCTAGACGAAGCGCTGCGCATGCTCATGTCTACCGAGAGGGACGGCCTCGATCCCCTCGCTCGTCGTGCAGACGTTGCCCTTGAGATAGATGCGCTGCAGGCGTGGCATCGCGCCGGCGCACAGCGCCGACGCGAGCGTCGCGCAGCCGGCGTCGCTCAGCTCGTTGTCGGAGAGCCACAGCTGCAGCAGCGACGGCAGAACCGGCAGGATGCCATAGTTTGTGGGCGCGCTCAAGAGAGCTGCCAGCCCCCTGTCACCGATGCCGTTGTCGCCCACGTGCAAGCGTGCGATGTGGAGGTGCACCCGCAGCGGCGGTGCCAGCACCCCCAGGCCCTTGTCGCCGAGCTTGTTCCCGCCGAGGTCGAGCTTCTTGAGCGAGGGCAGGGCTCCGCGGCGAAGGGCTCGGGCGATTGTCGCCGCACCGGGCACACCGACATTGTTCTTGCAGAGGTTGAGGGTGTGCAGGCACGGGAGCGCGCAACCGTCAAGCCCGCCCAGCAGGGCGAGCATGCCCTCGTCTCCCAACTCGTTCTTGTATAGCACGAGCGTCTCAAGAAGGGTCAGCGACCGCGACTGGAGCAGCATGCCCAGTGTCCAAATGTGAGGTGTCGTGCCCAGGCCGGTGGCGCCCCACCATAGCTCCGTCTCGACATCCAGCCCCATCGACTCGCCAACGTGTTCGCATAGGGCCTTGGCCTTCTCGTAGCGCTGGCGCAGCTGCGACAGCGATGGCGTGCTGCAAACCCGCACGTCTCGGCAGGTTCTGCTGAGGGCGTTGAGCGACTCGTGACGCAGAGGGTCGCACAGGACGCTTGCGATGGTTGATAGCGCGTCGTGATGGAGGTTCTGTAGCGACACGGGCTCCGCGGTGGCGGCCGGAAGGATGATTGCGTCCATGGCTGACAGTGCCCGCGTTTGGGCCCATCAATACTTCGTCAATTTGCACTTGGCTTCGTTTTGGCGCCAAGATACGGCGGTGCTTTACTGCGGTCAGCGAGCCAGAAAAAATAGCTCCGACGCCCCTTTCTGACCATCACACTCAGAGACTATTCGGTAAAGAGAAGAAGGAACCCTAGACTCCCGACCTCCGCACATCAAGCTGCACTGAAGAGCGCCTTCCACTCCTCGGCCGTCGGCGGCGCGCGCCCCTGGGCCGTGCCGACGCCAAAGTCGGCGTTGGCGGCGGCGTCGAGGCGCAGCGCCTCGACGAGCGCCGCGGCGGCGCCGCCGCGCCCGCTGTCGCCGGCGCAGGCGTCGGGCGACGTGGCGGACCACGCGGCGAAGGTGCCCGGCCCCGGCATCGTGTCGCCGCGCTTGAGCGTGACGCCGAGCGTGTCGCAGTCGAAGAGCATGCGCCAGTTGACCACGTCCTGCTGGCCGAGCGTGTAGAAGAACTCCTTGAGGAAGCTGTCGTCGCCGCCGCCGTCGTCCGACGACGAGCCGCAGCCGCCGCCCTTGAGCGTGCCCACCCGGATGATCGTGTGCGAGGCGCCCACCTCGGCGGCACGCGCGAGCACTCGCGTCTCCATGTCGCGGTACGCCTCGACCTTCTTCTCCTCGCCCGCCCATATCTCGGCGTTGGCCGCCGTCTTTGCGGCCTTGGCAAAGAAGCCCATCCCGTCGCCGTTCAGGTTCTTCGAGAGCACAGAGACGTGCTTGAGCTGGCCGCCGCTCGTGGGCATGAACACGTTGAGCGCCGCCTGCGGCGCCACCTCCTCGCCGTCGAAGGCGATGATCACTCCGGACGCGCCGTTGACCGCCGCCTCGATGGCCGTCTCGTCGACGTCGTCGCCCGCGACGGGCAGCATCGAGAGAGGCAGCTCCTGCGCCTCGTCGCCGACGAGTGTCTCGGCGGTCTTCTTGTCGTCGCCGATCAGCACGGTCGTCTTGAAGCCCTTGGACGCCGCCATCTTGGCCGCCAGCAGCATCACCGCGCCGCGGCCCACCACCAGGACCTCGTCGCCCTCCGCCAGCGCCATCCGTGGCCACGCGGCCACGCGAGCGCGACCCGCGCCAGCGCGGTGCGGCGTCAGTGGTGTCATTAGCGAGCAGGCGCCGAGGTAGAGGCCGAACATCGTGCCGCCGTGTAAATAGGTGTGCGTCGGTGATCGCGGCTGGGCTGGAATTGCGGGGAGGAGCCGAACCACTCGAGCAAGGAGGTATCACCGGAAGAGAGGCGGAAGCCTCGTACGCTACACAACGTCAGTGCCACACGCTGCGGCACGGCGGCGCCCGCCACATGGCCCGCCACAACGTCGAGGTGCTCGACGCGTGGGAGCTGACGCGGCCCCTCGCCAGCCAGCCACCCGAGCCGTCGCGTCGCCGTCGCCGCCGCCGCAGGCAACGTCTCTGCCTTCGGCTATTCTCGACTGCACACACTACTGCACGTGGGGTGGCGTGCACCAGACGCGGGTCGCCTGGCACATGGCCTGCACATCACCGTGATGTCTTTTTATATGATACACGCAAACGCTGCGACCTACGCTACCCGAGGATTAGCTTGATCAGGATGACCAGAGTGTTGAGTATCATCAGCGGGATTGTAAGCAGGAAGCGCATGGCGTACAGCAGGTTGATGATCTGCTTCTTGACGCTCGGTGGGTCGCTGCGCGTCTGCTCGTATCCCCAGCCGCACTTGACGAGGAAGCGGTCCTCGTTGAGCACGGCCGCGGCGTTGCCCATCAGCAGCGCCGAGGTGAAGAGGTCGGAGAGGTTGAAGCCCATCGGCAGCGGCGTGCGCGCTAGCCGGCCGGGCGCCGCGGGTGGGCTGCTGCACCAACTCCTGCGCCAACTTTGCGCATCCAGCCTTGCATGCGCTCTGCCGAACAGCGGCGCCATATATTTTGAAGGCAGCCTTTTCCTTTTTTTAATATTTAGGAACTCGGGCGGGTGCAACCAGGGCACGCAGCGCGCAGCGCGGACGCGCGCGCGCGCGTGCTGGCTCGGTAGAAGCCACCTACTGCTCCAACATGGCCCAGCGTCGCTTTTCTTTCTCGGGCATCTCCATGACGCTGCCGCAGCGTGCCCTGGACACGGCGCGCGCCTGGAAGACCAAGGCCTCGCTCGAGTTGAAGACGCTCGCGTCGGGCTCGAAGCGGCCGCGGCAAAGCGTGGAGCCGATGTGCGCGCGCGCCCCCCCCCACCACACAGCGGCCCGACGCCCGCGTCACCGAGACGCACCCCTTTTGCCTGGCCTCGCAGGATGACCGAGGCGACGCAGCTCCCGTCGCGGAGCGAGAATCTCGACCCCAACGCCGTTGATTTCAGCCCACCCAAGCGCCTGCGCGTCGAGGTGGCGAGTGGTGCTCCCGCCGCCACGTTCAGCATGCGGCGGCCCACCCAGGGGCTTCTGGACGACGTCGAGAACCACGCGCAGCGCGTAGCGTCATGGCAGCCCATGCCGCAGATTCGTCAGCTCGCGCCGCGCCGGTTCCAGCGGCCCATGCAGGCCGGCGCGCGTGCGCCTCAGCAGCCGCTGCCGCCCGTCGAGTCGAGCGGGGTGCGTGGCGGCTTCGGCCGAATGGCGGCAGGGCCGTTCCGCCAGGCGCCGCCGCCGTTCTCTCAGGCGACCGCCCCGGCTCGCGCTTCGCCCGCTGTCCCCCCGACGACGGGGCCGGTCGGCAGCCCCTCGCTGACGCCCGTGCCGGCGTTTTGGGAGCCGACGTCACGGCCAGCCGCGACGACGACGGCCGCGGCGCCCCCCGCCGCCGCGCCGTCAGCTGCCTCGGCACGGCCCTTCGCGCCTCGGGCGAAGCCGCCCGAGCCGCCCCACGCGGCGGAGGTGCTCTCGTTTGCTGAGCAAGTCGAGCAGCAGCTCAAGATCCAGACTCACGAGGAGACGCTCGCCCGGATCAAGGCCAAGGAGCAGGAGAAGCGCGACCGGCAGGAGCGCGAGCTCCGGCAGCGCATCGAGGCGTCGGCGCGGCTGAAGCGGCAGGTGGAAGCGGCCTTTGCGCAGCGCGACGCGCTCGAGGGCGCGGTGCAGCGCGCGAGCGACGCGTGCGACGCGGCGGAGGTGGCGACGGCGCGCGCGACGGCGCTGCGCGAGGCGAGCGCGGCCGAGCTCGAGGAGCTCGAGGGGCTCGTCGAGTTGGGCAAGAGGGCGTCGCGCGGCGCGCTGATCCGCGCGCTCGAGGACGCCGAGGCGAGGTTTGACGAGCTCGACGCGGCGGTCGCCGTGCAGGAAGAGTGCGTGGAGGCCGTCGCGCCCTCGATGGCCGCGCTGGGCTCGCTCGTCGAGGCGGCGCAGCTCTGGCCGGCGGGCAGCGAGACGGCGCGGCGTGCCGAGGAGGAGTGCGCCGCCGAGTATGACGTGCTCGCGCCGCTCGCCGAGGCCGTCGAGGCGCTGCGCGCGCGCGCCGCGCTGGCCGCGGCGGCCCTCGACGAGCACGCCGACGGGGGTGTGCCGTCGCAGAGCGAGCTGCACGCGCGGCTGAAGGCGGCGCAAAAGGCGGCTCCGCCGGCGGCCCCCGGGCCGCGCTGGACGCGGCACGTGCACAACCGTGCGCTGACGGCGGCGGAGGTGGAGCTCGTCGACGACTACCTGAGCGGCGACGGCAACCCGTCGGAGCTGCTCGCCGAGCTCAACAACATCCCGGTGACGCGCGAGAAGGTGCTGTGCCTGCGGCCGGGCGAGTGGCTCAACGACGAGGTCATCAACTTCTTCATGGAGCTGCTCAAGGGGCGCACCGCCGCGCGCTCCGGCGCGGCGGCGGCGGCGGCGTCGGCGTCGGGCGAGGCGTCGGGCGAGGCGGCGCTGCCGCGCGTGCACTTCTTCAACACGCTCTTCTACGCCAAGCTCACCAAGGACGAGCGCGGCTACGACTACAGCGGCGTCAAGCGGTGGACGCGCAAGAACAAGCTCTTCGAGCAGGACATGCTCGTCTGCCCCGTCCACGTGCACGGCAACCACTGGGTGCTCGCCGTCGTCAACTTCCGCGACAAGCGCTTCGAGTACTACGACTCGCTCAAGGGCTCCGAGGGCCAGTGCCTCAAGAACCTGCGCAAATACCTCAAGGACGAGTCGCTCGACAAGCTCAAGGCGACGTGGGACGACACGGGCTGGACCGACCACAACTTCCGCGACGGCACGCCGCAGCAGCGCAACGGCTGGGACTGCGGCGTCTTCATGTGCAAGACCGCCGACTACCTGAGCCAGGAGGGCAAGCTCGAGTTCACGCAGCAGGACATGGACTACTTCCGCCGCCGCCTCGTCGTCGAGATCCGCAACTCGCAGCTGCTGGAGGACCAGGACGCGCAGTAGCTCAGTGTAGCGTGTTGACGAGTGATTTCGGGTATAGTGATACTCCGTTCCTATATTCAAAACTGGGCGCCTCTTCGATTACCGCGGTGATGTGCGTGGGCGCGCCGAATCGGCACGCTCGCACGCACACGACCAGCACACCAACGCACGAGACACACTAGCTGCTTTACGAGAAGCTGCTCCTCAGGTGCTCTTGCAGCTTTGCGAGCGAACGATAGCGGTGCGAGATCTTATTCTTCTCCGCCTTGTCCATCTCGGCATACGTCGTCTCGAAGCCGTCGGGCTGGAAGACGGGGTCCCAACCAAAGTCATTCGGCCCGCGCGCAGCCACAATCTTGCCTGCCGTGCGTCCGTCGAAGACGACCGGCTTCTGGCCCGGGCCGAGGCTGAAGGCGAAGATGCACTGCGCGTATGCGCTCTTGTCATCGTAGGCGGCGAGCAGATTGTTGAGCCCCTCGTGCCCCGTCTTCTCGAGGAACCACTTTATGTAGGGGCCCGGCAGGCCGCCGAGGGCGTTGAAGCACAGGCTCGTGTCCTCGACCATCACCGGCCCGCCCACCTCCTTGGCGGCGAGCATGCACTTCTCGGCAGAGATCTCCTCGGGCTCGCCCTGCAGCTCGGGCAGGTCGATCTTCTGCGAGACAATCTCGACGGGCAGGGCGCCGCCGGAGCTCAGGATCGCCCTGACCTCCTCGAGCTTCTTGGCGTTGCCCGTGACAAACGTGACCTTTATGGGCGTCGCCGACATTGAGCACAGGAGCACAGCGGCGCCCGTGCAGCTGCGCAGTGCGGGCGAGAGCAGCCGGATGGCTGCGCGGAAGAGACTGGCGCACGGGCGTCAAGTTTGGGCGCATGTTCTGCATGCATACTCGCGCGGATCTGGCCTTTCTGCGCATCCCTGGTGCCCGCGGTGCGCGACGAACCCCGCGGTCGCCTGGATTTCATACCTGGCGCTGCGGGCCATCCTAACTGAGCGGCGCGTGAGCACCAGTGCACCACACGCCCGGCCACAGACAGACAGACATGCTGCCGCCCCTTCTCCTCCCACCCACTCCTCGGCAAACCAGATGTCAAGCGGTGCGGCAGGACCGACCTGCACGCAGAGAAGGAGATAACTCGCCTGTCCTCTCTCTTTCTCCTCCTTTTGCCTCGGGTCAGTAGTTAGTGGGACGGGTGAACCAGTCTCCACCTTGCGCGCCTGCTTGGTCGACGCCCGGCGCTCCCGACGAGGGAGCGATGATGCAGCTCAGCGCGACCCTCATTGCGCTCGGATATTCGTCCGGCCCTGAGGCCACCCCCGAGGTCACCACCGTCGCCACGAGCAACATGCATGCCT
>Ga0209713_10003430_pt1 | contig 10075 bp, 6 predicted proteins | sample ArcOceMetagenome_3_FD_187444 | JGI IMG/M metagenome (GOLD analysis project Ga0209713, IMG submission 187444) | Marine eukaryotic phytoplankton communities from Arctic Ocean - Arctic Ocean- Svalbard ARC20M Metagenome (SPAdes) (version 2) | ecosystem: Environmental > Aquatic > Marine > Oceanic...
AGAGTCCCATCGAGGAGCACGTCGAGAGCAGGCCGGCGACGACGGCCTCCATCGCCGTCGCGATCGCCGACATGCACCACATCGTGCAGAGCGCGTCGGTCCCGAGGTGCCGCTGCCAGAACTTGGCCTCCTGCAGGGGAGGGCCAGGGGCAGACCACGGTGAATACGCGTGGAGCGGAGGAGGGGGCACACCACTGTGAGGGCGCGCGGATCATTCACACCTCGCGCGAGACGTCGGGCCCGGCGAGCAGCCGCCACCGCCGCGCCGCGTCGTACAGGTAGCTCGAGCCGCGGCCGTCGTTCTTGCGCAGGTTGAAGTCCATCGCCGTGAACGTCCAGAAGACGAGCAAGGGGATGAGCGCCGTGACGCCGATGAGCATCCCGTAGCCCTCGGGGCTGCCCGGGTCGGCGAGCACCTTGAGGATCGCGATGCCGACGATTGGCAGCGTCCCGAGCATGAACACCTGCAGGCGAGGGGAGGGGGCACACCACCGTGAATCACCTTTCAGGGTGGGGAGGGGGCACACCACGGTGAGAGCGTGCACGCGCACCTGCGTGGTCGCGAGCATCAGGTTCGAGGTGAAGTAGAGCTCGACCCAGCTCATCTCGGGCGCCTCGCGCGAGAGCGACTCCGCCACAGAGAGCAGATACTCCGGGTAGGCCGACCAGAGCATCGTGAGGCACCCCGCCACGAAGATGATCGACGAGACGAAGTCGCACCAGAGGACCGCGTCGCTCAGATCCTCGCTCAGTTCGGCCCACGAGTACCCGGCGTACGCGATGCACCCGAAGAGCCACAGCCAGCTCGACAGCAGCAGGTCGGTGCCGAAGTGGCGCTTGTACCACGGCAGCCGCGCCAGCGCCTGCGAGACCGTCGTCTCGTCGGACGCCGCCTCTGAGCCGCCGTCGCTGTCGGCGTCGCCGCCGCGCCCCGCCACCGGCCCTCCCGCGTGCAGCGGCGTGGCGGGCGTGCCCGGAGCCGCCGGAGAGCCCGGGGCGCCGTCGCTCCTGGTCGCTCTCTTGTCGAGCAGCTGCTTTGTGGGCGGAGACATCGGCATCTGCGGATAGAACGCCGACGGGCCCGCGCCGCCGCCACCGCCACCACCGCCACCACCGCAGCCGCGGCCGCCACCTCCGCCGCGCCTGCCTCCGTTGTACGCCATCAGCACCGCCGCGACGCGCTGCCGGCGCTGCACCGACTCGCCGCACTTGTGCACCGCGCGCACGACGCGCGAGAGCCCCGGCACGACGGCCGCCACGCGGTAAGTCACGAGCAGCACCGATGCCACCACCTGCCACACGCCGCCCGCGTCGTCGTCGTCGTCGTCGTCGTCGTCGTCGTCGTCGGTCGAGCCGCCGGGGTCGCGCGCCAGCTTGTGGATCTGTGGCGCCACTCGCCTGCGAGCCGAGGGGAAGGTGAGAGGGAGCGGAATCACGGGCGCGTTCCGGCGGCCGCGTGCGGTGGCCGGAGGCAGGGCGCGGAGGCGGCGGCGGCGGCGCCCGCGTGGGTGGCGGCGGCTCACACGCCCAGATGGAGACAGTGGGCTAGGGCGGAGGGTGCAGTCGCGGGCGGCACGCACTTGAAGACCGAGGCGAGCACCTCCGCCTTCTCTCTGTCGCCCGTCATGCGGATCGAGCCCTTGACGTACGCCGCGGCAAAGGCGTTCTCGCTGAGCAGGCCCTTGGCGTTGCGCATGAAGAGTCGCGTCGATTTGAACCGGATGCACATCTCGGCGTACGGCCGGTTGTCCGTGTCGTCTGGCCGCGTCGGAAACGTCTCGATCACTAGTCGCGAGCCGTCGCTCCGCAGCAGCCAGCACACGTGCTCCGTGTCGATGTCGCAGCGGGCCTGCCAGCTGCCTGACCCGACCACGTCGATGCCCTGTAACCGGTTGAAGACCACCTGCGGCCTCATCTCGCCCAACGCCGCAGGAGGGTTGGGTGTGCTCAAGCTAGTAGAGCGCACTCTATCAGTTATCAGGACTATGCAGAACTTCTTTATGCAAGCGGAAAGGTCTCGGAACCAACCATGCGCACACTAGCTTTCGTCCTCCTCGCCTCTGGCGCCTCGGCGCTGATAGCTCCCACCGCCCTCCGGTCGATCCGCACCGCCGCGTCGCCCGCCCTCGCCGTCCGCCGCGCCGCGCCGGTCGTCCTGCAGGGCGGTGACTACACGCAGAAGACCCGGCTGGCCGAGGAGGCGTCGGCGCCGTTCGCCAAGGTGCCCCAGCTTGGCCCCCCTTCCATCATCAGAAGCCCACGCCGGCCCGCGCGCATGCACACACACGCAACCAGCGCTCCAATGCCGCGCGTGGCAAGCCCATCCTCGCGTGGTCAAAAGCGACTTGTACTCTCTGGAACATCAATGCGCGGGCAGCTGGAGATAGCCCCGGCTCCTCCATGGGTCTCATTTCCTTACCAGCTCGTGCTCATCGCACGCCTCTCGCTCTCCCTGCCTCGTGCGTGCGTCAGCGTCCTGACCGCAAGCCCATCCGCCCGCCGTGCCGCAGGTCAACGCCTTCGTGTGGCCCGTGCTCTTCGCCGCCGCAGGTATCGCGACCTACTTTGCGGGCACGGCGCTCCTCGCCGAGGCGGCCGGCCTGCGGCCACAGGGCGAGGGCTCGGCCATCAACCTGGTCATCGACCTCGGCTCGATGGCGGCGATCGCGTACGTGTGGCGCAACGACAATCGGGCGCGCGACTCGCGGCTCGCGCGGATGGGGGCTGGCGCGAACATCGCAGCGCTGCGCGCGCAGCTGGTGGGTGGCGAGGGCGAGTACGTCCGGCTCGCCGACTTCCGCCGGCGCTCGGGCGGCGCCGCTGACGACGCGCGGAGGGTCGTGATGTTCGCGGCCGAGGAGGCGCCGCTGCGTGAGGCGCTGCAGGGCGCGGCGGCCTGCGCGCCCGGGCTGGCGGCGAGCGACCTGCTTGCGGTGCCCGTGCTGCTGCAGCCCGGGTCGGCGCGCCTGCTGTCGCCGCTGCCGCTGCTGGCCGAGATGGGGCTGGCCGACGCGTTCGCGGCGCGCTCGCTCGCGGTGCCGGTCGAGGCCGACCTGAGCTCGTGGCAGCAGGCGCTCTCGTCCGAGCTGGAGACGGCGCGCTCGCAGGCCGGCGACAACGTCGGTGCGCGCGGCCTCACCGTCATCCTCAAGAAGAACGGGCGGGTCGGCACGCGCCGTCTTGGCACGCCCGACTGGCGCGGCCTCGCGGACGACGTCGCGATGCGCTCGGCGGCGGGCCTCGACGTCAAGAACATCTGATGACGAGCGTCATTTGGAGACGCGTTTGGGGGCGCCACCTGCTTGAGTGCGGGCCTTTTTTTCTTTCTGACACCGTCGATGCGGGCTGCAGCTCAGCTGGTCGGTATACCCGGCCACGCGCTCTATCTATTGAAACTAAGGGCCGTAGTAGGGGTGAAACCAATCCAATTGATAGCTAATCATTGCAGCAAAATCAGAACCACCCGGTTGGCCCTGGCCAACCGACCATGGTGGGCCAAATCGTTGGCTGTGCGGACCATGCTACTATTGGCGTTGCGAGCTGGTGCTGCCGGCCAGCTGGGGCATGCGTCGCCGCCGCGCCATCGGATCCGCGGGGTTCGCACAGCAGCCGGACCCCGGTCGCGCGCTCCGCCACGCGCGCGCGCTCGGCAAACAGGTGGCGTGCGTAGGCGTAGAGTTTACTGTAGTCGCCGTAGTCGATGGCCGCGAGCGCGCGCTCGGTGGCAGCGGTTGGCGGGGGCATTTTAGCGTGAGCGCGCCCAATCTGCGGTTGATCGCCACCGTTTTCCTCGCCCATGCCGGGCTCCGCCGCCTTGTCGCCGTGGCGTCGCCGCCACTGCTGCCGGCAGTCGCACTCGAGGGCGTCGAGTGAGCCGCCCGTCTGGAACTTCAAGAGGCACGTGCTTGCGACAAAGTGCTCGACGAGCCCAAAGAGCGACGCATCCAGCTTTGCACGCGCGTCCACGAACCCATGGGCCTTGGCGCCTCCGGGAAGCAGCGCCGCCGCCGGCCGCGTGTAGTCGTAGCTTCGGCATTTGGCGCGGTTCTGCTCGTCATGTGGCCGCAGGCAGCCAAGCTCGTAGAGCTCGTTGGACCCACCGTTCTGACCTCGGTCGAAGCCGTGCTGGATCGCGCTGCTGGTCCACTCCCGAGGCTCTCGCAGCATCATGAGCATGAGCGGCGGAGCATCGCGCCCAAACCCACCGGTGACGAGCTTCTCCCATGTGCCCATTTCCGGGCCCATCTCGTACGTGGTGAAGCAGGGCCGTTGACGCAGCTCCGCTCTGTGCGAGCGCACGAGCTGCTGAAAGTGGCTGCTGTTGCCAAAGTCGACCTCACGCGGCTTCTCGGGCCCGCTGGACGACTTTGGAAGCGAGGCACGAAACGGCGCCCAGTCGCACAGTGGCTGCCCGAGGAGCTGCGGCGCGAGGACCGCGGTCGATCTACCAGCCATCTTCGGGAAGTGCACGTGGTGGATTGGGACGGCCGCCGATCGGTTCGGGCACGGCATTGGCACCGGGCTCGATGGGCACTGGAGCTGACGGAGGAGAGACCGGCGACTGCCGTGAGCCTGTCGACGTCCGTGCTCGTGGTGGCTGCGCGGTTGCGCCTCGGCCTCCACGGCATGAGGCTGCAGCGCTGCGTGTTGCCAATGGGAGTGTTGTGTCGTGGAGAGCTCGCGCAGCGGCATCTGGGCCGGAGAGCCGACGCGCGCGAGAGCCAGTCGAGCCTGCCCTTTTCGGAAGTCTGGCAAGCATGCGCTGGTATGACCCGCGGCCGCCCGCAAGTAGCTGGGGTAGAAGCTGGCAATACCAGTCTCGGTGTAAAAAGAAGACTAGCAAGAAGACGGTCGAACGAGGTAATACGATAACACACTTTCGAATGGCGCACGTGCGGGCGCTCAGGCCTCAGGGATGCCTGGTTGGTCGGTCGCCTTCATTCAGCGCGGCTGCACAAACGTGGGCGCGGTGGCGAGCGCATCGCCGCGCTCGGTCACGGCACGGATCGGCACGCGGCACACGGGGCAGGGGTTGCGCCGCGCCTGCAGGACAGCGGCGCAGCTCGCGCAGCAGCAGCAGTGGCCGCAGCCGAAGCGCGCCGCGCGCGGCTCGGACAGACAGACGACGCACTCGCGCTCCGCACTCGCGACCGCGACGCCCGGCCGCACGCCGCCCTCGTCGGCCGCCGCCTCGAGCAGCCGCAGCGCCTCGCCGACACCCATGCGGCGCGAGCGGAGGCGCCGCCAGCTGAGGCCGATGACGACGCGCGTCAGGGCGACGGCGACGGCGGGCGGCCACGCGCCGGCGCCGGCGTCGGCGCCGACGACGGCGGCGACGGCCGCGGGTGTCGGATCCTCCAGCGCGTCGGCGCAGTGCTCGAGCAGCCCAACGGCCGAGCGGCCCGAGAGGCACATGAGCAGCGAGATGCCGAGCGCGTAGCCGTCGGTGATCTCCGAGAACTGCCCCGTCTCCGTGTACAGCGGGTCGATGAAGCCGGGCGTGCCGATGAGGCTCCGGGTCGTCAGGTGGGTCGCACCGCCTGGGCCGAGCGTCGGCGCGGCGCGCGCGAGCCCGACGTCCGCCAGCTTGGCGTTGACCTGCGCGTCGAGCAGCACGTTGGCCGGCTTCAGGTCGCGATGCAGCAGCACCGGCTTGCCGTCGCCGATCATGGGCGTGTGCAGGTAGCTCAACGCACGCGCCACGTCGCGGACCGCGCGCAGCCGCTGCTGCCACGTCAGCGGGAGCGGCCTCGCGGGCAGGCCGAGCTGGCGGAGGCGGCGCGGCGCGTCGCCCGCCGTCGGCATCAGCCGGTCCTCGAGAGTGCCCGACGGCATCAGAGGATAGACGAGGCAGCGCATCTCAGGCTCGAGGCAGAAGCCGAGCAGCGGCAGCAGCGCCTCGTGCTGGTACCTGCCGAGCACCGCCACCTCGCTGCGCAGCTCGGCGTCGCCCTGCATGCTGTCGGCCGCGAGACGCTTGACGGCGAAGCCGTTCGCGGAGGCGGCGAGCGAAGGCAGCGCCGCCGCGCGGTAGACGCTGCCAAAGCCACCCGCGCCGAGCAGGGCGTTCTCAGCGAAGCCCAGCGTCGCTGTCTCGAGCTCGGCGGGAGAGAAGGAGACGAGCCCACGCCGCGGCGGCGCGGCATCGATCTGTCGCTGCAGCTCCGCCACACGCGCCTCCGCGTCGACCAGCGCGGCGGTGGCCTGCTGCCTCTCCTGCCGCGCCGTGTCTCGCTCCCGCACGGCCGCCTGCTGCGCCTGCTCCGCCGCTGCCCGCGCCCGCTGCGCCTGTTCCAACTCCTGAACGCGCGCCAAAGCCACCCGCGCCAAAGCCACCCGCGCCGCCTCCAACTCCTGAACTCGCGCCTGCACCGCTGCCAAGCGCACCTCGGCCGCCTCTCGCGCGCGCCGCTCCTCGGCGAGCTGGCGTCGAAGCTGCTGCTCGGTCTCGCCGCCGTCGGGCGCGGGTGCGGGCGGCGGCGGCTCGGGTGGCGCGGCGGGGGCGGCGGCGGCGGCGGCGGCGGCGGCGGCGGCGGCGGCGGCGGCGGGGATGTGCTTCAGCGCCTCTCTCGCGTACACCTGCGCGTGCGCGTACCACTGCGCCTCCCCGCTGCCGTCGCGCGCGAGCGCCTCGAGCGCCTCCCTGCCGCCCGCGGCCGCGATGGCCGCCTGGCTGGCGGCGTTGTCCTTGGCGAGGCAGTACAGCGCGTGTGCCGCCTCCACCTGCGCCTCCGCGCCGCCTCCCTGCACGAGCGCCACCAGCGGCACGATGCCGCCCTGGCTCCTGATCTCCTCCTTGGCGGCGGCGTTGTCCTCAGCGAGGTATGCCAGCCAGTATGCCGCATCCGCCCGCTCCCTATCGCTCCCAGACCCCAGCTGCGCAACGAGCCCCTCAATGCGCGGGTCTGCCATCCCCGCGGGCGGCGGCGGCGGCTGGGGTGGCGCGGCGGCGGGAGCGGGGGCGGCTGCGGCGGCGGGGATGTGCTGCAGCGCCTGTCTCGCAAAGTACTGCGCGTCATCGCTGCCGTCGCGCGCGAGCGCCTCGAGCGCCTCCCTGCCGCCTTCGGCCGCGATTGCCGCCTGGCTGGCGGCGTTGCCGTCAGCGAGGTGGGCCAGCGCGAATGCCGCCTCCACCTGCGCCTCCGCGCCGCCTCCCCGCACGAGCGCCACCAGCGCCTCGATGCCGCCCTGGCTCCTGATTTCCTCCATAGCGGCGTCGTCGCCGATAGCGAGGAGGCCCAGCGCGCGTGCCGCCCACATCTGCGCATCCGCGCCGCCTCCCCGCACGAGCGCCACCAGCGCCACGATGCCGCCCTGGCTCCTGATTTCCTCCTCGGCGGCGTCGTCGCCGATAGCGAGGCGGCCCAGCTCCCATGCCGCCTCCGCCCGCTCCCCATCGCTCCCAGACCCCAGCCGCGCAATCAACTCAACGATGCGCGAGTCGGCCATCCCAAACTTCCAACAACTTTTGAGAATCAGTGTAGTGCCACTGAATTACATAATAATATGCACGCAAGCTACTCGCGTCAATAGCTCGACCGCCCCCTACGCACGGCCCAGACCGCCGTCCCTCGGCCCCTCTAGCAAGGGCGCGGCGGCCGAGAGAAGAGCCACGAGGCCGGGTGGTTGCTCGTGACGACCAGCGTGGCGTCGGGCGCGGCGCGCAGTACCGTAAAAAGTAAAAAGTGGCGCACTGCGCGGGCGACGGTGCCCTTGATGGAACGATCATTTTTGATTCTACTGAACTACTCGCACGGCGCGACGCAGTTCTGCACCACGTACCCCTTGCCGCGCGACAGCAGCAGCTCGCCGCCCGGCAGCAGCCCCTTGACCCACCAGCCGTCGCTGCGCAGCGTGCCGACCCGCGCGTCGTCGCCCACCGAGAAGTCGACGCTGCGCCCGTCGGAGAGGCGGCCGTGCACCCGCACCGCCGCCGAGCCGCTGCTGCCACCGCCGCCGCCGCCGCCGCCGCCGCCGCCGCCGCCGCACACCTCGAGCACGGCGCAGCCTCGCGGCTTGGGCGCGGGCGGCGGCGGCGCCCCACGCGGCTTTTCGGAGCCAGGCGCGCCCGCCTCCGCCGTCTCCGCAGCCTCCGCCGCCTTCGCCTTGGCCAGCTGGTGCCCGGGCGGCGGTGGCGCGGCGGCCGTCGCCGGCGGCTCCTCGGCCGATGCAAGCCACTCGGTGGCGCCGCTGAAGGAGGTGTCGGCCGTCACCACCACCACCGTCGCCGTGTCGGCAGCGGCAGCAGCACCGTCGCCGGCCTCACCGATGTCGCCGCTGCCCTCGCCGCCGCCCTTGCTGTTCTCGTCGCCCTCGCGCCGTCCTGGCGCCGCACTGCAGCGCATGATGACGGGGGCGTCGCCGTGCGGCTGGTGGCCCACCACGAGCGTCGCGACGCCGCCGCCGCGCAGCCAGCGCACCACATCGGGCGCCGCCGCCACCGGCTGCCCGTCGTCGAGGAAGGACGAGTACCTGCGGTGAGAGGGTGGGGGGGGGCATAAGCACCCACAGGGAGGGGCATGACCACCTGGAAGGGCGCGGCAGAGGCGTACACGACCGTCGGCGAGGCGGCGCCGTCCGGCTGCGTCGCCATCGCGTACGCCATCAGCCGCCCCACCCGGCCGCGCGAAGAAGCCGCGCCCGAGCGGGTCGGGCGAGGACGCGCCCGGCCAGCGCGGCCCCGCCCCAGCCGCGTCGGCGTCGGCGCACCACTCGGCCACCTGCGACGCCGCGAACGCGTTCATCGCCTCCACCCACTCGCCCACGCTGCCGACGCGCAGGGTACCACCACCGCCGTCAACTACGCCCCCGTCGTCGCCGTTGACATCTCCACCGGTCGCTGGTGCGACGCCGATCGTGTCGGGGCGAAGGCCGCCGTGAACAAAGAGCGTCTCGCCGACCAGCACCGCCAGCTGCGCCTGCTGCAGGTACGAGCGCATCGCGCCGCCCGGACGCAGCGAGGCCACGTAGCTCTCGAGCACGGCAGCGTCGCTCACGGCCGACGACGACGACGCCGACGACGACGACGCCACCGCCAGCTCGGCGCGCCGGCCCTCGAAGGCGCGCGGCGAGCCCATGTTGTCCTCGAGCATCCACCGCAGCCGGTTGGCGCGGCTGTCGGCGCGGCGCGGCCCGGCGGGCTGCGCCGCCAGCCAGTCGTGCGGCGAGGCACGCGCGCCGCCCTGCCGCCAGTAGACGCCCGGGTGGGCGCCCGCCGGCAGCCAGTCGGGCGGGTACGCGCCGCCCTCCGCGCTCGACAGGCCCAGCTCCGCGCTGAGGCGCATCTTGTTGATGTCGCGGTTGCCCATCAGCAGGTGCACGCGGTCGGGGTGGCGGCTCTTGAGCCGGAGGAGCGAGGCGAGGAAGGCGAGGTCGTCGCCGCCCTTGTCGACCGAGTCGCCGCCGAAGACCAGGTGGCAGCCGGGGCGCAGCGCCAGGTCGTCGGGAGCGCGGCCCGGCTCCAGCACGGCCGACAGGCTGCAGAAGCGCTGCCAGAAGTCGTAGTCGCCCTCGACGTCGGTCACGTAGCCCCAGGCGGTGGCGGAGGCGGCGAGCGACGACGAGGCGAGGTGGCGACGAGCGAGGAGCGGCGCGGTGGTGGGCGCGTTGGGCCGGAGGAGGAGGGCTTGGCGGAGGAGCATGCTTTTAGTTAGCCGGTGCTTGACGGTGGAACTATTTTTTCTTCTTTATGAGAAAACGCACTGATACGCGCTGAGTTGGCGCTGGAGCTCATAATACCCACGACTGGGCTAGAGAAACGAGTGCAGTCTCGAGGCGCATGCCAAGCTAGGATCGGCGTGATGAGCGTAGCGCCTTAGATGGGAACGAGCACGTCGGTTCTCAGCTCCTACGCTCGGGCTTCCCCCTGAAAACCAACCTCCGCCCCAAATGTTCATTCATACCTCCCTGCGCTGGTGCGCCCCCTCCAAGGTCTGCAGGTGAAACATCCTGAGCGAGCAACAACTATCGGCCCCCCCCGACGCAAGCACCTGCGCAGCGCAACCCAGAACAGCACCGAGCGCGATGAGCAAGCTTGAGCTCAGCGAGAAGGGCCTCAGCGGTGCGCTCCGGCGCC
>Ga0209713_10003431_pt1 | contig 10075 bp, 5 predicted proteins | sample ArcOceMetagenome_3_FD_187444 | JGI IMG/M metagenome (GOLD analysis project Ga0209713, IMG submission 187444) | Marine eukaryotic phytoplankton communities from Arctic Ocean - Arctic Ocean- Svalbard ARC20M Metagenome (SPAdes) (version 2) | ecosystem: Environmental > Aquatic > Marine > Oceanic...
CTGGCGCATGCGAGCGGCAAGCGCAAAGCGGCCGCCACCAAAGCGGCCGCGAAGCGGCCCACCGGCGCTGCGCAAGGGCGGAATCCGTTCGCGATAGCCTCTGGCGCGCACACGCCGGAGTCGCCAGCTGCCGCTGCTGCCAGCGCTTCGCCAGCTCCTCCGGGGACGCAGATGGACGACGATGACGAAGACGACGAGGCTGCGGAGCACGCGCTGATTCTCGCCGCTCAGCGGGCCGCGAGGGAGGCAGCAGCTAGCAAAGGAAGTGCAGCCGCCCCGCCCGCCGAGCCACCGGTGAGTGTGAAGGACGCTCCCTCCGCTGAGGCCGAGCCTGCCACGGCATCGACGGGCACTGCGACAACCAACCAGCAGGACGCGGTGCAGGATGGCGAGCCAGGCAAGGAGGCCGATGAGGAGAACGACGACGTGCCATGCACCAGCACACCAGCAGCGCCGTCCGTCGAGCAGCGCGTGGAGCTGGGCGCTGACGACGACGACGACGATGAGGACGAGGACGACGAGGTGGCCATCCGGAAGGCGCAGGAGCGCGCGCGCGCCGCAGCTCCACCACGATGCAGCGACGCTGGCGGCGGCGGCAGCAGCCCTCCGGAGCCAATCCATCCGGGCATGGCGTGCGACCGCTCGGGGCAGTGCCCGATCGTCGGCTTCCGCTACCACCTGGTGGGCGAGGACTTTGACCTGTGCCAGGCCGAGTACGACAAGCTGCCAGAGGAGGAGCAGACTCGCTACGAGAAGATCGCGGGCGTCGTCGTCCCTGACGCCGACGACGTCGTGATGCCGTCTCAGGCCGCCTGTGGCGGCGGCGGCGGCGGCGGAGGACCCGGCCTGGCGCCGGACGAGCTGCGCGCGTGCAAGGCGGCTCTCAAGGAGATCCGCAAGCACAAGGACGCTGAGCCCTTCCTCGATCCCGTCGACTGGAAGGCGCTCGACATACTGGACTACCCGACGATCATCAAGCGCCCGATGGACCTGGGCACCGTCATGCAGCGCCTCGAGGCCAACGAGTACCAGTCGGCCCACGAGCTGTCGGCGGAGATCAGCCTGGTATGGAACAACGCGATGGCGTACAACCCGGACGACTCGTGGGTCTACGAGTCCGCGGAGGGCCTCAAGTCGTTCGCGGACAAGAAGCTGGCGCCGCTGATGAGCGGCATGATGCAGCCTCAGGCGGGCCGAGCGCGGCGTGGCGCGGCAGTTCGTGCGCAGCAGCAGATTGCGATGACTCTTCCTACAGACCAGTCGCAGGACATTTTGCAGTCGCAAGCACAGGCTCAGGCCGTACGGCAGCAGGCGATGGCTGCCGACCCGGATGCCTCGGGGCTGGCCGATGAGTCATCCGACGAGGACGACGCGCCGAAGAGCCGCTCGAAACGCACCAACAAGCCTCGGTCGAAGCGTGCTGATCGACAATCGGGGGACGACGACGACGCGGACAGCGGCGGCGATGACAAGCAGCGGGGCAAGAAGAAGAAGAAGAAGGCCGACGCGAGCTTCTTCATGACGCCAGCGGAGCGCGAGGCCGAGGCGCAGAGGCAACAGGCCGAGCAGGAGCGCCTCGCGCGTGAGGCGCGCGCGGCGGCCGAGGCCGAGTTTGCTCGCAAGCAGGCGGGGGCGCACGACGAGTGGCTGGAGGAGCGCAGACGCCTTCGGGAGGAGACTGCGCAGCTCAACGCTGGACGCTCCATCTGCAGCATCTTCAGCAAGCCCTCGAAGCCCGCGCCGTCGGAGGGCGCCACCGCCAGCACCGCTGCATCTGGAGCGGAGGCGCCGCGCGCCGTGGGCCAGGCGATGGATGCTGACAGCGAGCTGTCGCTCGCGCCGGCAGCCTCCGGCACGACGCTGCCAGACGCCGCGTGGTTCGAAGCCTGGCCGTGGGATGCGGCAGGCTGCGCCGTGCACGTTGGCGTGGCAGTGCCAGGCGCGCAGACAGCCGACACCACGGCCGCCGCCTCCGCCGCGGCGCGCCGCCAAGTCCGCCCGCCACCAAGCCCCGTGGACGCGGGCAGCGTGGGCGATCTGATCGATACTGCGCAGCAGGCAGCGCGCGAGCTGGACGCAGAGGCGGCTGAGGGTGAGGAGGCGTCGGGTCGACCGAGCCCGAAGGAGCTCAAGGCCGTGGCGGAAGCTCGGTCTCGGTGGATGTCGCAGGTCCAGCATCGCCACGCGGAGGCTCAAACGACCACCGCTTCTGCTGCGGATGGCGCGTCGTCGGCGGATTGTGAGGGCGGCAACGTGGGCTGGCGGTCGGAGCTATGGTCCGAGATCTTCAAGCCTCGAAAGACAGCCGAGCTGTGCGGCAATGGCTCCGCGGCGTCGCAGCTGCTCGGGTGGCTGCAGCAGTGGATCGATGCCAAGAAGGCGAAGGCGGGCGGCGGTGGCAAGCATGGCGAGGCCGACTCGGAGTGCAGCGACTACGAGTGCGAGTCCTCCTCTGGCGAGGACGAGGACATATCCGACTCCGTCTGCAACATGATCGTGCTCGAGGGGCCGAGCGGCATCGGCAAGACCGCGGCGGTGTACGCATGCGCAGCCGAGTTGGGGCTGAAGGTCCTCGAGGTGAACCCGGCCATGTCGCGCGCAGGTCGCCACGTGCTCACCAGCTTCGGCGAGGCCACGCAATCGCACGAGCTCGCGAAGTGGTCAAGCCTCGAACTCGCCAAGCAAGACGGCTCTCAGGGTGGGCCGGCTGAGGGCGGCGGGAAGAAGAAGAAGGACGCAGCTGCCAAGAAGGGTGGCGGCAAGGCGGCCAAGGCTGGCAAGGCCGAGACCACGGCCAAGCCCAACCTCTTCTTTGGGGCTGGCCGTCCTGCCGTGGATGCCAAGGCCAAGGCCAAGGCCGAGGCGGAGAAGGCGGAGGCAGCGAAAAAGGCCGCTGCCGCCGCCATGGCGCCCGAGCTCGACACCGCCATCGAGTCGTCGCTGGTGCTCTTCGAGGAGGTGGACATTGTCTTCGACGACGACGTTGGCTTTTACGCTGCACTTCGCAAGCTGGCGCGCCACAGCAAGTGCCCCATCGTGCTCACGTGCAACGCGCTGCCCGCCGAGCTGCGCCGCGACGCGGCGTTGCAACGGCAGTGCCTGTCATGGAGCCGCCCGACGATGCCCACCCTCGTTGGGTACCTGTCGGCAGTCTGCGCGGTGTGCGGCGTGCAGATGGCCGACCGCGAGCTGCACCAGCTCGCCGAGTTCCACAATTGCGACCTTCGCCAGATCCTGCACACGATCCAGTGCTGGGGACTCATGGCAGCAGAGCCTGCGACCCCGACGGACAGCACAGAGGCTCCGACCGTGACATTTGAACGCACACTGAGCCTGGGCAACCTGAGCTGTGCAGGGGCACTTTCGCGCGTCCTGCTAAGGAATCCGGAGGATGCATCCGGCACGCCCTCGACTGTCGCGCGGGTCGAGCATCAGGCCCGAGTGCTCACGCATCTGATCAGTCAGCTGCAGCGCAGCCCCCTCCTTGAGCAGCCACTTCGCATGGTCGACGCAGCCACCGGTGGTCGTCTCCTCGGAAAGCAGCTGTACGCGCAGCTGCTCGAGGGCCGCATCCCTCCTGCCGACCAGGGAGCCTACGGCACAGGCCCTTCCATGCCATCGTTTGCTGACCGAGCCGAGGAGGAGCTTGAGGAGTCGCTGAGGGCCGTGAGGGCCATGCGCGCCGAGCAGATCGAAGCGTCGATCGCGGACGACGAGACGCCTGCGGTGATGGGTACGGATGATGCCGAGGGCGACGAGGGCACGGAGGGCACTCGGCCCAAGCGGCTGAAGCCGAGCAAGACTCGGCGCGTCGTCGATTCCGACGGAGAGGATGCAGCAGAAGATGACGCAGAGGAGCCTGCGCAACCCGAGCCGCCGGTTCCGGCCACAGAGGAAGAGCCAATGGCTGTGGACCTGGTGGGCGAGGGGACGGCGCTCACGTCGGAAGCCGACGGAGAAGTCGCCGACGTACCAGGCACCGCCGCTGAAGACAGCGGTGCAGTAGCGATGGGCGCGACGGCCGAGCTTTACGAGCACATGTCTTGCGCCCACTTGTTCCTCGAGCCACCCCGGGTGACCTGCGGGCCAGCTGGGCTGCGCCAGCCATGGGACGAGCTGCCTTGGTGCGCAGCTGAGGCGCGTGCCGGCATCGGTTCCGTCACGCAGCTTCTCGCAATGCGCAGCTGCCAGCGAGTTGTTCTCGCTGAGAGCGCCACGCCGGTCGACGACGAGCCGTGCACTCCACAGTGCCATCTGGGCATGATGTGCGACCGCTCGGGACAGTGCCCGATCGTCGGCTTCCGCTACCACCTGGCGGGCGAGGACTTTGACCTGTGCCAGGCCGAGTACAACAAGCTGCCCGAGGAGGAGCAGGCGCGCTACGAGAAGATCGCGCCGCCCACGGCGGCAGCAAGCGAGGCAGAGACAGCTGGAGCGATGTCGACGACGGGGGTAACGACGTCGACGCGGCACCCAGCTCGCTCTATTCTACGCATGCCGCAGGACGCAAGCCTCGCATCCACAAACGCTGCGCGCAGCTTGATGCGAGGTCCTTTGGCTCCGCGAGTGGTGCGCTACTCATCTGCCGGCCCGCACCACCACTTTCTTTTGGCCTGCCGCGTCAGACCCATGACGGCCGTCGCCCTTGGCAGGTGGAACTGGCGCAGCTCTGCGGAAGCGGCGAGCCGGGCCATCGCTCGGCGCACCTCGAGTGCCTCGGCTCGCTGCGGACCATTCATCGGCTCGAAACGGCTCGCGCGGTACGATCTCTGGCCCGCACGCACGAATGCACGCTGCTCGCTTGCCCACCCTCGATCCCGCCTGCTTTCTGACAGGAGGTCAAGAAGCAGAGGCGCTTCATCAACTACCTTGAGAAGTTCGAGCCGCGCAAGGACGAGTGGAAGCTCTTGCGCCCCATGATGGGCAACTGATCACGCGGCCAGACGCATGATCCTCGCTGCACACGCGCGCGCTGAGGGCGGGGCCGCGCGAGGTGGAACGGGGCAGGGAGGGCAGTGGATTTGTTTGACTTGAAGGATGGCGACCCGCGGCACTGTACATACCCGGTACCCGTCCCAATGCTCGGCAAGTACTTGAACGTCGTAGAATTTGGTTGGAGCTAGAATAATCTACGTAACTTTCACGCTTTCACCCGTCCTTACTTACTTTCACCCGTCGCTGCCAGAATGCCAGCGCGAAGTCGGTCAGAGCCTGGTAGTTTCACTGCCGAATTTGGCAAGCGACTCGAGAGCGTCGAGGCATGGGTTGGCTCGCGCTAACAACGCCCGCATGGCAGGCGCTTCCTGGGGTCACGCAAGAGCCGATGCGGCCCGTTATCACAACGGAGCCTGCTGGAGGTGAGTACACTGGCCTCGGCTGCTGTGCGAGCTACGAGAGTGCGATGCTGATCGTACCTGACAACTCGGCGCTGGACAACCTCTGTGCCACTGTGGATAAGGACGACGGCAACACGTTCAAAATGAAAACGTGCGAAAGCATATGCGAGTTCGACCAGAACGTCTTCTTTAACGGCGGTCGTGGAAATGTGAGCTTCCCCAGTGAGATGCGCGTGAAGAACCTTGGGCTCTGCCTGAGCTACCACATTCAAACGCTGGAAGTATATTTTGCGAACTGCATGGATCACCAAGACCCTGACAAGGATCGACAACTTTGGTACTTTGATGACAGCAACATTCCAGCTAACATCGTGAACAAAGCCAGCGAGAAGTGCCTGTTGGCCAACATGTGGGGCGAGCACGGCCTTCATCTGTCCTCGTGCCATCAAGGAACACATGAGCAGGTGCATGCGCGGCCCAATTCCTTGTGATACGCGGCACGTTGAGCCCTCTGAGCCTGTGTGTGTTGCCACTCGCAGTTTGAGTTCAGCAATCGCTCGCAATCAAAGGCTGATTGCGATGAGGGGTTCTTCCCCATGCCACCGTTCCCACCACCGCCTGCGTATCCTCCGCGTCCTCCTGCGCCGCCTGATCCACCCTCGGTACCGGAGTCTCCATCGCCACCATCGCCACCATCGCCACCATCGCCACCATCGCCACCATCGCCACCGTTTCCTCCCCACCCCCCTCTGTCTCCTCGCCCTCCAAGCCTTCCACCTGCGTTGAGACTGCTGCAGCGTGGTTCCGCGGACGATGCGGCTACGCAGGACGATGCAGCAGCACCGCGTGGCCAGTCGGCCCCTTCCGGCGATACGAGTAGGCCGGCAGACAGCGAACTTGGCGAGAACATGGAGCGCCGTCGCGCTAAGGTTGACGAAGAGCTCCAAAGGACGCTGTCACCGACCATTTGAGGCACTCATAAGCATGTGAAGCCATGAACGCATGCGCATGATCAGGGATCCGGTACACCCCGGTGCGACTGGTCACCGTGGTGTTTACAGTTCTACGTCTGCTTGTTTAGGATTTTTACCAAGTTATGTCTCACTCCCAAAAAGGCAGTCAACCCCCATGCTGGCTCTCGCGGGGGCCGCGCTGAGCTCTCCGACTCGCACGGACAACCAGCCGCTTCTTCCGAGCGGGCACAGCCAGTGCAAAGCTCTCGCGACTGCAGGCGCACAGCCTGGCAAATTTGTGCGCTCGCTGGACCAATGCACCGAGCGCTTCACATCGGAGCTCTCATGCAACGGCTACAAAGTTCTGCTGAGCCGTGTCGACCAGCCCGGACTTGACTTCTGGGACGTGCTGCTCCGCATTCGGAGCGAGAACTCCACCACCGAAGACTATCCTCCACCCACGGTCGCGGTTGAGGGCAGGGCGACTGAGCAGATCAGCCACAACGCTGCGTACCTTTGTAACGAGGACAAGCTGGTCCTGTACGGCGGCCGCATCAAGCCTGATGGTCGACCGGGCCACTACCCTGGTATGCTCAGAATGGAGGGCACGCTCTCCGACTCTGGCGTGGCGTGGTCTGAGCCGATGCTGATTCTCGATGCAGACAAGGCAAAGTCGCTCAACTGCACGGACGGTAGGAGAAACCACCTGGGCATCTGCGAGTTTGACGGGAAGTTGTCGGTCGTTGAATTCAAGGGCAACACCTTGATCTTTGGTCGTCTCAACCCGAAAAATCAGGGCTTTCGCCACGTCCAGATGACACGCCACCCCAGCGACGACCCGACGCAGCTCGCGCCCTTCCAGTCGCTTGTCTTTGATGAATATGACACCACCGTGGACAACAACATCTACTTTCTCAATGTTCAGGCGAGCACTGATAAGCTCATCGGGCTGTTCCCCGCCGTGATCGACAAGACGGGCGGCATCTACTACAGCGAAAGCACGGACGGCGTCCACTGGCTGAAGCCGCATCTCGTCATGGGGTCACAGACGTTTGGCGTGAGGAACGACGACTACCCGGTCGATGGGTTCATCTCCAACCAATCCGGGCTGTTCTTCTCGGTCGACCACGAGATTGTTCTGGAGCACGGGGAAGATTTCAACGCTGAAGCCAGCGCCAAGGGGCTGTGCACGCCGCCACACAGCTGCCAGTACGAGATCCACAGGAGTGCGCTCGAGGAGCTGATGGGCAGGGGATGAGCAGGGCCCAGGGGTGTTTTTTTGGCCGTTCGTATCATATCTTTTGTTGTGCGACACCTCACACCGCCGAACAAGTCACACGAAACCCCCCACCCGCTCGCGTCATGATCACACACGCATGAAATACGTCCGATGAGCGCAACAAGGCATCCTGGTGCCCGCAACCCGCACCCCGCAGGCCGACGCCGGTCACGTCATGCACAGAAGCGTCCCATGGATTCGAGAAGTGTTCCCAAAGCCGATGGTCGCTACTCGATTTGCTGTAGTCGCAAATCCACGCCCGACGCGTCGTCGATGTCGTAGTCGTCCTCGTCCTCGTCGTCAGCCATAGCAGCTGCAAGATCGACCTGCGCGCGCGCAAACGCGACATCGCGTGACGGTGCGTTTTCGGTGACGCTGTCATGATTCGAATGAGAGGCTATTGGTGAAGCGCGCTCAGGCACCGCGTCCAGGCTTCCACTGTCGTCGACGTCGTCCACCGGCTCGTAGACGATGCGAGGTATGTCATCAAACCTGCAGTGGGAAGGCACACGGTGTCGGAAACGGCGTAACAATGCTGGTGGTTAGAGGCTCGGCTCGCACGGGTCTTCGCTGTACTCGACGGCACCCACGGCGCTCGCCGCCACCGCGTCGACGTCCACCCAGGTCAGGGCCGTGGTGGATGTGCTCCTCATCAGGTGCGTGCAGCACAAATGAAGGGTCGCCCTGCTCCTCGTCCGTGGGGTCGGAGCTCGCGAGTTTGAAAGCCATTTCCGCCTCAACCTCGCTGGGCGTCGCTGCTGGCGCAGCTACCGCAGGCGACGAGCCGCAGTAGTCGGGGCGCTTGACCTCCGGCAGTTCGGCGCGCACCGAAACGGACGATGGTGGCTCCATGGGAGGCGGGGCCGGACGTGCCCTGAGGGCGGCGATCGTGGCGTCTTGCTGAGCGACCCTTGCGGTGAGGGCCACCACCTGTCCTTGCAGCTGCTGCAGAATCGCTAGCACCTCCGCGGAGATCGTGGCCGGCGGAGGTGCCGCGTCAGAGGCGGCGTAAGTCGCCGTTGTGGGGATGGCAGTGGTGGCCGCAACCATCGGGTCAGCGCGGTCGGCAGCGCCGGAAGATGCCACAGGTTTGCTCAGTGTCGCTTCTGCGGCCGGGGACGCTTTCGGCGTGCAGCTCGGAGGTTCGGGAGATCCCGCTCCAACCAGCTTGCTCAGAGGCTCACTGGACGCCGCGCTGAGCTCGCAGCGCACGGGCGTGTCCTGGGCGCACGGCATCTGAAGCTCGAGCGTCCGAGCCAACAGCAGATGCGGTGGCCCCTCTTGACGCGGTGTCACCTCGAGCAGCTTGGGCACAGCACGCGCCGCGTCGGGCGGGGCGTCGTACATGAGGAGCAGGAAGGCTCCGCTGCCGCCAGGCGCACTGACGCGCTGCGCCACGTCGTCCTTCAGCGACGCGTAGCGCACACACGCGGCCCAGACGAATGGGTCCTGCACGTCGCGCACGCCGGCCACCCAGACTCCCACGAGAGGCACGTCGCATGCCTTTGGGTCAGTCTCGGAGAGCAGCAGCAGCTTGCGGGTCTGTTCCATCGTCATGAATCCCGTGCTCGCCTTCCGCCGCGCTGGCGGCTGCAGCAACGCCTCCGAGAGCGTGCTCGGGTAGACCCGCAGGGCGTACAACGCCACGGCCTGCATCACCATCGTCGACACCAGCGCCTCGACCCGCAGCTGCAGCCGGTGCCCATCAGGACTCGCGCTCGCGACACAGTGCATCGGCGTTGCGCTGCCGATGCTGAGCGGCTCGGCGCCTCCGAGCCGCTCGGCGCCGTCGGCGAGCAGCTCCGCGTAGGCTTCGGCGCTCGGACTCGGGTCCTCGCCATCGAGCCATGGCTCGACTAGCACGGACATCGTGCATCCCTGCGGCTGCATGGTCTGCGCTGGCGCCGCCGGCTGATTGATCTTGAACGTGAGCGGCTGCAGCAGCGCATGACCGCTCGTGCTCCGCTCCCGCGCGTTCTCGTCGTCTGGCTCGGCCAGCAGAGCGGCGAGCTCATGGGGGCTGGCTGCGCCCCGCGCTTGCGAGCAGAGGTGTTGGAGCACGTGCGGCGCGAGGGACAGGCGTACCGAAGCAGCACGCAACGTCTGCGGCGCACCCTGCGGCGTGCGATCCCACAACACCGACCTCGCCGCCGGGAAGCGCAGCTCTGTTGCGGCCCGACCCACCTCGGCAGACGGCGGAGCGGAGCGAATAGCCGGCGTGGGTGGAGCGCTCGCCACCGGCGCAGCAGTGACAGGCTTCGCCCGCGCCGCTGGTGGACGCACCGGCGCGTCCGGGAAGAAGGACGAGACGGGCATGGACACGACGGCAGTCATGGCGCGAAAGCGATCGATCGGAAAAAAATAAAAAAGAAAAAAAGGGGTTTTCTTTTCAATTTTTTCCTGGGGCGAGGGGAGCAGCCCGCGGCCGGCGTAACTGGGTTCTCTACAAACGCAATGGCCGAAAGCCATACGCCTCCTCATAAAGTACGAGGGAGCCTCCCCCATCG
>Ga0209713_10003433_pt1 | contig 10074 bp, 10 predicted proteins | sample ArcOceMetagenome_3_FD_187444 | JGI IMG/M metagenome (GOLD analysis project Ga0209713, IMG submission 187444) | Marine eukaryotic phytoplankton communities from Arctic Ocean - Arctic Ocean- Svalbard ARC20M Metagenome (SPAdes) (version 2) | ecosystem: Environmental > Aquatic > Marine > Oceanic...
TTCTTGCATGAGGATGTGCAGTGGTATTTGCAGATGTGCGCATGTTCATGCGTATGATATGCACATCAATCTGCACACATGAAGGCCTCCCCCCCTCCCACCCACCTTCTCCCTAACTCACACACACACATCACACGCACATCAGGCGTCCTTGGGGGCCGAGTGTGTCCTGACGCACGAAGCCGTGTATCTTTTTGATTTTTTCTTCTGCAAGGTGTTGCTTTTTTGGATGTCCTTGCTTATTTTTTCTTGTCATTGCTGCCTCGTGCGCGCTATTTATATGGGAACATGTGCATGTGCGCGTGTTGTGTGCGTGTGTGGTCGAATCTTTGTGCATGTACAAATTTCTCATGGATATCGGTGTCGGAAATCTCGGATAACCATCAACAGGGGATATGCTGGATTGTGCCCTGCTGTGCTGCTAGGGCAATATCCATTCGAAAGGATCTTCTGGCCTCAAAAGATCCTGCGAGCCTATTGCGCCAGCCCCCCCCTCCTGCACCCTGCGCACGGGTCTGTGCCCTCAACCCAAGCTGCACCCGAGGCCTGAAACCTATCCGCACGCCCGATCCTGAGCATTCCACACGCATTAAGGGATGGCGGGATCGTTAGTACTCGCGTGCACACTGACACACGGCACACCCACCCTCCCTCACTATTGCCCCCGCCATTTCTTCCCTCTCTCCTTCTCACTCATGCGCGCGCGCGGGCTTTTTGCCCTTTCTCCCAACGATCGCACGTGAGCAGGACGTCATTCGAGGTGCGCTGGCAGTGTGGGCGACTTTGGGGCCTGAACTGCGCCGGAGAGTTGGCGCGCACACGCACATGCACGCGCATCTGTGACGCTGCACGTGACACAAACTTAGCACACGAAACCCTGGCCACATTGGTGCAAAGTTGAGCTGCAGAGAAGAGCTTCTGGGTGAAGGATCTAATCTCTACTTTCAAATTAATGTGTTCGTTGAAATCCAGCTCTCTGCCTGCAAGTGAGATTGAATTCTCAAGATGTGAAAAGTGTGATCGGCTTCGCAATTCTGTTACAACTCAAAAGTCATTGTGGGTCAATTGGAAGCTTAGAAACTGGATATTGGGGGGGGGCGAAATCCTGTAAGAGCTGGCTGGAGCACAGGAGTTCTGACAAGGAGTGAGAGGACCTACACGCGCAAAACGATAGCTGCTATCAATATCGATAGAGATCTTGATCAAGCGATCTTGATTTCGGAATAGAGATGTTTACACGTAAGACAAACAGAAAGGAGGTGCTTCTCACGCTTGGCCGTTCAGATGGCCGCGCATGTGGTCTTGCAGAGAGGGCAGACCGAAAGCTATCGAAATGCGAATTTGTCCCTGACCCTGTCTCGAGATTTCCGTGGTACATTCTCGAACTCTGAGGTAAGTATCTCAGACAAGCGCACAATATCGATGGTGTCTGCATCACCAACCAACGCGTGCCATAAACGCTCGAGGTTGCCCTCGGCCTCCACCTTGAGGCCAATCTTGAGAAGAAATACATGAAACTGCTCGACGGTAACCAGACCCGCGTGTGATGTATCACATTCTCGTAGTTCTTTGAGGAAATTCGTGCGCTGAGCACCATCGCTTGCGAGGCGATTTGCGAGCGCTTGTCGCAGGCAGTTTCGCACTTCTTCATCGGACACCTCACGATGCCCCACTCGGTTGTATTTGATGGTGTCGGACCCGACTTTCAAGTGATTGCCTGGCAGGCGGAGACCTTCCCACATATGAGGGTCCCGATCACGGTCGATCAGTTGTACTTCCTTTTTCGCGGCAAGCAGGTCTGCTCTTGCACATGCTTTGGCGGTTGGGAACACGTAATCATACGCCTGCGGTGCCAATGACTCTATGAACTTGTGCGCCGACACCAGCCCCGTGTACGGCGAGCGAAAAGTATTCAGATACTTGGACAGCTCCTGTGCATCAATCATGACGCCGTAGTCAACGAGCGCTCGTGCAATTTCGAAATCCTGCACCTCTCGTCCAATCAACGCACTGAAGACATGCCGCAGCTGTCTGTTTGACGCTTCGCCCTTGACTGTTTTGCGAAGCAATTGCCTTCGTAAGCGAGCCACGAACCCCTCGTTGAATTCTGCGTCCGACAATTTCGTATCGCTCGTGCTGACAGTATAGAGGAAAAAGAAGAAACGGGGTTACAATTGGATAGTCGAACACAACAACCACACAATACACAGAAAGGCACCATGTCACAGAAAGGCACCATGTGGTGCCAAGAAAGGCACAGAAACATGGTGCCTTTCTGTGTACGTGGAGCCTTTCTGTGTATTGTGTCCCTCCGCTCCGCCCCTCCCAAAACGCAAACACCCACAAGGACAAATAAGGCACACGCACACGCACACACAATGTTATCCCTGAAGCCCGTATGCACACGATGTGCTTTCTCACCCTTTAGGAGCTCCTTCGGACACGAGTGCATCTTGGGGCAGCATTGCCTGCATAAAGCGGTAGAATTTGATTCTACCACCATTCTTCGCTTCAATGTTGCTGAGCAGTGCTACGCATTGCCGTTCATTGAGTTGGAGGCCAAAGTCTTGTCCAAAACGCTTGATGTCGGCGGATGTAAGCTCAGCGTCACCGGAGACCTTGAAGATGCTATACTCACTCTTCATTCGCTCCGGACCTGCTGACATGGCGTGGTGGCAGCCATCGCGAAAGATCTTGAGCACCTCTTCGGTCTTAAGGTCAGCCATTGCATGCAGCGAGGCATTCAGCGATTCTGGGCCGCCACTGTTGCCCTTGCGGAAGACATGATCCTGCGTCTTTATGATTTCTGGGGGCAGCATGAGGGCAATGAATTGTGAATAGTCAACATTTCCAGATTTGTGAGGGTCCAGCTGGTCCATAAGAATGACGGTCTCATCCTCTGCAAGGTAAACGTCTAAGCGCTCTAGCGCTTTGCAAAATACATCCAACGGAAGCAGGCCACTATTTGAGCAGTCTAAGCCTTCAAAAACCCTCCGCAATTTGGCTGTGCTTGCCACATGTGCGTTAACTTTCTTGTACACAGAAGCCAGCCCAGTCCTCCTCCTCTCGGACGGCTCTTGTATGTCAAGCATGGTCTTGACATTCACTTTCCTTGCACTGCGTACAGGCTCTGTTGGGAACACGGGGCAGCTGTCCCAGCCTGCAACCTTGCCTCGCATAGTTGTTTCTCGGTGCATCATCTTCAAAAGGAGCTGATATCGAATCAGACCTCGTTCACCAAGTGGGCAGGTTTTGTTGTTGTCCGCAACCAAGTAGTCACAGATTGCATCCGCTTGCTTGTTCGAAAGAGTGAAGTTTGTTAGGACGGCCTTGAGCTCTGCCGGCGTGCACGTGCCATTGTGATTCACGTCAAGGCCCCGAACTTGCTCTCCAAATGTCAGCCGCTTGCGTGCAGCTGGCTTGCCTCCAGCCGCCCAATAGACCTCTTGGCGGTGCTGCAAGGTTGCCCGTGCTAACTGATCCAGCGCATCGCCCAGATCTATAGGGACACCGCTGATGGAGAGGGTACTCGGCGCAAGAGCATCGCCTGCCGGGGGCGGCCTTGTCAGTGTTTGCCCCCCCGATTGCATCGAGCTCAGCATTCCGACCAATGCCGGGTACTTCACAGTGTCGTTGGGCCCTAGTGCCTGTGCCACAGCGGCTATTTCGCGAACTGCCGGCGAGCTGATGGAAACATCTAGCTCTGCGAATGCGAAGCGTGCATGATCAATAGTAATCCGTCCGCTGCCAGCAGTATCGTAGTGTTGGAAGGGCGCCAGCATATCCCCCCGCTGGAGGTTCATCTGCCGAAGACGCGCTGCAATCTTGTCCAACAGCACGCGTGACTGACTCTCTACGTCTTCGAAAACCCCATTGCTGTCCGCCCCCTGCGCCGCTGAGACCCCCAACCTGACTCTGCCTGTCCGGCCCATCTCATTCGCCGTCCTGGGGCGTGTGGAGACTACGGGAGAGAAAGGGTTCTTTACAGAGCCCCCGCGGGTGCGGCCAGCCCACAGGGCCAGGCCGCTTTGACTAGACTGATCGCGCGAGAAGGGCGTCCTGCCGTACAGGCCCATTACGTTGCCCCCAACACCGCGCAAGTTGACTGCACGACCATCCGAGGTGGAAGGCCGCTGGGCAGCCAGCGTGAGATTTCGCTGCGAAGGGATGAAGCTTGCTGTAGAAATGCGGCGCGGAGTGACCGAGCCGTCCAAAAACCTGGTTGTCGCGGCAGGCGGGGTGCCCTTCTGCGACCCCCTGACGAGGGTCGATTCGAGCGACCTCGTCAGGGTCGATTCGAGCGACCGAATGTTATCCGCGAGCTGCGAAACTGCTGCCTGCCCTGGTTTGCCGGGCCTGCCCCCCCCCGTGCTGCCAGTGAGCTTGGCCTTGGCCTGGACGGGTCTGCCCGTTGTCGGACGCCGCGAAGCGTCGAGGGGAGCGTCTGGTATCGCAAAAGACCGGTGCAGACTGAGCGCGCGATCGGTAAGCCCCTCCCCGTCGCCGCCACCGCCTCTGTTCATGGACTCGCGCATGACGTGTACAAACTGGGCGCGCGTGAGCCCATTGTGCGCCCCGGGGTAAAACCTGTTGTATGCCTCCCGGGCTGTGAAGGGACTGACGCGAAACGTGTGCGAAACAAACATGACGTTCTTGAGGTCCATACAGCCATTTTTTGTGACTTGCGAGTATGTCAATCGCAGCTGCTCATCCAGGCGCTGCCAGCGTGCGCAACAGCTCATCGTGAGAGGCAGCAGCGGGGGGAGGACGCGACCTCCGCGGCGACAAGGCGAGCGCGCGCTTTTCGCATGGCGTGCGGAGTGCACAGGGCGCCGCACCAAGCCCGCAGGCAGCAGCGACCCGGCCTCTACGCCGTCGGGCCCCGGCTTGACAATCACCATGCGAGGGAGGCCCCCTCTCCGGGTGTGTGATCGAGTGCTGGCAGTTGGCCCGCGACTCCAACTGCCTAAACGGAAACCTATGCGGAAACGCCAGGTACCAGGAAAAAAAAAGAGCAGCTTGCAGGAGAAGAGGAAAACCACTCCCACCGCCGGCAGTGGTACTCGCGGAGCAAGCAACACGCACGCACGCACAGGCGCGCGGACACACGCTTTTTTCGCGCCCTCTCCCGCTCACGGCCGCTCCCTTTCTCGCGCCCAGCTCCCGCGCCAGGCATGGACGTCTCCCCGCCCCGAGACCCCGGGGCGGGCTGCGCGAATGCCGTCTCCTCCACGTCTGTGCTCTCCGGCGGCACCACTCCGCGGCACGCCTCTGCCTCGGACGCGGCCTCCCCGCGTGAGAGCCACCTGCGAGACTTGCTGGGCTCCCGGGCCACCACGCCGCATGCAAACGACTTGCACTCGCCCAGCGACAGCAGCGACATGGCCGCCCTGTTCGCCCTCGGGTCCGAGCGCAATCGCCTCAGGTGCACGCACAATGCTGCGCATGCCCTGTGGTCAACGATGTGCCGTGTGTCTGAGCACAGCTCACCGGAAACGAGGCCATGTGCAGGATGGAGCGCCAGCGGCTGCTGACGCGCACGCCGCTGCATGGTGAGCATTGCTCCGTCGCCACCGGCGAAGGCGGCGCAGGGGACGCAATGGCAGGCGGCAGTGAGCTTTTCGAGGTGACAAAAATGCGCCCCTGCTCGTCTTTCTTGGCATTGGCGTGGCTGCGTCGTTGCCAACCTTGGCACAGCCGTGCCCCTGGTGCTTACTGCTGCGAGGCGACAGTCCTTGTGCATCGCGACGCAGGAGCGCAAGCTGCTGGCACGCGAGAAAGGCGTGCTCGAATCCATCTTGAAAAGCACCATGGAGGAGATCAGCCGCATGCTAGAAGTCGAGGCGCTCAATAACGAACAGGTAGTGCGAACAAATCGTTCGGGTGCTGACAGCGTGCTTGAATGTTGGATGGATTGCCCTAGACTAGTGCTTTGTATTTGCGTGTTCTGCATGCGACGTTCAATCTCTCGCACGTTGTGCAGAGGCGCAACCTGGAGGATCGACTCCGGCAGTCGGAGAAACAAGCTACGAATCTCTCATCCGACGCGGAGGAGGAGGTACAAATTCACGCATCTTTGTGATCTCGTTATTCGCATCATCTCAATCAGTCCCCTTTTGTTCCGCTCTCCCCGTGTGCACCCATGTGTACCTGACACGCACGTGTAAATCATGGTGCTGACACGATGGCGTTGAATGCGGCTGATTCCAGCGACGGAGAGCAAATAGATTGCGCGACGAAGTGTCGGCGGCACAAGAGCGCCTCAAGTTGAGCGAAGCTAAGCGACACGAGGTCCTTTTGTTTGTGTGCACGCTGCTGCTGTGCGCCCTGAATTTCTCTTCGTGTGTGTTCGTGGGATTGCCTTTTAGTGTGAAGTATGGGTGACCCGTGCCAATTGCGCCTGTTGCGCAACACCACTACGACGAACAGGCTGAGCGTACGTGTGCGCAACTAGAGCCCAAGTTAGCTGCTCTGCGCGAAGAGGTGGAGGCAGCACGCACAGCTGCCATGTCTCTGCGCGAAAAAGATGCATGGGAGCGACAGGAGAACAGGCTCCTGCAGGTATGCCCGCGCGTGTGCGTGTGCGGGTTCATGTGCAAGTGTACTGCTGTGTTTGTTGTGAGCACGACACGCGATGTCATGTGTCGGTGTGCGTGCTTGAGCGCACGCACTCTTGAGTGCAAGCACACTGCTCAAGATTCCGTGTGTACGTACGTCATTGCAGGCCGAGGAGACTGTGCAACAGCAGCAACAGCAGCTCTCGGAATTGCTGCTTCAGGCCGGCGAGCACGCGAAGGAGCGCGCCATATGGCAGGTTTACTTGTGCTAATATGCCATGGTGGTATGGTTCACACCATTGTATGTGCGCATTCACGCGCAAATTTGTGCGCGGGCTTGTGCTATCATCGTTGTGCTCTGCGTCACATATGCACCTATAACGTCACACGCACATGGGCACAGGACCAGCGTATAAGCCTTGCAGCCAAGGGCAAGGAAAACGAGAGGCTCTGCGCTGAACTAAAAGCGAGCGAGAAGCAGGCCGCCCTCGCGACGGAGCTGCAGAAAGAGCTGGCAGACGTGAAGGACAAGCTCCACAATACCTTGGCGCAGGTACATGCTAGTATTAAAGAGAGTGTGCAGATGTGTCCAGATGTGGTCGCGCACCCAGCTTTGCACCCCGGCCGGGGCAAAAGACTGGGCGCACATCCATGCGCGTGCGTGGCTGGCTGGCAAATTCAGTGAATGTTGGAACGGCGCTTCGTGTTGCTGACTGGCAACTGGAATTTTCCGCGCTGAGCAGAAGGAGAATGAGGAAAGACAGCGTGAGGCAGTCTTAAAAGAGCACCGTGAAGTGCTAGATGAAAACAAGCGGATGCAACAGCGTATTGCAGAGCTGCAAACTGCCAACGTGGGACTTACCCACAAAACCGAGTGCTTGCAAAAAGATGCAGAACATGCTGCCAGGCGCCATGATGAGCAGGTCCGTTCCTGCATGTGCAACATGAGGGGCAGAAATATTGGGCGTGCGTCTAGGCAGACGCAAGAAATCTTGCAGCGCGCTGCCAGTGCAGATGCCCAGCACGGTGCATCGCCAGATCCCAAGTATTTTAGCCGTCTGTGAACCCCTCCAAGAGTGATACACTCATGAATGCGGACGCTTGTCGGCACTAGATGTGATCAGCTTTGTCCTGCTACACCCAGAAACTTGCCTCTGCCTTCGCATCGGCTTGCTTTCCCCTTGCGGTGCCTATCTAAATTCATGTCTGCGTTATGCCAGACAACACGGCTGCGGAAGGTAGAAGAAGAGGCTGCATCGCAGGCAAAGGCGTTGGCGGCAGCAGAGGGGCAGATTGAGAGCCTCAAGAATGAATGCGCAGCCAGGACGCGCGAGATAGATGCTTCGAATCGTGAGTTTCTCTTGCCCTGTTCCCAACCGCTCGAGTGTCACCTTTCGCACGTGTCTCTGGGTGACGTGTTCTGTTACCGATTCCACTGTCCATATTGTCCAATTTCCCCCTGTTCGCTGCTTTTCGCGAGTAATACAGGAATAGCAGATGAGGCCAAAAAAGAGATGGCAGAGATGAAGAAACGAATGTTGGATGCATTTAAAGAAGCCGAGCGGGTTGCCGAACTGGAACGACTTTTGAGTAGCACACGGCACGATGCTGACAGAAATCAGGTTGGCGCTGCTGCTGAAGAGATGCTGCTCATTTGTGCGGAGATGCCGATGTTCCATCGGTCCCTACGATCGTCTAATCCTTATAGTCCCTACGATCGTCTAATCATTATAGTTCTTGCACACGCGTGTGTCTTGTATGTCATCTTGTACGAACAAGGCTGCGCTGCTCAAAGATGTGGAGGAACTGCGGCAGACAAGACAAGCCGACGCCAGACAGATTGCGACATTGGTCTTCCTCTCCCCCCCCTTCTCAATCGCCCTCCCTCTGAGCCCTCTTCTTCTCGTACTTGTGAGCCTTCCATTCACTTTTGCTCGCTCCCCTTTCCTTTGCATGTCCCGCTTTAGCCATGCTGGCCAATTTGGGCAAAATGAGAATTTGATATTGTATTGGCCTGTTTGAGGGTGTGCAGCAAGACAAGGCGAATGAATGGCACAAAATCTCCGAGGCTCTTGCGGCCGAAAAAAATGCTATCCAAGACGAGCGAAATCGCATGCACTGCCGTCTCCAGGTATGAATCTGATCAAAAGGACGGATTGCCCTCACACACCACTTGTGCACCAAGTCTGACGGCATGCGCGTTGAATAGTTGTGCAACCAGGAGTTGGAGTATCATCGGGCAATTGAGCGAGCAAGTGAAGCTCGTTCCACCGACTGGCTGCACGCTCACAGCCATCTCTTGAACAAACTCCAACGACGTCCTGATTCCAACTCGTGAACTTGCGATTCTACTCACGTCTCATTCGGCTCGCTCACCCCGGCATTAACGTGGGGAACGAGGCGTGCGAGGATGTGGACGTAATGCGCGTGAGCTGTGAACGTAGACATGCTCTCGCACTGTGCAGGACGGGTGTGCTAGTCGCCCTTTTGTATCAAGCGCAAGGCATTGCACTTGGCGCACACACGAGAGAGGGTAGGGCAGAGCCCAGGGGAGAGGAAAGCGTGAGAGTTCTCTCACGAGAATAGGGGATAACCACATGAAGGACGCAATATGTCGGTTAATGAAATGCAGACACTACCTTAACAGCACTACTGTGTAGGCCACTTGCATTGCACGTGTGTAAGCCTGGCACCCACAGCCTGGCACCCACAGCCTGGCACCCACACACCAGCGAATGCCGACTCTGGGGACCTGCGCGACGTTGCATTGTGCCGCAAACAACGATCCGCAAGCAGCAAGTGCGGGCTCGGGTCCTATCAACTCATCTAAGGACAAAATCTCTCACATCCTGAATACCGAGTCCAGAAATTCAACACAGACTGTCTGGGGGCATGTACGTGCCCGTGCAAGTTCATCGAGTATTTAATGACGCCTCTGCTGCGCGTCGGCTTCTCCAGAGTCCACACCGACACACGGTCACACAGGCTGTATGATGAGCTGGAATCCTCCGTCTCCTCCACCTCCTGCTCCGTCGAGAAGCAAGCTTTCGAGCGACGCCGCGTCGTCTGTTCCGTACCACGCCACATCATCCAGGGAGGGGAAAGGGCGGGGAGAAAGACGGGAATAGCACCCTTGAAAATCAGTGCTCACCCCCCCCTCCCCGTGTGTATCGGTGCATGTATGTACCTTGTGTGTGTGTTGGCGTGGTTTTGTGTGTGTTTATGGCAAGAGACATTACAGTACCTGTAAGCACCTGCCGAGGGTAAGGCACAACAACCGAGTAAGAAGATGCTGCCAAGCCGTGCACCGCACGCAGGTAGTTCTTGACCCCCTGGTTTAGGGTTTAGGGTTTAGGGCATGATGTCTGCGGTTTGGGGTCTAGGTGAAGAGATGGAGTTTAGGTTTAGGTTTAGGGTTGACGGCAGTTTCCTGGCCGCCTGAATGCGCCCACACAAATGCACGCACGTACACACACATGCATGCATGCATACACACATACACACACTTGCAATGCGC
>Ga0209713_10003434_pt1 | contig 10074 bp, 6 predicted proteins | sample ArcOceMetagenome_3_FD_187444 | JGI IMG/M metagenome (GOLD analysis project Ga0209713, IMG submission 187444) | Marine eukaryotic phytoplankton communities from Arctic Ocean - Arctic Ocean- Svalbard ARC20M Metagenome (SPAdes) (version 2) | ecosystem: Environmental > Aquatic > Marine > Oceanic...
CCCCCGCCGACCCTCACCCCCTCCGACTCCCCAACCCTCCCTGCCGCCCCCTCCCCGCTGCCCTGCGACTATCGCTGAGCGCGCACTGTGCCTGTGGCAGCTTCGCCAGGAGATGCCCTCGACGCTCTGCGACGGGCCGAGCGAGGAGAACGTCGGCGCAATCTGCGAGCTCATCCGCGAGGCGGTGCGCTTCTTCGAGAAGCACGACACGATGCTCGTTCTGCCGAGCGACTACGCCGCGGTCGCGATGCAGCATGGCTACGAGGCCTGTCGACCAACGTCGTGCCCGCGGCTGCGTTCGCTGCGGCGCCCGCTGCGGCGCCCGCGGCGGCGCTCGCGGCTGCGTTCGCTGCGGCGCCCGCGGCGGCGATGCACGCGGCGACGCTCGCACTGGTGCCCGCGGCGCTGTCGGCCGTGGGTACGCAGGTGCCGACCTGGCTGCAGATGCCGCCGCTCGGGATGCCCTTCCTGCCGTCCGTCAACGAGGTGGAGGAGCTCGACATGGTCCTCGCCGAATCGACGCGCGGCGACCACAGCTCGCTGCTCTCGCTGCTGCCGAACTTCGGCGTCGACGAGTCGCTGCTGCAGACGCCGGTGCAGACGCCGACCTCGGGCAATGGCGGCTCGCACGCCGGCCAGACGTCGGGCGGCGCGGCCTCGGGCTTCTCGGGCAGCTCGCCGTTCGACGGCGCGGCCGGCGGGGTGGCCGGCGCGATCCTCTCCTTGCTCGTCGAGAACAACCACTCGATCCAGAAGCTTCAGGACACGGTCAAGCTGACGCGCGAGGACGGCAACGACATCAAGTCGCTGCAGCTGCAGCTCAACAGCGAGGTCACGTCCAACCACGAGGCCATGCAGCAGGGCATCGAAGCGGTGCGCTCGGGCCAGCAGGCGGCGATGCTCAACGCCATCGAGTCGGAGCACTTCATCATCAAGCATATCGACAACGTGGGCGGCGCGGTGACCAACGAGAGCAACACCATCCAGGCCAAGGTCGAGTCCGCCAAGAACCAGGTGGTCGAGAAGGTCGAGGAGGCGCACATCACGACGCGCAGCATGATCAAGAGGGCCTACCAGGGGACGCTGGCGGTGCAGGGGAGCGGCTTCAACGCCGTGCTCGCTGCGACGCAGGCAGGCGTCGAGACGATCATCGACGTGATGCCGCTCGAGGCGGCCGAGGCGCCGGTGGCCGCGCCTGCATCGGCCGCCGCCGCCAACGGCGAGCCGGCGCAGACGCGCAAGCCGCGCACGGTCGCGTCGATCCTGCGCGGCAAGCGCAGCAACAACGGCCTCGCCAGCTACTACGCGAACCAGAAGAAGTCCAAGCCGACGCCCAAGCCGCTGCAGCCGCACAACGACAACTAGGCTGGGCGCTGGCGAACCCGGATGCTCTGCCTTACCAGCAGGGCATTCCACGGGTGACGGGGGGAGGGGACATGCACACACACACACACACACACACACGACCGCCGCAGCTTGCTCGCTGCAGCTGTCTCGCCTGAACTGCCCCTTCCGAGCGACACGCCGGCCCGAGAGGACCTGAGTGTAGCCAACTGGCCGATCAACATATGTCTACGGAGACGTTTGAACGCGACGTGAGTCAAGCGTTTTTCACCTGGTTTTTCAGAGAGTGTATGAATCCAAAACGGCTGCTTCTGCGTCCACTTCTCTCCTGGGTTTGTACGACTCACTGTACTCGGTCAATTTTACGCCCCCGCCGCCCGCAACGTGGGCAGCACGGGCTCGGTGATGCTCAGCTTGAGCTTCGGCCGGTGCGCCTTGCTCTGGTCGACGCTGATGCGCACGCGCACCTTGTCAAAGGTGCGCAGCACGCAGCCGGGCGCGCGCAGCGCCTCCTCGGCCGCGTCAAAGGCAAACGGGCTCGGCGCGCCCGGCTCGGACACGTAGACGATGCCCTCGATGCCGTAGCGAGGCACGAGCACGACGACGCCGTTCTCGCGCACCTTGATGATGTAGGCGTCCTCGAGCTGCTCGCCCTTGGGGGTCGACGAGCGCCCCTTGAAGAAGATGAGCGTGTGCAGCCCGACCGACGCGCGGCCGGCGTGCTGCGCCATCGTGTGGCGCAGGTTGAGGTTGTCGACGAGGTCACCCATCGCGCGCGCGTCGAGCGTGTCGGCCGAGACGGCCTCCCACCGGATGAGCGCCGCGAGGAGCCGGTGGACGCACTGGTCGGAGTAGCGGCGGATCGGCGACGTGAAGTGCGTGTAGATGGGCGCGGCGAGGCCGTAGTGGTGGTAGTCGGACGGCGTGAGCGAGCCGCTGCAGAAGTAGCGCGCCTGCTGCATGCAGCGCGTGCACAGGATGCGCGCGAGCTTGTTGAAGTAGGCGTCGCCCGGCTTGACGCACCGGTCGAGCGACGCCGTGAGCGCGAGCGACGACGAGTCGTCGAGCTCGAGGCCGTGCTGCGCCAGCTGCTTCTGCAGCCCGCTGAAGGCGCCGGGCGTCGGCGCCGGGTGGCGGCGCAGCATCGCAAACTGCGGGAAGGCGCGCGTGATCTCGCGCGCCACCGAGATGTTGGCGAGCAGCATGAACTCCTCGACCATCGAGTTGGCCTCCTTGTGCTCGTACACGCCGACGTCGGTCGGGTCGCTCGTCTCCGAGTCGAGCGTGAAGCGCACCTCGGGGCTCGCGAGCGTCAGCGCGCCGCTCGCGCTGCGCGCCGCCTTGAGCTTCTTGGCGAGCGCGTTGAGCGTGCGCAGCGACGCCGTCAGCGCGTCGTCCATCTTGGGGTCGTCCATCCGCAGCTGTGCCTCGGCGTAGGAGAGCGCGCCCTCCGACTTGATGACCGTCTTGTGGAAGGTCGTCTTGGTCACGTTGGCGTCGGCGTCCATCGTCCAGATCACCGAGAAGGCGAGGCGGTCGACGTGCTGGTGGAGCGAGCAGAGGTCCTCGCCGAGGCGCTTCGGCACCATGTCGATGCGCCGGTTGACCAGGTAGACGGTCGTGCCGCGCGCCGCCGCCTCGTCGTCGATCGGCGTGCCCGCCTTAATGAAGTGGCCCACGTCGGCGATGTGCACGCCCACCTCGTAGACGCCCGAGCCGGGCGCCGTCTCGCGCGCGTGCAGCGCGTCGTCGATGTCGACGCAGCCCGGAGGGTCGACCGAGCAGACGAGCGCGCGGCCGTTGCGCAGATCGAGCCGCCTCGCCACCTCGTCGTCGGGGATCGTCCAGCCCTTTTCGGGCAGGCACGCCTGCACCTGCGCCGAGAAGGGGCTCGAGTTGACCTCGTGCTCGTGCAGGATGGCCTCGCTCTCGGCGGCCGTGTCGCCGACGGCGCCGAGCGAGCGCACGTAGTGCCCCGTCGGGAAGCGGTGCGCCGCCTCCCAGAAGTCAATCGAGACGAGCAGCAGCTTCCCCGCGAGGATCTCGGGCTGCCGCGTCGTGATGTTCACCTTTGGGATCCGCGTGTCCAGCGGCTCCACCAGGTACTGCGAGCCGATGGCCGACTCGGGGTCGAGCACGCACACGTACGGCCGCCAGTTGCGCTTGACCACGCCCACCACGCAGCCGCACGCGCGCCCGCCGCCACCCGCCGCACCCGCGCCCGCCGCGCCCGCCGCGCCTGCACCCGCACCCGCACCCGCACCCGCCGTCCCCGCACCCGCCGCCGCCGCCGGCGGCGCCGCCTGGAACTTCTGCGCCTCCTCGTTGGCGCCAAACTCGGCGGCGAAGACCTCGACGGCCGCCTCCGCCTCGCGCGCGCCCGCCACCGCGAGCTCGTCGTCCTCGGCCTCGGCCTCCTTGGAGCTCTGGTCGGCGAGGCGCTCGGAGCCCGCGGCGGCGCGCTTCCACTCGGCCTGCGGCAGCAGCCGCACCACCACCGTGTCGCCCTCGACGCCGCGGTTCATCGCCGTCCGGTCGCGCAACAGCACGTCGCTGTGCCCCGCCGGCAATCCCTTCACGCTCACGTAGCCCTGCTGCGGGTTGTGCCGGTTGACGTGGAGCTTGCCCTGGTACAGCTCGCCCGACGCGATGCCGCGCGTCAGCTCCGACATCGGCAGGTGCGCCGGGTACCGCGAGCCGCCCTTTTTGACGCGCCCACGGCCGCCGCCGCCGCCGCCGCCGCCGCCGCCGCCGCCCTCGTCCTCGCCGCCCTCCGGGCCGCCGCCGCCGCCGCCGCCCGTGTTCACGAGCAGGTCCTGCAGCTCGTCGGCGTTTGGAAGGCTGCGCACGTGCGCGTGGATCGACTGCGCGTGCAGCCCCGCCTTCAGCGCCTTCTGCTTGTTGTCGGCGTCGTTGGTGAGCAGCAGCACCTCGACGGCGTCGCCGAGCTGCGCCTGGTACCACTCGGCGGCGCGGCGGATGGCGCGGTCGTTGCGGTCGTTGGGGCTCTCGCCCGGCTGCCGCGCCACGTACGTCTCGCGGTGGAACTCGTTCGAGAAGACGTGGAAGCGGCGGCGCTCGTCGGCGATGAGCGCGCGGAGCCGCTTGTGCACCGAGATCTTGTTGTGCCGCACCTCCTCGAGGACGGTCTGGAGGATGACGACGTCGCACAGCGCGGGGCGCTCGAGCAGGTCGATCTGGTGCAGCACCACGTTGGTGTCGAGCACCAGGTAGCGCTTTGCGCCCGCCGAGAGCCGCGGCTCGCCGTGCTCCGGCCCGTCGAGGTGCGGCGAGCCGGTCGGCAGGTCGTCGCGCAGATACTGCTGGCGCACAAAGGTCTTGACTTGGCCGCGACGCGTCCGCTTGACGTAGACGCGGTCGACCGTCTCCATTAGGGTAGTGGTGAGGTGGGAAGGCGACGGAGTGCGAGGGCGAGAGCGACTGGACGCCCTCGGCGCCGCAAAAGTTGCCGCTTGGAGGGAGGCAATAAGCACCTAACACATGCGGCTCATGTGTCCTGCGAGATTCATGCTGCAATGCAATTGTCTACCATACGCCACTATACTCGATCTCACGACTCCGACGCGACCCGCGCGCCTCGCGGCATCTCCACGCCCCCGTCGCACGACGCCGGGTCGTTCTCCGCCGCCTCGCGCTCGGGAGCGTCCACGGCCGTCGCCATCGGCACCGCCTGATCGTCCTTGCCGACCAGACGCATGCCCCGTCTGCGGAGACGCGAGAGCATGGATTGGAGAGCCTTCGAGCGCCGAATGACCATCGCTGCGACGACGCTGGCCAGCACGACGAGGAAGACGTCGAGGACGGCGGTGCTCGCTGCCGCTGCCGAATAGCCCGGCTGCGCTGGTGGCGCGCCTTGGTGGTGCCACACGTGCCTGGAGTCCATCGATGGCCATCGAGGCGGCGGCGGTCTCGGGTACGGTGGTCTCCCTGGTGGCGGCCCTGGTGGGCTCGGAGGCGGAGGAAAGGCGGTGCTGAGGAGATGGTCCCACCAGGCCTGCTCACGGGCGTTCAGGCCCGCGGAGATTGTGTGTGGCATGGTGGTATGTGGATCTCCTCCAATAGGCGGCGGGTCGGCGGGAGAAGGCGGGGCAGGCGGCGGCTGCAGCGCTTCGAACGGCAAGACCAAATCTTCAAAGTGGACGACCTCTCCGCAATTGTCCTGCTCGTCGCCCCGCGCGCTCGCGTGGTCGTAGACGCACGGCGGCGCGTCGAGCGCCTCCATGCTCTCTGCGGAGCGATACGACAGCACGGGGGTCAGGCCAGCCTGGCCCAGCGCGGCCGCAGCCGAACTGAGGTACCATCGGCTGGCGCTGGCGTCGGCGTGGTGAGACGACGCGTCCACGAGCGAGAAGGAAAGCCTGCGGCCCTCCTGCTCCAGATTCATCTCGATGTCAACCAGCTCGTTGTCCGCGCCAGCGACCAAGAGCGCGTGCACGCGAAATCGACGCAACGTGTCGATCAAGGCGCCCCCTGGGCCATAGTCGTCCGCCGAAAATGCGCTGTGATGACCGCCGAGCCCGTTCTCCAGACCAGTGGGCCCAATTGCACTGTGCACTCTGACCTTGAAGGCGTGCCGGTTGGCCTCAAACAGCGCAATCTCTGCGCAGGTCACTCCGCACGTGCCCTTCGGGTCGCAATAGTAGTCCCCGTCGCAGGTACCCGCGTCTGAGTTCTGGCGCATCGGCACCAATGTGAATGACGCGGCGCATCCGCATGCCGCCGCGGAGATGTCGACCGTCACCGAGACGGTCTTGCCGAGCAGCTGCGCCAGCCCAATACCAGAGTACCACGACCGCACGTACCGCAGCTCCGTGCATTGGTCGGCCAAGAAAACGCGGGCGCCGTTGCGAATCGGCTTGTGCATGTCGTGAAAGTTGGTCCTAGAGAGCAGCTTGAGCTGGATTTCCCTGTCTCCGACCACTCTGGCCGGCGCGGCCACGGGGTAGTAGTGGCAGCAAGTCGACGATCCTCCGCCCGTGTTGCGGACGGCAGTCAGTGTCGTGCGGCTTTGGTGCTCGCCGCGGACGACGAGGCCGCCGTCCAAGCAGCGGTTCTCGGACCACTCGCCCGCCATGACGCCTTGAGGGTCACGTTCTTGCATTCACAGCATGCAAGTTTGAGACGTGACCGTCCCTCGCGCGTCCCAGGCATGGCCGCTGCGCCGTACCCGCCCTACAACTGTCCTGGGCACGGCAAGCCGTGCGACGTCAGGCACGTCAGGGAGGGAGCGCACCAGGGCCGGCCGTTCTATACCTGCACCTGCGTGCCGCACTGCAAGAACTGGTTCCAGTGGGCCGACGCGCCGCACAAGCAGCTCGGCAAGAAGAGGGCCGCTGTGGTCTTGGGCGCCGACGTGCGCATCTCGATTACAACCGTGGACGATGAGCAGAAGCTGAAGATGGCGTTTGGCTTCGACGACGAGGTCGCCGGCGTGTGCAGAGAGTTTGGCGGCGCGCATTACAGCCCCGAGGCGGGTGGCTGGCTGTTGCCGATGAATCACCGGGACAATCTAGAGCGCAGAATGGAGGAGCTGAAGGACAATGGGACAATCCGCACGCTGCAGATGGTGACGCAGTCGGCGGCTGCGTCGCCGCAGACGCCTCGCACGGCCGCAGCGAGCTCCGCGGCTGCGGCCTCGCCCGGACGTGCGGCGGCGGCTGCGACCTCGCCTGGACAGGCGGCGGCGGCCGCCGCGCCGGTAGCAGCACCGCCGCCGCCGCTCGACCTACCGCCCACGCTCACCGCTGGGCTGATGCCGCACCAGCGCGAGGCGGTCGAGTTCGTGGTGGCCAACGGGCTGCGCGGCCTCGTCGCCGACGACATGGGCCTCGGCAAGACGGTGACGGCGATCGCGGTGCTCGCGCACGCCAAGGAGTGGCCGGCGCTGGTGCTCTGCCCCGCGAGCGTCAAGTACAACTGGCGCGCCGAGCTGCTGCGCTGGCTGCCCGAGCTGCTCAACGACACGTCGGCGCGCGTGCAGGTCGTCGACGCGGGCAAGGCAGGATGGTCAAAGAAAGTGCCGTCTTGGCAGTGCCACGGCTGGCCACCACGGGCTCATCAGACTGCATCTGAAGGCTTGTGGCTGCCCTCCGCACTCGTGAGGAGAGGCCAAGCACCTCGGATCCCTCCGGGAGGCCGTGACATTCCAGCGAGAGGCCGCCCAAGTTGACGATTTCACTGCGTTTGACCATCCAGGCAAGGACGTCGTCGCGCCCGAGACACGCGTGCTAATCGAGACGTACGACGGCGCGAGGATCCGCGCCGCGAGCGGCGAGCTCGGCCGCTTCCGCGCGCTCGTGTGCGACGAGTCGCACAGCCTCAAGACGCCCGACGCGCAGCGCACGCGCGCGGTGCTGCCGCTGGTGCGCCGCGCCGCCGTGGCGGTGCTGCTGTCGGGCACACCGGCGCTCTCGCGGCCGATTGAGCTGTGGACGCAGGCGAGCGCCGTCGCGCCGCGCGTCTTCCCGCCAAACGGCATCGAGGAGTTTGGCAACCGGTTCTGCGGCGGGCGCGACGGCTACAACAAGTTCTCCGGCGCCGACAACCTCGGCGAGCTCGAGGCGCTGCTGCGCCGCCACGTGATGGTGCGCCGCACAAAGGACGTCGTGCTGCGCACGCTGCCGCCCAAGCGCCGCCGCCGTGTCCGGCTCGACGACGCACCGGTGCGAGGAGGAGGTGCGGGCGCGGGCGCGGGCGCGGGCGCGGGCGCGGGCCCGTCGTCCGCGGTCGGCGGAAGCGATGACGGCGACGGCGACGGCGACGGCGGCGGCGACGGCGGCGGCGACGGTGGCGCGGAGGAGGAGGCGCGGCAGGACGTTGAGCTCAAGGAGAAGGTCAAGCTGAAGAAGCGGCTCGAGTACCAGATCGAGCAGATGCGCGACGGCGACGTCGTGACGTGGGAGGGCGGCGCGCGGTGCAGCCGTGACCAGCTGCAGCAGCTGCGGCGCAACATGATGACCGAGCTGCACCGCCAGACGGGCCGCGCGAAGCAGGCGCGCCTCGCACGGTGAGAATGGCCATCTTGGCAGTGCCACAGCTGGCCACCACGGGCGCCTCAGGCCGCCTCGGAAGGCTCGAGGCAGCCCCCCCAATTGACATGTTTGCCGCGTGTCTGACCATGCCACACAGGCGCGCGCCGTCGCGTGGGTGCTTGAGTGGTGCGAGGCCCACCCGCCGCACGAGAAGCTGCTGTGCTTCGCGCACCACAAGGAGATGCTCGACGCGCTCAAGGCGGCGCTCGCGCGGCGGCGCGTGCCGACCATCCGCATCGACGGCGCCACCGGCGCGCGCCGCCGCCAGGAGCTTGTCGACTCCTTTCAGGGCGGTGTGTCGTCGTCGGCAGCGGCGTCGGCCTCCGCGTCGACATCCGCCTCGGCGTCGTCCTCGTCGGCGTCGGCGTCGGCGTCGGCGTCGGCGTCGGCGTCGGCGTCGCCGCGCGTGGCGCTGCTCTCGATCAACGCGGCGGGGCAGGGCATCACGCTCACCGCGGCGCACCACGTCGTGTTCGCTGAGCTCTTCTGGAACCCGAGCACGCTCGAGCAGTGCGTCGACCGCGCGCACCGCCTCGGCCAGACCGCGGCCGAGGTGAGCGTCTCATACCTCCTCTACGGCGCCTTCGACGACGAGATCTGGTTCATCGTGCAGAACAAGCAGCGCGTGCTCGACGAGAGCGGCGTCGGCGTCGGCTCCGGCGCCGCCGAGCAGCAGCAGCACCACGCGCCCATGCAGCACGCGCCGGTGCAGCACCATGCGCCCATGCAGCACGCGCCGGTGCAGCACCATGCGCCCATGCAGCACGCGCCGGTGCAGCAGCACCATGCGCCGAGCGCAGCCGCCAGCGCCGCCGCCTCGCCCGCCCGCCGCTCCGCCGCCTCGCCCGCCCGCCCCTCCGCTGCCTCCGCCTCCGCCGCCTCTGCCGCCTCCGCCTCCGCCTCCGCCTCCGCCTCCGCCTCCGCCTCCCCCTCCGCCTCCGCCTCCGCCTCCGCCTCCGCCTCGGCTGCAGCGTCGCCCTCGACACCAGCGCAGTCGGCCGCCGCCTCGCCCAGCGCGGGCCGTGCGCCTCTCGCCCCGGCGAGCCTGCCGCCCTGCCCGTACGGAGCGGCGTGCTACCGAAGGAACCCAAGGCACTTCCTCGAGTACGCGCACCCAGCGGAGCATGGCGGCGGCGGCGGAGTCGGCAAGCGCAAGCGGGAGCTGGGCGGCGATGGCAGCGATGGCGGCGGCGGCGGCGGCGGCGGCGGCGGCGGCGCCGCCACAGGCGCGGGCAGCAGCACCGACGCTCCGTCAAGCGTGGCCGCGGGTGCCGGCGCGTCGCTGGCAGCCGGGACGCGCGTGCGTCTCGAGGGCCTCGTCGCGATGGCCGAGCTCAACGGGCGGCGAGGCGTCGTGCTGCGCTACGACGAGAGCAAGCAGCGCCACGTGGTCTCGATCAGGAGGGGCGACGAGGCGGAGGAGTTTGCGGTGAGGAGCGAGAACATGGTGGTGCGTAGCTCATAGGTCGCACGCAACACAATAAATACTAAAGCTGTACACCTCCGTATGTACAGGCAATCGCAAATACGCAAATTAGCGTAGATCGACCTCTCTCTCACTCACGCCGGCCGCCACGACCCGAACGCGACTCCAACGTGACCGGCGCGCGGCTCGCGGCATCTCCACGCCCCGCGCGTCGTTAAAGTTGCCGGCCCTACGAGCATAGCTTCAGCCTGA
>Ga0209713_10003437_pt1 | contig 10070 bp, 13 predicted proteins | sample ArcOceMetagenome_3_FD_187444 | JGI IMG/M metagenome (GOLD analysis project Ga0209713, IMG submission 187444) | Marine eukaryotic phytoplankton communities from Arctic Ocean - Arctic Ocean- Svalbard ARC20M Metagenome (SPAdes) (version 2) | ecosystem: Environmental > Aquatic > Marine > Oceanic...
GAAGACTCCCCCCTTGCCCATTCGCAGAAATAAGTATTTCTTTTTTTGCCCATTTTTGCCTTTTTTGGAAGACCCCCCCTTTGACAGATTTGCAGAAAAGAGACACACCCTAAACCCTAAAAAATCTGATTTTACTAAAGTCCCCTAAGAAATAGTGTTTTCTATAGATACTTTTATAATTTAAGAATATTTAGGGTTTAGGGTATAGGGTATAATTTCATTTTTATTTTTATATGTATTATATTAGATGACTTGCTACAGAATAATTATTAATTTCTTTTATGATTATATATTTTATAGTAATCATAAATGTTTTGTTTGTGGAGAGATATTGTATGAAACTGGAAACTGTGAGTGCTGGTATAGTGATTGGAATAATTAGTTTCTATCTAAACTATTCTCTGCCTCATAATCTCTTGTTACTCCTTCTCTACGCTGTTCGCTTGTATCAGTAGGAATTGTTCTCACCCTACCTCTTCTCACTACATATATATTTCTTCTATTTGAAACAGGCGTGGTTGCAGAAACTCGTGTATTAAGTATTGGAACGACTCTTCTTTGACTTCTAAAGCCACAGCATCTCTTCATATCTTCTATTAATCCTTGACCGCCAATTCTATATATCTCATCTCTTGGTTTCGAAGCTTCTATTTCTCGCATCGTTCTTTTCACATCTCTTCTTTGATTTTCTACATCCTCTACTATTTTATCGTATTCTCTCTCTAATTTATATACTAAACTCCTATCATAATGTGTCCATAAAAGTCGATTTTCATTTATTCTATTTGTATTTAAATATCTTTTATATTTAGATGCTCTCGCTCGTATGGTATCATCTAACCAAATATTTCTATTTCTTCGTTGAGCTAAAAAATATAGTCTATCCTCTAACTCCTTGTATTTCTTTTCTTTCGCTTCCAATACATTATCTTTTTGTCGTGGTAACATAGACATAATAAGTTTTTCAGTTTCTAATGACTGTGCGTTTCGACCTGAAAATAATCCTTCTGTATTATGAACTACATCTGCAAAATCAGTCAGTTCGTCAGCCTCACTTTTAGTCTTCTTCTTTTTAAAGAGTGATTTGAACTTATCGAACTTCTTACCTTGACCGCCTTGTTCTCTTTCATTTATTCTTTGTATTTGGTTTCTTATATTTCTAATTTCAGTATTTATACTTTCAACTTGTCTAACTGCTCTTCTATAATCTTCTCTATTTATTACTAACGATTTTCCATCATCTTCTTCTTCTATTTCTTGTATCATTTTATTTAACTCTCTTCGTTTTTCTTGACCTGCCGTAATTCTTTCTTCTAAAGCAGATATTTCAGTTACTTCGTCGAATATATTTCGTGTATTTGTTCTATTAGCATTTACTCTATCTTGTGGAGATAAAAATGAACCAATATTTCTATTAAGGTTTTCTTCCCAATTAGAAGACATACTCATAAGTCCTCCATCATCAGCATTTAGTTTCCGTTTTCCTCCTCCTTCTTGTTCTTCCGCATCTTGGAGAGCATACAATTCTGTTTCTAATTCTTGCATTTGATTATTTATTTCAGTAATCTCATTCGGTATATCTCTTACTCTTTCTGTATGATGACTATGTAATTCTTGAAAATACTCTGCTTCTGTTAATCCACGTAATTCTTCTTGTGTCGGTGATAATGATGAGTTTTCGTGGATAAATAGTTCAGGATTAGCATACATCTCGGCGTAATGTGTTGAACCTTGCAACTCATCATCTAAATCTTCTAATTCTTCATTTAAAGCCTCTAATTGTTCTCTTAAACGCTGTTGTCTTAATCTACCTAATCGTTGTGGTGGTGGTGCATTTCTACCTCCTTCTTGTTCTTCTTCCTCATCATCAGTAGTATCCCACTCTGGCGGCATTTCTTCACCTTGTATATTATCAATCATATCTCTATCATATTCTATTTCCTCCTCCTCCTCATTAGTATTATCAACTTTAACTGCTCCAAACAGGTTACTTTTAACTTTATCAGGGTTTGGTTTTGAGCCTCCTCTCATTTGGCTTGGAAGATAAAACTTTACTACAGGCATTATACTATATATAAAGATTTTTATTTATTTACATCATAACCGCGAAATTGTATTCCACTTTTTTCTGCTATAATTTGATTTTCATCACTTGCTAATTTAATTTTTTTCATCATATATTTTAAAAACGTTTCTTCATCTTCTTCAACCTTTATGTCTTGATTTTCTAACATCATTATCATATCATTTATAAACTTCACACGATAGTTTCTTGCCATTCCTTTTGCTATTTTTTTAATATCTCTCATTATTTCATTTTTAGGTATATTTAGATTACTGGCCACTTTTTTATAAAATGATAATAGTTCTTTCACTATTTTATTTTTTAATTCTATTGTTTCTTTACTGTATTCTTTTTTCTTTTCAGGAGTTTCTGGCTTAATTGGATTTTCAATTCTAATTACCTCATCATTAGATGTTTTCTTCTTTTCTTCTTTTTCTCTTCGTTTTTCTTCTTTTTCTCTTCGTTTTTCTAATTTAGATTGTTCTTTTAAAAATATAGAAAAATAATTTAATTCTAATAAAAACTCTTTCATAGTTTCTTCATACCATTTATCATAATTCTCATTGTTTTCCACTTTTTCGAGAAGTGAAAGAGTTTCTTTTGCCATCGGTATATATACTCTCATATATCTCTTCTTCATTTGTTCTGTAATATTTTTCATCTCTTTTTTATTTTTTCCCATTACTTTTCCGTCTATTATTTTCTCGAGAAACTCGATATTTTTCTTTTTCTTTTTCTCCCACGAATAACCAAAAAAACCTTGAAGTTCTTCGAAGGCAATCAATCCTAATTCGGCGATTGCCGCCTCCATACCTCCTACCATTTCTCCACGAGCATTTCTTATTAATCTATCAATTTCTATTTCTCTTGAAATAATATCTTGATTAAGCAATCGTATTTTAGGTGTATAATAACGAATCATTCTATCGTGAAACTCTTGTCGTGATTCTCGAGCTTCAGGTCTGTATTCCATCCTTGTTCCATCTTCATTAGCAGTATGCAGTCTTACATCCTCCATCATCCACGCTCTTGTTGCTATTTGATTTTCTAACTCTGCCTCTAACCGTAACAATCGCGATGCCATTCCACGTCGTTGAGTGCTATCTACTCGTCGAGATGGAGCATTCCTACCTCCAGCCATTCCACATAGTTTTCCTCTATTATGGTTTGGACGATAAAACTTTACTACAGGCATTATACTATATACATATATTAAAATACATATTTCTTCAACAATAAATACCAACCGCATACAAAAAATATAAATAGTGAAAAATAATCATAATCCTGCATTTCATTCTCTCTTAAATTATAATCTGTAGATGTAGAACCTGTTATATTACACATATTAAATATATATATATATAGTATATAATAATATGGTATATTATCCTAAATCTAATTTTAGACACGTAGGCTTCGTTAAGTCTAATACTAAATATAAGAAGTATGACGCTATTGTAAGAAATAAAAAAGATGATTCTTCATTTAGAGTTCCCTTTGGAGATAACAGATACGAGCATTATAAGGATAAAACTGGTCTTGGGTTATATTCTAATCTTAATCACTTAGATAATTCACGACGACGCAATTATGTAAGAAGACATACTCATTATATTAAAGAAGGTTACTATAGCCCTGGCTACTTTAGTATGAAGTATTTATGGTCTTAAATTATTATCTAACCATATATAAATGATTAATGATTCAAGCCCTTCTTCTAAAATACTTATCGACCCTGTTAATGACCTGACTTTCTCACGAGAATTAGTTAATCATCACCAAAAAAATATGGATAGAATAGATGAACTTGAGAGAAAATTAAATGTTGAGAATACTTGGCGTTCTTGTTGTTTAAAAACGGATAGACGTGCTGTTATTTATTTCAGCCAGATGATTATTTCTGTCGGTGTTATGGGGTTTTCTTGTTATCAATTAGTTAATCTTGAGAATTGTGAAGCACAATCCTTATATAGTGGTTTGTTGAGTTTAGTTGTCGGTATTTATTTGCCTCAACCTAAAATAGCAAAATAAAACCTTTTAACAACACTTATAAAATCTATTTCTAATCTTTTTAAAATCTAATTTTACATCTCCCCTCGCTACATTAATAATAAAATCAATTGTCGTTTGTATCATTCCATAGTTCGCTATATATATCTCTGCACCGAGCAGATGCTTTAGATTACTCATCACCATTGCCTTTTTTTGAACTCCACTTTTATCTACAAAATCCTCTGCTTGTTTCATCAGCTTTAAAATTAATTCAATAATATTTTCATCTTCCTCTTCGGGTTCTTGACGACGAGCAAGTTCCATTATAATATATATAGATATTTTAATTATATATATTAATTCAATTTTCTAAATGCGATAACCAATACTCCACTCTATTCATCGCTTCAGGCTTATCTCCATTACCATCTTCTCCATATAAACAGACTAATTCTTTAATTTTAATAGATGATTCACAAGTCATCGCTCTCCATTTTTTTCCTGATTTGAATCCAGTCATTATTGTTGCGTAGTTTTTAATCATCGCAATTTCTTCTTTTGTATAGTTCATCATATTTTGTTGTTGTATTGTATATATAGTATAGGATATAATCTAATTCAATTTTCTATTCTAATTTTTTAGCGAACTCTTTAACAAAAGCAGAATCGAACTTCTTTGCTCCTGCACCTGCTAAATTAAAACCTGCACCAGTCATTATTTTTGTTTTGTTAAGATTTTTCTCGATTTTAGCTTTCATCAATTCTCTTACGTGTGGAGCAATTTCTTTGCCTAATGCTATAACTCCTTCCTTGCTGGGGTTTTTCTTTAATTTTTCATATCCTTCCTTTAGTTTCTGTTTTGCTTCTCCTGAAAAATCTTTTAGAGTGATTTTAGATTTTCCTACAACATCTAATAGTTGCTTTTGAACCACTTTAACCTGTTCTTTTTTGCTTAATCCATCTCCAAGCATTTTTTCAATTATAATAGGAGCAGCCACAGTAGCAATAGCAGATGCAGCAGAGCCTACTGTTACTGTTCCTACAATAGTTGTCGCAGCAATAGCAGTAGCAGTAGCGGCGGCAGATGCAGCGGCGGCAGATGCGGCGGCGGCAATAGCAGCCATAGTGATGAAGAAAAATCCACCTTCTTGACAGTGACCGCTTCCGTGTGTTTTTCCTTTCATTACTGTTCCATCAGGCATCGTATGAGTTTCACCACTACCTTTTTTATAAGATGGCGATGCTTTACTTAATGCTTCTTTATAAGGAATATTGTTTTCGGCGGCGTATTTTTTTACGTGAGTAATCCAAGCTGACGGCATTTTTTTATATAATATAGATATATTAAAAATAAATATATTATACTTTATTTAATTTTTGTGCTTGACATATTTTAGAGAACTTTATTGTTCTTACTACTTTGCAGGAATATAACCTACATTTTAAACAACGCCTTGTCAGCTTTAAAGCATTCGTTGAACGACTGACAAAATCCGCTGGGTCACATAATTTACCACAAAATACACATCTACATAAATATTCTACTTCTTCCATTAATATAAGACATTATTATTTATTTATATTCCTTAATTAAACCTCTCTATTATCCATACTAAATCGCCATCTGTTCCACTACTATTTTCTGTATAATGGATTGTTATTCTATATGTTGGCTCGGTAGAATCATTTGCTACTGGTGAAAGATAAGCAAACATAGTTTCTCCTCCTGCAAAAGCGAATGTGTTTAAAGAATAAGTAGTATTCACATTTGTTACAGCAATATCATTAGAAGATGTAGAACCTGACTTAAAACAATTAGAAGAATATGCTCCTGTTCCTGTTACAAGTTGGATTTCTAAATCATTTCCTGAAGGATTGTCCCACCCTAATCGTATTTTATCATCTGTGTATAAAGGATTTCCCCCTACTGCTGGGTCTCTATCTGTTGCTTTTGGTATTCTTACTTTTGTTGTTACTGGTAAGTTTGCTAATGCTGTCGCTATTGCCGTATCTACATATGTTTTATTTGTAATAGAGTAATCATCATTAGGAACATTTTGAGTGATTAGAGATGATGCTCCTGATAATTCTAATATATTATTATAAGTAGCATTTAATTTTATCGTCCCTTGTTGAACACCTCCGCTTAAAAAGCGAATAGATTTTCCTTCAGGATATACAATTATAGAATTAAGAGCATTAGTAGCACTCTTAACATTAAGTAGAGCTTGTGTTAAATTAATATCTCCTGATGTAGCATTAATATTTACACCAGTCCCACCAGTTATACCTACTGCGGCTGCATCACTTTGTATTGCTGTGCTTCCAGCAGCAGATGAAAAATAAGCATCTCCATTAATAGCACGAATATTTGTATCTCCTGCGGAGGTGGTTTGTAATTGTCCCACAGTAGTAGTCATTGCAATATTTCCACCAGCGGTTATACTTACGGCGTTGCCAGTTCCTGCGGCTATACTTAATTTTCCTGCAATTTCTGTTGTTGATGTTGCTTCATTATAATCTATACCTGTTAAAGTTGAGTTGATACTGAAATGGTCGTCTGTTTCTAAATCTGGAACAACAAGTTTATTATTTGTGGTATCTAATCTAAATCCAGTATCGTTTTGTATAAAGTCACGACTTATTCCTGTCGAAAATACCATACCGTCGCTAATTGCTGGAGTTCCGCCAGAATAAGCTATACTTGTCCCACCACTACCACCTGCTAATTTCACTTCTGCTCCTGTGCCTCTTTCATAAAAACCATCGTTTTTTGCATATAATTTATATTCACCGAACCCTGCTGCTGTTGTGCCAATTTGCTGGGTGAAGATTTCAACAGTTTTTTTTCCACCACCTGCTGCGATTTCATCTTCTAATTCTGTAAGTTCTTCCTGTAATCCATTAACATTGCTAATTTCAATATTTTCTACTCCTGATAATAAAAACTTATTAGACATTATATATATATACTAAATATTAAATTATATATGAAAAAATCTCATCGTTGCTTTGATTACTTGATGCTGTGTAACCGAATAAATGATTGCCTACAGTTGTCGTAAGCCTATCATAAGTGCTTTCATTTAAATATAATGGTGTATTGTATGGAATTACTGCAGGGTCACCTCCGCTATAACTATTTGCTGTTAAATTAATATCCCACCCTAAATATTGTGATGAACCATCACTCCTAAAATTAATTCGAATAAATCTATCTGGTATATTTAAGGGTTGCTGATTCCACCCCATTAGAATTGCTCTTACTGTATCTTTTGGTAATATATAACCATTCTTACTGCTTGTGCTGTTCCAAGAAGAACCTGCAAAACTATTTGAGTAAGGAAATGATGAAGTTGAACTTTTATGCATCCAAGGAATACTTACATTACTATAATTAGCTCCTGTATTTGTCGAGCGGATACTAAATCTATCATACATAGCATAAGTAGATGCTTCGAAAGCAAAATTATTAAAAGTCATAGTCCAACCATTATCGTCTTGACAATCGAAAGTCATTTGGTAATCTTCATTAGAACTATAATTGCCGTCTGCTCCACTATCTTTTAAATGAAAGTTTCGACCTATTGGCGTTTGATTGTCTGTTGAAGCATTTAATAATTTTATTTCAGGTGCTTGTAATGAAGTGGTTTTTTTAACATTACAAAATCCTTTCTTACATACGACTACTGTTTCGCCTATAGCTGCCGTGTTTGTTGCTATTCCTAAATATCTCCATACTGGAGTTGCAGATGTGATATGTGTAACCAAAATACTACTGTCTATATCTATTGCTACTGGTTGCCCTTTTCCAATAGCTATTTTTGCTGTGTATTCCTCTGTTTCTCCTGAAATTAAATCTGCAACTTTTGCTGTATCTCCTACTAAATTAGTATTATCAACAGAACCACCGCCACCACCGCCACCTGTGAAAGGAGAGCCATTTAAGTTTAATGATGTGCCTGTTAGATTAATAGCACCAGTTGCAGATATTAGAGATAAATCATTGGTAGTTCTTAATGTTGAACTTTCTACATCTCCTGCAAAAATAGTTTTTGTTCCGTCTGTTGTTATATTTTGTATCTTACCATTTATAACTGGTATTTTATTTAGCTCTGCATCTACACTTGCATAATTATTCGTTTCTAAATCTCCTGCAAAAATTGTTTTTGTTCCTGATATAATCATATTTTGTATTTTATCTAATTCATCATCTAAGCTTGGATAAGTTTCTGTTTCAATCTCTCCTTTAAATGTTGTTGTTGTTCCTACAACATCGATATTAGAGATTTTTTCACTTATGACTGGAACTTCACTTATCATTGACGACATTGTAGTTCTACCGAACTTACTTCTCATCTTTATCTTATATATATAGATGTATATTAAATTAATTTAGCTACATCTTCACCATATTTATCGAACATATATAACCACCCTAAACTTTTCTGTCCGCAATTTAGTTCTTTGACTTTTTGATTCGCATCATAATCAGTATCAATAATTCTACCATTACCGCTCTTTTTTAATGTAGGAATTATATCCGTATTTCTTCTACCAAAACTATCATAGCAATAAGAATAATCACCTTTTGGTGATTTCGCTACGCTTATCCAGTGTGACCCTGGTTCATCACTTTTATCTAAATTAAGAATACAATAAGGAGCTAAATCATTTAATGGTGGTATTTTATCACTTGGAAAAACACCTTTAAACTTAATACCGAACATCGTTCTTCCTATTCTATTTAATTCGCCTAAGTATGTTGTTCCTTTCTTTTTCATCTGTTTTTGGATTTCATTTACTTTTGTATTGTATATCTTTTCCGCTTCAGCTTCTTTCATATATATAGTATATTAATATTTTATATATGATTAATTTTTTAAAAGTATTTTACATCTCCAATATTTTTTTAGGACGACCTCTTCCACGCTTACCAGCCACTTTAGAACCAGCACCAGCCAGTTTAAGACCATTACCAGCAAGACACACACCTGCACCTTTAATGCCTACTTTATGTTTAACAACTGGAACAAGAACCTCTTTAATTAGACCAGGACCGAGAGCAATAATAATATCCTTTAATCCACTACCAAGAGAAGACCAAAAACCTGAACCACCCATCTCTTCATTCATAATTGCTTTACGAATTATATCTTTGTTTTTTTCGCTTAAATCGTTAATCATTTCCACCTTCTCTTTTTTAGACAATGGCATTTATATTATATGCAAATATAAAAAATTAATTAATTTAATTCCTAATGTATATTTTTGTTTCTATTAATTTATTTATTTTTTGAGAAAATCTGTATATACAGGAAAGAATATTTTTAATTTTGATATACTTTTTTTAAAAGTATGCTTAAGCATCTTCCAGAGCAACTGACACCACGCGACCATCGCTCACAGACACACGAGCCACCTGCTTGGAGTGTGAGAACAATAAGGCTCGCATATTGTCGATGTTAGTGCCAGTCTTAAACTGCTGATGCACTGCTACTTGGGTGCTTCTGTCACTACCATCACGAGGAATGGCGAAATAGTAGTAAGAACCGCGGTCGTGGTATTCTTCAATACTCTCACAACCACCAGCATCGAAGATACCACCGTTGTAGAGCATAGTGTCTGCGTAACGCTGTGTTGTCTTATCCACGTTGGTATCGAAGGTAGGGTCAGCGTCAGGAGAAGGAAGCGATTGTCCTGCATAATTCATATAGAAACGGTTAAGAGCAAGTTCTGTAGCGGAAGAACCAGCCACATCATAAGACTTAAACTTAGAAGATGAGAAGCGAGTATCCTGACCCACACGAAGGTCTTGATAGGCAACAGTGAGAGCATAAGTAGAAGGTGACACATCGAAGTTGCGTTGCTGTAGAGAAGTAGTCTTAATGTTATCACTCTGGCAGTTGGTCGCGTCAAGGTCGAGCAAGTAAGTGATGTCGTCAGCACGTTTGCCATCAACCACGTTACAGTAGAAATACATATCTTCAACGGAAAGTTTGTAATCCGT